>Ga0209168_10003357_pt1 | contig 11043 bp, 8 predicted proteins | sample Coa_R1_FD_187156 | JGI IMG/M metagenome (GOLD analysis project Ga0209168, IMG submission 187156) | Surface soil microbial communities from Centralia Pennsylvania, which are recovering from an underground coalmine fire - Coalmine... | ecosystem: Environmental > Terrestrial > Soil > Unclassified ... | reverse complement strand
GTCGCGGCCGCGGATGCCGTATTTTTCCTTGGCCAGCACCACGATCGAACGCCCCTCGGGCGTCTCGTCAGCGAGCGAAGCCAGTTGGGCCGCGTCCGCCAATTCCTGTTCGGTGACGCCGCGAATGGGACGAAACGCCGTCGCCTGGCGATTGCCAAGCGTGATGGTACCGGTCTTGTCGAGCAGCAGCGTGTCGACGTCGCCGGCGGCTTCAACCGCCCGGCCCGACATCGCCAGCACATTGAAGCGCACCAGGCGATCCATGCCGGCAATGCCGATCGCCGACAATAACGCGCCAATGGTGGTCGGAATCAGCGTCACGAACAGCGCGACCAGGATGACCACCGAGATCTGTCCGCCCGCGTAAGCGGCATAGCTCGGAATGGTCACGGTCGCGAACACGAAGATAATGGTGAGGCCCGCGAGCAAAATATTGAGCGCAATTTCGTTCGGCGTCTTCTGCCGTTCGGCGCCTTCGACCAGCTTGATCATGCGGTCGATAAAGGTCGACCCTTGCGCGGCCGTGATGCGAACGCGGATCCAGTCCGACAACACCTGGGTGCCGCCGGTGACGGCCGAGCGGTCGCCGCCGGACTCCCGGATCACGGGCGCGGATTCGCCGGTGATCGCGGCCTCGTTGACGGAAGCGATCCCCTCGATCACCTCGCCATCGGAGGGGATGTTGTCACCGGCTTCCACCAGCACGATATCGCCGACCTTCAGGCTCGTGCCCGGCACCAGCCGGTAGTCCTTGCCCGAGCCGGCGAGAAGCTTCGCCTGGCTTTCGGTGCGCGTCTTGCGCAAGGATTCGGCTTGCGCCTTGCCGCGGCCTTCGGCAACGGCTTCCGCAAAGTTGGCGAACAGCACCGTGAACCACAGCCACAGGATGATCTGGAAGGTAAAGCCGAGGTTGTCCCCGCCGGTCGCCAGATCGCGCAGGAAGATGACGGTCGTGAGCGCGGCGACGACTTCGACGACGAACATCACCGGGTTCTTGGCCATTGTCCTCGGATCGAGCTTGGCGAAAGCGGCCCCGATGGCAGGCAGCACGATCTTCGGATCGAGCATCGTGGCGACCGGCATGCGCTTGTTCAATTTGACGACAGGTTCCATGGAGGTCGCTCCAAAAAAGATCGTTCAGAACGTGGCGCCGGCGTTCATCGCCAGATGCTCGACGATCGGGCCAAGCGCCAGCGCCGGGAAGAAAGTGAGGCCGCCGATGATGAGGATCACGCCGACCACGAGGCCGACGAACAGACCGCCGGTGGTCGGGAAGGTGCCGCTCGAGGCCGGAATGGATTTCTTCCCCGCCAGCGAGCCGGCCATCGCCATCGCCGGAACGATCATGAAAAACCGGCCGACGAACATCGCGCTCGCAAGCGTCAGATTGTAGAAGAACGTGTTCGCCGAGAGCCCGGCAAAGGCCGAGCCGTTGTTGCCGGTCGCCGAGGTGTAGGCGTAAAGCACTTCGGTGAAGCCGTGCGGCCCGGCATTGTTCATCGCGGCCACGCCCGAGGGCAGCACCACGGCCACCGCCGTCCAGCCGAGATACATCAACGGCAGGACGAGAATGGCGAGCATTGCCATCTTGACCTCGCGCGCCTCGATTTTCTTGCCGACATATTCCGGCGTGCGCCCGACCATGAGGCCCGCGACGAAAATCGCAAGCACGACGAACAGCAGCATGCCGTAAAGGCCGGCGCCAACGCCGCCGACGATAATTTCGCCGAGCTGGATGTTGATCAGCGGAATCATGCCACCAAGCGCGGTGAAGCTGTCATGCATCGCATTGACCGCCCCGCAGGAGGCGGCCGTGGTGATGACCGCGAACAGGCTCGACGCCACGATCCCGAAACGGACTTCCTTGCCTTCCATGTTACCGCCGGCGAGACCGAGCGCATCGAGCACGGCGGTGCCGTTGGCTTCGGCCCAATAGGTGACGGTGACGCCGGCCAGGAACAGAACGCCCATCACCGCGAGAATCGCCCAGCCCTGCCGCTGGTTGCCGACCATGCGGCCGAATACATTGGTCAGCGATACGCCGATCAGAAAGATCGACAGCATCTGGACGAAATTGGACAGCGCCGTGGGGTTTTCAAAGGGATGGGCGGCATTGGCGTTGAAGAAACCGCCGCCATTGGTCCCGAGCATCTTGATCGCGACCTGGGAAGCGACAGGACCGACCGCTATCGTTTGCTTCGCGCCTTCAAGCGTGGTCGCCTCGACGTAGGGCCCAAGTGTCTGCGGCATGCCCTGCCAGACCAGAAACAGCGCGTAGACGATCGAGATCGGCAGCAGCACATAGAGCGTGGCGCGGGTGACATCGACCCAGAAATTGCCGACGGTGCGCGCCGAGGCGCGAGCGAAGCCGCGGACCAGCGCGATCGCAAGCGCAATGCCGGTGGCCGCCGACAGGAAATTCTGATGCGTCAGCCCCAACATCTGCACGAGATAGGACATCGTGCTTTCACCACCATAGTTCTGCCAGTTGGTGTTGGTGATGAAGCTGACGGCCGTGTTGAACGAGAGATCCTCCGCCACGGCGGTCTGCTCGGCGGGATTGAAGGGCAAGCTGGCCTGCAGCCGCATCAAGGCATAGAGGATCAGGAAACCGCCGACATGAAAGAACAGCATGGCGATCGTATAAGTGAGCCAATGCTGCTCGCGCTTCTCATCGACCCCGCCCATCCAGTAAAGCGCGACTTCGACCGGCCTCAAGATCGGCGACAGGAAGGTGCGCTCGCCCTCGAACACCCGCGTCATGTACCAGCCGAGCGGTTTCGCAAGCGCGACCAGGATGGCGCAGAAGAGAAGGATTTGAATCCAGCCGATGACGGTCATGGTGGGCAGTCCTAAAGATTGGGAGATAAGAAGAACCGCAGTCCCATGCGGCTCTCACGTGGCGTTTAGAAACGCTCCGGCCGCAGCAGCGCGTAAGTGAGGTAGAACAGCAAACCCGCGGAAACGAGGCCCGCCAGGGTATAGTCGAACATCATGGCCGTGTTCCTTTGAGATATTTTCGAGCACCCGGGACAGGCGCCCTTTTCGAATCAGAGCCGCTCGCACGCATAGGTATAGCCAATGGCTGCGACGAACAGCCCTAAACCAAGGGTCAGCACGATAACGTCCAACATCTGCATGCTCCTGTTCACCTAATAGCTTCGGCGCATAACCGGAAAGCGTATTGAGCTAAATCAATTCGACCGGGCGACACGGCAGATTTCGCCACATCAGAGGCAGCTTTAATGCCCATCGTCGCATATGTTTTCGAGGAGCCGCCGCGTCAAAAGATATATAAATCTCATAAAAGCGGCCTGGAAACGTCGCTCATACGCGAGCTTATGCATATTTAGGTTCTTGGCGCCGCATCGTTTTTAAACGCTCTTCACGCCATATTGCGAGAATGTATCCACATCTCGGCTCGCCCTATTTACTCGACTTGCTTGCGTCGCGCAGTGCATCAGGGGTCCACAGCTCGTCCCGCATATTAAGGCGCGTGCCGCGCAACTCGAGTTCGCGCAGCAACCGACGAAATTTTGCATCTGCAATCGATTGGATCAAAGCTCTTAGACAGCCGTTTGCATAATGGAGCGCGGATAAGCCCCGACCATGCCTCTCGCGACGTCGACCGAAGCGGTAGTTGCCGGGTTCGGCGTCGTCTCGCCGAAGCGAGCCAGGATGCTCAGCGATAAGGAAGTAGGTCATTTTCGTTCTCCATGGCGGGACACGCCACGAGAGCAAGATGCGCATGCATGCATAGGAAATCGAGATAGCTGCCGAGCTTCTCGCATAGAGGCTACATAAGGAAAAATCGCCTGATAGGTTTTTATAATTCCCTTATGGCGCGCGATCGCGAGCCATCTCGCATTCCTATGGCCACGTGAGCAGATGATGGAGGTCAGATTCGTAGAGAGGCCGCGATGGCGGTGACGACCGTGACCATGCCTTTTCGAAGTGAGCAGCGATTGGACAACCGTATCCGGCGGGGCTTCCGGGCCGCGATCGATGCATTTGTCAGTAGCCGCAGGCAGGATGCTGCCCCAGATGCTGCATACCTTTGCGCGAGAGGATCTCGGCCTGGCCAGGACGAGGGCACCCGCGTGCAGGCGTCGGTCCATGATGAAATGGCTCAGCCGGCATTGCAGCCTCTCGGCGAAGATATCATCAGCGCCGCTATCCCGGCGTTTTTCATCGGCCGCAACAAAGCAGGGCTTTGGGTGGCTCGCGGGTCAGGCGGGCAGATCGGCGGAATATTTTTGCTCAAGAACTCTGCGCTTGCCTTTGCACGCGCGAAAAGCCCATCGACGCAATGCGCGTTTATTTTCCCGGCAGAGAGATTCGAACTCAATCTCGAAAACCACGGCAATCCGTTCGCGCGACATTTCGAATCGTCGTTGCGCGTCGGCCGTGAAATCGCGAAATGCATGTTGACCTCAGTCCTGGCCCTGCTGGTTCTGGCTGGAATCGTCGCGCTCCAGGCAGCGATCCACATCCATCTCTACCTTTAGCGATGGGTGGGCTGATGGCGGCCGGAGAGTTGACGATATGGGAATCTCCGGCGGTTCTGCCGCATCCCACAACATCCCTATAACGAAGCCTCTCGCCTCCTCCCGATATCCTATGCCGACCTCGCTATGTTGATCGCGGGAAGCCGATGCTGGCTCTCGGCGCATGAACCCGGCCCGGCGGCAGGCGGTATGACTTTTGCTTTCCAAATCAAAGCTAACCAATTGAACTATAAAGATATTATTTTTTTATCCAGGCCGGGACGAACAGATATGCGGATCGATATCTCCAGGGTTCTCTGCTGCCTCCCCGCGGGAAATTTCGCGGCGAAGGCGCGCCGCGGCCTGATGGCCTTGGCGCTCGCCGCCCTCGCGCTGAGCGCGCTCGGCCCGCTGCCGGCGCGCGCGGAGAACCCGGACATCTCGAGCCGTCGCGCGGCCGAGCGGACCGATTTCACCAACGATGAAATCAGGGACGGCTTTTTCAAGATCGCGTTCGGCGCCGAATTGCAGATCGGCGCGCCGGCGGATCGCGTGCGCAAGTTCGACGAACCGATCAGGATATTTGTGGAGAGCATCGGCTTGCCGGACCGCCGCGGCGAGTTGGCCGAGGTCGTCGCCGATATCCGTTCGCACGTCAGGGATCTCGATATCGCGGTGACGAACGATCGCCAGTCAGCCAATTTCGTGGTGCATCTGGTCCCTGAGCGCAAGATGAAAAAAACCATTCGCACGCGCTATGGAAGCAACAGGGCCAGGCAGATTGAAAAATCCCTCCAACCCGAATGCCTGTCGGGTATCGGCAAGGACGAACGCTTCCGCATCCGACGCGCGGAAGCGATTCTGCCGGTCGATGCGGGAGATTTCACCTTCTATGACTGCGCCTATGAGGAGCTGTTGCAAGCGCTAGGCGCCATCAATGACGATGCCTCGGTGCCATGGACGATGTTCAACGATGATGTCCAGATGGGCTTCTTCGACGTTTACGACCAGCATCTGCTCAATATTCTCTACGACCCGCGTATTCGTCCCGGCATGACGAGGGGCGAGGTCGAGGCCGTTCTGGCCGATGTCTTGTCGAGCACGCGCGCCTGGGTGCGCGAGGTCAATCGGCCGCGTCAGGCCGAAGGCGAACGCCCGGTCAACCGCAATTAGCAGTAGGACGTGGTCGAGCAGCGAGCCGCGCGATGCCGCGCTGACGACGAAAATTCGGTGATGGCGAAATCGCTTCGGTTCGCCTGCTGGCTCGATGCCGCCTGATTGCGCGAATATTTCGAGGGCGCGCTCGCTGAAGCGCCGGCCTCGGCGCGGCCACTCAGCGTCAATGCAACTGCGAGAATGGCGAGCGTTCCAATAGCAAGAGGCTTGATCATGGCTTCCTCCATTTGGTCCTGCGAACAACCAAAAAGTATCGGCTCTAATTTTATAATGATGAGCTTAAGCGCGCCTTAGCGCAACAATTAAACGGCAAATGCATAAAAGATTGGCACGCGCCAGGTGCCGCCGAACGATCGATCATGACGAAGTCGTGCCCGGGCGCGAAAGACCAGGATCCCCATTAAGACGGACGGGATCGCGGCTCGACCCCACCACAATTATTGTTTGCCGCCCGGCTTGGCAGGCTGAGTGTCGTGCACTTGCCCCCAGGGATCATACGGCTTCTTCGGCGTCGGAATTCGTTCCAAAGCCGAATTGTAGGCCTTCTCATCGACCCTGGGCTTGTCTTCAACTGTCGGAGCCGCGTGGCTCCCCTTCTTCAGGCCCTGGGCATAGGCAGAAGGAATAAAAAGCGCCGCCACAATGACCGCGATTCCGATCAACGCCCGGATCATCTTCGGCGTATCTCCCATGTTCGCCTCCATCTCCTCCTTCCATTGAACCCCGAATCGGTCGCTCCGGATACCCCTTTTGGCCCATCGCACCCTTGGCGCGCGCGAAGGAGCTGCGGCCCATCGCGAAGAGAGTCGGGGCATATCTCGAAGATACCGCGACAGACAACTGGCGCAGCGTTTGGTCCTCCCTATATAAAAAACATAAATCTTGCTGCCGCAGCGCGATAAGAGCTATTCTTTAAGCAGTTTGATGCAGGAATGTGCAATGCGCACAGACACGAATCTGCAGGCAAAACAAGCTGATAAGCCAACTCCGGCCGAAACCAGGCCATCGGCTCGAATCTGGTATGGCGGCGTCGTGGGCCGCACGCTTTTCCTGATCGTGCTGATAATCCTCACCGCGCGGGTCGCAAGTCCCCAGATTGAGCGGCTTTCTTCAGTCTATGAGACGCCGGGCGACCTCATCCGAGTCTTGATGGGCGTGGCCGTCTGTGCGTGGTTTGTCGTCAATCTTTTCGTGCTGCCCAAGGATGCGGGCGCCTATCGAACGTGGATGTATCTCGGCATTGCGATTCTGCCGCTATCTGTGCTCTGCGCCTTCGTGGTCTGGTAAAATCTCACAAGCGCCGCTGCTATTTGGCGGCCGCAACCACCGAGGGCGCCTCGCCCATCGCGCATTCACGCCAGTCCGGAACCTTGCAGTTCGCCGGCCAGTTGCCGCCGAGCGCCATGAACAGCGCCGCCGTGTCGGCCATGCGGTTGGCCTCGGTCTGCACACGAACCACCGCCGCGGTCAGATAAGTCTGCTGCGCATTGAGGACCGCAAGCTGATTGACTTGTCCCTGGCCAAGCTGCTGCTCGACGATGTCGAGGCTTGCCTTGGCGGCCTCTTCGGCATGAACCGCCGCGCGCATCGCCTTCGCGTCCGCCTGCAAGGCGCGTAACGCGTCGGCGACGTTCTGAAAGGCGGTGATCACGGCCGCGCGGTATTGCGCCTCGGACTGCTCCAGTGCGGCTTCGGCGGCCTTTTGCTTGTTGTAAAGCGTGAAGCCGTCGAAGATCGGCTGGGTCACGCCTGCGGTGAGGGTATAAAAACCGGTACCGGGCGCGAACGCCGTGCCGAGATTGAACGCGGCCGAACCGCCATTGGCGGAGAGCGTGATGTTGGGCAGCCGCGCCGCGATTGCGACGCCCACCAGCGCGGCCGCCGAATGCATATTGGCTTCGGCCGCTCTCACGTCCGGCCGCTGGTCGACCAGCTTGCCCGGCAGGCTGATCGGCAGATTCCTCGGCAGCTTCATGTGCGCCAAATCGAATTTCTGGCTGATCTCGTCGGCTGCATATTGACCGGCAAGCGACGTCAAAAGGTTGCGCTGCTGGTCCAGTTGTTTCCTAAGTGGCGGCAGCAATTCCTCGGCTTGTGCAAGCGCCGCCTCCTGCGCCAGCACGTCGGCCCGTGCCGCCTGGCCCGCATTGAATTGACGGTTCAGGAGCTCGAGAAGATGTTTCTCGATCGCGATGATGCGTTGCGTCGCGGCGATCTGGCCGCGGAGCGAAGCTTCCTGAATCGCGGCCGTCACCACGTTGCTGGTGAGCGTCAGATAAGCCGCCTCGAGCTGAAACAATTGCTGCTCGGTGACCGCATCCAGATTCTCGACGGCGCGGAAGTTGCCGCCCCACACGTCCGGCACGAACGACACGGTGAGCTGGTTGGTAAACAGCGCGAATCCCGCTTGCGGCCCCTGGGTCGGAATCGGCGGCACTTGCTGCGGATTGGCGATCAGAAATTGTTGCTGCTGCGTGTTGCCGGTGACTTGCGGAAAGAACAGCCCACGCTGTGCAAGCGCGTTGTAATGGGCCACCTTGATCGCGGCTTCCGCGGCTTGCAGGCCGGGATTGTGGTTGACAGCATCCCTTACCAGGTCGTTCAGCGGTTGCGATTTGAACGCCGTCCACCAGCGCACCGAAACGTCCTCGCCCGAAAGGAAGCGTTGGCCCGCGACATAGGGCGGCCCTTTGCCGGAGTCGGGCGCCGCCAACGCGCCCTTGACGTAGCCGGTGACATCGGGAGCCGCCGCGGGACTGAAATTCGGCCCCACCGCGCAACCCGAAATGGCAAGCGTCAGCAAAACCAGGCAGGACACGGTGCCGGCACAAGGTGAGCGCGGGGTCAGGCGCATGCCGTCCTGCGCCTCTCGACGTCCGGCTATGCGACTGCGACTAACCATCCGGGTTGCCTTCGGCGACCAAGACGGCGCCGCCAACATCTGGGACGCGTTCAGCGTCCCGCGCGAGAAATATCCTTCTGAGCGCCGGAGCCACGATCAGCAAGAGCAACGGCCCGATGAACATACCACCAACCACGACGGTAGCCAGTGGCCGCTGCACCTGGCTTCCGATTCCATGGGAAATCGCGGCCGGAAAAAGCCCGACGCCGGCCGACAAGGCCGTCATCAGCATCGGCCGCATCCGCTGCTCGGCGCCGTGAAACACGGCCTCGGCGACATTCATGCCCTGGGTACGAAGCTCGCGGTAATAGGTGATGTTGAGAATGCCGTCCATTACGGCGACGCCGAACAGGGAGATAAAGCCGATTGCCGCCGAAACCGAGAAATCAAGTCCGGACAAGTAGAGCGCGATCAGGCCGCCGCCGATGGCGAAGGGGATGCCGGCGACGGACAGCAGGCTGTCGCGCAGCGAATTGAACAGCCCATATAGCAGCACCATGATCAACAGCAGCGTGATCGGCACCACGATCATGAGCCGCTGCTTGGCCGCCACCAGACTGTCGAACTCGCCGGCCCAGACGAGCCGATATCCGTTCGGAAGCTTGACCGCATTGGCGACGCGCTCCTGCGCTTCGGCCACGGTGCCGCCGAGGTCGCGGCCGCGCACGCTGAACTTGATCGGAATGTAACGCTGGCTGCGCTCGCGGTAGATGAACGAGGCGCCGGTATCGAGCGTGATATTGGCAAGCTCACTCAAAGGGACATAGGCATTGCTGCCCGACGGCGTCGGGTAGGCGACTTTGAGGTCGCGAATCGCATCGATGCTGCCGCGAAACTTTGGGTCGAGCCGAACCGCCAGATTGAATTGCCGGTCGCCTTCGAGGACGGTGGTTGCGGTGGTGCCGCCGAGCGCAGCCTGAACGACCGTGTTGACGTCGCCGGTGTTGAGCCCATAGCGCGCGGCCTTGTCGCGATCGATCTTGATGTTGAGATTGGGCTGGCCAAGCAGGTGGAATATTCCGAGATCGGCCACGCCGCGGATCTTCGCCATTTCGGCCATCACTTGCTTTGCCAGCCCCTCGAGAACCTCGAGGTTCGGGCCGATGACCTTGACGGAATTGGCGCCCTTGACGCCCGAAAGCGCCTCTTCGACGTTGTCCTGGATATATTGCGAGAAGTTGAAGCCGATACCGGGCAGCTCGTCCGTGAACTCCTGCTGAAGCTCCTCGGTGAGCTTTTCCTTGGTCAGATTCGGCGGCCATTCGTCGAACGGCTTCAGCGGCGCGAACAATTCCACATTGGAGAACGGCGAGGCGTCGCTGCCATTGTCGGGACGCCCGTGCTGCGACACCACGGTGATCACTTCGGGATGCCGCAGCAGGATTTCACGCATCTTTCCGGTGACGGCGGTGCCGGCATCAAGCGACATGGTCGAGGGCATCGCGGCGCGGATCCAGAAATTGCCTTCCTCCAGCGCGGGGAGAAATTCGCTGCCCAGACGCGAGGCCGCCAGCACGCTCACGCCCAGGAAGAGAAGCCCGATTCCGACTGCGACTTTCAGATTTGAAAGCGCGAAGCGCAGCACCGGCGTGTAGGTCTTGCGAAGCGCCCGCACGATGACGGTTTCGGTTTCGTGAATGGTCTTGGGAATCAGGAGCGATGCAAGCACCGGCGTCACCGTGAATGTCGCAAGCAGCGCGCCGGCAAGCGCGTAGCCATAGGTTCGCGCCATCGGCCCGAAGATCTGGCCTTCGACACCCTGCATCGTGAACAAGGGCACGAAAGCCGTGACCGTAATCGCCGCGGTGAAGAAGACCGCCTTGTCGACCTGGAGCGCGCTCGCAAAAATCATCCTCAAGCGCTCGTTCCATTTCGGCGAGCCGCTGGTCTGCGCATGGGGTGAGGTGGGGTCGGGACCCCAATAACCTTCCGAGAGATGCTGAAGCAGTATCTGCCGATGCTCGTGCGCCGATTGAAAGTTCCGGTAGATATTTTCCATCATGATCACGGCGGAATCGACGATGATGCCGAAATCGACCGCGCCGAGCGACAGGAGATTGGCGTCCTCGCCCTGAAGGACCAGGAGAATGATGGCAAAGAACAGGGCGAACGGGATGTTGGCGCTGACGATGATGGCGCTGCGCAGATCGCCGAGAAAGACCCACTGGATGAAAAACACGAGCAGGCAGCCAAAAATCAGGTTGTGCAGCACCGTATGCGTGGTGACGCCGACCAGCGAGCTGCGATCGTAATACGGGACGATCTTCACGCCGGGCGGCAGGCTTCCGTCGCTGTTGAGCCTCTCGACCTCGGCCTGGACCTTGGGAATGATGTCGTTAGTGTGCTGGGTCCGGCCCATCACCACGATGGCGGTGGCGACGTCGTCGTCGTGGTCCCTGCCCGCGATGCCGAGTCTCGGCACATAACCGACCGAGACCCTGGCCACGTGCTTGACCTGAATCGGCAAGCCGTTCGACT
>Ga0209168_10003355_pt1 | contig 11046 bp, 7 predicted proteins | sample Coa_R1_FD_187156 | JGI IMG/M metagenome (GOLD analysis project Ga0209168, IMG submission 187156) | Surface soil microbial communities from Centralia Pennsylvania, which are recovering from an underground coalmine fire - Coalmine... | ecosystem: Environmental > Terrestrial > Soil > Unclassified ... | reverse complement strand
GAAGGCGGCCGCCGCATCGGCACCGAACGGCGCAGGCGCGGCGATCCGGCCCTCATGCCGGCGGGCGACCAGGCGCCGACGCTGCACTGACCGGCAGCCGTTCAGCACGGCGGCCCGCGCGTAGTCGAGGGCACTGGACTGCTTGCGCAGAGTGCGCCAGCGGCGGTGCAGTTGCTCAAAGGCGTCCTGGACCACGTCCTCGGCGGTGGCCAGGTCCCCGACCATGATCACCGCGAGCCGGACCAAGGCCAGGTGATGCTCGGCGAACAACTCGGTCACCGAACGAGCGGAATCTGCCCGCCCGGGCGTGGCCGACCGCGCGCGCCGGTCGTGCGGCGTGCCTGGACTGCGTATGACGTCCGAATTGGTCTCCACGTATTAAGGGACGCGCGGGCGTCCCGCGGCGCTGCGAGGCCGAGCGGAAATCTGCCGGACGGGCCGTCGCCCGGGCTGGCCTACCTGCACATGATCGAGGGTGCGTCCGTCACCTGGGCCACACCGACCTGCTGCGGAAGTGCATCGATGGCGCTGCAGGTGAGTAACCCGCTGCTCGTGAGCGGTGAACTTCTCGACCGACCTTCACGCGGCGCGGGCTGGGGGTCCGTGGCTGTGCAGGGTTTTGGTGCGGCCGGGGTTCCAGGCGGTGGTGGTCCCATCGGGATTGAGGACCAGGGTCCAGCCCCAGCGGTGAATCACGACCTGATGGTGGAACCAGCACAGCAGGACGCAGTGCGTGGTGCTGGTGGGGCCGCCGTCGGCTTTGTGTTTGACGTGGTGGACTTCGCAGGCCCTGGCGGGCTGGTGGCAGCCGCCGGGCCAGCGGCACCGCTGGTCGCGCAGGATGACCGCGTGGCGGATCCCGGCCGGGATCGTGTCGGCGTAGCCGATGTCCAAGGGCAGGCTCGGCCCGGCCAGCCGGGCGCCCAGCTGCCGGGTGCGCAAGAAGGAGGCCAGGCCGCCGGGTCCGGACATCAGGTCGGCGGCCTTGCTGATGATCGCCTGCCGGACCGCCTCCCGCGACATCCCGGACAACACGGCAAGACCAGACGGGATGGAGAAGCCGGACTTGGCAGCCGGGCCGGACTGGCCGGGGCCGGGCTGGGCGGCGGGATCAGGCTGGGTGGCGGGGCCGGATCTGGTATCAGGGTCCGGCTCGGCAGCGGGATCGGGCTGGCTGACGGGATCGGACGGGCCAGCGGGATCGGCGCCGGACGGCTGGGGCTGGGGTGCGCAGTGGGGGCCGTGGCCGGCCAGCTGCAGGCACAGGGCGACCAGTTCATCCAGGACGGCGGGGTCAACGTCGCCGGTGACGACGGGAGCGATCGCCGCGTCGCAGGCCATCGCGCGGGCGGCGTCGCCGTCCAGCCATGCGCCGCCGTCGCTCCCGGCACCGCCGGCGGCCCGGGCACGGCGGGCGGTCCAGCGGATCCGCATCTCGGTCACCCACTGGGTCTCCAGCACCGACCCGTCATCCATCGCCCGCAACTCGGCCAGCGACACGTGCGCCCACACTTTGACCGGCTGCCCGGCCCGGGCGGGCAGCAGGTCACTGGCGGCCAGCCGGCGCATCGCCTCCTGCAGGCCGTCGTGGCACCGCTGCTCCCGGGTCCGGGTGTCCTCCGCTCCCGCCGGCGCGGACAGCGACTCCAGCACCGCGGTGACGATCGCCGCGCACTCCGGGGTCAGGTCACCGGTCAGGACCCCGGCGCCCTGGAACGTGGTCTCCAGGCGGACCTGCCGGTCCTCGAACCGCGGCTCCGGGTCATCCTCACCCTGCGGCAGGGACCGGGCGCAGATCTCCGCCGCCAGGACGGCCAGGTCCTCCATGCCTAGCCCCTCCCCGGCGGCGGCGATGAGGATCTCGTCGGCATCGGCCTGGCAAACCTGCGGAAGCTTATCGGTCCACCCGCAGATGACCCGAGCGACCGACTCCGATACCACAGATCCCTCGGCCAGGGCCGCGACGACCTGCGGGTGAGTGACGGCGCGGCGGGCCCAGCCCAGATGGCCGCGGGCCGCGCCCCTGGTGATCCGTGTCCGGTGGATCAGCCACGCAGCCGGGCTGTAGTCCGCGTCGGCACAGTAGCCCTGGCCGGCGGTGAGCGCGGCCAGGAAACCGGCCCGGGCAGCGGCGCAGATCGCGTCGGCCTGCTCGAAGGCCTGCAGGCACTCGGCCTGCACCCGGACGGCCAGCGCGGCGGGATCGGTGGCAGCCAGGTACTTCAGGTCGGACAGGACCCGGGCCGCCGCCTCGGCGGCGCTGCCGGGAACGGGAATCGGCTGCACCGGGTCCTCACCTCCTCATGTCTGTCGATCACTAGTTCGATTCTAGCGTATCGCTACGACATTTCCAGGAACACCACACCGCGGTTGGTGCGCGAAAATTTTTTGGGTGAGCAAGATCGTTTTAGCTGGTGTGCTGGTCAAGCAGCGGCTGTCTGGTTGTGACGTGGCCGCCGGATGCGGTCTTCGGCGCGGCTGGCCTGCTGGCAGCGCAACGTGGTGATGGCGTCATTCGGCCGTGCGGCTCTTAGCATGGCCCGATGGCTCGGCGAAGTGAGTGCATGTGACCCTGATCAGGGTGCCGGAGGGGTTTGCGGCTGACACCGTGACCCGTGAGGGCGAAGCCGCCCGGACATGGCTGGCGCGGCTTCCGGAACTGGTCGGCGAGCTGTGCGTGCGATGGGGTTTGCGGGTAACCGGCGATCCGATGCACGGCTACATGGCGCTCGTGGTGCCAGCGCTCCGCGGTGATGCCCGGTGCGCGCTCAAAGTGTCGTGGATCGACGACGAGACGGTCAACGAAGCGGCGGCGCTTGCGCTGTGGAATGGTGGCGGCGCCGTGCGGCTCCTCGACGCGGATGACACGGCAGGAGCGCTGCTGCTCGAATGGCTCGATCCGCGGCGCCGCCTCGCGGAGGCGGACCTGAGCGTCGCCGTGCCGGTCGCCGGGCGATTGCTGCGGCGGCTGGCCGTGCCCGTGCCAGCGGGGTGGCCCGGACGGCCGGTCCCCGGGTTGCGGCAGTGGGCGCTGGACCTGGCCGCGGAACTGCCGCGACGCTGGCGGGCTACCGGGCGGCCGTTTCCCGAACGCCGCCTGGACGCGGCGGTCGAAGTAGCTGCTGCGCTGGCTCCGCGTGCCGGGGGGCTGCTCGCCAACCGGGACATGCACTACCAGAACGTGCTGGCAGGGGAGCGTGAACCCTGGCTGGTGATCGATCCGAAGGTGATGCGCGGCGACGCCGAGTTCGGCCTCGCGCCGCTGCTGTGGCGCAGGCTAGGCGAGGCGGGCGGACCGGCCGGACTGCGGCGCCGGTTCGACGCCCTGGTGGACGAGGCTGGGTTCGACGCGGAACTGGCGCGCGGCTGGACGCTGCTGCGGGCCGTCGACTACCAGCTGTGGGGCCTGAGCCTCGGCCTCGCCGAAGATCCCGCGCGCTGCGCGACCGTCCTCGGCTGGCTCTCGCTCACCGGCAGGCCATAACGCCCCTGCCGGCGAGGTCGTTCACGTGCTCGCGGGCGTGATAAAGGTCCACGATCTGGGCGGCCTCGGGGAACTTGGCGGCCGCGATGTTCCAGGCCCCCACGAATGTGTCGCACGCCCCGCCGCGGTCATCCATGTCATGCGTCGGGGAATTCTGGTGGACGGCTTAGCGGTCGGCCGGTGGGCGCCCGGTGTAGACCGCGCGGGGCCGCAGCGGTCCGGGCCCGGCGTAGGCCTCCAGGGCGTGGGCGATCCAGCCGGCGGTGCGCGCGACGGCGAAGACTGCCTCGCCGGCGCCGCGGATCATGCCCGCCACCCGGGCCAGGGTGGCGATCGCGAAGTCGATGTTGGGTTCGGGCAGCGACTTGCGCCTGACCTCGGCCAGGACCGCCTCGGCTACCGCGAGCTGACCGGACTTCGGCGCGGCGCGGCGCACCAGGTCGAGCAGCAGGATCGCGCGCGGATCACCGCCGCGGTACACGAAGTGGCCGAACCCGGGCACCTTCTCGCCCCGGCGCAGCAATTCACTTACCACCCGCGGGACGTCGTCCGGGCCCGCGGCCGCGGCCAGCATCGCCTCGGCGCCGAGGGACGCCCCGCCGTGCAGAGCGCCGCCCAGCGCCCCTAGCCCGGTGGCGACTACGGCGTACGGATCGGCGCGCACCGACGCGGCGGCCCGTGCGGCCAGCGTGGACGCGGCGAGCTCATGGTCGGCCAGCAGGACCATCGCGGCCGACAGGGCGCGCCGCAGCGCGGGGGTGGCCCGGCGGTCACACAGCCGCGACCACAGCCGGTCCGCGATCGGGTAGTCCGAGAATGGATTATCCGATGCCGTGGGGTGCGGGGTGGCGGGGGGCAGGCAGTCCACGAGGCCGGCGATGATGCTGCGGGCGGCCGCGACCACCGCCGCCGGGTCCAGTTGCAGGCGCAGCGGGTCGGTGGCGGCCATGGCCGGCACGATGACCTGGAACCGCTCGAGCGGCAGCGTCCCGGCGGGCAGCGCGGCCTGCGCGGCGCGGCCCGCGGCCAGCGCGGCGGGCGTCGCCCGCCATGGCGCGGGGGCCTGCGGGGATACTGGGGCCTGCGAGGGTGACGGGATATGCGGGGGGGCAGCGGCGGCTCGAGCGGGGGGTGGCGCGGGGAACTCGCCGGTCCAGAGGAGCTCGGCGACGTCTTCGAAGGTTTGGGTGGTGGCCAGGCGGATGGCGTCCAGGCCGCGGAAGCGCAGGCGGTCGCCGGTGATCTCGGTGATGGCCGACTCGACCGTGATGTCGGCGACGCCGGCCGGGCGGCGGGGGCGGCCGCGCCTGGCCAGCCGCTCGACCTCCTCGGAGTCGAACAGGCTGCCCCGGCCGTCGGGGGCACGGTCCCGGCGCAGGACGCCACGGCTGACGTAGGCGTAGAGCGTCGCGGGCTTGACGCCGAGCCGCTGGGCGGCCTGGAGGGCGGTCAGGAACTCGGTCACGTGGTCACCATCGGACCAGCAAGACAGCTGTCCAGCATGTCGTCACCACCGGGTCGCAGGACAAATTTGGGCATGCGGTCACCATGATCCATTTTGGCATTGAGTTTAATCAATATTGATGAAAGCGCGCCTGAACCACTCGGGGCTCGCGGCCGTGTCAGGGGTGGCTGAGGAACCATCCCGGGCAGGGCGGGCCGGTCGCGGTCAGCGCGCGGGATCATGGCTCATACGGAGGGCATGTCGTGATTCCCCTGGCCGCCGCCACCGTGGCAGGGTGGCTGCTCCTGTTCGTCGTACTCCTGATCCTGCCGTCCGCGTCGCGGTCGGGCCGGGAGGAGGGTGCGGCTCCGGGGGTCGAACCGCCCGCGGTGGTCAGCCTGCTGGCCGGGCGGCTGGAGCGGGACGGGTTCGCCGTGACGCTGGCCGACCTGGCCGCGCGCGGCTGGTTCCGGCTGAGCGGGACTCCGGGGCCGGCGGGGCCGGCGGGGCCGGCGGGCCTGGCGGCGGGTCCGGTGATGTGCGTGATACCCGCGGAGACGCCGGCCGAGGCGCTGGCGCCGTACGAGCGGCGGGTGATGGCGCACGTGGCGCGGCGGGCCGGGGTGCGGGGCGAGGTGCCCGCGCCGGCCCTGTCGGACAGCTTCGAAGGCGGTGAAACGGCGTTCCTGAAGGCGTTCCGCGACGAGGTCACCGCCGATGCCGAGCAGCGCGGACTGACCAGGCCACGGCTGAGCGGGCGCCGGGTCGGGCTGCTGGTCCTGGCGCTGTTCGTCCCGGCCGGGGCGACGGCCATCGTGCTGGACGCGGCCCATCGGTCCTACCCGCTGGCTTGGCCGGCCGTGTCCTGGTTCGTCCTGTCGCTGGTCACGGCCGGGGTGGGCGCCAGCCGGCGGCCCAGCGCGGCCGGCCAGGCGGTCCTGGGGCGGTGGCACTCGGCGGCCGACGAGGCGCGGCGCGGCCGGGCCGCCCGCGGGGGGGCCAGGGGGGTCGTCCCCCCGGGGCGGCAGAGCTACGGCAGCGAGGACCGGTTCGGGGCGTACGCGGCTGCGCTGGGCCGGGCGCCCGGCGCGGTGGCGGCCTTCACCGCGCCGGGGAAGGACCTGGTGTGGTCCAGCTACCGGGGCAGCTGGCAGCAGCTTCCGGTCGAGACGCACGGCGGGTCCTGGCCGGTGGCCATCGTCGCGATACTGGCCATCATCTTCGGCCCGATAGCCTACATCGGCGGCGTGATCTGGCTGTTCGCGGCCGGGCTGGGCTGGATCGGCGAGCGGGTGCTGGAACTGACCGCGGGCGCGGTCCTGGTGGGCTTGGCGATCTGGGCGGCGCGGCGGATGACGCCCCGGTTCGCCGAGTTCGACGGCCAGGTGATCCGGCAGACGTTCATCGAGCACGACGAGGACCCGGACGAGTACCGGGTCGTGGTGGACGACGGGGCCCGCCCCACGGCGTGGGACCTCAAGGTCCCGGCCGGTGCGTGGCGGCTGCTGACGCCGGGGACGTTCGTGCATGCCCGGGTGAACCTGAACAACCGGGACGTCACCATCGACCCGGTGGAGCCCCCGGCCGTGGCCAGGCCGCTGGCCGCGGTGGCCGCCGAGCAGGAGCGCGCTGGCTCCGGCGTGCTGCCGGACCCGGGCAGGCTGGTCACCGCGGACGAGGCCGCCGAGGTGCTGCGCGGCCCGGTCCGGGGCCGTCACGCGGACGGCCCGGGCAGCCGGGCGATGATCTGGCAGCCGTCCGGGGCGGCCCAGCCGATCCTGCGGATCGAGGTGCGCCCGGCCGGATCCGGGCCGCGGGTGCCGGCCGACGCACGGCCCGTGCCCGGCGTGGGCGGCGGCTTCCTGCTTGGCCAGAGCGCGATGCTGTACACCGGGTCGTGCATCGCGTCGATCGGCGTCCACGGCGCCGGCCAGGCCGCGGACGAGGCGTCGCTGACCCGCCTCCTGGCGCTGGTCTCCGCGCGGCTCCCGGGCCTGGTCATCCGGCCCTAAGCTCCGGCCCGGCCGGAGGCAGGGTCCGGCCGGGCCGGCCGGGGAGGCTACTGGTGCGGCGGAGGCATCTGGGGCTGGGCGCTGGGGCTGGGCTGGGGCTGGGGCTGGGGCTGGGGCTGGGCGCTGGGCGCTGGGGATAACGGGACGCGGGAACCACGGCCCGTTCTGAATAATGATTTTAATCAATGTTGACTGTACTTGCCGCCTCTGGTCAATCTTGACATATGCCATCAATCCACTTTCTCGACGTGACGAACCGGGACGGGGTGCAGACCGCACGCACCGGGTTGTCGAAATTCGGCAAGATCATGGTCAACTACTACCTGGGGCGCCTGGGCGTGGCCCAGTCCGAGATCGGATTCCCGTTCCTGTTCCACGAGGTCCCCTACGTGCGGGCCTGCCTGGCCCTGGCCGACGCGGGGGCGTTCGGGGACCTGCGGCTGTCCGGCTGGTGCCGGGCGGTGCCCGCCGACGTCGAGGCCGCGGTGTCGGTCGCGGCGCCCGGCGGCCAGCGGCTGCGCCATTACAACGTGTCGATCTCCACCTCGGACCAGATGATCGCGCACAAGTTCCGCGGCAAGCTTGACCGGTCCGCGATCATCGACGAGATGACCGCCGCGGTGGCGGTGGCCCGGGCCGCGGGGGTGGAGACGATCGGGGTCAACGCGGAGGACGGGTCGCGGACCGACGACGGGTACCTGCTGGAGTTCGCGACGGCGGCGCGGGAGGCGGGCGCGACGCGGGTGCGGTACTGCGACACGATCGGCGGCGACTCCCCCGGGCGGATCCGGGAGCGGTTCGCCAAGCTGGCCTCGGCGACCGGTCTCCCGGTCGAGACCCACTGCCACAACGACCTGGGCATGGCCGTGGCCAACTCGGTGTCGGGGGCGCTCGGCGACCTGGACGCGGGGCAGGACGCGTGGGTGAACACCTGCGTGAACGGTATCGGCGAGCGGGCGGGCAACGCCGACCTGCTGTCGTGCATCCTGGCCTTTTCGCACGGATTCGGGATATCCGATTCGGTGTCGGTCGGGGACCGGCTGGACTTGTCGTGGGCCAGGAGGTTCGGGCTGTGGGCGGGTTACGCGTTCGGGCAGCCGCTGCCGCCCGCGTGGCCGGGGGTCGGCCGCAACGCGTTCGCGCACGAGTCGGGCATCCACGCCGACGGGGCGCTGAAGGACCGGGCCAACTACGAGCTGTACGACGACTCGGCGCTCGGGCCGTTCCCCGCCGACTGGTACGCGCGCGAGGGCCGGGTGGTGCTGACCGGCGAGTACGGCGGCAAGGCCGGGTTCCGGCACGTGCTGGACGGCCTGGCTGTCGACGTGGCGGCGGACCAGGAGGACCTGGTGTTCTCGCTGGTCCAGCTGTGCGCGTCGGCAACCGGCAAGCCGCTCACCGACGACGAGCTGCGGCTGATCGCGGGATACCCGCACGAGCTGGCGTTGCTGTTTCCCGGACTGATTTCCGCATGATTTGACCTGGATGGGTCGCAGCTGGGCGAGGGGTGCTGTATATGTAGATGTTCTTTATTGGGTGGGGTGGATCGGCCTGTGGATTCTGGGGCACCTGGCGAGCTGGGCAGCGTGGGCGGGTACAGCCTGCTGAGCCGTCTCGGCGCGGGCGGAATGGGCCAGGTGTTCCTGGGGGAATCGCCGGGCGGCCGGCTGGTGGCGGTCAAGGTGATCCATCCCGCGCTGGCCGCCGACGAGCAGTTCCGGCTCCGGTTCGCACGGGAGGTGGACGCGGCCCGGCGGGTCGGCGGGTTTCACACCGCGCCGGTAGTGGACGCCGACCCGTACGCCGATCCGCCGTGGATGGTTACCGCCTACATTGACGGGCCGTCCCTGCAGCTGGCGGTCGACCGTGACGGGCCGCTGCCCCCGGAGCGGGTACGGCGGCTTGGCGCCGGGCTGGCCGAGGGGCTGGCTGCCATCCACGCCTGCGCCCTGGTGCACCGCGACCTGAAACCCGGCAACGTGATCATGGCCGCCGACGGGCCGCGGATCATCGACTTCGGCATCGCCCGGGCGGCTGGAGCGAGCGCGCTGACCTCTGCCGGCGTGGTGGTCGGGACGTTCGGGTACATGTCGCCCGAGCTGCTGCGGGGTGAGGCGGCCGGCCCGGCCAGTGACGTGTTCGCCCTGGGCTGCGTGCTGGCTTTCGCCGCCACGGGCCGCCCGCCCTTCGGGGATGACCTGGCTGCCGCGGTGATGTTCCGCATTATCAGCGAGGCGCCGGACCTGGAGGGCCTGCCCGACGACGACCTGCTCCAGCTCATCACCGGCTGCCTGGCCAAGGCTCCGGCCGGCCGGCCCTCGGTGGACGCGATCTTGACCGCGCTGACCGGCCGGGTTCCTGGCCCGGCGAGCAGGGCGGTTCCGGTCGCGGGGCCGGCCGCGGTTCCGGTCACCGGGTCGGCCGCGGTTGCGGCACCGACCGGTCCTGGTCAGTACGCTCAGCTCCCATCTCGCACCGCACCGCCCCGCCCGCCGGGCCCGCCGGGCGGGCCGCGCGCCCGGCGTCCCCGTCGCCGACGGACTGGCGCGCTCATCGGGGCCGGGACCGCGGTGGCCGCCGTAGCCGCCGCCCTGCCCTTCCTGCTGACCACGCACCATCCGCAGGCCGCAGCCGGCTATACCCCGAGCGCGGGACCCGGCGTGATCAGCCGGGCGGCGGCCCACGGCAGCAGCAGCCCGCACCCGGCCAGTCCCGGTCCTGGCCGCCCGAGTACCAGCCGCCCGAGCACCGGCAGTCCTGGGCCGAAGCCGGTTCCGACCAGCGCCGTGGCACCGGTCGACGTGACCTTCCACGGCTCCGGCGACCCCTCGTTCTTCGACGTCGCGTTCAGCCCGGACGGCCGGATGGTGGCCGCCGCCGGCGGCGTGACCGCGGGTGCCTTCGTCTGGGATATCGCCACCGGCCGCCTCATCACGCTCGCCGACCCGGAGCGGTCCGGCGTATCTGAGGTGGCGTTCAGCCCGGACGGCAAGCTGCTGGCCACGGCCGACGGCGACGACAGCGAGTATCTGTGGGCCATGCCAAGCGGCACGCTCATTGCCACGCTCACCAGGCCGAACGCGGGCGGTGCCCCCTACGGGATGGCCTTCAGCCCGGACGGCAGGCTGCTGGCCGTCGGCGAGGGTGCCTTCCAGACCGACCTGTGGGACGTCACCACCCGCACGCTCTTGTACAACCTGAAGGACTCGGACGGCATCTCCGGGGTGGCGTTCAGCCCGGACGACAAGCTCCTGGCCTCCTCCGGCGGTCCCGCATTCCTGTGGAACGTCGCCTCCGGCCAGCGCGTGGCCAGCCTCTACGACGATCCGGGCACCAAGAGCGGCGTGAACGATGTGGCGTTCAGCCCGGACGGTACGCGGCTGGCCACCGTCGACACCAACGGCCACGCCTACCTGTGGGACGTCGCGGCCCGCAAGGTCGCCGCCAGATTCACGCCGCCGGGGCTGGCACACAACCTGCGCGGGGTGGCGTTCAGTCCGGACGGCACGCTGGTGGCCATCGCCAGCGACAACGGGCGAGCCTACCTGTGGAACATTGCCTCCGGCACACTCGCCGGCACCCTCACCGACCCGAGTCACGGGTCGGTGAGCAGCGTCGCGTTCAGTCCGGACGGCAAGATGCTGGCCATCTGCGACGACAACGGAAACGTCTATGTGCGGGTCACGAGCGAGCTCGCCTCCTGACCTGTTAGTCATGACGCCTGGCGCACGTGGATAATCGCCGGTGTGAAGGTGTTCATCTCCTTTGACATGGAGGGCGTGGCCGGGATCGTCGACTGGGCGCAGTGCCGCGCGCCCGGGCAGCCGTACGAAGAGGGCCGGCGGCTGCTGCTCGGCGAGGTCAACGCGGCGATCGACGGCGCGATCACCGGCGGGGCGACGGAGATCGTCTGCAACGACTCGCACGGGACGATGAACAACCTGGACCCGGCCGACCTGCACGGGCAGGCGTCCTACGTGTCCGGGCGGCACAAGCCGCTGTACATGATGCAGGGCCTGGACGCCACCGCGGACCTGGTGTTCATGGTCGGCTACCACGGGTCGATCTCGGGCGAGAGCTCGGTGCTGTCGCACACCTACAACCCG
>Ga0209168_10003354_pt1 | contig 11049 bp, 11 predicted proteins | sample Coa_R1_FD_187156 | JGI IMG/M metagenome (GOLD analysis project Ga0209168, IMG submission 187156) | Surface soil microbial communities from Centralia Pennsylvania, which are recovering from an underground coalmine fire - Coalmine... | ecosystem: Environmental > Terrestrial > Soil > Unclassified ... | reverse complement strand
CCAGCCAGGGATGCCACGCTGGCATCCTAAGTGCGGACAGGCGCAACTTCGCGGGCGCCGTTCGAATAATAGTCAGGGTTGAGCTTGCGGCCGTTTTCCTTGAAGATGCGGAAGTGCGCGATGCCAAGTTTTTGCAGCGCAAATTTGAAGGAAGTGGCCACCACGCCAAAACCGTAGCGTACGCTCCGGCGGAAGTTAATCGACGAAGCCTCTTCGAAATAACGCGCCGGGCAGGAAATCTCCCCAATTCGAAAGCCAAAAAACAAAACTTGCGCCAGCACCTCATTGTCGAAAAGGAAATCGTCCGAATTTTCGAGCAGTGGCAACGCAAGGAGCACTTCGCGACTGAACGCGCGATAGCCGGTATGGTATTCGGATAATTTTGTTCTGAGCAACAGATTCTCAAACGCCGTTAGGACACGATTGGAAATGTATTTGTAAAGCGGCATGCCCCCGCGTCGCGCGCCGCCGCCTAGAATGCGCGAGCCAAGCGCGACGTCGCAACTGCCGCACGCAATAAGTCCGGCGAGCGACGGCAGCAACGCCGGGTCGTACTGATAATCGGGATGAAGCATCACGACGATATCGGCGCCGGCCGCTAGTGCTTCCCGATAGCATGTTTGTTGGTTGCGTCCGTATCCGTAGTTGCGGTCGTGTACGAAGATTTGCAAGCCAAGTTTTTCGGCGATGCGAACCGTTCCGTCCGTGCTCGAATCATCGACCAGAATTTTAATGTCAACCGCGCTGGGGAGATCGCGGGCAGTTGCTTCAAGCGTCTTCTCCGCGTTATACGCGGGCATGACGACAGCGATTCGCTTGTCCTGAATCATGCTTTTCCGGGGATGCGGATTCAGCTATCTCCGGCGACCGCCTCGTTCTTCGTGTAACGTGAAGAACATCGCCACAAAAAATTACGGGCGTCTCACTAACTCACTCAGTGCATCGTAATGACGTGTGCATGCGGCGTCAAGAAATATTGGGCGGCGCCGATTTCTAGTTTGCTATAGTGGCCGCAACGCGAGCCGCTCGGGAAAAGGGTGAAAACGTGGTTTGGGAAGAAACGTGGAATCTGGCGATAGATTCGCTGCGCGCGAACAGGTTGCGCGCGATGCTGACTATGCTCGGTGTCGTCATCGGCAGCGCGTGCATCGTGCTCGTGGTCACAGTCGCATTGGCCGGGAAACGCTTCATTATTGGCCAAATCGAAGCCGTGGGTTCAAACATTGTGTACGCCTCGCTGGTGGAATCCGGCATCGGCCAGACAACAACACTCGGCGATCAAATTTCAATGGCTGACCTCGAAGCCATCCGGCAGGGCATTCCTCAGGTAACGCATGCGGCAGGCTCGCACGATATTGCGATGACAGTGGTGGCGGGCAGTGTCGCCCGTCCCGTAAGCCTCGTGGGCGTCACCCCGGAATTTCAGCAGATTCGCAATTTCCTGATTGTGAGCGGGCGTTATTTTGATGACGGCGACTTCACCAGCAACAGTAAAGTTTGCCTGCTCACGGAGCACATGGCCAAGGTTGCGTTTCCTTATGACGATCCTCTCGGACGCAATATCCGTGTTGGGGAATTAAGTTTTACTGTAATCGGCCTTTTCCGCGAGCGCGTGCAGACATTCGGCCAGACGGAGATCGCCACGGATTCCGTGCTCGTGCCATTCTCGTTGATCCGATACTATACGGGCGAAAGCTCCATTCGAACGCTCTATGCGCAGGCGGACAATCCGCAGGATGTCGAACTGGTGACGCAGGAAGTTGCGGAGGTTTTGAAAGCGCGCCATCGTCCTGCCGCGGAATACAGCGTGCTGAATTTGTCCTCGATTCTCGAAACCGCAAAGCATATCTCGCTCGCTCTGACCATCGTATTGCTGCTGATTGCGATGATTGCGCTGGTGATCAGTGGCATTGGGATCATGAATATCATGCTCGTCAGCGTGACGCAGCGGACGCGTGAGATTGGAATTCGAAAGGCCATTGGAGCGCGACGCCAGGAAATTCTCTACCAGTTCTTGGCCGAGGCGACGATTATCAGCGGTGCTGGGGCACTTGTAGGAATTGGCGTGGCGGTTATCATTCCATTTTTCATCTCGGCGACTTTGCAACTGTTGCCCGTTCCCGCCAACATTGCAATCCCGATTTCGTGGCCTTCCGTGGTGCTTGCGTTTGTTGTATCGTGTGCCACAGGAGTAATATTTGGTTATCTGCCTGCCAGTAAGGCGGCAAAACTCCAACCGGTGGAATCTCTGCACTATGAATAAAATAAAAATAAAATCTCAGTCTTTGACGATAATTTGCTGCGCGATTTTCGGCACTATATTTGCAGCGCCTTTGTTGGCGCAGCAAATTCAACAGCCACTCAAACTGAAAGCGCAGGAGGCGAATACAATGCCTGCGAAGGCGGCCACCCAGACAACACTGCCGTCACCGTCGGCCGCGACCCCGCAGCTCGCACAAGGCCTCCTGACGCTTGACCAAGTGGTGAATCTGGCGCTTGCACACAGCCCCGATTTAGCGTTGGCGCGCGTCCGCTACACGGTCGCTCAAAATGTTGCGGGAGTGGATCGCTCCGAATTTCGCCCGAATCTTTTCACCGGTTCGGGAGCGGCGTACACAAATGGTTTTCCGCAGACGCCGGGGGGCGCGCCGCCGTCCGTATTCGAAGTGTCGTACACGCAGGCGCTTCTTGATCCGATAAAGCGCGGCGCTCTGCACGCTAATGAGGACCGCGCGAAAAATCAAGAGCTCGAATACCAGAATATGCGCGATACCGTGATGGTGCGTGCGGCTTCGGCCTATCTCGAGCTGGCCGACGTGCGCCACTCGCTCGATTTGCTGCGCGGCGAGCGCGACAGCCAACAAAGAATCCTGGACGTGACGCAGCAACGCGCTTCGGCGGGGCTCGAGTTACCCGTAACCGTGACGCAGGATGAACTCCAACTGGCGAAGACGAGCCAGCGCATCGTGCAGTATGAGAGCCGTGATGAGATCCTCTCCGACCAAATCCGCGACATGACCGGTCTCCCGCCCGATGAGCCCGTCGATGTATCTTCGTCGGAAGTACTGGCTTCCCAGGCGACTGAACCTGCATCCAACTTAGTAGCTGCGGCGCTCGGCCACAGTCCCGAAATTCGCGAGGCCGAAAACGAGCGGACCGCTCGTGAGCATTTACTGAAGGGCGCGAAGGCCGCCTACTGGCCCACCATATCTCTGGTCGGGGAATACAACGTGTTGAGCAAGATCAACAACTATGACGTGTTTTTTAATCATTTTCAGAGGAACAACGTCAATGTTGGCGTGCAAATCCAAATTCCTATTTTCAGCGCGCGCACCTCGGCGGCTGCGGCATTGGCGCACAGCCAGTTGAACGAAGCAGATCTCGAATTGGCAAACGATAAGCGCACTGTGCGTATCGGAGCCGAGCAAAAGGTCCGGACGCTTCGGGAAACGGACGCCGGGAAAGACGTTGCGCAACTGGATTTACAGCTCGCGCAGGAGCAGCTCCAGGATATTCAGGTAAAGTTCAATCAGGGGCGTGCCACGCTGCGCGATCTGGAGCAGGCGAGGGTCGTCGAAAACGAAAAGTGGTTGGCATTTCTTGACGCGAATCTCTCGCGCGAGAAGGCCCAACTTGATCTGTTGCAGGCCACTGGGCAGCTTGCCGAGGCTTTCCATTGAGGGAACAATTCGCAAAGCTTTTCTATTCCCTCGGTATGAATTCGAGTAGAATGAATTTCTACGCACGGACAGGTCTTTGGCGATGCGGCCGTCCCGAACCAGGAGGATGTTGAATGCCGTCGGTAATGAAAACACTATTGCTCAATCCCCCGAGCTTTGAAAATTTTGACGGCGGCGCAGGTTCTCGCTGGCCGGCCACACGCGAAATTGAGTCTTATTGGTACCCGGTCTGGCTGACCTATCCTGCCGGAATGTTGCCAGGGAGCCGATTGCTTGATGCTCCTCCGCACAAAGTTTCGCCGCAGCAAACCATCGAGATATCCAAGGATTACGAGTTTTTAGTGCTGTTCACGTCCACGGTGGGGTTTCAGAGCGACGTGAAGCTCGTCAGAAAAATGAAAGAATTGAACCCCGGGCTAAAAGTTGCATTCGTCGGCCCGCATGTGCAGATCAAACCCGAGGAAAGCCTCCGGGCGGGTTCGGATATCGATTTCATCGTGCGCGGCGAATTCGATTACGCCGTTACGGACTTCGCGAAAGGGAAGCCGCTCGGCGAAATTGCCAACGCAAGCTATATAAAAGACGGAAAAGTGGTTCACAATGCGACTCGCGCGCCGCTACACACCGCCGAGCTGGACGAATTGCCGTTTGCGACCGACGTTTACAAGCGTGATTTGACGATTGAACGTTACAACGTGCCGTTCTTGCTGCATCCCTTCGTTTCCTTTTACACAACGCGGGGCTGCCCTGCGCAATGCACTTTTTGCCTGTGGCCGCAGACGCTTTCGGGCCACACATGGCGTGTGCGCTCGGTCGACAGCGTCGCTCGTGAATTCGAGCAGGCGCACCGCATGTTTCCGCAAGCCAAGGAATTTTTCTTCGACGACGATACGTTCAATATTCGCAAAGACCGTGTGCTCGAGTTGTGCAAGAGGTTCAAACCCGTAGGTTTCCAATGGTCGTGTACGGCGCGCGTCCACAGCGACTACGAGACGCTTGCCGCGATGGCCGATGCCGGCGCGCGATTGTTCATCGTCGGCTTCGAGTCCGGTGACCCGCAAATTCTGAAAAATATCAAGAAGGGCGCAACGATCGAGATGGCTCGCACCTTCGCGGCCAATTGCAAGAAGGTTGGCATTCGCGTTCACGGCGACTTCATCATTGGCCTTCCGGGAGAAACGAAGGAAACGATCCAGAAGACGATGGATTTTGCCAGAGAGCTCGATTCCGAAACCATTCAGGTTTCGATGGCCCACGCCTATCCCGGCACGGAGCTTTACAATTTGGCTTCAGCAAATGGCTTCCTCGCCACCGAAGCTCTTGCCGATTCGGGCGGCCATCAGCTTCCGCACCTCGAGTATCCGGGATTGAACCGCGAAGAAATGATGAACGCGGTGAACCAATTCTACGATTCCTATTATTTCCGTCCGCGCGTTGCGTGGCGAATCGTTCGTGAGGCTCTATGGGATGCTCACGAGCGCAAGCGTCTGTTCCACGAAGCGGTTTCTTTTTTGCGCTTGCGCGCCGAGCGGTTGAAATACGCGAAGAGTGGCAAGGGACCCGCGAAGAACCAGCCTCCGTCTGTATCCGTGACGACGATTCCATCGCATGCGAGTACGGAATTCACGGAAACACAAGGCGCATGAAACTTCCCCATCGGCTACACGGCAAGACGATCTGTTTGATCGGCCTGATGGCAATTTTCGGGTCGCTCGGCGACGTCTTGCTGCGCAAAGGCATGAAGCAGATCGGCGCCGTGTCTAACTGGCGGCCTGACGCGCTGCTCGCAACGTTCGAAAGAACATTCCACTCGGGTCCTATCTGGCTGGGAATCACCTCGCTGCTGCTGTTCTTTGTCGCGTACGTGCTTGTGCTCTCGTGGGCCGATTACAGCTATGTCCAACCCGCTTCGGCAACTGGTTATCTGTTCGTGGCCCTGTTGGGTTACCTTCTGCTCGGCGAAGTGATTCCACGAATGCGTTGGATTGGCGTCCTCGTAATTTGCCTGGGTGTATTGCTCGTGGGTGGAACGCCGCCCCGCACGACGGAGGAAGGATGACGGTGCGCGACGCAGTATTTTTATTCATCGTTATCGTTGCCGGAACAGGCGGCGAGTTGGCAGTCACCCATACGATGAAGCAAATCGGCGAAGTTCAAAGTTTTTACCCGCACCACTTGTTGCGCGTGATCTTGCGTGCCTTCCGCAGCGGCTGGATGTGGTTCGGCCTTGCATTGATGACCCTTTCGTTTTTCTCGCTCCTGATGCTGCTTTCCTGGGAAAACGTCAGCTTCGTCGTGCCCGTGACGGCCCTGAGCTATGTTCTGGGCGCTTTTGGCGGCAAGTTCCTGCTGGGCGAGCGCGTCGAGCCCCGGCGCTGGCTCGGCGTCGCGCTGGTTTGCCTTGGAGTTCTGCTCGTTTGCGTTGGCTAAGCGACACGTCCGGAAATACATCAGGGAACGGATCGAGGAAAAACTCAAAGGCTGGCCATGTGGCATGAAGTTCTACGTTGGTCTGTACTTGCCCTCGCGCTGGGCCCCTTTGGTTACTATTTGCTCGCCATCACCGCCGCCCGCCGTTTCTTCCGCAGCCGTCCCCCAATTTCCAAAGATTTTGCTCCTCCCGTCAGCATCTTGAAACCAGTGCGTGGGCTGGATCGCGAAGCGTACGAGAACTATGCGAGCTTCTGCGTTCAGGAGTACCCGGAATTTGAAATTGTCTTTGGCGTCACGGAAGATACGGATCCCGCCATTCCCGTAATTGAAAAACTGATTCGCGATTTTCCGCGTTGCAAGATCCGGCTGCTGATTGGTGCGGAACAGTTGGGCACCGGTGACAAGGTGAACAAGCTTTGCCGCATGGTGCGCGAGGCCAAGTACGACATTTTAGTCATCAGCGATAGCGACATCCGCGTTGCACCGGACTATCTGTACGCAGTTGCTGCGCCCTTCGCGGATCCCAAGGTCGGGGCGGTCACCTGTCTCTACCGCGGAATAACGGACGGAACTCTTGTGTCCGAAATGGAAGCGCTCGGCAACACGTCGGACTTCGACGCGGGAGTCCTCTCGGCCTGGCAATTGGGTGGCGTCGATTTCACGCTGGGTGCGACCATGGCCACCACGAAAGAACATCTCGCTGAAATCGGTGGTTTTGAGGCGCTGGTCGATCATTTTTCGGATGACTACGAACTGGGTCATCGCATCCATGCGCTCGGTTATCGTGTGGAGGTGACCACCTTTCCGGTTTTTACCGTGTTTCCCTCGCAAACGCTCGCCGAATGCTTCCGCCATCAAGTTCGTTGGACGCTGACGATGAAGCACTCCCAGCCGTGGGGGCACTTTTCGCTGATTTTCACGCACGGTCTGCCGTGGGCGATTCTGGCCGCGGCGATTGCTCCGTCGTGGCCAGTTGCTCTATTTTACTTGGTTGGTTATTTGGTTCTGCGTGGATGGATGGCGTGGACGGTGGGCGTCTGGGGAGTGAATGACCCGCTGCTGCGCAAGAAAATGTATCTCGTGCCCCTGCGTGATGCCTTTGCATTCATCGTGTGGCTGACTAGCTTCTTCAAGCGCCGCATCGAATGGCGCGGCTCGGAATATTACATCCGCAACAAACGGTTGGTTCCCGTCGAATAGGCTTTTCGCCGCTGGTTTTCTGTTGCCTTAGATTCCAGGATTGAAATAAGCGGAATGCTACTGGTTGAGACGGAAGCGCACCGTCACGACATATTGTGTCGAGATGGCCTTACCGTCGAGCATGGCCGGCGAATACTTCCATTGCCGTACGGCGTTCACCGCGGCTGAGCGCAATAGTATTGGCCCGGAGACTACCTTTGTCGAAGTCACTTTGCCCGACGCATTGATCTCCGCCTGGATCTTCACTTCGCCTTCCACGTGATTCGCCGCCGCAAGCTGCGGATATACAGGCGCGACGGACGATACGAGCTTGGGAAGTTGAACGTGGCCGCCTTGGACAACATCGGGCTCGGGAGGAGCCGGCGCGACTAGATTCGAGCCCCCAACACCGGAAACAAGTGACCCTAAATTCCCGTTGGGCATTACGGGAATTTCCTTGGAGCTTGCGGCACCCACATCTGGAACAGGGGCAGTCACGTGAGCCGCATTGCGCGGCTTGATTTCTGCATGCGCCTTCAAATCACCTGCGTAAATATCAGCCATGCCGGTGGAAATAGAAATAGCTGGCCGGCCTGTTGCCGCTGCGCTTTTTTGCGAAACGTGCTCGGACCCCGTTGTCATCGAGTTCCGGTGCGTTGCCGAAACCGGCGCGGGAGCGTCAGCGTCTCGCTGAACCTGCGGCGGCGGTGTGGAGGAAGAAGTTACCGGGACAGATGGAGTCGTCGTCACGACTTCATCGAGCGCTGCTGGCGGTTGCTGCGAAGATGAAGGAGACGACGAAGAAGGAGACGGCGAAGATGACGTTACGGCCGTCGGCTTCGTTATTTGTGTCGTGACCTTGGGATTCCGGCGCAAATACATTGCGCCCGCTGCGACGAACGCCAATACCACCACAACAGCCGCAGCAAATATTAATACTGACGAGTTCCGCTTGGGAGTGGAGGCTGGCTGCAGCAGAGACGAGTAATCGATGGCGGCAATTGTCTTGTGCGATGCTCTTGCGCCGGCCTGGCGCGTTGGCTCCTGCTGATGTTCTTCCCCTGTAAGCGTAGCGGCCGCTTCGCGCGAAAAGATTTCTTCCTGCGTGGTGAGCAAATCGAAAATAGGCTGTTCCGTGGCAAGGCTGCTGGCACGTTTTGGCTTCGCCGGCGCCACGGCAGGCACTCTGGATGCACTCAGGGCTTTGCGGTCGGCGGATGGAGAACCCGACGCCAAAGGAACTAGATCTTCGGTCGCTCCGGGCCGCTCATTCCCATATTCACTCGTCGGAACAGAAAGGTTGAGTTCTCTGGAGGGAGTAGGCTTTGTCGTTTCACGAACCGGTGGCACGGCCGGGGCAGGTTGTGCTTCCACGCGCGCTGGCTTCTGAATTACGGGCGCAACCGGAGTCGCCAACGGTTTTGGAGCAGCAGGCGCCGAAACAGTTTTGGGACTCTCTATAGTCCGCGCCGAAGGCAGCGGGTCAGATGGGAAATGAACGCCCCAGAATCCTGGTGTAGGCTGGGCGAATTCGAGTTTGACATAGTGGGCGATGCTTGGTGCAGTGTTGACTTGGATGATGCGGCACAGCGCGGTTTGCTTCGTCAGTAGGTTCGTCAAGACCATCGAGTGGCCCGTGCGCACCCGAGCGCGCAGTTTCACCACGGCGCCGCGCGGAAACACAATCATTGTCGTGGTGTCTTCTTCGAACGGCTCCACGTGCTCTGTCGATTCGAGCACCACCGCCGCCACTTGTGATCCGTGAACGCGAACTGCGACCTCCAGTCCAAACGCTTCGGCTTCCAGATCACTGCCTGTCTTGGATTTCGAAGCAGCCGGTGAAATCGGGAGTTCCGTCGTAATGCTGGCCATTGCGCTATACCCTCAAGGGTGATTTTCGTGGGAGGCGCGAGCTAAGGCAATAGTACTGGACTTTTTTTTCGGAACACTGTCCGTGCGTACAGGCCCTGACCCTTGGACTTGCGCCTTGCAGTCGATTGCAGTCCAGCTCCTGTCTCGTACTAAGGACAACATCGTCGTGTAACGCACCGTCCTGTGCGTCATCTTGTTGATATGGGGGGTTCGCTCAGAATTCGGATGGCGAGGTGGGAGGAATGGAACCAATTATCGCGCTGCTTACGCTGGTTGCGCAGCATTCGATACAACAGCAAGCAATTCTTGATGCATTGATAAGGAAGGGTGTTGTCTCAATTGAGGAAGTACAAGCGGAAATGCCGAAAACGGAAGCCGAAGCTGGCCGCAGGTTCGACCAGCTAAAGGCAGAATTCTTCACTTTGTGGAGCAATTTCGGCAAGACGAAACAATAATCGGCCGATCGTCTACGCGAACCATCGGATGTCCCGCTTCGGCTAAATCTCTGGGCTGGTTGACGAAAGTGGCGTTCGTTAATAAAGTAGTATGCAGGGCCGTGTCGGTGGCCCTATTTTTGTGGCCGTCCGATTGGGAGGTCGTACAATTGGCAGTACATCAGATTCTGGATCTGATTATCCTGGTTCGAGTCCAGGCCTCCCAGCCAATCCTTTTAGTTAGTTAGAGCCTTGGCCGCAGTGGGTTGATCCTGCATTTGCCCCGAATTTGCGATTCGCCAAAATGCAACCGAGTTTCAACTAGGCATCGGCCTGGGCGCCAGGCGGCCACCATGCCCAACGATAGAAGTAGGGTGCCGCCAATCACGGTTAGAGTCTGGTCTCGGTGCGGATCGGAGATAGCAACAAACAGAAGAATAGTCCCGAATAAGAGCCAAATCGATGCGAAACCCACGCCAAGATCGTCCAACATAAGTTCTCCAATGCCTTTGCTCGACCAATCGTCAGTAGCGCCTTTCCTCGAGGGTCTTTCCGAATGGGAAGCCGGTGCTAGGGATTACAACCAGGATGCAACGCGCTCTCGTCTAGACATGTGATTTGGGTAGCATGAGGCGATCAGCGTGGAGTCACGCGCCAAGTCAAGATTGTTCTGCAAGGCGGAGGTTCACGTGCCACACGAAAACGGTAGTCCTTCTGGAAAGAGGCCGTACCATTCCCCCGCCTGTATGAGGAGATCGATCCCGGAAATTGCGGCATTGCTTCGCAAGGAAGTCTCAGGCTGTGAAAAAACGTCCGAAATCGAAGGACCGACAGTTCTGTCTCAAGGGCCAATTCTCGTCGTTGTGGGCTACCAAGGTCACATTGCCGAAATCGGACAGACGCTGGGCGCCGGTACACCTCGTTTGCAACAGAAACCAGCTGCGAATGGCGAGGAGTTAGTCTTAATGCGATTGAATGTAAGACAACGCGCTTCGTCTCCGGGCACCTTTCTGCTGCTTGACCTCAGACGCCGCCCTAACGGAGGCGACAGACTGCTTGATTCGATCGCGAGGAAACTAGACGCGAACTATGTCACCCCCGTCGTCATACTGGTTACCTCGCTCGAACAGTTTTGCCAGTGGGGGTCAACTAACCGGAAGCATTGCTGGAAATACCGCGGTCGCCCGTCTTCGGCCGATTTGACGACGGCTCTTCTATCGCTTCTCCTTTTGTGGGCGGAGTTGGCGAAATTTCCAAAAGAAACCTTTCTTGATTATTATGATTCACACCGGAACTAGAACTCAGACTGAGGAAACTACTAGCGCAAGATAATCGTCACTTCCGGTCGTGATCGCCCAGTTACGACGCCCGGAATAGATGTGCCGAAATCCCGCACGTTCGCAAGAGGAATTACAAGAACCTCCTTACACCCTGTTTCTCGCTGCTCGGTA
>Ga0209168_10003353_pt1 | contig 11054 bp, 8 predicted proteins | sample Coa_R1_FD_187156 | JGI IMG/M metagenome (GOLD analysis project Ga0209168, IMG submission 187156) | Surface soil microbial communities from Centralia Pennsylvania, which are recovering from an underground coalmine fire - Coalmine... | ecosystem: Environmental > Terrestrial > Soil > Unclassified ... | reverse complement strand
AACGGTTGGCGATTAAATTGAGCGGGCGCATCGCTTCCTGCTCCATCGGGTAGACCAGGCGCGTGCCATTGACGAATTCGGCCTTGCCGGTCTCGATCACCGCGTGAAATTTCGGCAACGCTTCCGGCGGCATGGTGAGATCGGCGTCCAAAATCATCAGAACATCGCCGCTCGCCGCCGCGAAACCCTTGCGCACCGCGTCGCCCTTGCCCTTGCCGTCTTGCTTGAGCACCTTGATGTCCCAGTTATCCTTATAGGCGTCGCGCACGCGTTCGCATTCAGCCAAAGTGTTGTCGCTGGAATTGCCTTCGACAAACAGGATTTCCTGCGAAGCGCCAAATCGCGGCATGCGGCGGATGGCGCTCTCGATATTGCCGCTCTCATTGCGGCAAGGGATCAGAATGCTGACCGAGAATTTGCGCTCCGGAAACTGTCGCACCGGGCGCCCCACCAGATAGGTGCGCAGGCACAATTTCCTGATCCCCGGCAAGGGTGCGATGAAGCGGTTGATGAAAGGACCAAGCCCAAGCCAGCGGCGCGGCAATAGCTGTCGCTGCTCGGCGCTGATCACTTCGAAATCCGCCAGATCCATTAAATTGAGAAAATCGGCGGTAGCGATGTAGTTGATCTTCGGCTGCTTGGCCCGCAGGTGCAGCGCTTCGGCGAGCTTGAGCACTGGCTCCCACAAATGCGAATAATAGGACAGGATGATCCGCGTCGATGGCGCGCATAATTGATGGACGAACCGCAAGGTCGCATCGATATCCTCGAACATGCCGATGGTGTCGGCGATCACGACGTAGTCGAACGGCCCTTCGATCGAGGTCAGTGTCGCCGGGTCTTCGACATCGCCAAGGACGAAAGTGAGATCGGGATGCAGTTCGTTGGCCTTGGCGATGGTCTTGGCGCTGAAGTCCACGCCGACGCCATAAGACGGTTCAAGGGCCGCCAGTAAATCGCCGCGACCGCAACCCAATTCCAACACCCGCTTGCCCGGCGGAATCAGGAAACGCATGAATTTGAGGTCGTCTTCATGGTAGGCGGCGTTGAATTTACGCCACAGCTCCAGCTCCTCGCCATTGGTTTCGAAATGGGTGAGCAGGTCGCGCTTCCGCGGCGATGAAAGCTGCAAGGAGTTGGTGGCGTCGGATGGCCTCAAATACATCTCACCCTCGATTTTCGACGAACCGGATGTCCTCTTAGCCGAAGGGTAAAGCGCTGTAAATTCGATCAAATGCCTGATCTGACCGGTTGGCTGTCGCATGGCTTTCGTGCGCCGCGCCCGATTGCCTTGTCCTTCCTCACCTCATAACTTGGTTTCAATTAACAAACGCTCGGAGAGAACGCCCATGGCTCCCGTCAAAATGAACCGCCTCAAATTCGGGGCCTTCCTCGCCCCGCATCATCCGATCGGCGAGCATCCGATGTTGCAGTTTCGCCGCGACCTCGACCTGGTCGAGCAGCTCGATGCGCTCGGCTATGACGAGTTCTGGTGCGGCGAGCATCATTCCTCGGGTTGGGAGATGATTGCGTCACCGGAAATGTTTCTGGCCGCGGCCGGCGAGCGCACCAAGCGCATCAAGCTCGGCACCGGCGTGATCTCGCTGCCCTATCACCATCCCTTCAATGTTGCGCAACGCATGGTGCAACTCGATCACATGACCGGCGGCCGCGCGATTTTTGGTTCCGGTCCCGGTGCGCTCGCCTCCGATGCCCATACGCTGGGCATCGACCCGATGGTGCAGCGCGACCGGCAGGATGAGGCGATTGCGCTCATCCGCCGGTTGTTTCGGGGCGAGCGGGTCACCGCGAAGAGCGACTGGTTCACCATGAACGACGCCGCCTTGCAGCTTCTTCCCTTGCAGGAAGAAATGCCGTTCGTGGTGGCTTCGCAAATCTCGCCCTCGGGCATGACACTTGCCGGCAAATACGGCATCGGAATCATTTCGCTCGGTTCGATGTCGACGCAAGGCTTGATGGCGCTGCCGACGCAATGGGGTTTCGCCGAGGAAGCCGCCAAGAAGCATGGCACCACGGTCAGCCGGTCCGACTGGCGGGTGCTATTGTCATGGCACATCGCCGAGAGCCGCGAGCAGGCGCAGGTCGAGGCCGGTGCGGGGCTGATGAAATGGCATAATGATTATAATGTCCGCACCTTGCAGCGGCCCGGACTTTTGCCCTTCACCTCGCCCGAGGATGCGGTGGAAAAGACGGCTGGCGGCGAAGGCGCGGCCTCCACCATCGGAACCCCCGACGATCTGGTCAAAACCATCAAGAAGCTGATGGAGGTTTCGGGCGGCGTCGGCAGCATCATCGGCTTCGTTCACGACTGGGCGAACCCGGAAAACACGCGGCGCAGTTGGGATATGGTGGCGCGTTACGTGATTCCGGAAATCAACGGCTATGCCGCCAAACTACGCGAGTCGCAAAAATTCTTGATCGAGAACCGCGCGGTGTTCGATCGCGCAGGGCAGGCCGTGATGGCGAAAATCATGGAAAACGAGAAAGCCGCCGCCGCGCTTCCGCTCACCGGCCCCGGCCGGATTGCCATTCCGACCATCAACGCGCCAGATCTGCAGAAGGAAGCGGCCAAGCAACAAAAGGCCTGATGGCCGCGTTTGAGAGTCGAAAAAACGCTCAGCTCGGATCGGAGCCGCCGGCTTGATCGAAGGCCTTGCGCAACGCGACATAGCCTTGTTGCTGCGCGCTCCAATTGCGCCCGCCGGTGATCGCCCCGTCCACCACGAGATCGTGTCCGTTGATGAAGGTCGATTCGTCGCTGGCGAGAAACACCGCCGCATGCGCGATGTCCTCGGGCAGGCCGGCGCGGGGTATGGGTTGGGCCGTCTTGATCGCCTCGCGCATCACATCGGCGGTTTTTTCGGCGGCCTCCACCGGCAATCCGAGCGCCTTGGCGAAAATGCCGGTGGCGATCACGCCCGGCGAAATGCTGTTGACGCGAATGCCAGCTTCGCCGAGCTCCATGGCGACGCATTTGGTCAGGTGAATAACGGCGGCCTTGGCGGCGCCATAGACGATCGACGTCGAAAAGCCGGCGAGCCGGCCCGCGATGCTGCCATTGTTGATGATGCTGCCAGAGCCCTGGAGCCGCATATGGGGCGCGGCATGTTTCATGCCGAGCATGACGCTGCGCAGCAAGGTCGCCATCGCGGCATCGAAACGCGCGGCATCGAGGCCCTCGATGCCGCCGGTCTGGGCCGGCCCGCCGGCATTGTTGAACAGGCAATCGATGCGGCCGAATGTCGCCACGGCCTCGCCGATCAGGCCGCGCATTTCCTCCTCGATCGTGACATCGGTGCGCCGAAACCGGCAGGCCGAGCCGAGCTTTTTCGCCAGCGCCTCGCCTTCGGTGACGCGGCGGCCGGCGATGACGATCCTGGCGCCTTCCGTCACGAACATTTCGGCGGTGCGCAGTCCAATACCGCTCGTTGCGCCGGTGATTACGGCAACCTTGCCATCCAGCCGTCCCATTTTGTTCGTCCTCCTTTTGACATTCCCGCGCTAAAATATCCTCACCCCGTCAAGGCAACGCAAGTCGCGTATGGCCATGCCAGATCTGTAGAGGATCGAGATATTGAACGGGATAGCGTGGCATTGATAGGGCGTGCCATCTTGTTTCCGCTATGTTGATCTAGAGCGTCGGTTCTGATTGAATCAGAACCAGACGCTTCTGGATTGTTGTTTTGACGCGTTTTCTTAACGCGAACCGGTGCCCACTTCGCTCGAAAACGCTCTAATTTCGGATTCGAGCTTTTCCGATGCGAATAATGCGAAGATTCGTCGATGAGTTTCGGCAGGCTTGGCAGGGAATCTCCAGGCCTTCGCTGCCATTTTGCGTGAGCTTTTCACTCACCTGTCTCGCTTTATCGACGGCGGCGCGCTGGATTCTCTCCATGCTGCGGCCGGATGTGTATTTTACGCCGTATTTTCCGGCCGTTTTCTTTGCCACCGCGTTTGGCGGCTATCGAATCGGAATCGCAACGGCGGCGGCGGGCGGCGGGCTCGGTGTCGTCATGGATTTTGGCGATACGCCGGGCAATATTTTTCCGCGTCTGGTGCTGTTGGTCATCTATGTGATCGTAGCCGCTTTGACGATTTGGGGCGTCGAGCATTATCGCTCGGTCGCCGCCAAGCAGCGGGAAATTTCAAAGCGGCTCATCCAGGAAGAGGAATATCGCAAACTCGTTGTTGATGAGCTGCAACATCGGCTGAAGAATAAATTATCGACGGTGCATGCCGTGCTTCATCAGGTGCTGCAAAATCAGCCCCAAATATGGGCCAGCATCGACAGGCGGATGCGGGCGTTGTCGGCGACTGATGATTTGATCACCAAGGCCGACGGCGATGGATGCGACATCAAGGATCTCCTGCTTTCCGAACTCGGACCCTATGGTCATGTTCGCTTCACCTTGAATGGGAACAGCCTTTTTCTGCCGGCCAAGCTTGCCGTGAGCCTCGCGCTGATTTTCCACGAGCTTGCGACCAATGCGGGAAAATACGGCGCGTTTTCCGCCGAGCGCGGGCTTCTCCAAGTGTCGTGGGCGCTCACCGATGGAAGGCTCAATATTACGTGGGACGAAACCGAAGGGCCCGTGATCGGCAAGATCGGAGAAGCGGGCTTTGGCACCAAATTGTTGCAAACAGCGCTGAGGCCGTTCGATGGCAAGACCGAGATCAGCTTTCTAAAGAGCGGGCTTCATTGCACCATGCAATGCCGCCTGCCCAAGGCATGATAAGGCGTGATCTCGATCCGAGCTAGTGCCGCCTATTTGAAGTTCCTGCACCACAAGTGGCGAATTCGCTCCAGGAACTTCAAATAGAAAAGCGGCACTAAAGCGCGATGAGATTTGGTCGAATCGTCATCGCGCTTTAATTCTTTGTTGGAGCACGATCTTTTCGGAAAACCGCTTCACACTTTTCCGGATCATGCTCTAGCTATTCCCGCTTCATGCCGCGGACGCAAACCGCTTCTTCCACGCTATGAAATTGGTGATCCGGGCCCAAGAGCACATTGATGCCGAACCGCGCGATCGCTTCCTGCGCGCGGGGCGATTCCAGCCTTGCAATCGCAAAGTCGATGCCGTCGGCGTGACATTTGCGGATGATTTCGGCCAGGACCTGCGCGGCGGTAAAATCGATCTCGACAATGCCGGTGGCCTCCAGCACCAACAGCCGCACCGGGTTGGAGGCGGATTTCAAGGCCGAGCGGATGTCGCGCCGGAAGTTGTGGGCGTTGAGGAAGGACAGCGGCGCCTGAAACCCCGCGACGATCACGCCCGACTCCTGTTCGCCGGGAAAATTGGTGCTGGACGGCCACCAGATGGAAGTCCCGCGCACCCGCTCGAAGATCAGGACTTGCGCGCGCGTCATGCTCCATAGGCCATGCAGAAGCGACAGCGCGATGCCAAGGCCGACACCCTGTTCGATCGGCAGCGCGATGATTCCCGCAGCCGTCACCAGAATCAGCAGGAATTCGCCGAACGACTGTCGGCAGATGGTCGCGATCTGGCCGAAGCGAATGATTCGAAAGGCGACAAACAGCAGGACGCCGCCAAGGGCGGCATTGGGAATCCGCTGCAACAGCGATGCGCCGAAGGCGAGAAGCGCGATCACCATCACCACGGCGGCAAGGCTTGCCATTTGCGAGCGGCCGCCGGTTTCAAAAACCACCGCGGTCCGCGGCGGACTCGCATTGACGGGAAACGAACCGATCAGTCCCGAAAGAAGGCTGCCGGCGCCGATGCCGACGAAATCCCGGTTGACGTCCGGTGGCTCATTGGGATCGGCCGAAAACGATCGGGTCGTAGCCGCCGTCTGCACCATGACGATGATCGAAATGATGAGGCCGAGCGACAGCAGGCTGGTCAGATGCGTGGCCGAGATCACCGGAATTGCAAAGGCCGGCTTGGCAACCGAAATCGCGCCGAGCAGTTTGACGCCCCGGCTTTCGAGATCCAACAGCATGACGGCGGCGCTTGCCAGCGCCAAGCCGATCAGCGCGCCGGGGATCCTGGCGTCCAGGCGTTCGGACAGCACGATGATCGCCAGGACGCCAAGGCCGATCGTGAGGGTGATGCCGTTGCTCTCGCCAAGATGTGCGGAAAGCGCGGCGATGCGCGCCAGTATCGGCCCCTCCGGCGCGGGCAGGCCAAGGATGACAGGCAATTGAGAGATCAGGATGTGGGCCGAAATGCCGGCGAGAAAGCCGATCGTGACCGGTATCGACAATAAATCGGCGATCCAGCCGAGCCGGAAAATTCCCGCCGCCATCAGCATGAGCCCGACCATCAACGCCAACGCCGCGGCCAAGGTCAAATAATCCGGCGAGCCGGCCACCGCGAGCACAGCAAGGCTTCCGGCGAAAATCGGGGTGATGGTGGAATCCGCGCCCGACGACAGGAAGCGGTTGCCGCCGAACGCCGCAAAGGCCAGCGAACCGGCCACGAAAGCGAAAAAGCCGATTTGCGGGTCGAAGCCGCCCAGGCGCGCGGTCGCCATCTGTTCGGGGACGGCGATCGCGGCCAGCGTCAATCCCGCGAGCCCATCGCGGCCGAGAAAGGCGAGGCGATAATGGCTTAGGGATGCAAAGACAGGCCAAGCCTTGGTGGCGGCCGAAGCCGCTGAATTTCCGGAAGTCTCCGCCATCGTGCGCGATCCCGTCTTGATAAGCCTCGATATCGCCTTGATACCAAGGGGTGTTGCTTGCGGGAAGCACCGTCGAATCCATTTCTCTGGCGGTTCGCTCGATCGCTTCAAATTTTGAAGCGCGATTTTGAAATCGGCCACGCCTCGCGGCCATTGCCGGTCTCACGCCGATCGGCTAAATGAGCCCTGGTGCCGCCTGTTTGAAGTTCCTGCACCGGAAGCGGTGAATCCGATCTAGGAACTTCAAAGAGAAAGCGGCATGAGATGCACCCGTAGCTCAGCTGGATAGAGCGTTGCCCTCCGAAGGCAAAGGTCACACGTTCGAATCGTGTCGGGTGCGCCACTTCGGATACGCAATCGGCGCCAAATGCCGTCGATTGTCTGATGTGTGTCGTCGCCCGCCCGGAATTGATGCAACTTGCGCTTTCGCCATGGAGTCTCGGGACCTTGCGGTCGTACCATAGCCGTTTCATTGTACGACGCGGCTCAGAGGGATTCTTCTTGGCACCGGATAATCCGTGAAATCAAGGCAGCACGGTCCAGTTGCGCGTAGCGACATTGAGTGCGACGGAGTATCAGTTGATGGGATCGTGGATTAGGTGGCCGCCTCATAGCGCCGCAGCGCTATCCGGTTAAGGTTGGTCCCTCGACCGCGCCCATCGGCGGCCTATTCAAGGAGAGAGACAATGAAAATCGCACGTCGCCGCTTGCTGGGTCTTGTGGGCGCTTGTCTCGTTGTTGGCGGCGGCGCCCAGTCGCAGGACAAGGCGCAGGACGTGATCCGCGTCGCCACCGACGCCACCTTCCAGCCGTTCGAATATAGTGAAAATGGCAAGCGCACCGGCTTCGATATCGAACTGATCGAGGCGATCGGCAAGCAACTCAACAAGACCGTCGAGTGGATCGACATCGACTTCAAGGGGCTGGTGCCGGGGCTGATCGCCAACCGTTTCGATGTGGCGGCCTCCGCCATCTACATCACCGAGGAGCGCCGCAAGGTCGTCGAGTTCACCGATTCCTATTATCCCGGCGGTCTCGTCATCATGGTGAAGAAGGGTGATAACCGCATCAAGGGTCCGGACGATCTCAACGGCAAGAAGGTCTCGGTGCAGGTCGGCACCAAATCGGTCAATTTCCTGAAAGACAAATTCCCCGCGGCCGAACGCGTCGAGGTCGAAAAGAACCAGGAAATGTTCCAACTGGTCGAGATCGGCCGCACGGATGCCGCCGTCACCGGAAAGCCGGCAGCCAAGGTCTATGCCAAGACGCGCGGCACGCTTGAAGTGCTCGATCAGCCGCTCACGGTGGAGGAATATGGCTTCGCGCTGCGCAAGAGCGATCCGGAGCTTGTCAAGCAGTTCAACGAAGCGCTCAAGAAGCTGAAAGCCGACGGCACTTACGACAAGCTCGTGAGCAAATACCTTTAAATTTTTGGAGACAAAGCGATGGATCTCGACTTCTCGCCGGTGTGGGACGGTTGGCGGGAGCTGGCGCATGGGACGCTGCTGACGGTCGAGATCACCATTGGCGCCATTGTGCTGGGTTGCCTGGTGGGACTTTCGGTCGGGCTCGGCCGGCTCGACCCGAAACAGCGCGTGCTTTATGCCGCATGCACCGCCTATGTCAGTTTCATTCGCGGCACGCCGCTCTTGGTGCAGTTGTTCCTCTGGTTTTTCGGCCTGCCGCATTTCGGCATCAATCTGCCCGCGTTCTTCTGTGGCGTGGTCGGCATGGGGATGTATAGCGGCGCCTACGTCTCGGAGATCGTGCGCGGCGCCATCCAATCCATCGACCGCGGCCAGATGGAGGCCGCCCGCTCGCTCGGCATGCCCTACCGGGTCGCGATGCGTGAGATCGTGATTCCGCAGGCCGTGGTGCGCATGATCCCGCCGCTCGGCAATGAATTCATCGCGCTGATCAAGAATTCATCGCTGGTGTCGCTGTTGACTATCGCCGATGTGATGCATGAAGGCCAAAAGATCATCAGTACCTCATACCGCTCGCTCGAAGTGTATCTGGCCGTCGCGCTGATTTATTTCGTGCTGACGAACCTGACCGGGCTCGCGTTGCGCGGCGCGGAGCGGCGGCTTGGCGCGGGAGGGCTGGCGTGAGCGACGGCGAGCCTCGGCCGATCATCAAGGCGCGCGGCGTGACCAAATCGTTCGGGCCGGTCGCGGTGCTGAAGGGCGTCGATTTCGACGTCATGCCCTCGCAGGTCAGCGTGGTGATCGGTCCCTCCGGCTCCGGCAAGAGCACGCTGTTGCGCTGCTGCAATGGGCTTGAAGCGGCCGACGGCGGCAGCGTCGAGATCTGCGGAAAAATGCTGGCTGATGGCGGACGGATGTTGCCGGATTCCGAACTCAATACCCTGCGGACGAATGTCGGCATGGTGTTTCAGGCCTTCAACCTGTTTCCGCATCTCACCGTGCTCGGTAACGTCACCATCGCCCCGCGCAAGCTGCGCGGTCTGTCGAACGGCGAGGCCGAGGCGGCGGCGCGGCAACTGCTCGACAAGGTCGGGCTCGGCGACAAGGCCGGCGCTTACCCCTCGGCGTTATCGGGCGGCCAGAAGCAGCGCGTGGCGATTGCGCGCTCGCTTGCCATGAAGCCGCAGGTGATGCTGTTCGACGAGCCGACCTCGGCGCTCGACCCCGAACTGGTCGGCGAGGTGCTCCAGGTGATGAAGGATTTGGCGCGAGAGGGCATGACGATGATGATCGTGACCCACGAGATGAGCTTCGCGCGGGAAGTCGCGGACACGGTGTCGGTGATGGATCACGGCGTGGTGCTGGAATCCGGCCCGCCGGAACAGATTTTCGACGCGCCCCGGCACCCACGCACGCGCGAATTCTTGCAGGCCGTGATTTCGCGCGACGGCTTGGCGATCACCGGCCGGCGCGCCGGAGTGGGTGTTTCGGGATGAAGAACTCCGATGATTTCGCCACATGGTGGCGCGGGCGCGACGACACGGAGGAAAGCGGCGACGCACGGCGCTGGCATCATGTCATGCGGCCGTTCGATGCCGATATCGACGGTGGCGCGGTGTTGATCGGCTTTCCATGCGACGAGGGCGTTCGGCGCAATGGCGGCCGCGTCGGTGCGGCAGGCGGGCCGGGCGCCTTACGCGCGGCTTTGGCGAATCTGCCGCTGTTGGACGAGCCGCCGCTGGCGGACGCGGGCGATGTCTGCCGTGCCGGTGATGTCCTCGATGTGGCCCAGGCAAAGCTTGGCGAGACGGTCGCGCGGGTGCTGCGCCAGCGCGCGTTGCCGGTCGCGCTCGGCGGCGGTCATGAGATCGCTCTCGGCACCTTTCAAGGCATCGCGGCGGCTCACCCGCGCTGCCTTAAGCTTTTGATCGTCAACCTCGATGCGCATTTCGACTTGCGCGAGGCGAAGCAGGGCAATTCCGGCACGCCGTTTCGGCAGATCCGCGACTGGTGCCTCGCCCATGACTGGCCGTTCGACTACCGCGTGTTCGGCATCAGCCGCTATGCCAATACCCGCGCTTTGTTCGACCGCGCGGAAGCCTTTGGCGTGAATTATTGGCTCGACGAGGCGCTGCAGGACGGCTCTCAGCTTGGCGAAGCAGCGGCGGCGTTGCGGGCGGAGATTTCACGCTTCGACGCGGTGTATTTGACAATCTGTCTCGACGTGCTTCCCGCCGCGATCGCGCCCGGCGTGTCGGCGCCCGGTGTGCTTGGCGTGCCCTTAGGCCATGTCGAGCGCCTGATCGACGTGGTCGCGGGTTCGGGACGGCTGATCGCCGCCGACGTCGCCGAACTCAATCCGCAAGCCGACCGCGACGCCATGACCGCCCGTGTCGCCGCGCGCCTCGTCGCGCGCCTTGTACGCACAGCCGGTAGCGTCGGGTGATAAACGCACGCAACAACAGGGTATCAAGCGGGCTCAAAAACTGGCGGAGATATTGTACACGACCCGACTGAGCCCGCTCATTCGATCTTGAGGCCGGCATAGGCGACGACCTTTTCCCACTTCTCGGTCTCGGCCTTGATCATTGCGCCGAAGGCTTCGGGCGAGGCGATCAAGGGTTCGCCACCGAGCTCGATCAGGCGTTTCTTGACCTCAGGCTCGGCCATCACCGCGTTGATCTCAGAATTGAGCTTGGCGATGATCTCCGGCGGCGTCTTGGCCGGCGCGCCCATGCCGAACAGCGCGCTCGCTTCATAGCCGGGAACCGTTTCGGCAACCGTCGGCACGTCAGGCAATTCGGACGAGCGCTCCGCCGTGGTGACGGCCAATGCGCGCAGCGCGCCGCCTTTGATGTGCCCGATGATCGAGGGCATATTGTCGAACATCACCTGGACGCGGTTGCCGAGCAGGTCGGTGGTCGCGGGCGCGGCGCCCTTATAGGCCACATGCAGCATCTT
>Ga0209168_10003352_pt1 | contig 11059 bp, 6 predicted proteins | sample Coa_R1_FD_187156 | JGI IMG/M metagenome (GOLD analysis project Ga0209168, IMG submission 187156) | Surface soil microbial communities from Centralia Pennsylvania, which are recovering from an underground coalmine fire - Coalmine... | ecosystem: Environmental > Terrestrial > Soil > Unclassified ... | reverse complement strand
CTGAACTGCGAACTGAGGCGCGCAGCGCGCGACGCCTAGATAAAACTCCGACCGCCTTTGAGGCGGCCCAACTCATCAAGCCACCCGCTCTGCGGGGGTGTCTGACTCGCTCTTGCTGTCGGCGACCTTGATCGTGATCCTGATCGCCGCGCCGTGGCACATCTTGGCCGCTCTCCGAAACCCGCCCTACTTCGATTTCACGTTCCGCAGCGTTCCCGGTGAATCTCACGGCTTTTTCTGGTACTACTTCATCAACGAGCAGGTTCTCCGTTTTCTGAAGCTGCACTACCCGCGCGATTACAACACCGTTCCGCGCCTCTACTTCTGGTTATCCGCTGAAAGGGCGCAATGGACCGCGAAGCCATGCGCGCGCAGGGATATCGAACCCGACCTTTTTCCGCCGCAGAATGGAAGGCGGCAATTTGCTCCGCATTAATTCCTTAAAAAGAACCTTCTGGTGGGAACCGCGGATCTTGAGGTCCTGCGGCAGGGAAACTGCAAATTCGACGATGCGGTGATCCAAATACGGCGGCCACGCCCCAACCGAGTGCGCCATGCTCATGCGATCTCCTTTCGACCAAAATATCGTCGGAAGAAAATATTTCTGGTCGAACCGCAAATAGGCTGCGAGATTGTCGCCCGCCAGAGCTAATTCGTCAAGAATATGGCCCAAAGCGGGGGAAGCGGCGCGATGAGGATAGTGCATTTGTCCGCGTCGGAGAAAGTTCCGTTCCAGTAGACATGCGCCCGCAGCGGCGGCATGAGACAGCCCTCAAGGAAGCGCTTCAGCTTATATTCAAGACTGATCTTTTCATTGGCAACCGGCCACTGACGCAAACCTCCGAGAGTGGCCCGCAACACTGCGGACGGAATTCTCCGTATAGGACGGGCGAATTCGCTCGCACCGTGGGTGAAATAACAGCCAACTGAAACTAACAGCGTCAGGCTTGGTATCGGCTTCCAGCACAGCCAATGAACCTTTGTAGTCCGTATGCTGGTACAGAACACTGGCCCGCTGCACAATGTCTTGGGAAGCAAGCCCGGAGCAGCCAATGAGAGAAGACCCGCTAATGGACGACCACCCTGCGCCGGCGCCCGCCTCTATTCATAGCGGAGAGCCTCCGTTGGGTTCAAACGAGAGGCCCGGTTGGCCGGCAGGATGCCAAATACAAGTCCAACGAACACTGAGACGCCGAATGCGACAAGAATCGAGAGAACACTGATGGGAATTTGAATTTGATCGGATAAGGAATCGGCGATGAGCGGGATAGCGACGCCAATGACAATGCCTATGAAGCCGCCACAGATACTGATGAGAATGGATTCGGAAAGAAACTGCTCGAGAATTTCGCGGCGAGAAGCGCCGACGGCCATGCGCAGGCCGATTTCACGCGTGCGTTCCGTCACGGTAACCAGCATGATATTCATGATGCCGATGCCGGAGATGATGAGCGCGATCGCCGAAACCAGAATGAGAACAATCGTAAGAATCGAGGCAATTTTTTTGGCGGCGTCGAGGATGGAGACGAGATTGTTGACCGAATAGCGGGCGCCGGGGCGGTGACGGCTTTCGAGAATCGTGCGGACGACATTAGTGAGGGCCTCCACATCATCGGCGCGCTTGACCTGGATGTAAAGCGGGTCGATCTTTTCCACACGAACGAAGTAGCGGATGACGCTAATGGGGATGAGAATGGTCTCGTCGGTGATCTCCGACAGACCAAAGCTCTGGGTCTTCTCCTTGAATGTCCCGATCACCGTAAACTGCAGGCCATGAATTTTGATGACGCGCCCGACAGCCGCGGACTGGCTGCCATACAGGCGTTTAGCTAGCTTCTCGGTGAGCATCGCCACCTTTTCATTGAGTGTGACGTCGCTTGCGACCATTGTACGGCCAGCCAGAATCACCAGATTGCGCACCTTGGCATAATCCTGGTCGGAGCCAATTACCTCGACATCCTCCTCCCTGCCGTTAATCATCATGCGGTCGTAATTGGTCATGACGCCAGCGGCCGCGACAATGCGGGTTCCAAGTTGTTGGCGAATGGCATCCACGTCGGCTAGTTTGATGAAATCGGCGTCGACTGAGTAGGAGGTATTATTGCCACCCTCATACTGTGCGTAGATGAGGTTTGAGCCGATGCCCTGAATTTGCTGAAGAATATAATCGCGGCTGGTCAGCGAAATGGTGACAACCAGGATAACGGACGCATTGCCGATCACCAGGCCGAGCGCAGTGAGGAATGTCCGGAATTTGTTGGCTCCGAGAGCCTGTACACTGAAGCGAAGCGCTTCTCCGAATTGCATTGAGGAATTTGCCGCCTTGCGTCTCTCGCGGCTCAGCCCCTATTTTCTCACGCGCCGGAGCCGGTTTGCTTCAATAACTCAAGCGCTTTCGCCTTGGGCGGATCCTCTGGCGTGATGTTGGCAGCCTGCAGATAGCGCCTCAGCAGAGCACGGGCCGCTTCCAGATTCCGCCCTTCACTGATATAGGTATTGGCTCGCTCGAAAAGCACCTTGGGATTGCCGGGAGCCATGCGCTCGGCCCGGTCAAAAGTAGCCTCGCTTTCCTGCACACGCCCTCGTTTAGCCAGATACACCGCCAGATCGAGGACGCGGCCAACCTGGGCCGGCGCTAACTCCATCGCACGCCGAAGTTGCGCTTCAGCGGCATCAAATTCTTTACGCTTGTAGGCCAGTTGAGCCTCCGCGTAGTGGCCCTCGGCGGGATCGAGCGCGGCAATACGTGGAACCAGCCGCGCGGCTTTCTGGAAGCCTCCGCCAAGAAAGCCGGGCGCTTGCAGATAATAATCGAAAAGATCGTTAAGCGCTTCACCGTTCCTGGGGTTCAGCTCCAGGGCTCGCTCGAAACACTGGCGAGCCCTAGCGGCATAGGTTGGGGCCGTGAGCGGATTACCTGCTTCAGCGCGGCGGCCATAGGAGCGGCCCAACCAGTGGACGTACTCGGAATTATTCGGGTCGCCCGCAATGGCCTGCTCGAAGGCATCCGAAGACTTCTTGAAATCCCCGAGGTGGAAATAGCTTTTGCCCATTAGCGCATAGGCGTCGGCGTTCTTATTTGGCAGGACTAGAAGAACCTGAAGCGCCCCGCTGTAGTTGGTGTGTTCATAGAGTTCATGCGCGCGGCCCTGATCCGGCGAGCCGGCGGCGAGAACACAGAAAAACGCAAGTAGAGCGCAGACTAACCGAAGCATCACAATCCCCTTACGGCACACAGAAACGGCTTGTCTCATCCTACACCTAGAAATTTGACGGTACAAGCCGCACTAAGGATTCGGAGAAAATATTGGAAGGCCTAGCTTGGGGATGTAAGCGCCGAAAAAAGAGAGGCCAACCCCACCATTTTTCGCTGGGAACCAAATGGGCTTCAACTATCTCGCGGTTCAACTCGAGGCCCAGACCCGCCTTGTTCGGAAGGGCGAAGTGGCCGTTCCTTACCAATGGCCCGTCATGTACGATGACGTCGTCCATCCAGTCTCTTCTGGCAATATACCACCAAAGACCGGTCAACAAGAGGGATCGAAGCGATAACTGTATCCGCAACATGTCTTCCGCCTATACCTCGCGCGCCGGATCCCCGTCCGGCTCTCGCCATTTCTGAAATCAGAATAGGAATTTAAGCGAAAGCTGTATCTCGCGTGGATCGTGCGATAGGGAACTGATCTTCCCGAACTGCGCCGTCCCCAACGTCGCGCCCGGCAGTGCAAATTGGGCATGATTCAGGGAGTTGAAAAATTCAGCCCGGAATTGAAAGCTCCTTTGTTCGGCAACGGGAAAATTCTTGAAAAATGAAACATCCAGATTATTCACTCCCGGACCTTCTACTACATTACGGCCCTCGTTACCAAAGGTATATTGGGCCGGGGAAGCGAACGCCGCTATATTAAACCACTCATTGATGGACCGATTAGAAACCGAGTTCGGGCTGCCTACAACATTGGCCCACGTGGAAAGGTCGGCGGTATTGGATACATCGCTCGCCATTACCACGGTGAACGGCTGTCCCGTGCGGAGTGTCAGAATTCCGTTGATCTGCCATCCGCCCAGGATAAGATCTTCTACGAATGAAGCATTGCTAAGATAGTGCCTGTTTTTGCCAAACGGAAGATCGTAGACGCCGCTAAACGAATAACGCTGGCGCGCATCCTGGGCGCACAAGCCGCGCGCGCCGTGGAAATTATAGTTATTCTGAAATCTCACACCACCCTCGCCCACAATCGTCCCTGGTGTGTCGTCGATGCATTTCGAATAGGTGTACGAGCTGATAAACTGTAACCCATTGGAGTAGCGCTTCTCTAGTTCCACTTGTAAGCCGTTGTAGCTGGAGTTGCCATTGGAGTCGAGATAATAAATCGCGCCGAAGCTCGGATATGGCCGCCGGGCTGCTACCGGTCCGGGGCCGGGTAGAGGCTGGTTAGGATCCGTCTCGCGCGGCATGTGGGAATCGTGATTCCCAACATAAGCGATTTGCAGGATAGTGCTCGGCGTAAGGCTTTGCTGGATATTAAACGTCCACTGTTGGACCCGCGCATCCAGAAAATGCGGGTCGATCGCGTATACCGTCGAGGTTGCCGGTGTAGCGATCGCATAGGGATTGGTCATATTGAAATTCGCAAAGTATAGAGGACTGCCGGGCGTGTTGTTGAGGTTAATGGTCGCGTTTTGCACGAACGGGGCATCAATCGCTGTATCGGCCCATGTGTTGGCCGATTCTCTTTGATAGAACACGCCATAGGCGGCCCGGAATACTGTTCTCCCTCCCAGTGCCTGGGGGTTATAGGCAAAACCTATGCGCGGAGCAATATCGTGGTAATCGTTATATACGAGCGAACTGGGAAGACCTCCAGGATTTTGAGCTGTTACCAATTGCGCCGCACCCTGGCTGAAGAGAACTCCCGAAACTGTTTTGGATTTGGATTCCGGGCGGCCATTCCATTCGTAGCGTAGCCCGAGATTAATTGTAAGAGCGCTCGACACGCGCCAGTCGTCCTGGAAGAACGGAGCCGCATTGTTATACCGGAAATGTGGATCGAAAATGGTGGTGTTCAAAGTAGTGGAAAAAGGCAACCCGAGCAAGTAATCGCCGAACGGCTGACCCGTAAATACGCCGTTATAACTATAGGCGCCTCTCGGATCGATTGCTTCCCGAAAGTTATCGAAATTCCGGCCCACAACCAGACCGGTGCTCAAGCTGTGCGACCCGGCTTGATGAGAATAACTATCTTGTATCTGATAAACCTGATTAAACCACCCGCGCGGACCCGAAGCAGCCTGGCCGCCATGCTCGCCGAAACCGGCAAATCCGGTGACACTTTGCTGCGGTATACCCCAACATTGCGGATTCTCACAGAGGCCTTGGATACCGAGCTCCTGCACTACGTTTTCCTTCCCCTCAAAGGATTGGAATTCGTTCTCAAAGAAACGGCTGTAACCAATTCGGAATTCATTTATGGTGTTAGGGCCAAAAATGTGAGTCCACGCTCCTAAAACATTCTGGCCGCGGATGTCGTCCGCAACTCCGTCGGTCGGGAACAATTTCGGGTAAGTGTAGGCTGTGTCGTTGAAAAGGTAATGTCCGAAAATACTGTCCTTGGCAGAAAAACGGTGATCGATGCGCCAGTTCGAGTACAGCGCGCCGGTAGTAAATGGATAGTTGGAGATATAGTTGAACGTCCCGGCGCCATTATTGGGGAGCGGAACATATTTCGCCAGAATCTGAGTTGTGATCGAGTTGAACCGTGCGGTTGGAATCGTGTTATTCGGGAATGGCATGCCGGTTAAGGGATCCATCACGGGGCTTGGAAAGATTCCCTGCCGCTCCGCGGCTGTCGGCACGGTGGTGAGTTGGGTAGAGCCCTTAATAATTCGGGTGTCTTCGAATGCGCCGTAGATAAAGGTACGGTTGCGGCCGTCGTATTTCGGCAGCAGAACCGGCCCGCCCGCCGCTATCCCGAACTGGTTACGGCGGTATTCCGCCTTGGATACCCCGGAGAGATTGTTGAAGAAGTTATTGGCATCGAAATCGTCATTGCGTAGATACTCCCAGGCGCTGCCATGAAGCTCGTTGGTGCCAGACTTCAGCACAGTGTTGATCTGCCCACCGGCTTCGGTCCCAAATTGCGCTGAGTAGTTGCTGCTCTGCACACGGAACTCCCGCAGCGAATCGATGATGGGGCTGACGGCGTTAGTGCCGTCCTGCACCTCCTTGGCCATGAATCCGTCGATGAGAAACTCGTTGTAGTTGGAATGCTGGCCGTTAACGCTGAATGCGGTTCCAGCCACGCGCTCTGCATAATGGCCGGCAGTGACATTTCCCGAAGATCCTTCTACGGCGCCTGGCATCAAAATCATCAATTGTGTGAAATCCCGGCCGTTCAAAGGAAGGTCGTTGACAGCTTTGTTCTCCACCACACCCCCGACCTGGGAATCCTCCGTCTGGAGCGCCACGGAAGAGGCGGTAACATCCACACTTTCGTTGATGGCGCCCAGTTGTAGTTTCAGATCCAGCCGCCGCACCTGCGCCACTTCCAGATTGACGTTCGAAATTACCTGCTTGCGGAACCCGGTTGCATTCGCCTCCAGCGTATAATTCCCGGGGGCCACATCGGCGAATTCATAGATTCCATCCACACCGGTGTGACCGGCGCGCGAAACCTGGGTATTATTTTCGGTCAGAGTGAGTGAAACATTCGGGACCGGCGCGCCGCTCTGATCGGTCACTTGGCCACTGATCCGCGCGGCTTCCTGAGCCATCGAGTAAGAGACAAAAGCGCCCGCGAGCGCCGCCACCACATACAGGCGGGAAAACGGATGATGAATCATCGGACCCCCTTCCGATACGATGATATATCCCACAACGACAGTCGCTACTGCATTCCCCAAACTACTGGCGCACCCGCTTGATCAGATCGTCCACCTTCTCCGCAATGATCTCTTCCACTCCCCAGCCGAAAGGCGCAGGCTGGCCGTAGGCGATCATGGCGCCTCCACCTTCATATCCGCCTTCATGTAGGATTCGCAGCGTGGGAATGTAAGCAAAGACGTCGTTCGAGTAACCCGCAACCCAAACATTATCGGCGCCGTACTGGTGCTTGAAACGCAGCGAATAACCTGAAACAACCTCGCCGCCGAGCGCGATGAAGGTCAGATCTTTGCCAAACTGCCAGACCTCAACCGGGTAAGGATAGTGACCCGGGAGCTTACCCTCACGATCCAGGATTTGAAGCATCAACTTAGCGTGGCGGCGAATCAACGGATCTTTGTCGCGCAAGCGCTCTTGGAATTCTTGACGCGAAGGCGGCTTCTGAAAGGGCACATCGACGAGAGCGAAGGCTGTCACGATCGGACCATCTAAGGGAGGCATCTTGCCCTTCAGGACATCGCCGGCGGCCACCGCTAGAACCTTGCCGTACATTTCGGCGAGATCGACGGAACGGCGCGGCAAAGGATTGGCATCGGCCCCGCAGTCCTGAACAAACATTGCGATTGCGCCCGGATGCTCGGTCTCAAGGGCCGCTTGCGCGTAGCCAGCCCAATCGCCGTTCACCTGATAGTCGCTCAGGACGGTATTATGGCAGGAATAGCCAAACACAATCGCGCGCAGTGAGCCGTCCCCGCCTCGCACGGCGAGCACGGGAACATCCTGATCCACCGGGCCCGGATAATCGCGATGACCCACGCGGCGGCGATTTACCGCTACGCCTGCAAGGCCTTCCTCAAACGAAAGTTGCGCGGGAGCAAGACTTTGAATCGAACGGCCGACCACGTCAACCACCTGGTCTTCCAACCGTGCCGTATAGCGTTTAACGACGGCGAGCTCCGCGTCGCCGAACGGGTACGCCGGAAGCAGCATGTGACCGATCACCGGCGCGCTATGTGTGTGGGAGGAATTGAACGCAATTCGATCTCGGGATAAACTGAACTGTTTCTCTACGCGCGCAGCGATCGAATCGGAAACCTCACGCGGGAATCCGAGCAGGTCGGAAGTGACCAACACAGTAACCGCGCCTTTGTCGTCTTTCAGAGCCAGGGCTTTCACAAAAATACGTTGGCGAACGCCCTCCGAAGGATGCGTGCGGCTGGCGTATCCGGCCAGCCAGATGGGCTCGCCCGGCGTGATATCCACCCGCGCTACGCCCGCCTGCCAAGCGGCATCGGCCGGAACTCCGGCCAGCAGCATCGCGAACGTCGTGGCCAGGCAAAACAGAAATCCGCGCTTACTTTTCAGAACTTCGATCGGCAGTTTATTCCTCTTCTTCTTCTTCCACACCGGCTTTGGCGGCCTTCGCCGCCGCGATGATCTTTTCAGCCTGCATCTGTGGAACGAAATCGTAATGATCGAATTCCATGCTGAACGAGGCGCGCCCCTGCGTCATCGAGATCAGATCGTTGCCGTAGTTCAGCATTTCCGACATAGGCACCTGTGCACGAATGATCTGCGTGGTGCCCTTGGTTTCCATGCCACCAATACGTCCGCGCCGTCCGTTCAGGTCCCCCATCAGATCGCCCGCGAACTCCGCCGGAGTGTGAATCTCCACATTCATAATGGGCTCCAGTAGCACCGGTTTTGCTATGGCCATCGCCGCTTTGAACGCCTTTCGCGCCGCCAGCTTGAAGGACATTTCCGACGAATCCACGTCGTGGTAGGAGCCGTCGTACAGCGTCACGCGGAAATCCACCACCGGATATCCTGCGAGGTAGCCGCTCTCGGCCGCTTCCAGAATGCCCTTTTCCACGGCCGGGATGTACTGGCGGGGGACCGCGCCGCCAAAGATGCTGTTGACGAACTCGAATTTCGCGCCGCGCGGAAGCGGTTCCATCCGGATCCAGCAGTCGCCGAATTGGCCGTGGCCGCCGGTCTGCTTTTTATGCCGCCCCTGCACGTCGGCATTGCCCCGGATGGTCTCCCGATAGGGAATTTTGGGCGCGTGCAACTGCACGTCCACACCGTAACGTTTCTTCAACCGGCTGCAAATAATCTCGACATGTTGTTGCCCTGTACCGGCCAGCAGAAACTCCTTCGTCTGCGGGTCGCGATAGAAACGGAGCAGCCGGTCTTCTTCCAGAATCCGTTGGACGGCATTCCCCATCCGGTCCTCGTCATTGCGGGTCTTGGCGGAAATGGCGTAGGCGATCGACGGCTCCGGCATGCTGATCTGCGGATACACGATCGGAGACGACTTATCGTGCAGTGTGTCGCCGGTCAGTGTTTCTTTGAGCTTCGCCACGGCGCCAATATCGCCTGCATGTAATTCGCCGACCGGTGTAATAGTCTTACCTTGCAGACAGCCGATGTGCGCCAACCGCTCCGCCACGCCGGTGCGGGCATTATTCACGGTGGCATCGTTCTTCAATACACCTGAAAACACCTTGAAATACGACACCCGTCCGGCGAATGGGTCCGCCACGGTCTTAAACACGTACATGGAAACCGGTTCGCTATCCTGCACCGCGCGCTGCACTTGCTGCCCGTTCAGTGCGCCCGTAATGGGCCCGCGTTCCGACGGCGCAGGGAGATTGGCCGTCGCAAAATCGAGCAGCAGGTCGGAGCCGATATTGTGCAGCCCAGACAGGCACAGCACGGGAAAAATCCGCCGGTCGAGCACTGCCTGCCGGAGCCCCTCTTCAATGTGCTCTACCGGCAGCGTGCCTTTCTCGAAAAACTCCTCCAGCAGCGCGTCGTTTCCTTCCGCGACCATCTCCACCAGCGCCTCGTGTGCCCGTTGCGCAGCATCGGCGAGGTTGGCAGGAATCTCGCTTTCCTTGCCCTTGCCGTCCCCATCGGGCACGTAGGTATAGGCCTTCATCCGCACCAGATCGGCGATGGATTTGAAATCCCGCTCCGTACCGACCGGAAGCTGAACCGGTACCGCCGCACGCCCGAAGATCGACTGAACGTTCTCCAGAGCCCGGTCAAAACTGGAGCGCTCGCGATCCAGTTTGTTGATTACAATGGCGCGCGGCAGATTCAATTCCTCAACGAAGCTCCAGACTTTTTCAGTCTGCACTTCCACGCCGGCGACTCCATCCACCAGGATCAGCGCGGCGTCCGCCGCGACCAGCGCCGCCTTGGCATCGTAGATAAACAGATTGAAACCTGGAGTGTCCAGCAAGTTGATCTTGGTTTTCTTCCACTCGGCAAAAGCCAGGCCCGTGGAAATCGTCAGCTTGCGCTGGATTTCTTCGTCGTCAAAATCGGTGACGGTGTTTCCCTCATCGACACGAGTCAGGCGGCTCGAGGCGCCCGTCGTGTACAGCAGACCCGCCGCTACCGAAGTCTTTCCTGAATGCCCGTGCCCAACCAGTCCTACGTTTCTTATATCTGCGCTTTCGTATACCTTCACTGAGCATCACTCCTGGCATGGAATACAGTAAAATTCAAAGCTGAATCTTATCATAGGCGCGGGGGCGTGGCCCCGGTTGGGAGCCAAAGCCTTGCAGTTGCGGCGGTCTCTATTGTTGTGCCCTCTTTTAGGGCTCTCTCGCGAGTGCTTCGGTCTTGTGACGGTGCAGTTTGTTTTTGATGTCGGGCCAGAACTCTTTCAAGACATTCGAAAACGCATCCGTCGCCACCTGCATGCTGAGCTTCACGACGTTATCGTCAAAATCGCGCGAATCCGGATAATACGTGTTCGAAATCGCCACCGCCATCGAGTTCCCCACCCACTCGGCGTAATTGAAACTCCATTTGCCTGTGTCGGTCTTCGATATCATCACACGCGTCAAAGCATAAAAGGTTCGGTGCCACCTGGTGCCCTCGCCCAGCCGGAAATATCGGGGGTCCTCGTGAAACAGCGTCGGCATCAACGCTTCGGTCATCAGATTCCCGACAGCCTGATCGGCGTAGGAGGTCGCAAACCGCCGCGCGTAGCCCTTCATGCCTTGGCCGAAAGATGGATTGGAATCCTCCATTTGATACAGCAGAGCAAAAGCTCCGGAAATGGGATAGACTGGCCAGTCGAACGAGTCCTTCATCGCAATCGTGAACTTATAACTTGTTGTAATCGGCTGAAACGGAACCGAGCTCTCGGCGGTTCGG
>Ga0209168_10003351_pt1 | contig 11059 bp, 9 predicted proteins | sample Coa_R1_FD_187156 | JGI IMG/M metagenome (GOLD analysis project Ga0209168, IMG submission 187156) | Surface soil microbial communities from Centralia Pennsylvania, which are recovering from an underground coalmine fire - Coalmine... | ecosystem: Environmental > Terrestrial > Soil > Unclassified ... | reverse complement strand
CCGCCGAAATGGTCGGCCCGCGCCACGCCGCAGCGGACATCCACGCAGCGTCTCCTTCATCAGCTCAGAGCAGAAGTGTGGGGACGTGGCCTTGGCGTAGGCCCCAATTTCTCCGACTTCGCATCACAGGCACTGTCGACCACGAAGCCGCAGAAATTCAAGCCCTCTCTTTCCAGTGCCCTACTGTACTGCAATGCTTAGCCGAGAATACGTCAAAAAGGGCCAAACTCCAGAGGCGGGTTAACAACCCGCCGCAGGCTGACAGCCTGCATTACAGGTTGAATCACTCTACTTCACCCCCGGTTGCACCGACCCACGCCGCTCCGCCGCGCGTTACGCTGGACGTTTGTGATCAACTGGAAAGTCACGATCGAATACGACGGCACTAAGTACAGCGGTTGGCAGGAGCAGCGGAACGCACGCACCGTCCAAGGGGAGATTCGGAAGGCGGCAGAGGAGTTTTTCGGCGGCAAGGTTGACGTCCAGGGATCGGGCAGAACGGATGCCGGCGTCCATGCTCTCGCGCAGGTCGCGCACTTCCGCACGCCGGGTCGGCCGATTCGCCAACCCGACGAGATCGTCCGGCGATTGAACGAACTGCTCCCTCGCGATATTGCACTTCTCGAGGTCGAACGGGCGGATAGCGGTTTTCATGCCCGTCACGACGCGGTGACCCGCACCTACCTGTACCAGATATCCACGCGCAAGACAGCTTTTTCGAAGCGCTACGTGTGGTGGGTGAAGGAGAAGCTGGACGTCCCCGCCATGTCGCGCGCCGCGGGTTTGATCGCGGGCCGGCACGACTTCGTGTGCTTCCGCGCCCCGGACCCTTCGCGGCCGGACGAGTCCACGATCGTGGTTGTGAAATCGGCCGAGCTGGCGGTTGAAGACGAGTTGATCCTGTTCCGGATTGAGGCTTCGCACTTCGTCTGGCGAATGGTTCGACGGCTGGTGGGAGTGCTCGTGAAACTGGGGAAGAAGGAGATCACCATGGCCGATTTCGAGCATTTGCTCGAGGGTCGATGCAGTCCGAAACTGGACGTAGCAGCCTGGACGGCGCCTTCGTCGGGTTTGTTTCTCGAGTCGGTGCGCTACTCCTAAAGGCCAACGTCACTCAGTAGGGCAGGGTCGCCTGAACTCGGCGGCTACCGGGCTGCCTGGACCTCGGTATTGGTGATCCAGCCGTCTACAAGATTGATGATGCGGTGACCGTACTCAGCATTCCTCTCATTGTGCGTCACCTGCAGGATGGTAGTGCCCTCGTCGTTCAACCGCTTGAACAACTCCATAATCTCCTTGCCCTGGCTGGAGTGGAGGTTCCCGGTGGGCTCATCGGCAAGAATAATCTTGGGATTCGCAATGACGGCTCGCGCGACCGCCACAAGCTGCTGCTGGCCGCCCGACAACTGATTGGGGAACAGGTCCTTCTTACCGACGATCTGGAACCGATCGAGCACGTCGCACACAATCGAATCGCGCTCCGACTTCTTAATGTTGCGATAAGACAGAGGAATGTCGAGATTCTCGTAGACGGTCAGCGAATCGAGCAGATGATAGCTCTGGAAGACGAAGCCGAAGAACTTCTTGTAGAGCTCCATCCGGTCCTTCTTGTTCATCTTGTGAACGGGATGGTCCATCAGATAGTACTCGCCCGTCCAATTGCTGTCGTGCATCCCAAGAAGGTGCAGCAGCGTGGACTTGCCGGCTCCCGACGGTCCCATGATGGAGACAAACTCACCTTCTTTAATGTCCAGGTTGATGCGGCGCAGGACGTATGTCTTGGTGGGGCCGTGTTCGAAGTACTTTTCAACGTTGCGAAGCTGAATCATAAAATTTAAGGATAACGGGTCTGTGACGAAAGGGTCACTCTTGCCTCAAAGACGTAATCGGATCTACCAGTGTCGCACGGCGAGCCGGCAGGAAACTCGCGGCGACCGTCGTGAAAGCCAGAATAGCCGCCACCAGGGCCAGCACTCCAGGATCGGTAGGACTGACGCCGTAAACGACGCGCGCTAAAAGGCCCGCCAGCGCAAGGGTCAGGATGAGGCCGGTACCAATGCCCGCCGCTGCGAGGAAGCCCGCGTTGGCGGTCACGAGACGGAAGACTTCCGCGCGTCCAGCGCCCAGCGCTATGCGAACGCCGATCTCGTGCAGGCGCTGGGTTACCGAATAGGCCATCACCGCATAAACGCCGACAATAGCCAGCGTCAAACCGAGCCCCGCGAAAATGAGCAGAAGAAGCATTGCGAAACGACGCTGTTGGAGAGTCGCCGCGACCCACTCGTCCATGGTCTTGACTTCGGCGATGGCCAGACGATTATCGAACGACCGGATAGCTGTCGCGACAGGATTCGCCAGGGCGGCGGGGTCGCCGGCAGTCCGCGCCACCACGGTCCAGCCGGCATTCGAACGGCGGTAATTCGGGACGTATACCTCCACCAGTGGATCGCCTGCCCAATGGTAGTCCGCGCCAAAATTCCGGACGTGGCCAACGACACCCACTACTCGCAGCCAGGGGGCATCAAAACCCGGATCGAATCCGAACTTGATTCTTTTCCCGATCGGGTTCTCATGGGGCCAATGGCGCTTCACGAATAGTTCATCGACGACTACCGCTTCGCGGCCTTTCTCGCCATCGCGCTCGTCGAAGTACCGTCCGGCCAGCAGCGGCACACGGACGGATTCGAAATATCCGGGGCTGACTTCCGCCCGGTGCGTCCAGGAGACATCGGCCATGGACCGCTTTGGCTCGCCGGGTTGCACAAAGATACTCTCCCAGCCCCCGTTCTGGTCCATCGGGTTCGGGTTGACTACGCCTGCTGTTACAACACCGGGAACGGCTCGGATCTGCCGCAACAGGCGATCGACAGAATACTGCGATTCCGGCAACGAGATCCGCATAGTCATGGTGTGGTCGGGCTGGATTCCGAGGTTCACTCCCATCAATCCCCAAAACGTTCGTACCATCAGGACCGCGCCCGCCAGCAGAACGAAGCTCAACGCGATTTCAGCCACCACGAGCAGGCTGCGGGTGCGGCTGCGTTCAACGCCACCGGTCGACGAGCGGGTCGAATCCTTTAGCGCCGAGTTGAGGTCGATGCGCGTGGATTGCAAGCTCGGCAGGACGCCGGCGAGGAATGCAGTCAGAAGAGCGATGCCGAGCGTAAAGGCGAGCACGGGCCAATTCACGCTCACGTTATCCGCGTTGGGCAGCGCGTTCTGAACGAGCGTTACCAGGGCGCCCGTTCCCCACTCGGCAAAGAGAACGCCGCACGCTGCACCCGCGATGGACAGAATGAGGCTTTCGGCGAGCATCTGCCGAACTACACGGGCGCGCGATGCGCCCAGGGCCACGCGCAGGGCGATGTCCTTCTTACGCTGAAGAGCTCGCGCCAGCAGGAGGTTGGCGACATTGGCACAAGCGATGAGGAGCACGAATGCCACGCTGGCAAGCATTGCCATGAGCGCCGGCCGTACACTGAACACGGTTTCTTCATGCCAACCGCGCAACCTGACAGATTGACCTCGATTCGTCTCGGGATACCTCGTCTGCAAGTCTTTCGCGATCGACTGCAAATCCGCGGCCGCGCGTTCCATGGAGACACCCGGCTTCAACTCTCCCAGAGCCTGTGAGACATGGTTCGAGCGATCCTCCCAGTAGTTGGGGTTGTCTTTGTACGCCGGGACGGCGGCGATCCAGAATTGCGTGTGTTCCGGGAAATCGAACGACCGCGGCATCACGCCGACAATGGTGTAGGTCTTATTGTCGAGTTGGAGTGAACGTCCGATCGCCTGTGGATCGGTTCCGAAATAGCGTTGCCAGAAGCCGTGCGAGACTACCGCGGTAAGAGCGGCCCCAGGCTTGTCGTCCTCAGCCCCAAGGGTCCGGCCGCGCTCGGCGGTCGCGCTGAGCATCGGGAAAAGGTTCGCCGATACGATTGCCCCAATCCCGCGGAATGGATAATCAATGCCCCGGACCGTGAACTCGTCCGGCCGGTACATCGCCAGTCGCTCGAAACTCGTGTCGGGGCGCTCCCAATCCCAAAAATTCAGCGGCGCGACGTTCATGCGGTCGCCGATGTGTCCGGCTTCGTTGATCCGCACAATCCGGTCGGCGTTGGGATATGGCGTCGCCCGCAACATAACTGCGTAAATGACGCTGAAGATCGCCGTGTTCGCGCCGATGCCCAGCGCCAGTGCAATCACGGCCACCGCGGTGAAGCCGGGTGTTCTCAGGAGAGCGCGGAGTGCCAGTCTGAAGTCATTCATATCGTAGGGCGTTGATGGGATCGATTCGCGAGGCGCGGCGGGCGGGAAGATAGCTCGCCAGCATCGCGGCTGCCGCGAGCAGAATTGAGATGATCAGAAAAGTGGATGGATCGGTGGGTTCCACTTCAAACAGGAATGCTTTCAGGACGCGCGTTACGGCGAGTGCGCCACCCACACCCAGCGCGATTCCAAACCCGGCCATCATGGCGCTGCGCTTGAGGACGCTTGCCAGGATGTGCTCGCTTTGCGCGCCGAGAGCCAGCCGGATTCCGATTTCGCGGGTCCGCTGGACCACTGTGAAAGCCATGACGCCGTATATTCCCAGCACGGCGAGTAAGAGCGCCACAAAGGAGAACGTCCCCAAAAGTCGCGAATAGAAACGCGGCTCGGCGGTGTTCGTGGTGAGCAGATCTTCCATGGTGGAGATATCGAAGACCGGCTGGTTGGGGTCAACCTGTCGAAGAGCAGCGCGCATCGAGGAGGCTATGGCCGCAGCCGGCGTGCTCGTACGCGCGACAAAGTTGAGCGATTGAAGAAAGAACATCACCTGAACCTGCGAGATCGGCTGGTAAATCGCCGGCGGCGACGCATCCTTCAGATCTTCCTGTTTCACGTCATCGACGACACCGATGACGGTGTACCAGTCCTCCGCAGCGGGGTGATCCGCGAACGTGATGCGCTTCCCAATGGGGTCCTCGTTCGGCCACACGCGTTTTGCGGTGGCTTGTCCGACAATCATCACGCCAGGAGCGCTGACGGTATCCGCCGCGGTGAAATCGCGTCCTTTTAGCACGCGAATCCCCATCGTCCGGAAATATCCTGGCGTCACGGCAGGTTTAGTGACGTTGAAGCCGGCGGTGGGCTCCGCCCGTCCCTCAACGCCGAAGGTGCCCATCACGAGATCCCAGCGCATGGGCAAGAAGTTCACCATGGCCGCCGAATCAACGCCGGGTATGGCTTTGATCCGTTCCATGGTCCGGTCGCCAAATCCGAGGATCGCCTGCGGGCTCTTATACGTTTCGGGAAGGCGAACCACCATGGAAATCAGACCCTGGGAACGAAAACCCGGGTCGACTGAACGCAATCGGATGAAGCTCTTGATCAGCAGCCCAGCGCCGACTAATAGCACCAGCGCGAGGGCAATCTCGGCCACCACCAGAGCGCTGCGGACGGCCTGAGACCTGGCCGTCAGCCTGCCAAAAGACTGCTTCAGTGTCTCGTTTAGATTGATCTTAGAAGCATGAAGAGCGGGCCAGAGGCCAAAAAGAATGCACGTGATGATCGACAGGCCGAATGTAAACAGGAAAACGCGTGGGTCCAGGTTGATCTCATCGAAGCGGGGAATGCTCTTCACCGGAGCGATGCGCAGGAGCGTTGCCACACCCCAAACCGCGACAAAAACACCAGCGAACCCGGCGGCCAGCGAGAGAATCGCGCTTTCAGTCAGCAGCAGCCGGACCAAACGCGGTCGCGTCGCACCGAGCGAATATCGAACGGCGACCTCCTGCTGGCGGCGAGTGGAGCGGGCCAGGAGAAGATTCGCCACGTTCACGCACGCGATCAGCAGTAAAAACGCTACTGCGCCGAGCAGAACACCAAGCTGCTTGCTGATTTTCCCACCGACGACGGTCTCTCGCAACGGATGAAGCCGCAGCATCGCTTTGCGCAGGTAATTTTGATCCTGCTTGTTCATCCGCCGCGCAAGAGCGTCTAATTCCGCCTGAGCCTGACCCCTCGCAACACCGGCGCGCAGTCTGCCGACGACGCTGCGGAAGGCGATGTGTAAGTTGGTGGGGTCGAGCACCGCCGGCACCCAGAGATCGACCTCCTCGGGAAGCCGGAAGGAAGGCGGCATGACGCCGACAACCACATATGGCATGCCATCCAGCACTAGCGAACGGCCGATGACCTTCGTATCGCCATGGAAGCGGCTCTGCCAGAATCGGTCGCTGAGGATCGTCACCAGGGCATTGCCCTTCAACCCTTCGCTGGGGAGAAAAGTCCGGCCCAGTTGCGGTTCGACCCGTAGCAGGCTCATAAAATTGGCCGTGACCTCCGGAGCAAGGACCTCAAGAGGTTCACCCAGGCCGGTCAGGCTCTTCATACCACCGTTGTAGGAGCCTATGGCTTCGAACGTCGTGGTTTCTTTTTGCAGGGAGAGCACGGCCGGGTCTGCCATATTGATGACTGCGTCAGGTCTGTTCTGCGGGGCTGCCGCGATGCGATAGAGGCGGTCCGGCTCACCAAATGGCAGCGGCCGGAGAAGGACCGCATTTACGACCGTAAAGATCGCGGTGTTCGCGCCGATACCAATCGCCAGCGCGAGCACGGCAACCAGGGAGAAACCGGGATTGTTGAGCAGCGATCGAACTGCGTAACGAATATCACTGAACATTCCGGGACACACCTCCGGCTTCGATAAAGACTGCCCAAAATATTTAGCCGCCGATAAACGCAGATGGACGCCGATTCAGGTCGGCGGCATCCGCGCTCATCCGCGGCTCAATCCGTTGTCAGAATGGTTCGATTACGATACGCCGACGTTTTCTTCGACGATGCGGCCGTCAAACAGGTGAATATTGCGGTCGGCGTACTTGGCGTAACGCGGATCGTGAGTCACCATGCAGATGGTCGCGCCGCCGCGATGCAGTTCGCGCAGCAGGTCCATGACGGCTTCGCCATTCGTGGAGTCCAGGTTTCCGGTAGGCTCGTCCGCGAGCAGGATGGAGGGGTCACCCGCCAATGCGCGCGCCACAGCGACACGCTGCTGCTGACCGCCCGATAGTTGCGAGGGGTAGTGCTTGATGCGGTGCGACATGCCGACGCGTTCCAGCGCCTCCTGCACCCTCTTCTTGCGCTCCGCCGACCCCATGCCGCGATATGTCAGCGGGAGCTCGACGTTTTCGTAGACGTTCAGATCCCCAATCAGGTTGAACGCCTGGAAAATGAAGCCGATTTCGCGATTGCGAATGCGCGCTCGCTCGGACAGCTTCAGATTCTGAACCGGCTTGTTGTTCAGAATATAGGTTCCATCACTGGGGGAATCCAGCAGACCAAGGATCGCCAGAAGGGTCGACTTGCCGCAACCCGACGGGCCTGCAATCGAAACATATTCACCCCTCTTGATGTCCAGATGGATACCCGCGAGCGCATGAGTTTCCACCTCGTCGGTCACAAACACTTTTTTGACGTCGTCTAAATGAATTAGAGCCGTTTCGTCAGCCATCCGTAGTCTCCTTGTATGGAACGGGTCATCTCAAGCGAATGCGCGGCTGGGCATCGTATGCCGACATGTCGGACAGGATCACCTTGTCGCCCACTTTCAAACCATCCGTAACTTCAATCGTATTGACCGAACTGCGGCCGAGGGCGACCGTGGTTCTGGTGGCGCCTTTACCGTCGTCGTCGACTTTGAAAAGGCCCACTTTACTGCCCGATTGTCCGATAACCGGCCTACCGACATATACCACATCCGAGAGCTTTTCGATCGTAATTGTGCCGTCCACGCTGAGGTCGGGACGGGCACCTTCCGGCAGATCGCCATCCAATGAGACGTCAACGTCCACGGTTCCGTTAGTAGCAGCGGGATCAACGCGAGTCACATGGCCGGGAATAATGCCGTTGCGGGTGTCGACCGAAGCAGCCTGGCCCACCAGCACGTCCTTGGCCTGCGTTTCGGGGATCTTCAGGGTCGCTTTCAGCTTCTTCGGGTCCGTGACTTTCGCGAGAATCGCGCCTGGAGAAACCCGCTGGCCGACTTCGAGGACCGAAGCCGTCGTGCCAAGCTGCGCCACCACGCCGTCGATGCCGGCGCGAATCGTGAGCTGCCCGACCTGCGACCGTTTCAAATCGAGCGAGGCCTTCAACTGATCGATATTGACCTTCTGGGCTTCGAGCTGCGCTTCAATAGACTGATTGCTCATGTCCAACTGCTGCTTGGCGAGCTCCCAGGCATTTTTCAGCTCTTCCGCCTTAGCCACTGAAAGGTTGGTTTCGAGCTCGGATTTCAGACTCTTGGCCGTGAGCTGCTTGTCGCGATCGGCGGTCAGAGCGGCCTGCTGGTAATCCGACTTCGCGTTCTCCGCCACGATCTTCTGCTGGAGCTGCTGGGTTTGGAGCTTGACCTTCAAATCGGTCATGTTCGCTTCGGCGGCTTTGATCTGCCATTCCAGGGTGTTGGCATCCAGTTCCATTTGCGGATTGCTCATCACCATGAGGATGTCGTTGGGATGAACGACAGCGCCGGGCAGGACATTGACCTTTTCAACGCGGCCGTCGAAGAGCGCTGGAATCCACACGTAATCCCGCGCCACGAGCGTTCCAAGACCGCGAACCTCACGCACCATCGGACCGCGCTTGACTTCATCGATCCAAACCACGGCTCGCTCTACGTCCGGAGCGGCGGGTTTCAGCTTGCTCAGGCCATACGTAACCGCCGGAATCGCGATAAGGATCAAGGCGATGACAATGATATTGCGAATCAGCTTGCGCCGCTTTACTTCTTTGCCGCGTGGTTTATCCATGATCAGTGCTCCCTACGGTAGTGGCAAGTGCGTTGCCATTGATCTGCCATGTCTATGATACTGAAATTTAAGCCCAATTGGTGGTTCTGAAGGGCCGATATCGGGGGTCCCTGTCCGATTTTGGGACGGGCTGTGCGGGCCGGGACACGGGCATAATGAGTAAGCATGCCCAACTACGCCACGATTGAACTGCAACTTACTGAAACTCTCCATTTGCGCCGCCGGCCCGTCGCCGTTTCGTTCCTCGACCAGGAGCCGGCGGCTCCCGCAAAGTTCGCCGGATCGATGCCTTCGGGGTGCAGTTTCTGGCGACTGGCTGCCGCCGGCCAGTCCTTCTACACCGTGCCGTCGGACCATCTGAATTGCCCGATTGGTAGCTACACCCACAGTATTTCTCTTCCCGAAGCACGCCGCGCCGAGTTAACGGCGACGCTCACTTTGATGACTGAGATCGGATACATCTCCATGGATGAGGTGCCGGGAATCCCTCGCCTGGACCAAACACCCGCCGCGATCGCGTACGCTCCGCTTGGTGATGCGACAATCAGCCCTGACGTGGTTTTGGTTGCTGGACGTCCGGGTTCTCTCATGCTGCTTCAGGAGGCGGCACAACGGGCGGGAATTACCAGTGCTCTTCCACTAATGATGCGGCCCACGTGTATGGCGTTGCCGGCAGCCTTAAAATCCGGGCTGATCGTGAGTGCGGGATGCATCGGGAATCGCGTTTATACGGATATCGGCGAAGAGGAACTGTACGCGGCAATTCCAGGCAAGGACCTGGAAAGTCTCGCCGAAGCGTTACAAACGGTCGCGCAGGCGAACGCTACGTTGAGGCAATATCACGAGGATCGCCGGCGTCAGATGGCGACAGCTTCCTGAGCGTCGGAGACTGTGGAATGGTAGAGCGGGGTTCAGCCCAATGCCGCTTAGTTTTCCCGGAAGTGAACGAGAGTGGATGCGGGCACTTTCGTGGACCAACCCCACTGGAAAGATCATGTGGGCATTGGGTTGAAGCCAGGCTTCGTAGTACTTTCCGTCTTACCGAACAGCGATACAGAGTTCGACGCCCGAGCAGGAATAGCGCTCAAAATCGGCGGTGAAAGCGCGCTTGTGGTCACCCTGGTTTTCGAAATACTTGTACACGCCCATCCAGGCAGCCTGAATGTCTTCTGGCGCATTGCTGCTAGCCGGAAACACGAGGTAGCGGGCTTCGGGAATCGCCATTCCGCGCAGATCGGCGGGCGCTTGAGCCGGATCGCTGACAGATCCGCCCAGGACCACGTCGTACGCACCGTTGTGATCGCTCTCGTAATTCGTGTAAACCGAGAAAATAGTCGTCGGGTCAAGCAGCCCAGGAATCCGGCTGGAGCCTCCATGCATGAATTCGTGCCAAAGTGGCCCGATTTTCCCGCCTTCGCCGGACATCTCTTTTTGGTTAGTGGTTCTCGCGGTGAAACCAATGATTGCGAAACCGGGGATTTCGGTAAGTTGTGGCATAGTCTTGTCTCCTTCTGTCAGCTCCTTCGAAGCCGTTCGGTGATCCACACGACGCCGCGCTGGGCGGCCGCCGGATCGGCTTTCTTCGTAACCTCGCGGACCAATCCGGCGATGGTTTCTTTCCGCAACGACTCCCGCCAGGCGGCTTCGGCGCGAAGCATCGCGCGGTTAATCGCGCACGGCGTGGCATAGGCGCCAGGCGGTCCCGGACACGGACCCCGCTGGCGTATTTCCGTGCAGCGAAATGCAGGCTCGCTGCCCTCAACAGCGGCCACTATGTCGTACATGGTGATCTTCTCGGGCAGGCGCGCAAGGCGGTAGCCGCCCTTGGGGCCCGGCAAGGCTTCCAAAATGCCGGCCGAGGCGAGCGCCTGCAGGTGTTTGAGCAGGTAGCTCTCCGAGACGCCGTGAAACTCGGCTAACGCCCTGGCCGGCAGTACCGCGCCTTCCGGGATTAAGGCCAGCAGGAAAGCGCAATGCATGCCTGCTTCGACCCCTCCACCAATCTTCATATCCTGGATATATTATATCCAGGATCTGGAGTTTGGCCCTTTTTGACGTATTCTCGGCTAAGCATTGCAGTACAGTAGGGCACTGGAAAGAGAGGGCTTGAATTTCTGCGGCTTCGTGGCCGACAGTGCCTGTGATGCGAAGTCGGAGAAATTGGGGCCTACGCCAAGGCCACGTCCCCACACTTCTGCTCTGAGCTGATGAAGGAGACGCTGCGTGGATGTCCGCTGCGGCGTGGCGCGGGCCGACCATTTCGGCGG
>Ga0209168_10003349_pt1 | contig 11064 bp, 9 predicted proteins | sample Coa_R1_FD_187156 | JGI IMG/M metagenome (GOLD analysis project Ga0209168, IMG submission 187156) | Surface soil microbial communities from Centralia Pennsylvania, which are recovering from an underground coalmine fire - Coalmine... | ecosystem: Environmental > Terrestrial > Soil > Unclassified ... | reverse complement strand
TGGGTGCGGTGGAGTGTGTGTAATCCTGCACCGCAAGTCCGAAGTGCCCGGGGGCAACTTCTCCCGGCCGCTCCAGAACATATTCCCCGGGACCGAGCAGCTTGATCACTGATAGAGAAACATCCGCGAAGTGATCCGGATCAGCAGCCTTACGTCTCAGCAGCACATCGTTCAGTGCCTTCGAATCGGGCTGCGCCGGAAGCTTCTCGCCCTTGCTGGCGGCCAGCTGCACGATGCGGTCCCAGCGCTTCGGCGTGCGCACAATGCGTCGTAGCGATGACACGCTCTCAAGCTTGCGCGCCACAATGCCGTTCGCCGCAATCATGAAGTCCTCGATCAAGTCCGTCGCGCGGTTCCTCTGCTGCTGGACAATGTCGACCACCTGTTCGTTGAGCACCACCGGATGGACTTCGTCGGTGTCCAGGGTAAGCGCACCATTCTGAAAGCGATGCTGCTTCAACTTCTGCGCAACTTCGTCCTGCAGTTTCAGTTGCGCCTGTAAATCGCTCGATGATGCAACCTTCGCAGGTGCCGCCGACTTCCCTTCCAGCCACCCGCCGACAGAGTTGTACTGCAGTTGCGCCTTGTTGCGGACGACGGCGCGGTACATATCCTGCGAAGTCACCTGGCCTGAGGCGTCGACCACAAACTCGACCACGACACAGAGCCTGTCCTGGTTCTCGAGCAGAGAAGTTACGCCGGTCGACAGCTCCTCCGGCAGCATCGGAAAATTCCGGACGCCCGTATAGACCGTCGTGGTCTCCAACGCGGCATGTTGGTCGATTGGTGTCTGCTTCGCAACGAAGGCATCGACGTCCGCAACTCCGATCATGACTTTCACATCGCCGTTCGATACGTGATCGGCCACTTCGATCTGGTCAAGGTCGCGCGAGGTGTCGTTGTCGATCGACGACCATAACAAGTCGCGTAGGTCGCGCACCTCGCCTCCAGCTGCAATTTGCGGAGGGTGGGCTTTCAGTCCGGCGAGTTGCTGCACAGCCTGCGGAGGAAAATCCGGCTCGAAACCGTGCTGCTCCATGATCTGTTTCGCAGTCGCCTGCAGGTCAATATGCGAAGGATTGCCGTCGTGCATGAACACCCCAATCGAGATAAGTGGCCTTTCAGCCTACCACGACCGTGCAGGGGCGGACGCAGCTTGCCCTGAGCGAAGTCGAAGGTCCCTCCGGCGCCCCAGCGGTATCACGCCACCAGCGCCACGGCGATGCCAGCCCCTCCGTCGCGCCCCAAAACCCGCGCCCAAAGCCCGAATTGGAGTCCAACGACTCTGGCAATCCCGCCATCCCCGTCTCATAATCAAACGGTTAATCTCCGGGAGGCCCCATGCGTCCAGCCAACTTCTTCCTCATCGTGATCTTCTTCGGCATGATCGGAATCTCCGCCGCGCAAGACACCAATTTCTCTACGGGCCCGCAGTACCTCGCAAGTTCCGTGACCTCCGGCTCGACAATGCTCCTTCACCCAATCGCGACTCCGTCTCTGTCTCTCGGTGAAACATTGCCTCCGGTTCCCGGTGCCTCCAGCGAGCCACTATCAGTAACTCCCGAACCGGCTCCTCGAATCGCTCCGCCCTCGCACAATCTTTTTCTCGGCGATGTGCTTTGGGGAGATCACAGCGCGGCGGAAATTCTGGATCCCCGGATCACGACTCCAACTCTGTCCCTCTCCGAATCGCTCGCGAGCGCAACCCCCGAGACGAACGAAACGTCAGCCCCGGCCAGCGAGATTCAACTCAGCTCAACTCAGCCTACTCGCCCTTTGCCCACCAGCATCGTCGATGTCGGAGTCACCGGCACCGCCGCGCAATCCCTCCGGCCGCAAGACTACGGCGCTCCCCTGGGCGACGCCGCCTCCTACTGGAAAACTCAGAAGATCGCTGCCCCGCGCGCCTTCACCAACGCCGACGTGGCTCACTAGAGCAAGAAATCGTAGAGAAAAACAATCCGGGCTTCGAGCGAAATGAGGAGCAACAAAGGACGTCAAATCCCCACCGACTTTCGCAAAGAACGCGAAAGAAGGATGGCTCCCAGTCGCGAAGCGGCGACAGAATGCAGCCCACGGCGCAAGCCGTGGGAAGAATCAAGCAAGATGAGTCAGCCCCGAAGGGGCGGAAGAAGACAATTTTCCACACCCACCCATGTGACATCCAACCTTGACCCTGAAACTCAAAGAGCAGATCATCGTCAAGGCGGAGGCGGTATACAACCCACTCTCCAAAAAGCCCGTAAGTTCTTTCAGCTCAAGATTTTGACCTCTAACCCCTACGGGCTCAAGATTTTGCAGACCGTTTTTGCAGACCCCGCGCCAGTCAAGGCTTTCCGAGGGGTGGGGGGAGGGGGGATACCCCTGCTTTCACCCAAATTCCCAAAACGGGAAGCCTCAAAAACCACTTCGATTCGCCCCATCTGAACTATTTTTTCGGGAGTTTTTCCACAGTCAATTGACCATCCGCGCCAGAGAGCGCCTCGTTCTCGCGCTCGCGCTGGTTGCTCCGGATCACATAGAGCATATAGAGCACGACCGCTACGTTTCCCACGAAAAATGCGCACCGCACAACCGTGATCCCGCGCATCAGTTCGCGCACTTCAAATGGAAGCAACAGAGTGCCGGAAACCAGCGCAACCCATTCCGCCCACGTTCGCCCTTTCCAAAGACCGTACGATTCGGTGAAGCGAAGCGCGGCATACGCAAACGCAATGCGCGCCGCTGCCCACAATCGCGCGTCCGTCACGCTGTCGGCGAAGTCCAGAAAAATCTGAGCCCAACGGTAATCGGTGCTGATGTGAAGCAGCGCCAGCAGACTTTCCGCGTACAGCCACACGTCCTTGTGAACCAGCGCAAGCGCGCAGATTCCCATCACTACGACAAAGATGCCCTTGAAGAATTCGAACGTGGCAACCGCCCGAAGCAAGCGCCGTTGCCGGCGATGGGAATCAGACTTGGTGCGAGGATGGCGCATGAATCCGTGCAAGGACCGAAGGCAGATTACCACGGACAAGCGCGATTTCCACCCGCGACCAGCCGCTCGTGTTGCCTTTCCTGACGCCTGCTCTTACCTCCGTAACTTTAGGGAACACAGGAACGATGTCACGATCACCTCTGGAGACGAACTATGCGAAGAGCCACCCTTTCTCTGGCCGTTGTGCTGATGTGCCTTGCCCCTTCGCGGGCTCGATCTGCGGCCTCTCCTCAGCCCGCTCCGCAAACAGCGCGCCAGGCTTTGCTTGAAATGTTTTTCAGCAAGACGCCCGGAACGTTTGTCAAGCATCTGCCCACCGCCACAAACGCGGCGTTGGACAAATCGGGCGCTCTGAAAAATCTCCAGCAATATTCTCTGTTCATGAGCCAACTTCAGACCCAAGGACACAATTTCGAAACCTATGAAACCGGATCGGTATTGCTCACGGCAGACGATCCGAAGACTGGGGACAAGGCCGACGTCATCGTGGAAAGCGACTCACTCAACGGCGATCAAGACGACATCACGTTGACGTTCCACACCTACAAGAATGGCGAGCCGAAATCCAGCCCTTTCATGCCGCAGATCACGTTCTCGATGAAGCAGGAGGCACAAGTGTGGAAGGTGAATGAGATCTCCATCACAGTTCATTTGCCTTTAGCGGACCCCGACTTCCTGAAGGCCGTAACGGAAAAGATGACGCCGCAGGCAACTACCACCGCGACCGGAGTGAATGGAACCTTCGTTCCACGCCCTGAAATTTCCGTGCAGCCCACCGTAGGAAGCGATGACACCGTGTTAGCAGCCATGCGCATGATTCTCGCGGCAGAGGCTACGTATGCGCGTCGCTATCCAGCGGTTGGTTATACCTGCTCTCTTTCGAGTCTCGACGGCTTTGGCGGTGGCGAACCGAACGAGCATCAGGCAATGCTGATCAACAGCGGGTTGGCGAGCGGAAAGAAATACGGCTTCGTGTTCACTCTTTCGGGTTGCAGCACAGCGCCTGCTACAAGCTTTCGTCTGACCGCTGCTCCGAATGCGAACACATTCGGGCGGAAGGCATTTTGCGCAGATCAGTCGTCGGGAGTGATCGGGTCAGCCGAAGATGGAAACGCGGCGACGTGCTTAGTAAATGGCGCTGTCGCCCACTAGCTACTTGCGGTCTTTACGTCAATCGCTGTCGGCGTTTAGCTCTTTTTGCGGATGGCGGCGCGTAACTCCGCGACAATTTCCTGCGAGGCTTTAATCGCGGCAGCGTGCTGGTTCACGTTGAACGAGATCGCGCCAACGCGTGCGTGACCGCCTCCGCCGTAACGTTCGCAAATCTTAGCCAGGTTCACTTCCGGTTCTTGCGGCGCCCACGGATTCGATCCCACCGAAACTTTCACGCGGAAACTGCTCTTGCTGAGGCCCACGCTGTACACCGATTCCGGATGCAGGTAGTACGGAACAAACTTGTTGTAGCCCTCGAGATCCTGGTCGGTGACGTCGAAGAAGATCGTGCCGTCTTTGCATTCAGCGCGCTGCTTGAGGATTCCGATCGACAACTCATGGCGCTTGAGCAAAGGCGGCAGCAACGGTGCCACGAACGGCTCTTCTAGAATCTCACCGAGTGACTTCGTCGCGAGCAGAGGAATCAGGTTGGGAACGAAACCGTGATCAGGCGCCGATTCAATCACCATGGTCAGCTTCATGGCCGGAGCTTCCATCTCGACCGCAGTCTTCGCGTCAGGATAAAGAGCGCCGTCAATGATGTCGGTCCAGTGAACAAGATCGGCCACCGGCGCGGGATCGAAGCCGAAGTGCTGCTGCGCGATCATGGCGATGAAACTCGTACACGACTTGAAATTGGGATCGTAGAACTTGCGGTTGCTCTCGTTCTGCTCGAAGTGCTCCGCGTCGGCGGGCGAGAGGAAGGCGCTCTCGTGATGATCGAACCACCACGTGATTTTCGGCGAACTGGAGTACTTGAAGTCGACGATGGCGTTCTCGTCGCCATCGAACTGCTTCTCATCAAACAGCGCACCCGCGCGGTGGACGAGACCGGTGAAAACGAAGTCGGCGTCCTCGCGGATACGCTCGCGGTAGAAGCGCGAAAACAGCGCGGCGGAGGAAGCCCCGTCAAAGCACTTGTCGTGATAGAAAACCCGGACTCGCAATGAATTCCCCAATCGTCCTGAAAATTCCCGCCCCGTAAACCCGTGCCGTACGCGCTGAATTCCGGTGCAGGTAAAAGCTAATAGGATTGACAGCTTACCGGGAGAAAGTCAAGGGCCGAAGTTTCTAGTGGAGATTCGTGTGGGCGCCGATAGGCAAAAACCGTTAACCACAAAGGACACGAAGTAGCACGAAGGAAGGCCCGGCGAGTTCATTCGGCATGCGGACGAACTCGCCAAGGTGACGAATCTACATCGCGTTGGCTTGCTTTTCCGCCAGATCGCCGATCACGGGCAACTTGTACATCTGTCCGCCGTTCGCCTTGATCACCAGAATGATCCAAACGACCAGACCTGCGAGCCCGACCAGAGGCCAGATCAGGATCGTAAGCCAACCCAGGATAGGAATATGGGCAACAATGCTGAGCCCAATCCAAAGGACTGTCCACGCTATCGCGAAGAAGAGGCACTGCCACGCGTGAAAGCGGACAAACCGGCTCTTGTTGTACGGTTCCAACACCAGAAAAATGATCGCCGGAATGATGGTGAAATACGCCAACATTCCCGCGACGTTATCAGCCATGCCTCCGACGTTACCCACCGCTGCGGCAGGCGCGGCCGGAATCCGGCTTGCGCAGGCCGCGCACGTCGTACTGCCATCGGCAATCTGTGTACCGCAATTGCTGCAAAAAGCCATAGGGGAAGTCCTCCTTGGTCGCCAAAGACCTCCGACTCGGTAAGCAGCGTAATTCCGGGCTCGGGCGGCGTCGCGGCAACGTACCAAAGATTGCTGTTCAATGCAATCTACAACTTGGAAGTTGACAAGCCTACGCCTGGAACGAGTTGGAGTGCTGCTCGGCAAAGTCACCCAGCACGGGGAGCTTGAATGCCTCGCCCTGCGCGGCTTTCACAACCAGGACCAACCAGGTCGCGAATGCGGCGAGTCCAACCACTACCCAGAGCAGCAATGAAACAAGAGGTCCCGCCACCGGAATCAGAAAGAGCACAATGGCCGCTAGCTTGAGCGCGGACGCCGCCGCGAGAACAGCGACACAGAGGAGCAAGGATTGAACGGAATGGAAGCGCACGAAGGAATTCTTTTTGTACGGATCGCGAAACAGAAAGACGACGGCCGGGATGAACGTGAAGTAGGCAAGCGCCCCGGCGATGTTCTCGGGAAAGACTCCGACCTTCCCCTGGGCCCGAATCGCGGTAGTCGGGGTCGTCGTCATCGTCATTGAGCGTCCACAACCGGGACAGAAGGCAGCCGTGGCCGGCATTTGCGCCGTGCACTCTGGACACGAAAGCGGCATTGGAACGATTGGGTCCATTTCCTTGTGCACCCTATGACTACCACCGGGACAGACAGCAGCACAACCGCCGCACGGCCACTCTAGCATTGACGAGGCGCTAGACGACGTGTAGTGTTTCGTGCGAATTTCGGCGGAAGGCGGCTGCCTCGGTCTGGCCCTGGGGAATTATGAGCACACTCTGCGCGGGTCGTAACAACGATATCAGCCGTAGAGAGAAGCTCCCTGCTGAACTCGCCGGAAGGAGATGGGGATGAGTTCGTTCTGTCTGGGTTGCGGCACCAGCATGGCCGAGGGCGAGCGCTTCTGCGGGAACTGCGGAAGGGACTCGTCGGCGACGGCCGCGACGGCACCCGATCCGGCGGTCGCATTCGGTCTTGCTCCAGAGACGAGCGGCAAGGCGATCTTCAGCCTGATCTCCAGCTTCTTTTCCCTGTTTCTGCCCTTCGCGCTGGTTGCGATCATCTTCGGCCATCTCTCTCTGTCTGAAATCCGCAAAAGCCCGGGCAGGCTAAAAGGAAAAGGCCTGGCGATCGGAGGATTGGTGTTGGGCTACCTAGGCGTGGTTGCGACGATTGCGCTCATCACCTACGGAATCATTTCTGCAGCAAGGCTGGAGAAGGCTCAGGCAAAAATGAAAACTGGAAAGACTGTCTACAAAGGTCAAGTCACCACGAACCGGCCGTCGGCAGTGTCAGCACTGCGCAGCTTCAACACCGCCGAGATTGCGTTCGCTCAGGCGCATCCCGCCGCCGGCTTCACATGCTCTGTCGAGGAACTGTCGAGCGCTTGGGGAATCAGCAGCGATCTGGATCAGGTGAAGAGGAATGGATATCTCATCACTCTTCAGGGATGCGCCAGCGCAAAAACCAATGGCCCCGTGACGAAGTATCAGGTCGTGGCATACCCCACGCGCAGCAAGGCAAAGCTGCCGGCGTTCTGCTCCAACGAGTCAGATGTGATCAAGATCGACTGGAGCGGCTCGCCTCAGGACTGTCTGACAAAAGGCGCCGACCTTCCCGCATCCGAGGTCAATCATCCCGAAGATTGGACATCAATCGCGCCGCGATAGTGCTCGCTCGTGGAACTGAGGTGAGACCGATTTAGGCAGGACGAGCCGCATGATTCTTCTTGCGGCAGTCTTCGCAGACTCCGTAAATCTGAAAGGTGTGCCTCGTGGTGAGGTAGTGATACTTGCGGCCGATTTCCTGTTCGAGTTCGCCGACTTCCTGAGAAAAGAATTCCACTGAACTGCCGCACTCCGTGCAGACCATGTGGTGATGGCTGCGGCGATTGTACTGGTGTTCGTAGCGCGCGATGCCGTCGTGGAAGGCGACTTCGCTCGCCAGGCCACACTCGGCGAGAAGTTTCAGCGTGCGGTAGACCGTGGTGTAGCCGATGCGAGCGTCTTTTTTCTGGACCAGGCGGTGAAGTTCGTCGGTAGAGAGGTGGTCGCGAGTCTCGAGAAAAGTGCGCAGAATCGTATCGCGCTGGCCGGTCTGCTTCAGGCCAACGTCTTTCAAGTGACGGTGGAGAATGTCCTGAGCCTCGCGAACCATCTGACGCGAGAGGGTGGGCTGATCATCGATGCGTTTCTGAAGCATAGCGGGGATCGAAGACTCAGAATATCACCCGGGCATCTTGAAAATGAAATTCATTTTCAGAACCGTGGCGCGCCGGCTCGCTCGCCTGGAATACAATCAGAGTTTCCCATGAGCACTCTGGCAGAAATCAGGACGCCCACTTCGCGCCGCTCCCCGGTGTTTCGCATTCTGCTGTGGCTGTTGCTCGCCCTTGTGGTAACGGTGGTAGCAGGGCTCGGATACGCCTGGTATGTAGCGCACTCTGCCCTGCCTCAACTCGACGGGCGACTACCGATCAACGGACTCTCGGCTACAGTCGCGGTGACGCGAGACACGCACGGCGTGCCCACGATCGAGGCGGCGAGTCTGGAGGATCTTTTCTTCGCGCAGGGCTTCGTCACGGCGCAGGACCGCATGTGGCAGATGGACATGATGCGACGCTTCGGGAGTGGCGAGCTGTCGGAAATCCTCGGCGAACTTCCGCTGAAGCTGGACCGCGAACAACGAATTTTGGGTTTGAGGGCAGCCGCGAAGAAATCGCTGGCCATGGCGAGCCCGCGCGATCGCAGTTACTACGAAGCGTACGCGCGCGGAGTGAATGCTTACATTGCGAAGCACGGTAGCGCGTTGCCCATTGAGTTTCGCATCCTGCATTACCGGCCCAAGCCGTGGCAACCGGAAGATTCGGTCGTGATTGCGAACTCGATGGTGAAGGACCTGAACTATCACTACTTCTTCGACGCGCTTGATCGGGAGAAAATTCTGGCAAAGCTCGGACCAGATCTGACGAACGACCTGTACGTGAACCGTTCGTGGCACGACCGTCCGCCAACCGTGATGCGTGAGGATCTGAACGAGCCAGACAACAACAAAGGCGACTCGAACGACGACGACGATGAAGACGACGATGCCCCGGACAACTCGGTCACACAACTTTCGGCGGAGGGCTTGCCGGTAAACGGATCGAATGACTGGGTGGTCTCGGGAGCGCACACCGTCACGGGAAAACCGCTGCTGTCGAATGACATGCATCTCGGCCACCAGATGCCGAACCTGTGGTACGAAGCGCACCTGCACTGCGGCGCGCTGGATGTTGCGGGCGTGACGCTGCCGGGAATGCCCTACGTGATTGTCGGCCACAATCAGCGGATCGCGTGGGGATTCACTAACGTTGGCCCGACGGTGACGGACGTTTATATCGAAAACTTCAACGCGCAGGGTGCGTATCAGACTCCGGATGGATGGGTGCAGCCGGAGCATCGAACTGAACTGATTCACGTCAAGGGTAAGCCGGACGTCACGGTGGACGTGAAGGTCACGCGGCACGGACCGATCATCACGGAACTTGTGCCTGGCGAAACCCGGCCACTGGCACTGCGTTGGACGCTGTACGACGGACTCCACATTCCCTTCTTCGACGTAAATATAGCGCAGAACTGGGGAGAGTTCCGCAAGGCATTTTCGCAGCTCGACGCGCCGGGGCAGAACGTGGTGTATGCCGACGTGGACGGAAATATTGGATATCAGACGACGGGCAAGGTTCCGATCCGCGCGGCGGGCGACGGAAGTCTTCCGGCGAGCGGCGCCGACAACGCGCACGAATGGGTCTCCTATATTCCGTTTGAAAAACTCCCGAGCATCTACAACCCACCGTCGGGAATCATTGCGACGGCGAATGGGCGAATCACGCCAGACGGATATCCGAATTCGATCAGCATGGAGTGGGAAGCACCGTGGCGCACGGAGCGGATTTATCACGTGCTCGAGTCGGGGCGGCAGTTTTCTCCCGCCGATATGCTGGCTTTGGAGACCGACATTCATTCTGAGCCCGACTTGTTTGCGGCGGAGCGGTTTGTTTATGCGGTGGATCACGCGTCCAAACCTTCGGCGCGAGTGAAGGAAGCGGCGGACCTCATGCGGAGTTGGGATGGAAGGATGATGGCTTCGTCGGCTGCTCCGACGATCGCGGAGAATTCGATTCGCGAGCTACGAAGGCTACTGCTGGAAGCGAAGCTGGGTAGCCCGCCCGGCGATTCCGCGACGGCGAACGGGACTTTGAGTTGGCAAACTTATTCTTGGGAGATGCGGTCGGTTTGGCTGGAGAACATTCTGTTGCACCGGCCGAAGCGCTGGCTTCCGGAAAAATATCCGAACTACGACGAACTGCTGACCGCAGCGGTGGAAGCGGCGGTGAATGGTCCGGGGGCGCCGAAGGAATTGGCGTCATGGCACTGGGGCGCGTTCAATGCGGTCGATATCGAGCATCCGGTCCTGGGGAAGATTCCTCTGATCAAGCGGTGGGCGCAGCCCGGAGTGAACGAGCAATCGGGCAGCGGATATACGGTGAAGGCAGTCACGCGGTACCACGGGCCGTCCGAGCGATTCACCGCGAATCTGGGGGACCTAGACGAGTCGACGCTGAACATCGTCACTGGGCAGGGTGGAAATTTCCTGAGCCCGTACTACATGGATCAGTGGAAGGTGTGGTACGGAGGAACAACGTTCACGCTGCCGTTTACCGCCAAGGCCGTGGACGCGGCAAAGACGCATCGGCTGACGCTTGAGCCCGCCAAGTAGGCTGACCGCATGAAATTTTGTGACGCCGAACTCACTTCGGCTGATCTAATGCTCCGAGGTGCGAGATGCAATTAAAGCCCTTCCTGCTGGACATGTGGCTGGACACCTACGAGCATGACATCGAATTCAATCTGGCCTCAAGTGAAGGACCGCGCTGGACCCTGAATGAAATCCTTGGCCTTGCCAGTGAGGAGAAGCGGCAAGACTTCCTGAATCACAAGCTGGCTTACAGCCGCCCGGCAGGCGCCGACGGATTACGTGCGGCCATCGCCGACATGCACGAGGTTGATGTCGAGACGGTCCAGGTCGTAACCGGAGCCTCCGAGGCGTTGCTGATTCTCTTCTGGTTGGCCGCCGAACCCGCGGCCAACGTTGTGCTTCCTCAACCCGGCTATCCGCCGTTTTCTGCGCTTCCCGAATCACTGGGGATCGAGATCCGTCGCTACTCTGTTCGTAGGGAA
>Ga0209168_10003348_pt1 | contig 11066 bp, 9 predicted proteins | sample Coa_R1_FD_187156 | JGI IMG/M metagenome (GOLD analysis project Ga0209168, IMG submission 187156) | Surface soil microbial communities from Centralia Pennsylvania, which are recovering from an underground coalmine fire - Coalmine... | ecosystem: Environmental > Terrestrial > Soil > Unclassified ... | reverse complement strand
GAAGCTTCGTGCTCTGCAGGACGAAACCGGCGGTTTCCAGACATTTATTCCACTGGCTTTCCATCCCGACAACACCCCGTTGCAGCACTTACCGAAAACCACCGGCATGCTCGATATGAAGCAGATCGCCGTCGGCCGCCTTGTGCTCGACAACTTTCCCCACATCAAGTCGTATTGGCAGATGGTCAGCGCCAAGATGGCGCAGATTTCCCTGCGCTTCGGCGCCGACGACATGGACGGCACAGTCATCGAGGAAAAGATCTACCACGATGCCGGCGCGACGACTCCACAGGGGATGCGCCGCGAAGAACTCGAACGTCTGATCCGCGCCGCAGGCCGCGAGCCGATCGAACGCGACACGCTCTACCGCCCTGTCACACGAACCGAGACTTCGGTCACGGTTGCGGTGTAGACCCGAACTTGTGCAGTTCCTCCGGCGACGAATTCATCAGATTCCTTAGCACCGCCACCTCTGCCTCGATTCCCGCGTGCAGCGCGGGATCCACATCCGGCGCGAACAGTGGAGAATGGTTCGATGGCAGCCGTGTCCCGGACGCCTTTGCCTGTGCAAACTTCTCGGGATCAGCTCCACCCAGGCTGAAATAAAATCCCGGCACTCCCTGCTCGACGAAGTACGAGAAATCTTCCGAAGGCGCAATCGGTCCTTCGATGATGACATTCTTCTTGCCCAGAGCCGCTTCCAGCGGCGCTCGCATTCGCTCGGCCAGTGCCGGATCGTTATAGACCGCATCCGTGCCTTCATAGTGTTCGATAAGCGGCTCACGCGGGGCTCCGGCTGCCGCAGCTTCTCCATTCGCGATCCGAGTGATGGCTGCAAGAATTTGCTTGCGCACGTCTTGCTTGTACGTTCGCACCGTGAGCCCCATCTCGGCATGGTCGGGGATAATATTGTTTTTCGTTCCCCCCTGAATGTATCCCACAGTCACCACGCCCATTTCGCCCGGCTTGATCTCTCGAGAGACGATGGTCTGCAACGAGAGAATGGTCCGCGCCGCAATCACAATAGGATCGACCGTGGTCTGCGGCGCCGCGCCGTGCCCGCCCTTGCCGTAGATCGTGATGCGGATCGAATCCGAATTCGTGTTGTAGATGCCGGGCGTGATCGATACCATTCCAGCCGGCAATTCATTGCCAACGTGCAGTGCGACAGCGACGTCCGGCTTGGGAAAGCGTGTGAACAGGCCGTCGCGGATCATCCCCTCGGCGCCGCTAATCGTCTCCTCGGCCGGCTGGCCAATCAGCATCAGGGTTCCATGCCACGTGTTCTTGCTGCGCGCCATGATCTCCGCCGTTCCCAGAATCGCCGCCATGTGCAGATCGTGGCCGCAGGCGTGCATCACGCCAACGTCGCGTCCTGAGTCATCTTTCGCACGTACAGTGCTGGCGTAGGGAAGTCCCGTCTTTTCTTCTACCGGCAATGCGTCCAGTTCGGTGCGCAACATGATCGTTGGGCCAGAGCCATTCTTGAGGATCGCTACTACTCCGGTGCTACCGACGTGTTCCGTAACGTCGTAGCCGGCTGCACGTAAATGCGTGGCAACCTTCTCAGCAGTTTTCGTTTCATGAGACGAGAGTTCCGGGTTCTGGTGAATGTCGAGGTAGAGTGCGTGCGCGTCTGGATAGACGGCATCAACTTCTTTCGAAGTCGGAGCCTGCGCGAAGGCAACAGTCGTGAGCGTTGCAAGAAAAAAGAGTTGGGAACATTTCATGGTGCCCGGATCATACCTGTCTCATTCCGATGCCTGCAAACAGCGATTGCTCGCAGAGGATTTTTCGTTGCAACCAATTCCGGAACCGGTGTTTGTATTTTTCTTTTGATCAGTTCAATTCCGTGCTTGCGTTTTTTCTACCGGGTGTACAATTCGGCTTAGGTGGTCAGGTAAGACAGCACTTGGTTGCGCGACTTCGTAATGCAAGGCCGAGGCGCTCATGAACGTCCACGTCAGTTACCGTCTTCATAAAATTCCCGCGGTCGAAAAAGACATCCAGCATCAGATCGAAAAACTGCAAAAACGCCTGCAAGTGTTTCGACCCGAACTCGTCCACCTGAAGGGAGTAGTGGAAGAGATTTCGCCGCGCGAAGGCACCAGCGTTTCGCTGAACCTGCGCCTGCCCTCGGGCCAGATGGCAGTTCAGCTTTCCGCCCCCACGGCCGCCGCCGCAGTGAAGGGAGCCTTTGAGGACCTTCTGCAACAAGTTACGAAGCACAAAGATCTGCTCCGTTCTTCGCACAAGTGGCAGCGGGGACGCAGGGGCGACAGCGTCCGTCCCGGAAGCAAGGTGCGTGAGGTCCCCTTCGAGCAAACGATTGCGGCGGTTTTTCCGCCCACCATTTCCTCCGATGACGTGCGCTCGTACGTGAACATCAATTTGGCGCGCCTGGAGCGTTTTGTCGAACGCGAAATCTACTTTCGTGAAAATCAGGGAGCCGTCTCCGCTGACACGCTGACCAAAGAAGAAGTCATCGATGAAACCATTGCCGCGGCCTTGGGTGATGGCCAGGAAAAGCCCGAGCGACTGTCGCTGGAGCCGTGGCTCTACCGACTGGCTTTGCGCGCTCTCGACGATCTTTGTCAGAGCGACGAGAGCAACAGCAATGCGGTCCCTCTAGAAGAATCCGCGCGCCGCCCTAACGTGAAAGGCAGCGACGAACCCGAGTTGCAATTCCATCAACCGGATGAATCCATCACCGGCGCCACTGTGATTCCCGACTCTCGCGTGGCTACCCCGGAGCAAATCCTCGCATCTGACGAAATGTTACGGTTGATCGCGTCCGCCCTGCGCGATCTGGGCTCCGGCCCGCGTGAAGCCTTTATTCTTCATGCCATTGAAGGCTTTTCTGTCGATGAGATCGCCCTGATTACCGGTCACCCGGCCGACCGCGTGCTCGTCTTCATCTCCGCCGCGCGCGATCACCTCCGCAAAACTCCGAGCCTGGTTCGAGAATTTCAGGGCCGGCTCGCTCCGACCGGCACCGCTTAAGTCCAATTTCGATTTCTGGGGGGATCATCCATGAGTATCACTCGCGAACAAATCCGAGAGCTGGCTGCGTTCCAGGATGCAAAATCGACTGCCGTTACTTTTTATTTCCAGCCTTCCACGCCTCGCAATAAGGCGCACAAGGAAGATACGATTCTCATCAAAGACCTGGCGCGCGAAGCCTTACGGCGCTTCGAGTGCAAAGACAATGGCCTGCGGAATGGGGAAGCCAAGGCAAAGAAAGAAGGCGTGCGCGCCGATCTTGACCGCGTTCAGCGCCTGTCCGGCGAGCTGCGCAGCAATGGCACACACGCCAGGGCCGTCTTCGCCTGCGCCGCCCAGAACATTTGGCAGGAGTACGATTTGCCCGCCAACCTCTCCGGCACACAGCTTTTTGTGGACTCTTACTTTCATCTGAAGCCCCTGGCTCACCTGCTTGGAGCCTTCCCACGGCTGGGTGTCGTTCTAGTCGATCGTCACCGCGCTCGCTTCTTCGAACTTCGCCTCGGAGAGCTGACCGAGCGCGAAGGATTGTTCCAACCTCTGTCCCGCAAGGGGCGCAGCGATGGTTATGCCGGGTACGACGGAGGCCACGCCCAGCGCCGCGTCAACGACGAGGCCCGCCAGCACTTCAAGGCAGTTGCCGAAATCCTGAAACAATCTCTGGAAAAAGGAATCTTCGAGAAATGGATTCTCGGTTGTCAGGACATTCATCGGTCGCAGCTCGAACCACAACTGCACCACTACGTTAGTCAGGTCCTGCTGGGCCGATTTCAGGCGGACGTTGCGCACATCACCCGCGACGAGATTCGCTCTCATGCTCAGCAGATTCTGGAGCAGTGGCAAACCGAGCGCCGCCACGAAGTCGTGGGACAGGTGTTAAGCCAGGCGCGCAGCCACGCGCGCGGCGTTACCGGTCTGCGCCGCGTCCTCCGAGCGCTGGAACTGGGAGAGGTGCAAACCCTCCTGCTCGGAGAAACGCTACAGGCGCACGCAGTCGAGTGTTCCGGATGCGGCCATCTCGATGCCCATCTCGTCAGCTTCTGTCCGGTGTGCGGCCGGGCCACCCAGGAAGTCGTTGATGTGGGCGAGGCCATCTTGCCGTGGGTCATTCGCCGCGATATCGAAATGTTCTATGTCAAAGACGATCCAGAGTTCGACAAAGTCGGCAACATCGCCGCTCTGCTGCGTTTTCGGTCAGACAACGTACAGCCGATCAGCACCGGAGCGGCGGATCGGCTGGCGAGTGCCGGAGCCGTCTATCCTGGCCGTCTGCGAAGATTCGCCAGCCGCTAATACGCAAGGTTGATTAATCAGTCACGAAGTCGCACCGTGTCGCCGGAGAACGTCGCCGATCTTTTCTTTCGTAGCCGAAGATCCGCCCGCCTGTCGCCCCAGCCAAGCCAGTGAACCGTCTTCGATCTGGGCACCGGCATCAATCAGCATCTCGATGATCGGTACGTATTCACTTCCTTCATCCCCATTGATCGCGGACCACAGCGCCTGACCAAGGGCTGTTCCTCCGTAAACGTTCTTTCTCTCTAGCGACGCTCCCCGTGCAAGCAGCAGCTTGATTATCTCGAGGTGCGCGCCAATCACGGCGCAGTGCACCGCGGTCTGCCCGTCGTCCGCTCGGTTGAGAAGATCGGCGTCTTTCTCTAGTAGGCTCTCTACGACAGCGGTTCGACCATACTGACAAGCCCACTGAAATCCTTGCTCCATCTGTGCTCTCGTAGCGCCGCCTTTCAGACTTTTGTCCTCGTGGAAAAAGCTATTGACCAGATCGAGCCGTCCGACGCCAGCGGCGGTATCGAGGCCCAACCGCGCGCCGTGATTCGCGAGAAACTCCGCCGCCTTGCCCCGGCCATTGGCCAAACATCCAGAGACCGCATCATGGCGGTTGCCCGCAACGCCAGGACGATTAATCTCGGCGCCGTGGTCGAGTAGAACCCGCATCAGTTCCTCTTGCACGCCCACGCGTTCCGGATGGACGCTAGTCGCCACGAGTCCCAGAGTCGTTGCGCCGCCTCCGTATACGTCGGCTTCCGCGTCAACCTCCGCACCGAACTTGATCAGCATCTCGGCGATCTGCGCCGCATTCTTCGGCGTTTTCTGGCGGTAGCCCTCGACTCCGTTGGCTGACACATAGTGCAGCAGCGTGGCACGATGCTCGCGCGTCGAACGCGCGCGAATCAGTTCCGGATTCTCGCGCAGCAATCGCTCCAGCGTCGCTGCGTCTCCCGAAACAATCGCGTCCGCCGCCAATTCGAACATCGTGACCGGTGAACTCGCGCGCGCGAGCCCCTCCACGTGCTTCGCAAATCGCGGCCAACTCTCGAAGCCATGCGCTCGCGCGATCACGAATTGCGCTTCAGAAAGAACGCAATGATCCGCTCCTGATGGTTTCAGCTTTCCCCGTGCGAACTCATCGAGTTGATCGATCCAGCGTTCGATTCGCACTGGAAGTTCCGGTGTGATCGTCAGGTTCGACAATCGCACGAGCATGTGAACCCACCGGTCCGCCCACGCGCGAATCGCCTGCGACTCACCAGACTTGCAAGCATTTAAAAGATCCTTCGCCCGCTTTTTGTATTGTTCGAGGTTGGGACGGAGGGGAAGCGGAAGAGCGTCCTGCGGATTGGGAAACATACGAAGCTCCTTTCACGAGCGTCGCCTGGAAGTCCGCCGGAATCAGGCTGAAAGAAGATTCGTAATCTTCGATGTACTGCTTAAGGTGGGCACGGCCCTTTCCGCGGACTGGATGCGCCCTTCGCGCTCCCCACAGCCTAGGTGATTGCCGCTGCGGAAGTCAACGCCGCCCTGTCAGCGTGAATCCTCAGTCGGCGTCGTGATATGCTTCCGCCTTCGCCCGCAAATCACTCCACCCTCTCAGTGGAATCGAACTCGCTGCAAGCGGGTTGCGGTCTGTCGCCGGAAGATCTTTAGCTGAAAGATTCTCCGAATAAGGAGATGAACGGCCTCAAGGAGGAATTTCGTGACATACTCGCGCCGTGATTTCGTAAAGACGTCGGTACTTGGAGCCGTTGCTGCCGGAGTGGGAACGCGTGCGCTGACAGCCGAAGCCCTCGCCGAAAGCAGCCGGCAGGGCCACGCATCAGAAGCGGATGCCCCCAAGCATCCGATCATTATCTGCGCCCACAACGGCCATCCCTACGTCGAGGCCGCCTACGCCTTCCTGAAGAACGGTGGCGACACGCTCGATGCCGCCATCCGCGTGGTCAAGGGTCCCGAGGACGATCCTAAAGATGACTCCGTCGGATTCGGAGGTCTGCCGAACGAGGAAGGCGTCGTTGAACTCGACTCCTGCTGCATGCACGGTCCCACCCGTCGCGCCGGTTCGGTGGGTGGCGTGCGCAACATCAAGAACGTGTCGATGGTTGCGAAGGCCGTCATGGAACACACCGGACATGTCATGCTGGTCGGCGAAGGTGCGGAGCGCTTCGCCGTCGACATGGGCTTTCCTCGCGAGAACCTGCTGACCGAGCGCTCGCGCAAGATATGGATGCTGTGGAAGGAAACCAATTCCGACCGCGACTGGTGGGGGCCAGGCATGGCCGATCCACACTGGCGTCCTCCAATCTCAGATTCCCGGCCGCAGGCCAGCCTTTGGCAAGATCGTGTCGAGAAGCTGAAGAAACGCGCCGCCGATCTCGGCATTGAGCCCGACTATCAGCTTGCTGCCGTGCGTCGCGTTCTCTTCCCACCCTCGGGCACGATTCATTGCTCGGCGCTCAACGAAAAAGGGGAGATGTCGGGCATCACGACCACGAGCGGTCTTGCGTTCAAGTTGCCCGGTCGTGTTGGAGACTCACCGATCATTGGAGCCGGCTGCTACACCGACCAGGATGTGGGTTCGGCTGGTGCGACTGGCGCCGGAGAAGAGAACATCAAAGTCGCCGGCGCCCACACGATCGTCGAGAATATGCGCCACGGCATGTCTCCGAAAGAAGCGGGTATCGACGCGCTCAAACGCATCGTGCGCAACTACAACGGAGACATGACCAAGCTCCACTACATGGACATGACGTATTACATCCTGCGGAAGGACGGCGCGTACGCCGGGGTCTGTCTGTGGGAAGGATATTCTCCCGGCAACCCACACACGTTTGTAGTACACGACGGAACTCTTCGCTCCGAAACAGCCACGCCACTGCTCAAAGGGTTTTCGCAGGATTGGCCGCCAATGCCCGTCGTGCCGGAGGAGTTGAAGAAGGATTCCGAGTACCTGAAATAGTAGTAACGTAGCGCCGCCGTCCCGGCGGCTGTCCGGCGGGCGCCTCGCCCGCCGCGCCTTGGTCAAAGTCGAACGACGACCACGAACGGTCCGCGGACGAACGACCAAGAACTGACCCCGTGCTTCTAGAACCGCACCTTCACGTCCGGACTCTTCTCCAGATGGATGCTTTCCACGAACCGCACCTTGCCGGTGCGCATCGTCATGATCACCGACGACGTTCGCGTGCCTTCGCCAAAAAAACGCACACCCTTCAGCAATGCTCCGTCGGTGACGCCGGTCGCGGCGAAGATCAGTTGTTTACCCGGAGCCAGATCTTCCGCTTCGTAAATCCGGTTCTTGTCCTTGATGCCCATCTGGGCGAGGCGTTCCTCCTGCTCCGGCTTGACCACTAGGCGGCCCAGCATGTATCCATTGAGACAACGGATCGCGGCCGCCGTAATCACGCCTTCGGGCGCTCCCCCTGAGCCCATGACCACATGCACGCCGGTTCCGATGACCGCTGCTGCAATCCCAGCCGAAAGGTCGCCATCGCCGATCAACTTAATCCGAGCGCCAGCCGCCCGAATGTCGGCAATCAATTTCTCGTGCCGAGGACGATCCAGGACGATCACCACCAGATCCTCCACGTCGCGATCCAGTCGGCGGGCAATGTTCTTCAAATTGTGCGAGACCGGGGCGTCAATATACACCGCATCTTTGCAGGACGGACCGACCACAATCTTCTCCATATAACAGTCGGGAGCATTGAGCAGCCCTCCCCGCTCCGACGCGGCAAGCACAGTGATCGATCCCGGCGCTCCAGTGGCGCAGAGGTTAGTGCCTTCCAAAGGATCGACCGCGATATCTACTTCTGGAACTTCTGTGCCGTCGGGAAATTCTGCGCCGACTTTTTCTCCGATATAGAGCATCGGCGCCTCATCGCGCTCCCCCTCACCAATGACGATGGTGCCGCGCATAGGGATCGAGTCCATCGTCTTCCGCATCGCTTCAGTAGCAACCTGATCGCTGAGCTTGCGCTCGCCCTGTCCCATGGTGCGCGCCGAGGCAATCGCAGCCACTTCCACTACCCGCAGAAATCGCGACGCCAGATCGCTCTCAATGTTTTCCCCATACGTTCTCGCCGGACGAGTCGGTGTTGCCATCGAATATCCCCCATGCCTGCAGAAAATGGTTACGCGCCGGGTTGAGACTATAGCGCAATCGCCGCACGAATGGAATGAATGGATATTGCCGATCGATATACCCGATACACCGGGGCTCAGTCGCCATGGTATTCTCTCAACCCTGATTCCGAACCGGCCCATGCCCGAATCGCGCCCACTGACGATGCTCTGCATTACCACCTATGAAAAGGGGCAGGAATTCATGCGTGAGTGCAAGCGCCAGGGCTGGCGCGTGATCCTGCTGACGGCGGAGAAATTGCGCGATGCTGACTGGCCCCGTGAGAGTCTCGACGATACGTTTTACCTTCCCGCCGAAATCCCCCTCGCCGACATCGTGAGCGCGGTTACGCATCTCGCGCGCTCGCACAAACTCGACCGCATTGTCGCGCTCGACGAATACGACATGGAAACGGCAGCGACCCTTCGCGAGCACCTCCGCATCCCCGGAATGGGGCTTACCACCATGCGCTACTTCCGCGACAAGTTGGCCATGCGCATGCGCGCTCTCGATCGTAATGTCCGCGTGCCCGATTTTGTCCCGGTCGTGAATCATGACGACATTCGCTACTACCTCGAGCATGTCCCCGGACCCTGGGTGCTTAAGCCGCGCCAGGAAGCGTCGGCGATCGGGATCAAGAAAATCCAAGCAGCCGAGGAGTTGTGGCCGCTCCTCGATCAACTCGGAGATAAGCAGTCGACGTATCTACTCGAGAAGTTTCTTCCTGGTGATGTTTTTCACGTCGATTCGGTGGTGTCAGAAAATGAAGTGGTCTTCGCCAACATCAGCAAATACGGCAAGCCTCCGATGAACGTCGCCCAAGGCGGTGGAATTTTCACGACCTTCACCGTGCCCCGCGGAAGTGAGGGCGACTCCGGCTTACGCTCAATTAACCGCGACCTGATTGCCGCCCTGGGCCTGGTGCGTGGAGTCGCGCATGCCGAATTCATTCAAGCTCACGCCGACGGACATTTCTATTTCCTCGAATGTGCCGCGCGCGTTGGCGGAGCCTACATCAACGAGATGGTCGAAGCCGCGACCGGACTCAATCTCTGGCAGGAGTGGGCGCGCATTGAGATTGCGGGCGGTGATGGCAGCTACAAACTTCCGCCGCTACGAGAAGAATATGCAGGAGTGATTCTTTCCCTTGCGAAGCAAGAGAATCCCGATACCTCCTCCTACAACGATCCCGAGGTGCACCTTCGCATCAGACGTCATCACCATGCTGGACTCGTGCTGCATTCAACTGATCCGCAGCGCGTTCCTACTCTCCTCGAAGGCTATGCCCAACGCTTCGCGAATGATTTTCTAGCGATCGAGCCTCCCCGCGACAAACCGACCGCCTAGCCATGTGGCGCAGGCGCCTCGCCCGCGAACTCTTTTTGCCACGCCTGCCGTTGTCCCGCGTGACATCCTCCTCTGCTACTATTTGCGCATGAACACGACCAGTGACCACTCCGCTCCCCCGGAGCGACCGTCGCAAGACGGCAAAGAACGCAAGGAGCCCACGTATCTTTTCACGGAAAAGTACGTAGCCGACAAAAGTGAGATCGCCCGCCGTTTCATCGAGAGCCGCGCTCGCCTCAATGCCAACGTGGAGAAAGCCAATAATTTTCTGGTGAAGCGCTTCTACAACATCGACCACAACACTTATCTGGAAGGAACGCTGCCGGCCAAGACGAAAGAATTGATGGGACTGGTGGCCTCTACGTGTCTGCGTTGCGATGACTGCATTACCTACCACGCTGTCCAGGCCTACCGCCTCGGCGTAACCCGAGCCGAACAAGAAGAGTCGCTGAACGTCGCGATGGTCGTCGGGGGAAGTATCGTGATCCCACACCTCCGCCGAGCCTACGAATTACTCGAAGAGTTGTACGCCTGAAGCGCTTCCATTCGTCAAGAGAAGGTGCGTGGTTAGTAAGTATGCACGTGTGAGGGCAGCCGCGCCCCCGGCTGTCCGCGGGCGCGCAGCCCGGCCCGCTTCAGCGCTCCGACTCCGAACGCCCCCGTAACGCCGCAATTGCAATCGTGACCAGCATCAGCACAACCCCAGCGCCGAATTCGAGCTTCTGCGGATTTTTCAGCGATTGCCAGACCACATCCGGAGGCCAGAGGGCGCTTTTGTCGCGGAGAGCATCAAGACAAGCGAGCACGCCAGACAGAAATCCGGCAGCGGTCGCAACGCGCCGCTTTTTACCTGGAGTCATCGAGGGCATTCCGTGAGCGCCAAGTGCTAGTCCATCAGCACAGCGCCAACCAAACTGACAGCTGAAAGCTGATAGCTGACAGCCGTTCGTCAGAACGCGTCAATCCCCGTCACGCTCTGCCCAATGATCAGGGAGTGCACATCGTGAGTACCTTCGTAGGTTTTTACCGACTCCAGATTCATCAAGTGCCGCATGATCGGATAATCGTCCGCCACCCCGTTCGCGCCCAGAATATCGCGTGACAACCGCGCGCACTCCAGCGCCATCCACACGTTATTTCGCTTCGCCATAGAAATATGTTGTGGCTGGGCCTTTCCCGCGTCTTTCAATCGTCCGACTTGCAGAACGAGCAGTTGCGCTTTAGTGATCTCACTGATCATCCACGTCAGCTTGTCCTGCACCAGCTGGTGCGAGGCGATTGGTTGATCGCGCCATTGCTT
>Ga0209168_10003347_pt1 | contig 11066 bp, 10 predicted proteins | sample Coa_R1_FD_187156 | JGI IMG/M metagenome (GOLD analysis project Ga0209168, IMG submission 187156) | Surface soil microbial communities from Centralia Pennsylvania, which are recovering from an underground coalmine fire - Coalmine... | ecosystem: Environmental > Terrestrial > Soil > Unclassified ... | reverse complement strand
CCGAACGCCACGACCCCTCGGTCACCGTCCGGTTCAAGCTGGAGACCGGGGAGTGGCTGCTGGCCTGGACCACCACGCCGTGGACGCTGCCGTCCAACCTGGCCTGCGCGGTCGGCGCGGACATCAGCTACGTGGTCGCGGAGAAGGACGGCGAGCGCTACATCCTGGCCCGCGACCGGCAGGCCGCCTACGAGCGGGAACTGGAGAACGCCGCCATCTTGGGCACGCTGACCGGCGCGGAGCTGGCCGGGCGCCGGTACGAGCCGCTGCTGCCGTACCTGGCCGGCACCGAGAACGCGTTCCGGGTCATCGTGTCCGACGACGTGACCACCGAGGACGGCACCGGCGTGGTGCACATGGCCCCCGCCTACGGCGAGGCCGACGCGCTGGCCTGCACCGCGGCCGGGATCCCGACCGTGCTCACGGTGGACGACCAGGGCCGGTTCACCAGCGTGGTGCCGGACTTCGCGGGCCAGCACGTGTTCGACGCGAACGACGGCATCGCGGCCAAGCTGCGCGCCCAGGGCAGCCTGGTGCGCAAGGAGACCTACACGCACTCCTACCCGCACTGCTGGCGCTGCCGCAACCCGCTGATCTACAAGGCGGTGTCGAGCTGGTTCGTGGCGGTGACCCAGTTCAAGGACCGGATGGTGGAGCTGAACCAGGAGATCACCTGGGTGCCCGGGCACGTGAAGGACGGCCAGTTCGGCAAGTGGCTGGCCAACGCGCGGGACTGGTCGATCAGCCGGAACCGGTTCTGGGGCTCGCCGATCCCGGTCTGGCAGAGCGACGACCCGGCCTACCCGCGCACCGACGTGTACGGGTCGCTGGACGAGCTCGAGCGGGACTTCGGGGTCCGGCCCGCCGACCTGCACCGGCCCGCCATCGACGAGCTGACCCGGCCGAACCCGGACGACCCGACCGGCAAGTCGGTGATGCGCCGGGTCCCGGAGGTGCTGGACTGCTGGTTCGAGTCGGGGTCGATGCCGTTCGCCCAGGTGCACTACCCGTTCGAGAACCGCGAGTGGTTCGACGGGCACTACCCGGGCGACTTCATCGTGGAGTACATCGGCCAGACCCGCGGCTGGTTCTACACCCTGCACGTGCTGGCCACCGCGCTGTTCGACCGGCCGGCCTTCCGCAGCTGCATCAGCCACGGCATCGTGCTCGGCAACGACGGCCAGAAGATGTCGAAGAGCCTGCGCAACTACCCGGACGTGAACGAGGTCTTCGACCAGTACGGCTCGGACGCGATGCGCTGGTTCCTGATGGCCAGCCCGATCCTGCGCGGCGGCAACCTGATCGTCACCGAGCAGGGCATCAGGGACGCGGTCCGGCAGGCCATCTTGCCGCTGTGGAACAGCTACTACTTCTTCGCCCTGTACGCCAACGCCGAGTCCTACCCGGCGCGGTCCGGCATTCCCGGCGAAGCCTCGGGAAGGCGCGGGGGGGTCGTCCCCCCCGGAGCCAGCACAGCCAGCCAGAACGTGCTCGACCGGTACATCCTGGCCAAGACCCGGGCCATGGTGACCGAGCTGGAGTCGCTGCTCGACGGGTACAACGTCGGCGCCGCCTGCCAGCTGCTGCGCGAGCACCTGGAGGTGCTGACCAACTGGTACATCCGCCGGTCGCGCAGCCGGTTCTGGGCCGGCGAGGCCGCCGCGCTGGACACGCTCTGGACCGTGCTCGAGACGGTCTGCCGGGCCGCCGCGCCGCTGCTGCCGCTGACCGCCGAGGCGATCTGGCGCGGGCTGACCGGTGCGGACAGCGTGCACCTGGCCGACTGGCCGGACGTTTCCGGCTGGCCGGACGACGACGGCCTGACCGGCGCCATGGACCTGGTCCGGGCGGTGTGCAGCACCGCGCTCGGCCTGCGCAAGGCGCGCGGGCTGCGGGTCCGGCTGCCGCTGGCGTCGCTGGTCATCGCCCACCCCGAGGCCAAGTCGCTGGCTCCGTTCACCGACCTGATCGCCGACGAGGTCAACGTCAAGACCGTCGAACTGTCCCAGGAGGTGGCCAGCCTGGGCACGTTCGAGCTGGCCGTCAACCCGCGGGTGCTCGGGCCCCGGCTCGGGGCCCGGGTGCAGGAGGTCATCCGGGCGGTCAAGGCGGGCCAGTGGACGCAGGCCGGGGACCGGGTCAGCGCCGCCGGGATCGAGCTGGACCCCGGCGAGTACGAGCTGCGGCTGGCCGCCACGGACGCCGACTCCACGTCCGCGCTCCCGGGGAACGCGGGCCTGATCGCGCTGGACACCGAGGTGACCCCGGAGCTGGCCGCGGAGGGCGCGGCCCGGGACGTGGTCCGGGTCGTGCAGCAGGCGCGCCGGGCCGCGGGCCTGTCGGTGTCGGACCGGATCGGCCTGGTCCTCGGCGCGGACGGCGCGCTGGCCGACGCGGTCCGCGGGCACGCCGGGTTCATCGCCGCGGAGACCCTGGCGGTGCGCCTGGACGTGCGCCCGGCCGCCGAGGTGGACGGCGGGCCGCAGCCGGCCGGCGACGGCGCGGTCACGGTGGCGCTGACGCGCGGCGAGTGAAGTTGTTACCGGATGATTACGCGCGGTCCGGCTCTTGAGCCGGGCCGCGGATCGGGCCGTTGGTGAGGGAGAAGGCCAGTGCCCGGGGCGGCCGGGAACGACAAGCCGTGTCCGTTCCCGCCGTCGCGGCACTGGTCTGTCTGTCGTTCCCCGAACCGTCGCGCTCCCCGCAACGTGCACATGGGTGGAGGACATTCTCCACCGGAAGGGAGCGCTATAGAAATGAAAGCCACAAGACGCTACGCGGCTGGCCTGGCCGCGATCGTCGTTACCGGCGCCGGCCTGCTGGCCGGAACGGCGGCCAGTGCCAGTGCCAGTACCAGCGGGGGCGGGTTCGGTGCCTTCGTAGGACCGCTGCACCACACCTCGGTGATCGCATCGACGGTGCCCGGCAACGGGGACGTCAACCCGTACGGGGTGTTCGTCGTCCCGCGCAGCACCGGCGACCTGTTCAAGGGCAACGTCCTGGTCAGCAACTTCAACAACAAGGCCAACGTGCAGGGTACGGGGACCACGATCGTGGAGGTCACCCCGTCCGGTCACCAGTGGGTGTTCGCCAAGGTCAGCCGCCACCTGTCGGGCTGCCCCGGCGGCGTCGGCCTGACCACCGCGCTGACCGTGCTGCGCAGCGGCTGGGTGATCGTGGGCTCGCTGCCCACCAAGGGCGGCAACGTCTCCGGCTCGGGCTGCCTGATCGTGCTCGACAAGTGGGGCCACGTGCGGGAGACGTTCACCGGTGACGGGATCAACGGCCCGTGGGACATGGGCAGCCTGGACCTGGGCGGCCAGGCCGTGCTGTTCGTCACGAACGTGCTGAACGGCACCGTGGCCGCGAACGGCAAGGTCGCGTTCGGCGGCACCGTGGTGCGCCTGGTGATCAGGATCCCGCAGTTCGGGCTGCCGTTCATCTGGTTCCACGCCACGATCGGATCCGGCTTCCCCGAGCGCACCGACCCGGCCGCGCTGGTCGTCGGCCCGACCGGGGCCGGCCTGGGCCGCAACGGCACGCTGTACGTGGCCGACACGGAGGGCAACCGGATCGCCGCCATCCCGAACGCGCTGTTCCGCCAGTTCAGCGCCGGGACCGGCTTCACCGTCACCAAGGGCCACCACCTGAACAACCCGCTCGGCCTGGTCATCGCGCCCGGCGGTGACATCCTGACCGTCAACGCCGGCGACGGGAACCTGGTCGAGACCACCCCGTTCGGCGCCCAGATCGCCGTCCGGCAGCTTGACAGCTCCGGGATGCCGCCCGGGTCCGGGGCCCTGTTCGGCCTGGCCGTCAAGCCCGGCCACCGCGCCGTCTACTACGTCGACGACGCCACCAACCAGCTGGACCTGCTGCACCGGTAGCGGGACGTTGCGCTGTAGCCCCCTGGGGGGCTACAGCGTGACCCCGACCAGGACCGGCTCCGGGGTGAGCGAGACCCCGAACACGTCGCGGACCCCGTCCCGGATGTGCCGGGCCAGCGCCAGCAGCCCCGCCGTGGTGGCCGGCCCGGAGTTGACCAGCGCGAGCGTGTGCTTGGCGGAGATCCGCGCCCCGTCACCCAGGCCGTACCCCCGCGCAAAGCCGGACCGCTCGATCAGCCACGCGGCGGGCACCTTGACCAGCCCGTCCCCGGCGTCGAAGCGCGGCACCCGGGTCTGGTCCCCGCACCTGGCCCGCGCCGCCGCCTCGACCGCGGCCAGCGCGGCGCCGTCCAGGACCGGGTTGACGAAGAACGACCCGGCACTGCGGGTGTCGGGATCCGCGGAATCGATCACCATCCCCTTGCGCCGGCGAAGTTCGATGACGGCCGAACGGACCCGCGTACTCGCCACCTGGTCACCGGCCCGCGCACCCAGGGCGGACGCCAGTTCGGGGTAGCGCAGCGGCCGGGACGCGGACTGCTCGGCGAGCCGGAACGTCACGCTCAGCACGACGTGCCGGCGCGCGTCATCCCGCTTGAACACGCTGGTGCGGTACCCGAATCCGCACTGGTCGTTCGGGAAAATAATGATTTCCTTGGTGACCCGGTCGTAGGTCCGTACGGCGGTGATCGTCTCGCCGACCTCCTGGCCGTAGGCGCCGACGTTCTGGATCGGGGTGGCGCCCGCGCGGCCGGGGATGCCGGACAGGCACTCCAGGCCGGCCAGGCCCGCGGCGACCGTCCCGGCCACCACCGGGTCCCAGTCCTCGCCGGCCGCGACGGTCACCAGCCCGGGCTCGGGTCCGCGACGCACCCCGGCCGTCGCCACCTGGACCACGGTGCCGTCGAAGCCCTCGTCGGCCACCACCAGGTTGCTGCCGCCGCCGAGGATGAGCAGCGGCTCGCCGCCGGCGTCGGCGGCGGCGACCGCCTCGATCAGGTCTTCCTCGGTGCCGGCGCGGACGAAGCGGCGGGCCGGGCCGCCCAGGCCGAGAGTGGTGTAGTCGCGGAGCCTCACGGGGGTTCCAGGGGGTCGTCCCCCTGGGTCAGCACGGCGCCAGCCGGACGACGGCGCGGGCGCGGGTCAAGACCTTGGTCCCGTCCGACCTGGCGGTGACGTCGACCGCCACCCGGTGATCGTCGAGCCGTTCGGCCACGGTGCCGGTCACCTCGACGGTGGCGCCCTCGTTGTTGTCGGGCACCACGACCGGGGCGGAGAACCGGACCCCGTATTCGGTGACGGCGCCCGGGTCGCCCGCCCACTCGGCGAGGAACCGGCCGGCCAGGGCCATGGTCAGCATGCCGTGCGCGATCACGTCGGGCAGGCCCACGGACTTGGCGATGCGCTCGTTCCAGTGGATGACGTTGAAGTCACCGGAGGCGCCGGCGTACCGGACCAGGTTGGCCCGGGTCACCTGGTACTGCCGCGCCGGGAGTTCGGTGCCGGGCTCGGTCTGGTCGTAACTGGGCATCGACAGTATCCGTTTCCCTGGCCTATGCGCCGCGCTCGACGAGGGTGGACCGGGCGGTGCACACGTGCTCGCCGTCCGTGGTGCGGATGTCGGTCACGCTGGTCAGCGTGGTCATGCTGCCCAGCGCCCGGATCGACTCGATGGTGGTCTGCGCGACCAGCACGTCGCCGGCCCGGATGGGGCGGGCGTGGCTGAAGCTCTGCTCGCCGTGCACGACCATCGCGTAGTTCACGCCGAGGCCCGGGTCGTGCGTGACCCGGGCGGCGTTCGCGGCGTTGACCACGATGGCGAACGTGGGCGGGGCGATCACGTCCGGGTACCCGGCGGCCTGCGCGGCGGCCCGGTCACGGCACAGCGGGCTGGGCTCGCCGACCGCGTCGGCGAACTCCGCGATCTTGACCCGGCTGACCTCGTACGGCTCGGACGGATCGAAGGTCCGGCCGGTGTAATCGGTGTTGATCGCCATCGCTGCTGATCGATACCGCGGGCTTAACGCGTCTCGCGGTGCGGGCGGTGGCAGCGGCAGAACGGGCAGTACTTCTTCAGCTCGATCCGGTCCGGGTCGTTGCGCCGGTTCTTCCGGGTGATGTAGTTCCGGCGCTTGCACTCCTGGCAAGCCAGCGTGATCTTGGGCCGGACATCGGTGGCAGCCACGGTGGAGTGCCTTTCTTATCTGTATGGGATCCGGACAAGTGTAGCGGAGGCCGGACTTGAACCGGCGACACAGCGATTATGAGCCGCTTGCTCTGCCTGACTGAGCTACTCCGCCTCGCTAACCAGAAAAGGGTACCCGATCTTCCCGTCAGGCTCGGCCTTTGACCCAAGAGCGGACGGGCATGCAGTATCGAATGGATGAGCATACTGGGTACCCGGGTCCTGCGGACAGAAGATCCCCGGTTCTTGACCACGGGCGGGGTCTACACCGACGATCTGCGGTTGCCAGGTGCCTGCCACGTGCACTTCGTCCGGTCGCAGGTGGCGCACGCGCGGATCGGGGTCGACGTGCGCGACGCGCTGGGCGCGCCCGGCGTCATCGCCGCGTTCACCGGCGCGGACCTGGACCTGGCCGCGGCGGCCCCGGCCTTCCCCGGGATCAACGAGCAGATGCGGCAGCCGCTGCTGGCCAGGGACGTGGTCCGGTTCGTGGGCGAGCCGCTGGCCGTGGTCGTGACCGAGCACCGCCACCAGGGCGAGGACGCCACGGGCCTGGTGGACGTCGACTACGACGTGCTCGAGCCGGTGGTCGAGATGGCCGGCGCGCACGCGCCCGGCGCGGCCGTGCTGTTCCCGGCCGCGGGCAGCAACGTGGCCGCCACGTTCGGCGACCCGGCGGCGCTCGACGCCGGCCTGTTCGACGGGTGCGAGGTGACCGTCACCCGGACGATCCTCAACCAGCGGGTCGCGCCGGCCCCGCTGGAGACCCGGGCGGCCGCCGCGATCTGGGCGGACGGGCGGCTGACCGCGTGGATCCCGAACCAGGGCGCGCAGACCACCAGGACCGCGCTGGCGCGCATGCTCGGCATCTCCGAGGCCGAGGTACGGGTCATCACCCCGGACGTGGGCGGCGCGTTCGGGGCCAAGTTCGGCGCCGACCCGGAGCACGCGGTGGTGTGCTGGGTGGCCAGGCGGCTCGGCCGCCCGGCGCGCTGGGCCGAGACCCGCAGCGAGAACCTGACCGGGATGACGCACGGCCGGGCGCAGCGTCAGACGGTCACCATCGGCGGCCGCCGGGACGGCACGGTGACCGCCTACCGGCTGGAGGTGCTGCAGGATTCCGGGGCCTACCCGCGGCTCGGCGCGATCTTGCCCGAGCTGACCATCTTGATGGCGCCCGGGCCCTACGCGTTCCCGCGCGCCGAGGCGGTGGCCGTGTCCGTGGTCACCAACACCACGCCGATCGGCGCCTACCGCGGCGCGGGCCGGCCCGAGGCCACCGCGGCGGTGGAGCGGGCCATCGACCTGTTCGCGGCCGAGATCGGCGCCGACCCGGCGCAGGTGCGGCGCAAGAACCTGCTGCCCAGGTTCACCGACCCGCACACCACCGCGTTCGGCGCGACCTATGACAGCGGGGACTACGCCGCGGCCCTGGACGCGGCGCTGGACGCGGCGGGCTACGCGGACCTGCGCGACGAGCAGGCCAAGCGGCGGGCCAGCGGGGACGTGGTCCAGCTCGGCATCGGGCTGTCCTGCTACGTGGAGATCACCGGCGGGGGCGGGGAGGGGGGCGGCGGCCTGGAGAACGCCACCGTCGAGGTCCACCCCGACGGCCGCGCCACGATCTTGACCGGCACGTCACCGCACGGCCAGGGGCACCAGACGGCGTGGGCCATGCTGGCCAGCGACGTGCTCGGCATCCCGGTCGACGAGATCACCGTGACGTGGGGCGACACCGACCTGATCCCGGAGGGCGGCGGCACCGGCGGCTCGCGCAGCCTGCAGCTGGGCGGCGCGGCCGTGCAGCAGGCGTCGCGGGACCTGCTCGACGTGGCCCGGCAGCGGGCCGCCGTCTCGCTGGAGGTCAGGTCGGCGGACCTGGTTTTCGACCGCGCCCGGTCCGCGTTCGCCGTGGCCGGCGACCCGGACGCCGCGGTGTCGCTGGCCAGCCTGGCCGGCCGGGAGCGGCTGGTGGTGCGCGCGGTGTTCGGCGCGCCCGGCTCCACGTTCCCGTTCGGGGCGCACGTGGCGGTGGTCGAGGTGGACACCGAGACCGGCAAGGCGGTGCTCGGCCGGCTGGTGACCGTCGACGACGCCGGCACCGTGCTCAACCCGCTGCTGGCCGAGGGCCAGCGGCACGGCGGCATCGCCCAGGGCGCGGCGCAGGCGTTCCTGGAAGAGGTCGTCTACGACCCGGACGGCAACCTGCTGACCTCGACCTTCATGGACTATCCGATCGTGACCGCGACCGAGTTGCCCAGCTTCGAGTTGGCCCACATGGAGACCCCGACCGGCTACAACCCGCTGGGGGCCAAGGGCATCGGCGAGGCGGGCACGATCGGGTCGACCCCGGCGGTGCAGAACGCGGTCATCGACGCGCTGACCCCGCTCGGCGTCCGGCACATCGACATGCCCGTATCCCCGCAGCGGGTGTGGCGGGCGCTACGGGAGGCCGCGTCGGATCTTCCTGAACCATCCCGGGCGGACTTAGGCTGCTGGCATGAGCGAACCCGCGGTCGCGGTTCCTGGGCAGGCCCGGCCGGCCGGCGTGGCCGCGGCGCCGTCGCGGCGCTGGTGGATCCTGGGCGTGGTCGGGCTGGCGCAGCTGATGGTGGTGCTGGACGCGACGATCGTGAACATCGCGCTGCCCTCGGCGCAGCGGGCGCTGGCGTTCTCCAACGCCGACCGGCAGTGGGTGGTGACGGCGTACTCGCTGGCCTTCGGCGGGCTGCTGCTGCTCGGCGGCCGGCTGTCGGACCTGGTCGGCCGTCGCCGGATGCTGATCATCGGCCTGATCGGGTTCGCCGCGGCCTCCGCGGTGGGCGGCGCGGCGACCAGCTTCGCGCTGCTGGTGATCGGCCGCGGCGCCCAGGGCGCGTTCGGCGCGATGCTGGCCCCGGCCGCGCTGTCCACGCTGACCGTCACGTTCACCAACCCCGCCGAGCGCGGCCGGGCGTTCGGCGTGTACGGGGCGATCGCCGGGGCGGGCGGCGCGGTGGGGCTGCTGCTGGGCGGGGTGCTGACCGAGTACCTGTCCTGGCGGTGGTGCCTGTACGTCAACGTGGTCCTGGCGGTGGTCGCGGTCGCGGGCGCGGTACGGCTGCTGCCCGGCCAGCCCCGCGACCCGGACGTGCGCATCGACTGGCCGGGCACGGCCCTGGTGGTGGCCGGCCTGGTGGCCGTGGTCTACGGGCTGTCCGAGGCCGACACCAAGGGCTGGGGCGCGCCCACGACGCTGGTGCTGCTCCTGGCCGGAGTGGCCCTGCTGGCCGCGTTCGTGCTGGCCGAGCGGCGCGTCCCGCATCCGCTGCTGCCGCTGCGGATCGCCCTGAACCGGTTCCGCGGCGGCGCGTACCTGGCCATCGGGCTGTCGGCCATCGGCATATTCGGGATCTTCCTGTTCCTGACCTATTACCTGCAGCTGACCCTGGGCTACTCCCCGGTCAAGACCGGGCTGGCCTTCCTGCCGATGATCGGGGGCCTCATCCTGTCCTCGACGACGTCCAGCGGGGCCCTGATGCCGCGGTTCGGGCCCCGGCCCCTGGTCCCGGCCGGCCTGCTCGCCGCGGCCGGGGGCCTGGTCCTGCTGGCCACGCAGCTGGGCCTGCGGACCAGCTACCCGGGCCAGATCCTGCCCGCGCTGGTGCTGACCGGGATCGGCCTGGGCCTGGTGTTCGGCTGTGCGATCAGCACCGCGACCTACGGCACCGACCGCGCGGACGCGGGCGTCGCCTCGGCCCTGGTCAACACCAACCAGCAGGTCGGCGGCTCGATCGGCACCGCGCTGCTGAACACCATCGCGGCCAGCGCGCTGACCAGCTACCTGCTGGCCCACGGCCACAGCCCGCTGGTCCTGGCCCAGGCGGCGGTGCACAGCTACATCGTGGGGTTCTGGGTCTCGGCCGGGGTCCTGGCCGGCTCCGCGGTCGTGTGCGCGCTGGTGCTGCCGTCCGGCACGCTGGCGCTGGCCGACGGCCCGCCCGCCTCCGCCGGAGTCGCCCCGCTCGCTGGTGCCGCCGCGTCCGCCTCCGCCGGTGCCGCCGCCTCCGCCGGTGCCGCTGCCGCGTCCGCTGGTGCCGTCCCGCCCGCCTCCGCTGATGCCGTCGTCCCGCCCGCCGTATAAGGAGACGAACCACCGTGACCGCTGAGCCTTCCGAATCCTCGCCGCGGCTGATCACCGTGTCGGCGTCCTACGGCTGCGGCGGCAGCGTCGTCGCCCCGGCCCTGGCCGAGCGGCTCGGCCTGCCGTTCCTGCAGCGGGTCACCACCTCCGAGGGGCATCCCGCCGCACCGGGGCCGTGTGACGAGCAGCTGACCGACGAGGAGATGAAGGCCACCCCGATGCACCGGCTGCTGGCCTCGCTCACCCAGGCCATGCCGGTCGGCCCGACCCAGTCGCCGCTGCCCGCGCACCACCAGGACCAGCACCTGCGCAGCCACGGCGAGGCCGGGATCCTGCGCGTGGTGGCCGGCGGGGGCGGGGTGATCCTGGGCCGGGCGGCGGCGGTGGTGCTCGGCAAGGACCGCGGCTTCCACGTCCGGCTGGACGGGCCGGCCGCCCGGCGGGTGGCCCAGGGCGCCGTGGTCGAGGGCATCAGCGAGGAGCAATCCCGGGCGCGGCTGCGCGCGGCCGACAAGGCCAGGACCGCCTACGTGCGCCGGCTGTACCGTACCGACCCGGCCGACCCGGCCCTGTACCACCTGGTGATCGACTCCACCGCGATGCCGCTGGAGGCGGTCATCGAGATCATCCTGGCCGGGGCCCGGGCCCACGCGGGCATGCCGGAGCGGGTCACGGCACGAGCGTGACCGGCGCGGGCCGTGTGCTGATATTTCGCAGTTAGTCCGCATCGGGTCCGCGGATGCCCCATCATGGCGTGGGTGGACGGTCCTGCCGGGGTGGTGGAGCGGGCGCAGCGGGGTGATCCGGAGGCGTTCCGGGTCCTGTACCGCGATATCCAGCCCCGGCTGCTGCGCTACCTGCACGCCCTGGC
>Ga0209168_10003344_pt1 | contig 11078 bp, 6 predicted proteins | sample Coa_R1_FD_187156 | JGI IMG/M metagenome (GOLD analysis project Ga0209168, IMG submission 187156) | Surface soil microbial communities from Centralia Pennsylvania, which are recovering from an underground coalmine fire - Coalmine... | ecosystem: Environmental > Terrestrial > Soil > Unclassified ... | reverse complement strand
TCCCAGGCGGGTTTCCGTGATTTCACCCTTCAGGGTGCCATTGGGATCAAGCGTGAGCGTGCCCGCTCGCACGATGCTGTTCATCCCGGTGGGCTGGCGGGGCAATGCCACAAGTTCGCCGCCTTCGGCAGTTACGAGCAACCCGTAATTGTCCTGCAGGTAGCCTCCAATTTCACCAAAAGGGATGAGCTCGTTGGTGGGATCGAAGTAGAGCAGTTTGCCCAGGCGCGGATGCTGGATCGTAGCCACGAGCGAAGAATCGTACAGATTCGGCGGTAGCTTGATGGCCAGCACCACGTGGTTGAATCCGCCGGTGCTGGCCGGCGTTTGGGGAGTGACCGATCCACGCTCGGCGTTGATGACTACATAAAATGACTCAATGCCGACCTGGCTCAACATGGCGCTGAGCAGCGTAGCTTTGTCCTTGCAGTCACCATAATGGTGCGTGAAGACCTCGGAAGCGGAATGGGGCTGCCAGCCACCTATGCCAAGTTCGATGGCAACATAACGGACGTCATGTTGCACGAACTGAGCCAGAGTTTTCGTCTTCTCCAGCGGGTTCTGAGCGGAGGCCGTGAGCGTCGCAACCTGCTGCGAGATTTGCGCGGAAGCATCACGGCGGCCGGCCGTCAGGCCGGCATACCACTTGCCCATCTCGAGCCAACTACTAAAACTGCCAACTGCAGTGCCACCTGGAGGAAAGAAAGAGACGACCATCTGGCCGGCAACGCCTTCGATCGGAGGCATCTCAGGTTCTTTGCGAATGCCGTTCACATCGCTGATGACCCAGTTCCACTGGTTGCCGTTCTGAGTAGGCTTGGCTTCGGAGTAGTTGATCCAGGACGCCTTGTATTCCCATCCCGGTGGAAGCTGGAGTGAATAATGCAATTCGCGGCCCGGAATTTCGCGCTGGAACGCCCAGACATTCTGCAACACCAGTGGCTGCTCTTCTTCGTCGTATTCATAACCAATCACATTGCCGGGATCGGCAGCGGGAATTTGAAGGAGCGTTTCTTTCACATCGGAAATCAGCTCGCTGCCCGCAATTTTCGGAAGAGAGATTTCGACGGCTTCTTTGTCCTTTACTTCATAATCTTTGCCCTGTGCTGGAATACACCAGCCGTGTAGTCCTTTGATCTTGCTCTGGGCGTTGAACGAAATCCCAACGACGCCATAGTCACGTCCGCCGGGACGAAGAATCTTGTAAACCCTCCGGACGTGGGTCTTGATTTTGTCAGCGGATTGGACATTGACGGTTTCTTCAGCGTAGAGCAGCACGGCATCCGTTTTTTCGTCGTGAGCGGGAAGCGGGGCCGTGGCCACGGCGTGCATCCACTGGGGTGCGTCGCCCGCCAGCGCCGGGAGTGCACCCGCGAGCATACTGATAGCAGCGAGCAGTACGACGCGGACTCTCCGATCAGTTGCTGGCCGTGCTTCCGCCGGGTAGCAATACGACTTGTTGTTCATCGCCCGTCCTTACAATCTGAAAAATTTTCCGCAAGTTGGCATAGTTAGCCTGCGGAAGCAGCAGGATGTCCACATTCAGGACACGGCTCAGGTGCAGCGTGCCCCTATCGTTATTGGCCTCGAGGACATACGTAATTGCTTTAGCGTCGAGCTTTTCGGGCTTCGGCACGGTGGAAATCTGCCAGCCTAAAGGCATATCGATACTCACGTCGTCCGATACCTGGAAAGGGTATTCAAAGTAGATTGGATGGATGCGTTCGGCGTGATCGAAAAGGTGCTTTTCGGGCGCAGCGAACAACCCCACCGGCAGAAGGGCACGCTTGCCGGCTCCCGCGACCCAGCCGGGGACCTTCATGGTGTACTCGGCCAGCAGCGCAGGAGAAGAACTTTTCCAGTCCGGCTGATTGGTGAGTTCGATTTCGCAAGCGGCTGGGATGGACTCTTTGACTTCATCTTCGAGAAATTTCTTGCGGTCGCTGTTGTCCGCCAGGCGCTGTCCTACGCGACGCTGCGAAGCTTCCAGGCCGGTGTAGGTAACCGTCAGCTTGCCCTCTAGGTCGCCAGTATCGGTCATCTTCAGCTGCGCCTTGCGTTGGATACTGGAGTCTGTACTTTCCGGGGTTGACGTCAGCAGCCAGCTTCCACCCTCTTTGTCGAGCTTCAATCCGTGCACTGCAGTTGCATACCAGGGCAGCATGCCAAAAGGGGTGAAAGCCGCGCCCGGCTGAAAGAACATGTCTTTTCCGTTCAGCTTTATGACCACCACATTGGCGTCGAGCCGTTGGCTGTCCATAATCTCCGGGTAGAAGAAGTAGTTGGAACGGTCGGCCAGTACCATGCCTGAGGCGTCGAATCCGGCGGCACGAGTCAGGGCAAGGAACAGCCAGGTAAGTTCGCCGGCGTCACCATACTGCTTTTTCCAGACCGCTTCGACGTTGTTGGCATCTTTTTGCTTATCGCGCTTTTGCTCCTGTTCGGTTTTTTCCCGCTCGTACGAAGTGTTGCGGATCTGCTGCACGCGAGCGTAGATCTTTTGCAGCTTTACTTCCGGAGAGTCTGCTGGAGAAACGATCTCGGCGACCGCCTGCTCCATCGCCTTCTTCTTGTTAATGAAACTCTCCATCAGCTGGTTGCGGGCCTTACCTATAGTCTTCCAGTATTTGGCGGGTTCATTGTCGGCGATGTCATCGCTGTAGATGAAATCGACCCGAGATCTCAACTCGTTTTCCGGGGGCATATAGTCTTCCGTCTGGAACGCCGGAATGTCCGCTGCCTCAAGATGGATCTCGCGATTCGCTTCCTGAACCGGCTTGCCGCTGCGGGCTGGAAGTTGGTACCAATTCCAGCGCACTCCCAGGCGTTCGTAGGGCTTCAGTGAAAACTTGGCGTTCTTGGTAAAGAGATCCGAGCTCAATATCCAGTGCGAGTTGGAGAGAAAGTACTGGTCGAAGTCGAGGGTGTAGTAGTACTCCAAAATGCTGCCCACTTGGACATTCGGGAGGGTGAAGGTTTTGGCCATGTAGCGGACACCTCGCGCCTTGACAATCGATTTGTCAAAAGGCCTGCCGCTGAAGTTAACGATCGTGCCGTCCGGCTCGATGGTCCGCGCGTGCAGGTTATTGATTTGGCCTTGACCGCTGAAGAATGGAACTTCGATATCCGCGTTCTTTCTTCCTTCTTCGGTCAGAATCTTGATACGGAAATAAACATCCTCGTGCCCAGTCAGCCCGCGATCGTCGCGATTCACTTCGCGGTAGAGAATGATGGCGGGCGCTCCGGGAGCTTTGGGTTCGCTGATCATCTTCAGTTCGTCGGGATTGACGGGCTGAAAGCCGACGGCCCAGCCGGGCGTCGCGAAACTAACGCATGTGATGAGAGCTACCAGCAGAAAAGAAGACCAAGTAGAACGAGGGGTCGACATGGCCGAGTTCACCTGTGGAAATCCTTTGTCCGCGCCAACCGCCAGCCTGAAGGGGGAAAGCAAAGGCTAAACGGCCTGTCACGGGCGCGTAGCCGTACGGTTCCAGCACACGCCAGTATGGGTCGAGACAATACAGTTACTAACTGGGCGTGTCAAGAAGATCGTTCTTTGCATAGAACCACACAAGTATCATGGTGTCTAGGACCACGATCACACCCGCTGCCAGCTTGTAAATGGCATGTCTTCATGCGGATACGAGCCCGCCCAGGCGGCGACGCCGGTCAGGTTCATGAGGCACTCGAGCGAGCATTCCGATCGAACCAGCGTGCTAGACTAAACTTAATCCCTGCAAAGCTGAGGCACCCATGAAATTCGGCGTGATTATCTTTCCCGGTTCCAACTGCGATCACGATGCATTCTGGACGATTCAGCATGTAGCGCAGCAATCGGTCACCTTCCTCTGGCATGAGTCGCACGACCTGGAAAATTGCGACGCCATCATCGTTCCGGGCGGATTCGCCTACGGTGACTATCTCCGAACTGGCGCGATCGCGAAGTTTTCGCCAGTGATGGAATCGGTGCGAAAGTTTGCCGCCGGCGGCGGACTGGTGCTCGGCATCTGCAATGGATTCCAGATTCTTTGCGAATCAGGCTTGCTTCCGGGCGCCTTAATGCGCAACGTCGGTCTCAAGTATGTTTGCAAACCGGTGCAAGTCCGGGTAGAGAATGCCGAGACGCCGTTCACCAACGCCTGCTCCAAAGGCGAAGTACTGACGATTCCGATCGGGCATATGGAGGGGAACTACTTTTGCGATCCGGCGACGCTGGATGAGTTACAGCGGGAGAATCGCATCGTATTCCGTTATTGCTCAGCTTCGGGTGAGATCACGCCAGCGGCGAATCCTAACGGTTCGTTGGATAACATCGCCGGTATCTGCAGTCCGGGCGGAAATGTTGTGGGCATGATGCCGCATCCTGAACGCTCGGCGGAGCTGGAACTGGGCGGGATTGACGGCGTAAAAATATTTCAATCCATGATCGCGGCTCCGGTTGCCCACTAAAGATTTTTCTGCCGGCTGAAAATTTTATTTGCGATCACGCGCCTCTCGTTGTATCGTCTTCCTGCTTCCCCTGAAGTGAGGGTTCCCCAACCCTAATTGTTGATCAGGCACACGCAGGGAGGCGTGTCTGCAATGACACCGAAGCAGATTCTGGATTCCTTTTCCGAAACATTGATACAAGACGAGCGGATTCTGAGTGCGCAAGAGCGCGCGCTGGTTTCCACTCTGCTGCAACATGCGAAAACGGCAACAGCCACCAGTCCGCAGACGGAAGAGGCGGTGAGGGCAGTGATTGCCTCGGCCGTCGGCGAAATTGTCGCGCAACGTGCGTTTGGCGTGCTTGGCGGAAGCATCGTCGAGCGCATTCTGGAGAGTTCCTCTTCTACCGAGGTCGAGCACGTGGAAGTGATGGGACCGAAGGATCCGCAAACGCCGAGTGCCCCGGGTCCGCCGGGAGTGAAGGCACCGCAGAAGGAGCCGCAGCCTCCATCGCATGCCACACCGCGCGAGCCCCAGCCTCCGAGCCATGCGACACCGCGCGAGCCTCAACCCCCAAGCCACCGCAGCCCGACCGCGCCCGGCCAGCCGCAATCGCCCGGTACTCCTATGCGTATTCCCGGTGTTCCGCCGGCGCCGTCGCCTGATCCACAAACGCCCAGCCATGGAGTCACCAAGACCGTAGTGTCCCAAGCGGGTATTGCAGTGGCCGAGCGGCCTGCGAATCTGCCGGCTCGCTGCATTGTGCTCGACGAGTTTCTGGCCCCGCAGGAGCTTGAGCAACTGACCTGCTTCACCCTCGAGCATGAAGCTGATTTTCAAACCAGCGAAGTGCTCTCGCCGCAGGCCGAAGGCGGGATGGTCAACTATGATCACCGGCGTTCCCGCGTTCTGATGGATTTGGGACATCATCAGGACCTGATGTTGGAGCGCATCCAGACCGTATTGCCAGAGGTGCTGAAGAAACTCGATATGGAAGAATTCTCGATTGCCGCAATGGAAGCGCAGATCACCGCCAGCAACGACGGTGACTTCTTTCACTTCCACAGCGACAACGCCAGCGATCGCGTTGCTTCGCGCTACCTGACCTTCGTCTATTTCTTCCATCGCGAACCGCAGCCGTTCGAAGGCGGCGAACTGCGGATTCACGACGCGCATCTGGAAGGGAACGAATATGTAAGCGAAGGGAGCTATCAATCGATTGTTCCCCGGCAAAACCAGATCGTATTCTTCCCCTGCCAGTTGATGCACGAAATCACCGAGGTGAAGTGCCCGTCACAGCGCTTCGCTGACAGCCGCTTTACGGTGAACGGATGGCTTCGTCGGTAAACAACTCGGCATGGCTGGAGTGGATGACGGCCTTGATGGGAGGAGTGTCGCGGCAGACAGTTACCGCGACATTTCCTCCTGACCGTTTTTACTGCCTGCTCGATGAATTACCCCTGCACTTGCTTCCTCAGAGTGCTCGCGGCCTGCTGCGGCTTGAGGAAGACGGTAAAGATCTGTACCTGAATCCCGAGTGCATTGTTCGTCCGGCTGAGCAAATACCGGAGCCGCTAGCGGCCATTAAAGAGCTTCTATCGGGATTCGCTTTACAAGGAACAATCGCCTGGGTTCCCGGCTGTGCGGGTGGATCCCTGTTGCCGTTTTGGCTGGGGCCCGGGTACGAAGCTGTGCTGCGCAGCTTGGAGCCAGAAGAGCCGGTTCCAGCATCTGTTCCCGCTGACGTGAGAGCAATCCTGTCCGCCGCGGACATTTTGATCTACCGCAACGGCGCCGCGAGTCCACGCGACGACCAGAACGAGCAGATGATCAGAAACGCGGCGCTTTTCCGCCGAAGAGGTTATGCGCCGCTCCGCAATTTGCTTCACCCCTTTCACGTCGCGGCTCTGCGGCGCTACTATCGCCATCAAATCCGCAGTGGCTCGATCGATTTAGGGGATCGGCAGAGTGTGCGGCGCTACGCCGTGCATAACGAGCCGGTGGCCCGCTTCTTCCATCATCACCTTGCCTCGCGAATGAGCGCCGTTGCCGGCGAGTTCCTGAAGCCCTCGTATGTGTATTTCGCGTCTTATCTCAGCGGGGCGGAACTGAAAAAGCATACGGACCGCGAGCAATGCGAGTTCAGCCTTACCTTCTGCCTCGATTTTTCTCCGGAACCGGCGCTGGCAACTCCGTGGCCCATTTCACTCGATACTTCCGACGGAACTGTCACCGTGTACCAGGCGTTAGGAGACGGGCTGGCATACCGCGGAACGCGCCTGCCCCACTATCGTGCCGCGCTTCCTGAGGCTCAGGCGTCGACCTCCATTTTCTTCCACTATGTGCGGCACGATTTTACGGGATCGTTGCTCTAAACCAGTGCAACTACCGCAATCCGGAAATCAGTTCGAGAGCCGACATGGTCTGGTTGTAGCTGTACGCAAACTGTTTCCCATCCCGGCTCACGACAACCGGAGCCACGATTACGACCCCGGCGGGAGCACCGGGCCGTAACTCCAGCACGAAAGCTTCTTTGCCGCCATCGATCGCTCGTTTGTAGATTCTGCTGGGGAACTCCCCGGGATGATATCCATAGATGAAACGGCCATTCTCGGACCATTGCACGGGGGTAAACTTTGCGTCGAAATTGGGAAGGGGCTTCGGTGTACCGCCATTCAGAGGGTAGATCGTCACCGTCCCACCCGGTCCCCGGCCCAGAATTGCCTGACTGTCGGGCGAAGTGGGGCCGCACAGAACTCCGTCGGGCGTTGCGGCCGTGGCCTTGCCACTGGATACCTCAATCTGGTAGCAGCGGCGTGCCTGGCCTGACTGGTCCCCATTCACAATAATCTTCTGGCCATTCGGCAGAAAACGAGCCCACCCGTTGTGGATGTGCTCGAGTCCTATGACGTTGATGATCCGGGGCTGACCCGTGCCGGTAGGCAGCAAGGTTAGTTGCCTCAACTGGCTGTTGGCGAATGAAATCGCCCACTTGCCGTCAGGCGATAGCCCACCCGAACTCCCTTCGCCCAGACGTACAGGCAGCGTGCCGTCTACTTTGCGGATTACGACTGAGTAGTTGTAATCTGCCGCTTCACTGGCGTCTTCAAAGAGAACGGACTGCCCGTCGGGAAAGATGTCTCGCGCGGATTCCCAATCGTGCCAGGAAAGGTCCAGGTCTTGGCCGCGGCCCGATGTCGTGAACCCGAGCGCAAGTCGCCGGGAATCCAACGACACGAGAACTCGTCCATCCGCGGCGATGTCTTGCAGCGTGACCCCTACCGGCAGGTCCAGCAACATGCGGATTTTGCCGGACAGATTTACGGCCATAAGATTGCGGTTGTTGCCCTTCTCCACCGCCGTGAACCAGATCTCTTCCCCATCGGGACGCCAGCCCAGGCCGGCTTCGGACGCCCACTCCGGCGACAGAGTCCGGGCGTGGCCGGAGAGATCGACTACCGAGACTACGCCGCGATTGTCCCAAAGTTCGGGATGATCCATGAATGCGATCTGATCACCTTTCGGGGAGAAGCGGATATTGCTGATCCATCCACCGCTTTGGTAGAGCACGTTGCCGATGGGAAACTCCAGCCGGGTGTGACCATTCACATAGTGCACCACAGCTAATTGCCCATGTGGGTCCCAGTCCGCCCAGCGGACATCGGACAGCACCTCGCGAGGAGAGCCTCCGGCGAGAGGAGCGCGGGCCAGCACGCCGTCAATGGTTTCGAGTTGGCCATCGTGAGTTCCGTTGATCACAACCGCAAGTTCGTTGGTGGGCGAAACCGCCAGCAGGTTGGCATTGGTCAAGTTAAGCGGCTGAGCCAGCAGCGAACTTCCGACGGTGGAAAAGAGTTGAACCGGTTTTCCGTTCCACGCGGCGCCGTAAATGATGGACTGGCCATCCGCAGCGAAACGTGCCCCGTAGATCGTGCCCGCTTCAAACGTAATCCTGCGATAGCTGGGTGGGGCGCTGCGGCCATGTAGAAGTAGAGTGGCTGCCAGAGCCACGGCCGCTACAGCCATGACGGCAGCCAAGGCCCAAGGCAGAACGGAGGTTCGGGGAGGTTTCGCCGCTACTGGCGCCACCCTCGCCGGCGAGGAACCGGAAATCGTCTGCAACGCGAATGTCAGATCTTTGACAGACTGGAAGCGATTCTCCGGTTCTTTCTCCAGACAGTGCCGGATCACGTCCTGGTAGCCAGCCGGAATCTCCGCCTGATTTAGGTTGGCGCTGGGAGGCTCTTCGCGCAACACGGCGGTCATCGTGTCCACTTCGGTCTCGCCGCGGAATGCCCGGGTGCCAGTCAGCATTTCGTAGAGAATGGCTCCGAAGCTGAAAATGTCGCTGCGGTGATCCACCGGCTTGCCGCGCAGTTGCTCTGGCGACATGTAGGCGACGGTGCCAATCACAGCACCATGCTTCGTGACTGTGGTCAGGCTTTCGATCGAGCGCCCCTCATCCACCAGGGGCTGCAGTTTGGCCACGCCGAAGTCGAGAATCTTGATGCGGCCCTCGGCCGTGAGAAACAGATTCTCTGGTTTCAGGTCGCGATGGACGATATGGCGTTCGTGCGCGGCAGTGAGCCCCTGTGCCATCTGAATGGCATAGCCTGCCGCTTCGCGGGTCGAGATTGGTCCTTCCGCAAGACACTGGCGCAGAGTCTTTCCCACCAGCAGTTCCGAAACAATGTAGGGAGTGCTGCCCTGCAGACCAACGTCATAGATGGCGAGAATGTTGGGATGATTCAGGGCGGCGGCGGCGCGGGCCTCCTGCTCAAAACGGCGCAGGTGGTCAGGATTATCGCTCGACGCGGGCCGGATCAGCTTCAGTGCGACATCGCGCCCCAGCCTTTCATCGCGGGCGCGGAAAACTTCTCCCATCCCTCCGGCGCCAATCTTTTCGAGGACCCGATAGTGCCCGACCAGTTGACCGATCATACCCAAGGGCGCGATTTTTCTATGCATGGGCATGTTAGGGTTGCGGGAGGCTTGAGTCAAGGCCGAGGGCATTCGCGGGCCCCTCCCCATGCGATTTCGGCTTCATGCGATGAGCATGTTATACTTTTAATTCGCCTGCGCAGTTATCGAGGCAATCCTGTGATCTCCTCTAAAGGCGAGTCCTGCGCCATTCAAAGTTCTTTGAAGATCGATTTATAGATACGAGGTCGAACCATGTCCGGCCATTCCAAATGGGCCACAATTAAACACAAAAAGGGCGCGCTCGACGCCAAGCGCGGCAAGATCTTTACCCGTCTCATCAAGGAAATCAGCATTGCCGCGAAGAACGGCGGCGGCGATCCTGATACCAACCCACGTCTGCGCGGCGCCATCGTGGCAGCCAAGGCCGAGAACATGCCCGCCGATAACATCAAGCGGGCCATTCAGCGGGGCACGGGCGAGTTGCCTGGAGCTACCTACGAGGAATTTTCGCTCGAGGGCTACGGGCCGGGCGGCGTCGCGATCCTGCTCGACATCAATACCGACAACCGCAACCGCACGGTGAGCGAAATCCGCCACGTTTTTGGCAAGAACGGCGGCAACATGGCCGAAGCGGGAGCCGTCTCGTGGATGTTCCACAAGAAGGGCGACATCATCGTTCCGAAATCCACTGCTAAGGAGGACGATCTGATGAACATCGTTCTCGAATCCGGCGGCGAGGATCTGAATGATGACGGCGACAACTGGGAAATCATCACCGAGCCATCCGCCTACGAATCGGTGCTCGAGGCCGTGAAGAAGGCTGGCATTACGCCGGCATCTTCGAGCGTCGCTTTCATTCCGCAGAACTACATCAAGCTTGAGGGACAGGCGGCCAACACCATGATTCGCCTGATGGAAGCGCTCGAAGAGCATGACGACGTGCAGAACGTGCACGCCAACTTCGACATCGATCAGAAGCTGTTGGAAGAGGTCGCGGGGTAGCCATTGCTGCCCGTAGGAATCAGAAGCCGCCCGCAGGTTGGGCGGCTTTTCTTCTGGAGTGAGCATTTCGCGCGCCGAAGTTTTCAACATGTTCGTGGAAAATGCTGTGGAAAAACGGCAAAGTACCGTTGTAACTGATTCACCGAGTAACGCTTCAGCATTTTGCACTACAGCGGGTGCTGGCACTTTCGTGGTGCAACTCGCGGAAGAAAGAATTCTCAGTTCCCGGTTCTCAGCTAGAAGCCGAGCGAAACTACTGAGAACTGATCACCGGCAACTGGCAACTGACAACTGCTTTGAAATCCAGACTCGACAAACTTCTCGTGGATCGTGGCCTTGCGGCATCGCGTGAGCGTGCCCAGGCGCTGATCCTTGCCGGCAAGGTCCTGGTCAACGATCAGAAACTGGAAAAGGCTGGCGCGCAAGTTCCCGACGAATGCGTGATCCGGCTGCTCGGGGAGGATTTGAAGTATGTCAGCCGCGGCGGTTTGAAACTGGAGCGCGCACTGGAACACTGGAACATCTCGGTCGAAGGAAAAGTCTGTGTAGATATCGGCGCGTCCACCGGAGGATTCACCGATTGCCTGCTGCAAAACGGCGCGGCGCGTGTGATTGCCATAGACACTGGCTGTGGCCAGATGGACTTCAAACTGCGCCAGAACGCGCGCGTGCGCCTGCTCGAAAAGACCAACGCGCGCTACCTGACGCAGGAGGCCTTGGGAGAG
>Ga0209168_10003342_pt1 | contig 11085 bp, 10 predicted proteins | sample Coa_R1_FD_187156 | JGI IMG/M metagenome (GOLD analysis project Ga0209168, IMG submission 187156) | Surface soil microbial communities from Centralia Pennsylvania, which are recovering from an underground coalmine fire - Coalmine... | ecosystem: Environmental > Terrestrial > Soil > Unclassified ... | reverse complement strand
GTTGCCGGAGCGCGGCGCCGCGCCCGTGACGCCGTGGCACGCGTAGCAGCCGACGCCGGGTGGCCGGTGGCTGGTAGCTGGTAGCTGGTAGCTGGTTCGCGGCTCGTGGCTTGCGGCCTGTGGCTCGTGGCTTGTGATTCGTGGCGTTTGCGTGGCGTTCCCGACCGCCTCCTGCCCACTATGCGTGCCCTCCAGGGCCGTAGTGGGTGCGTGGCAGCCTTCGCACCAGTGGACGACTGCCGGTCCGCGCGAGCGGGCGCACTCGGCGCTGGCGGCGAGGTAGAACGGGTCCGCGCCGGCGACGCGGTGCGCCGACTGATGCCAGGTGGCGAGTTCCGCCGGATGGCATCCGGCCGCGCCGCACGACTCTGATGTCGGGATGGCCGTTGCGCCGCTGCGAATTCGGGTCAGCGCCTCCGTCGGCTCGATATGCAGCGCGGCGGGAAACAGCGGATTTCCGGCCTGCGCGGGCGTCGTCGCCGTCAGGTCGCGGTAGAAGGCCTCGGCATCGTAGCGCGGCGCGAGGGCCGCTCCGCCAAAGAGCGCGCCCTGCGTGAGGAGCAGCAGCAGCGCTGCCGGGGCGAGCCTTCGTCGCGGTATCTCTGGCCGCGGGTGTGCATCGCGACGGCGCTCGCCCTGCCCCGTGCGCACGGGCGCCGGTGCAGGGTCTCTCGGCAGCCCCGATCTCCCAGATGATACGGGCGCGGTCCGTAGAGCGCCGGCGTGAAATCCATCCGCACCGGAAGGCGCGGCAAGTGGCTTGGCCGCATCTGGCATTTCGCGCGGCGCGACGTCGTGCCCCGCGGCGCCATCGGGCCGGCCGCGCCGGCGGGACCGGCCGACCCATGCTCCGCCGCACAGCGCCGCGACCACGCCCGTGACCCAGTGCAGGGCCGAGGCGATCTCGTCGTGTGCCGTGGAGTGGCCGGAGGCGGCCCGCGCAATCAGATAGAGGCCGGTCGCGGCGCAGAGGAGGGCGAATACTGCGGCGGCCGACCAGGCAACACGGGCGGAGCCGGCCGCGCCGCGGAGGCCGCGCCATAGGTGCCACGCGACCGGAGGGATGACCGCGACGCCGATGCCAAGGTGGATCAGGACGGCGATTGCGGTCGCGGCGTCCATCGTGTCGCGGGCCGGCCCGGCGAGGTAGGCGGCTGTCACGAGGACGACGAGCAGGGCCGCGACGAGAAATCGCAGTCCGGCGCCGTGCCGGACTGCGATTTGCTGGCGTTCCGGAGGTCCGGAGAGAGGCGCGTCAGGCGTGTGCGGGGACTGCAAACCCGGACCTGTACTCGCGCGTCAGCAGCGCGCTGGCCTTCGCGTTGTGCTCGAACGTCTCGTGGTGCGGATTGATCGTGAGCGACGGCCCGACCATGTACGACGTGTCTGAGAGCGTCAGGCCGTTCGCCGCCAGGTGCTCCTCCATCCGGCCGAACGTCTCGTAGGCCTCCTTGTTGTCGCCGAAAGCCTTCGACTTCGTGCTGAACGGCTGAGGGCTGCCGAGCCGGTACGAGATGTTTCCAAGGTGGCAGAGCGCACTGGAGAGGTGGCCGTCCGTGATTTCAGCGTGGAGATGCTCGCGCTTGCGGCTTCGCACCGCCTCCAGGAAGTTTCCGAAGTGGTCTCCGCCTCCGGTGAAATCCTGCACGCGGTTGCCGGCGTTGTCGAACGCGGCTGCTTTGCCGTAGCTGTCCGTGAACACGACGTAGCCGTCGGTGCCGTAGACGATGTTTCCGATGCTTGCGCCCTTATACGGGTCGGTCTTCAGGCCGCGGACTTCGAATATGAGCTGCGCATCGCCGTAGTCGAAGAACGAGAGCTCCGTGTTGGGCGTCTCGCCGTCGTCCACGTAGCCGAACCGGCCGCCGACGCTCATCACGCCGTTCGGAAGCGTGTCCCGGTTGAGCGCCCAGCGAGCGATATCCATCTGGTGAATTCCCTGGTTGCCCAGGTCGCCGGCCCCATAGTCCCAGAACCAGTGCCAATCGTAGTGGAAGCGCTGGCGGTGGACCGGCTTCTGCGGGGCCGGGCCAAGCCACAGATCGTAGTCCACGCCTTCGGGGACCGGCTGGTCGCCGGCCACCTTGCCAATGCTCTGCCGCCGCTTGTAGCAGAGGCCGCGCGATAGCGTCACTTTGCCGATCTTGCCGGAGTGGATATACTCCATGGCGTCCTGGCACGCCTTGTTGGAGCGCGACTGCGTGCCGGCCTGGCAGATCTTTCCGGTCTTGTGCGCGACTTCGACGAGTATGCGCCCCTCGCGCACGTTGTGGCTCACCGGCTTCTCGACGTAGACATCCTTGCCATGCTGCATGGCCCAGATGCCGGCGAGCGAGTGCCAGTGGTTCGGGGTGGCGATCGAAACGGCGTCCACGTCCCCGTTTTCGAGCAGCTTGCGGATATCCTGATAACCCGTGGGCCGCTTGCCGGACTTCTTCTCGACTGCGGCCAGCCCCCGGTTCAGCACCTTCTCGTCCGCATCGCATAGCGCGACGATCTCCACATCGGACTTGCCGAGGTAGCTGTCGATGTGGTTCATGCCGCGCCCGTTGAAGCCAATGACCGCGATCCGGATTTTATCGTTCGCCATGACGCGCCGGACGCGTGGATCGGCCGCCGCGACCGACTCGGCGCCGCCGGCCGCCGCCATCCCCGCGGCAGCGGCGAGCAGCGACTGCTCCAGGAATCGCCGTCTGGATATTCCATTCATGAGATTGTCCTCCCAAAGATTGCTCCGGCTGTGCGCCGATGCCCAATTCGACCGATTATTGACGAACCATTCGTTGTTGTGGCGCGCGACTCCTTCTTCTGTCGTAAACGGCGCAGCCCTGCTGCGGGTATCATGAGCGTGGCATCGTGGCAGTACGTGCGCAAATGCAGCCGGTCCATCGGATCGATCCGCGGCGATAAGGCCGGTACAGTTCACGGCCGTGTCGAAGGGCGGAGGAGAGCACAGATGGCGACCTGGTCGCGGACACGCCGCATCACGGCGACGCAATACCTGGAGCGCGAGCGAATCGCGGAGACGAAGAGCGAGTTCGACGATGGCGAGATCGTCGCGATGGCGGGCGCCTCGCCGAATCACAATCGCGCTGCGGGAAACATTTTCGCCGGTCTGCATCTTCAATTACGGACATCTGCCTGCGAGCCGTTCGATAGCGACATGCGCGTCCACGTCCCCGCATGCGATCACTACTACTACCCGGACGCCTCCGTCGCATGTGGCGAGGCCAGCTTCGAGAACGTCGATGGCGTAGAGTCGCTGCAGAATCCTGTCCTGATAGTGGAAGTCCTCTCCAAATCCACGGAAGCGCGCGATCGCGGCGAGAAGCTGATCTGCTACCAGACTCTCCCCTCGCTGCAAGTCTATCTCCTCGTTTCATCGGACAGGCCGCTCGTCCAGATCTACGAGCGACAGGCGGACGATTCCTGGCGATACACCGTGTTCCTGGACGTCGACCATACGATTGAGCTCGCATGTATCGGATGCCGTCTGGCGCTCGCCGATGTATACGCCCGGGTAGAGTTTCCGTCTCCGCCGGAAGGGGCGTGCAGCGTATCGGGATAGCGCTATCCGGCTACACGGCTGCTCGCGCACGTTTGCCCACCCAATCGATATCCACGCCGTGCGCCATGAGCCTCTCCGAAAGCTGCCCGACGTGCCCCTGCAGATGCCGCAAGTTCATCAGCACGTGATCGAGTTTGGCCATGTCCTTGTACCAGGGGAAGCCGGTATCGGCGGAATCGAGGTCCAGCGCCTCCACCGTCGCGTCCACGCCGGAGTCTACCTGATCGATGTACTCCATTATCTCGGATCGCAGGTAGGGTTCCAGCACGGCGGGATCTCCCCAGAGGTCTTTGCACGTGTCGCGCGCCTTGTCCCATTGCTGAAACGCCTCAAAGTATTGCTGCATGTATAGGTGAGTGTAGAACGCGGCGTGATAGGCGATGCGCCAGTAGCTCCGCGGATGCTCACCGCCGACCCAGACGCCCTCCGGGCAGCGGTCGACGCACTGGCGAAGCTGTTCGAGCCCGGCGTGATATTGTCCCTTGATCGCCTGCTTGAGCGTCATCTTACGATTATCTCCTCTCGATTTCCGGTTTAGCACTATCGACTTCGGCTCCCGAGCGCCTGGACTCTGCGATCCGTTCCAGGTAGGGCGGCACGAACGGCAGCTCCAGGAGGCTGGTCATCTCGCAGTCCGCATCGTACGGATCGCCGGCGACCACGACGCGCCCGAAGCGGCGAACGAAGCGGAGCGGTAGATGCTCATCCTGCCTCGCGACGAGCCGTGCGTCCAGAACGGTCGTTACGTTACGGCCCGCGGTCGCGTAGAGATCGGCGACCATTGCGTCCATACCGCGCTGGTGGATTACGCTGCGCATCTGGCGCCTGCTGGAGGGCAGCTTGTAGCGCTCACGGCACAGCAGGCCGATCAGGTTGCGCGCGCCTCCGCTGTACCAGCGCTGGAAGTGGTGGCTGCGAAGCTTGCAGGTCGTAAGCAGCACCCGCGCATCGGCCGCGAGCCAATGGGCGGGCAGCCAGAAGCCGTCGGCGCTGTGCGGTGGATCAAGCGGGTTTGCGGCGAACACCTGCTCGCCCTCCTCCGCATCGACGAACTCCGCGCCGGGAATATCGAGGAGGCCTGCGGCGCGCGCGGAGTCGATCGCCGGCTGCCGGCCGACGCCACCCTCTGTCAGGAGCACACGCACCGATCCGTTCGTGGCGCGTATCTCCTCGACGACCTGCCGGACGAAGCCGCCAGAAACCGAGAATGGGTACGGAAGATCGTGCGCGGCCGAGACTTTGATGCAAACGGTGGCGCCGGCCGGCAGGGAGCCGAGCCGGTCCGCGAAGGCGCCGAGAACGGTTGCCGGGAGAGGCGGCTCCGGCGGCACGAGCATGTTGCCGATTCGCCAGAGCCACCCCCTGCTTCCAGGTCCCATTGCGGCTCCTCAACGAGTCCGCCTCTCCCGGCGACGCTGCGAGATGAGCGTACTGTGCGGGCGTCCGGGAGAGGGGAATTTCGGGCGAGATGTTACGGCAGCATCGGCGGGTCGAAGTTCTTGAGCGCCGTGACCAGCTCGCGGACGGAAGCTGCGGATTTCTGCAGGGCCGCCGATTCGTCCGGCGTGAGCTCGACGCTCAGTATCTCCTCCACGCCGTCCCTGCCGATCTTCGCCGGAAGCCCCAGGTAGAGATCGCTTACCCCGTAGCCGCCCGCATTGTTCCCGGTATAGACGGCACATGGCAGGACTCGCTTGCGGTCGTTCAGCACCGCGTCGATCATCTGCGCGAGCGCGGCCGACGGGGCGTAGAACGCGCTGCCCGTCTTCAGCAGCGAGACGATCTCGCCGCCGCCCTTGCGCGCCCGATCGACGATGGAGGCGAGCCGGTCCGCCGCGATCAGTTTGCTGATCGGCACCCCGCCGACGTTGGTGCTGCCGATGAGCGGGACCATGTCGTCGCCGTGGCCACCGAGCACGTAGGCGTTGATCTCCGCGACGCTGTACCCGGTCTCCATCGCGAGGAACGCGCGGAAGCGCGCCGTGTCCAGTATGCCGGCCTGGCCGAACACGCGCTCCGGCGGAAAGCCGCTCTCGTGGAGCGCGATGTGACACATGGCGTCGAGCGGATTCGTGAGCAGCATCAGTATCGAGCCGGGCGATTTATCGACCGCGGCGAGCGTCACGTCGCGCACGATGCCTGCGTTCGTCTTGAGCAGGTCGTCGCGGCTCATTCCTGGCTTGCGCGGCAGGCCGCTGGTGATGACGACGATATCGCTGTCGCGGGTCTTCTCCCAGTTGTTCGTGCCGACGATGCTCGCGTCCGAGCCGATGATCGGCATCGCTTCCAGCAGGTCGAGCGCCTTACCCTGCGGCATACCCTCGACGATGTCGTAGAGCACGATGTCGACGTCGCCGCGAACCGCAAGCCAGTGCGCGAGCGTGGCGCCCGTCTGCCCGGCGCCGACAATCGTTATCTTCTTTCGCATTTTGCTCCTTCTTGAGATGAGTAGGCCGTGTACCGCGCGCTGCCTAAAGCGCCCTCCCAGCGATCTTCGGAAGTTCCGCTGATCGCAGGTCGCTCAGACGGCTACCGGCTCGGTCGCCAACGATCAGACCGCGAACATGCTTGCCGTCGCGACGGCCAAATCCCGGAGTACGACGGACTGGACGGTCTCGCCGAACGCGTACGTACGCACCCTTTCAATTCCAGCCGCGCTGAGTCTCTCGACCTGAACCGTCTCGCTCTCCGGGCTGACCACCCAGACCTCCTGGATGCCGGCCTCCAGGAAATCGTCCAGCTTGTTGCGGAGGGTTCGCGGCGTCTCCCACAGTGAGAGTATCTCGACAACCAATTCCGGCGCGACTTCGAGCGGGCCGTGCGCGAGGATCGCAGCGTTCACTTTCAGCCGTTCCCGTGTTTTGTAGAACATGTCGGCCTGCCGGGTACGGAGCTTGGGCTTGCGCCGGATTACCATATCGAAGGGTGCGATACCGACGTAGGCGGTCTCCTTTACGTAGACGTGTTGGCGGAAAAGTATCGCGATTGAGAGCGCGATTTGCTGGTGCCGCCAGTTTGGCGATTGGACCATCCTGAGCTCTCCATCCACGACCTCGAACGAGCCCTCCAGAGGAGGGGTCGTTTCCCAGCCGGCAAGATACTCCTAATACGTTATCTCTTTCGGCGGACGGGCATCGTTGATGACGCCGGCTTACAATATCGCGGACATCGCTTGGTTCCTTCAACTTATTGGCTGCTCACTCCAGCGCGCGGCCGTTGACGAGCGGGTCGGGTCGCTGCCTGCTGTTTCACCGCCCCCATTATGGCCCGCCCAGCGACCGACACGCAAGGGGCGTATGCGATTGCTCGATCCTGGATTTCGCTGAGATTGCTGCAGTCTCGATCAGCGCGCTGGCGGCAGGCCGAACAGACCGAAGAGCTCTCGCTCCGTCAGCGAAGTCGAAAGGTCCAAGGAGGCGTCGTTGACTACCTCGTCGAAGAGGCGGCGCTTCGCCTTCAGCAGCGCATCGATCCGTTCCTCGATGGTGTTCAGGCAGGTATACCGGTAAACCATGACGGGGTTGATCTGGCCCATGCGATGCGCCCGCGCGGTCGCCTGCGCCTCGATCGCCGGGTTCCACCAGCGATCGAGATAAAAGACGTAGGAGGCCGCCTGCAGATTCAGCCCCATTCCACCCGCTCGCAGCGAGAGCAGAAGCGCTTTGTGCTCCGGCCTCGCCATAAACCGCGCAACCATCTCGGCGCGCCGCTGCGCTGAGAGGCTCCCGGTGTAAGCGAGCGGGCGAAACTCGGCGAGCCGCTCTGCCGCCTTGCCGATGCCGAACTCCGTGTCTACGAACTGCGAAAAGATGAGCGCCCGATGGCCCTCCGCCGTCAAGGTGCGCATTCTCTGCTCAATATCCGAAAGCTTGGCGGATTCGCCGCTCGTGGGATCCGCATTGCAAATCTGCTTTAGCCGCGAGATCAGCTCCAGGACGTGCGTTATGGTCACGCGCTCGCTCGCCCCGCGAAGCTGCACGATCCCTTCGGTCTCGGCGAGATCGTAGGTCTCGCGCTGGCGGGGCGGCAGCTCCAGCGTGATCTCGTGCTCGAGTCGCGGTGGAAGGTCGGCCAGCACGTCCTCCCTGCGCCGGCGAAGCAGAACGCGGCGGAGCTCCTTTGCGATCTGGTCGTTCTCGGGCGAAACCCGCGAGTCGGTCAGGAAGGTCAGGATGGAGGCGACGTCTTCAATTCGGTTTTCCAGGGGCGTGCCGGTCAGCGCCCAACGCCGCTCGCGTGGGATTCTCCGGCATGCTATGGCAACGGCGGTCTCGCGGTTCTTGATGCGCGACGCCTCGTCCAGGATCACGACGTCCCACGGAGCGCGTAGAACCGGGCTATCGCGGAGATCGAAAACGTCCGCGCGAAGCGTCTCGTATCCGACAACGCGAACGTGCGCGGAGATTTGCCAAAGCGCAGCCCGATCGGACGGCGCACCGGACACGATGACGGTTCGCAGATCCGGCGCCCAATTCGCGAACTCCCTCTGCCACTGGTTTAGCAGTGGCGTGGGACAGACGAGCAGCGCCCGCTCGATCTGCTGCTGGTGAAACAGGATTCGGAGTGCCGCGATGCACTGGATCGACTTTCCGAGCCCCATGTCGTCCGCGAGCAGTAGCGCACGGTTTGCCAGCAGGGCCACGACGCCCACGCGCTGGTAGGCCAGCAGCGGAGAGGGCCACTGAACGAAGCCGTTCGGTGCGTAGAGCGAAGTCGGAGGCGGCTGGAGTATGGCCGCAAGTCGCCGCAGGAGATCGGCCTCCGGCGACAGCGGGGCCGACTCGCTTGCGCCCGTTGCACCCTCCAGCTCGTCTTCGTCGTTGCCCTCCACCGGCGGCGCATCGAAATCAAACCAGCCGATAGGATGGCGAACCGCGTGACCGATGGTCCGGCGCGCAGGCGCGACGGTGGCCGGTGCGGTGGCTGCCAGGCGCGCAAAGCTTCGCCTGCGCGCGGCGCTCACGCCTTCGGCCATGGCGCTTCCCTGTAGACAATTCGCAGGGCGGAGCGTATGCGATCGAAGGGTTCGGTCAAGAAGCCCCGCCGCGCGAGCTCTTGCGCCAGTACACCGGCCCGCATGCCTGGCGCAGGCGGCGCGTTCAGCCAGCTCCATTCGATTGGCAGGTCGGGGCTCTCCGCGGACACCTGGGCGCAGGGAATGGCCGGCGCAAGCTCCACGCGGCAGAACTCCGGCGTGCCCACGTCCTCCGAGCAAACGAGCAGATCCGGATCGCGCCGGCACGCATCGAACAGCGTGTGAACCAGCTCGGCAATGGCGGAAGGCGCGAGCTTATCGTCTGGCCACAGGCTGTCTTCCGGCGCCGTGAGGGTGTTGTGGACAAGCTCCATCGGCTGGCCTTTACCGTCGACGAGCAGCATGCCTCCGTAGAATGTGCGGCTCGCTGGCATCCACACCACGTCGAGGTAGGCCGCGCATCCCGTTTCGGCCGCGCGAGGAGTTCGGCGATAGGGAACCGGCATCTGAAGCTCCTGGTAGGCGCGAGCCGCGCAAGTGGCGAGCAGCTAGCCGCGCTGCACTCAAACGTGCGCCCCGGGCACGCAATTGCCGCCAAAGAGCGCCGTACAGGGTCGCCTGCCACGGCCGAAGGTCATGGCGCGTCGGTATCGTCGTCCGTCGCGAGCGTATCGTCCGCGATCTCCGCCCGGTCGAACTCGACAGTCCCCTCCCGAATGTCCGCCGAATAGTCCGGGTAGTAGCGGTGCAGGTCCCATAGCGTGATCCATCGGCGGATTTCGGAGCGGATGGACATTCGGTCGATGCGCGTATCCACCTCGTGGACGGCGCAGCCATACGCCGTCTCGTAGAGCGCCTTGACGCGGTACTTGATCTCCTCGATCTGGCGCGAATCGGGTGAGCCGAGCAGCGCGTAGGAGCTCAGGAGCTCAATTCCGCGAGACGCCCGCGCCTCGCGCGCGTCCACCACCTGGCCGAGCGCGCCGGACACGAACTTCTGCGCGTCGCGCTTCCCTCCGGTGACATAGGTGTCGAGGAACTCGTCGGTCATGGCAAACACCGGCAGGATAGCGCCCGCGGAGCGCTGCGCGGCCTCCTGCCACCAGGCAAGCTCCTGGTAGGCCGCCGCGCGCTGCTTCAGCGAGAACTTGGCAATGCGCTCCAGCTCGTCGAACATTATGACGATGCCGTGGCAGCCGGCGGCGCGGAACATTTGCGCCATGAGACGGATGCGCTCATGTGCCAGCTCAGGCGTCCTGCGGCTGCCGCGGCATCGTCCCAAGATCGTAAGCCGCGGATTGGCCGATCTCCTTGAGCTTGCTCTTCAACTGGTTCTTGAGCATGACCTTGCCCTCGATCTCTTCGAGTAGCTGTGCTCGAAACGTCTCGTCGGCCCGGAACTCGGCGTAGAGATGGAGGACGGCGCTGAACAAGTCCTGCAACCCGGTGTCGCGCACCCACCGGCGCAGCGCGTCGTACTCCGGCGAGGAGGCGCTGAAGTCCGCCATCACGGCGCGGAGCGCCCTGCCGGTGCGGCCGGGGGCGCGCGCGCTTTCGGCAATGGCCCTCAGCACAACGTGCGAGTTTCCGAGCGGCATCTCCGGACTCACCACGACGTAGCTTGCAACGCAGCCCATGCGCTCGGCCAGGCTTTGCAGGTACTCCAGCAAATGAGTCTTTCCCGCGCCGAAGTTGGCGGCCACCACCAGCGGCGATACCGGACTACCCTCGACAAGGCTATCCAGGTCGTCCTGGAACTGGATCTTCACCTCATACTGCGTGGTACCGAGCTGCTCGACGGCGTACCGGCTCGGGACGCCGGACCGCAGCGACTCTATGGCGCGTCTCGCGGCGACGGCGTCTGGGGTCATTCGTCCGCTCCAAGGTGCGATAGCGCGGCGCAGGGATTGGGCCGCCGCGCATCGTGCACCTCCAGGCCGATGCGCGTCTGCAGGGCATCGTAATCGAAATAGCAGCGCTTGACCGCCGGGTTGAAGGCCTTCGAATCATAAAACTGCGGAGTTGTGAGGATGACCAGCAGGAAGCTCTCCAGCCAGTCGATTTCGTCGATGAATCGGCGGATGAGCGTCAGCATCTGCATATAGGCAGCGTCGCTATAGGACACGGGCGGCTCCCACTCGGAATCGGCGATGATTGCGGCGATCGCGTCCTGCGAGCCTCCACGTTCGACCGCCTCGCGCACGCGCTTGTTCTGCTGCTTTATTTTCGCGGCGGGCGGCGTCCGGCGGTACTCGTACGGTCGGAAGTCAAGGGTTACGACGAGGCCGGAGTGGCCGGTCTTCGGAAGCCAGTGGCAGAAGGAGGCGAGCAGATGCCGCGCGTTAGCCTGCTGGACTCGCTCGTAGATGCCAATTCGCTTTAGGGCCGCAGCGGCGCCCGGCATGGTGCGGCCGCCGAGCCACGCGAGCAGCACCTCCTCCGTCGTGGGCGACAGCGAGTCGGGATGAGCTGGGCGCGACCCAGCGCGGTGATCGCCGCTCGGAACTCGACGGAGAGGCCGTGATCCCGCAAGAGCGGCGTT
>Ga0209168_10003340_pt1 | contig 11097 bp, 8 predicted proteins | sample Coa_R1_FD_187156 | JGI IMG/M metagenome (GOLD analysis project Ga0209168, IMG submission 187156) | Surface soil microbial communities from Centralia Pennsylvania, which are recovering from an underground coalmine fire - Coalmine... | ecosystem: Environmental > Terrestrial > Soil > Unclassified ... | reverse complement strand
GTCGAGGTAGAGCGTCAAAGCTCCGAGGAGCGGCAGGTTGGCGTGCGCTTCCCCGCGCTCGAAGAGCACCTTGAGACGCTGCGTATCGTACGCCGTGAGCCCGGCGAAGACGATGACGCCCACGAACGTGATGATCCACTCGAGACCGCTGCTGTGCAGGAACATGTTGGCGAGGGACGCCAGGATGATCCCGAATAGCGCGAAGAGGCCGAACCGCCCGACGGCGCTCAGATCGCTCTTCGTCACGGTCCCGAATGCGGCCAGCGCCGCGAACGCGCCGGCGGTGACGAAGAACGTCCCCGCGATGGAAGACGCCGTATAGACGAGGAAGAGCGTCGAGAAGGTCACACCGGTCAACGCCGCGTAGGCGAAGAACATCGCGGCGGCGACCGCGGTGCTCACGCGCGTCGCGACCGCCCCGAGGGCGACCACGAGGCCGAGCTGCCCGAAGAGCAGTGCGTAGAACAGCAAGCGGTTGCCGAGCACGAGGTCGATCGCGTCGGGCGAATGGGCGACCAGCAGGGCCACGACGCCGGTCGTCGCGAGGCCGAGCGTCATCCACCGGTAGGTCACCCAAAGGGCGTCGCTCGCGGTGTCGCGCGAGACGGCGGCAGAGGTCTGACTGGTCGAGTTCACCCGCTCACTCTAACCATGCCCCACCGGGGAGGGAAGCGGGCCCCCCCCAAGTTTCGGGGGGAGCTCTTGCTCCTCACCGGGCCCGCGCTCCGGGCCCCGCTGGCGGTTCTGCCACCGCTTGATGGCGAAGCTCAGGATCTCCCCGATCAGCGTGCGGTACTCGACCTTGGCGCCGTTCGCGATCAGGCACAAATCGCTGTAGTCCGGCGTCAGTCCGGGCAAGGGGTTCACTTCGATGACGTAGACGCGGCCCTCCGGCGTGAGGCGCAGGTCGACGCGCGCGACGTCGCGGCACCCGAGCGTCATGAACGTCGTCTTGCACGCGCGTTCGACGGCCCGAAGCTGCTCCTTCGTGAGTTCGGCGGGACACTCGTAGCGCACGTGGCGCTGCCAGTCCTGCTTGCTTGCGTACCCGTAGACCGGCCGGTTCGTGGGCTCGAGGAAGACGACCTCCATCGGCGGCAGCACCCGCGGGCGCCGCTCGCCGAGCAGGCCCACCGTCAGCTCGCGCCCGAAGACGTACTCCTCGACCAGGGCTGGTTGCCCGTAGCGTTCGATGATGTCGCGTGCGGCCTCGCGGACTCGAGGCTCGTCGTCGCAAACGCTCTTGTCGGTGATCCCCTTGCTCGTCCCCTCTTGGTTGGGCTTGACGATGACCGGGTACCTCAGCGCCTTCAGCTTCTCCCGGCCGGTCACGAGGACCTGGAAGGCCGGCGTGTCGACGTCGACGAGGAGTCGCTTGGCGAGGGCCTTGTCGAGACAGATCGACAAAGTGGCCGAGTCGCTGCCCGTATAGGGCACCCCGAGCAGCTCGCAGAGGCTGGGCACCTGCGCCTCACGACTGCGCCCCGCCATCCCCTCGGCGACGTTGAAGACCACGTCCACGCTGGAGGCCATGAGCGTGCGCGGGAACTCGGGCGTCGCCTCGAGCGGGACCACGACGTGCCCGTGGCTCTCGATCGCGCTCGCGAGCGCCTGGATCGTCTCGGGCGCGTCGTACTCGGCCTCGCGATCGTCGCCGTTCTGCGAATCGATGCGCTTCATGTTGAACGCGAGCCCCACCCGGAGGCATGTCCGCCGCGCGCGGGGCGTCCTGGGCTTGGCGCCCTCGAGCAAGGGCGTTAGCCCGTGGCGCGCGGCCGCGGCCCGCAGCACCGCGAGGATGGTGGCGTCGTAGCTCACCCCCGCCGAGCGCGTCGCGGTGAAGAGCGCGCCGTCGCGCTCGAAGCTCGGAATGGCTGTCGCGCTCAGGAACCACACCTGCCCGTCCTCGCCCACGCGGAAGTCGAACGCGGCGACGTCGCGCAGCGCGAAGGCCGAGAGCGTCCGTCCCGCGAGCTCTCGCAGGCGCCCGTGGACCGCGGGGGAGACCCGGGCGGGGGCGCGACGATCGAGCATGTGTGAGTCGACGTTGGCGAGACAGTAGTCGATGATGTCGCGCGTGCGTCGATACTCCGGGCGCACCGCGGTCTCGACCGCGGCCAGCGGACCGAGTCCTTCCACGTGCACGACGCGGACGTCCTGCCCGGGGACGTACTGCTCGACGAGGACGCCGTCGGGGTACCGCGCCAGCAAACTCTCGATCGCCCTCGCAAGGGCGACGGGGTCGTCGACCACGCTGTCGGGACCGATGCCCTTGCTCGACCCCTCGAAGTTCGGCTTCACGATCGCGGGGAACACCAGGTCGTCGAGCCCGCCCCCCGCGAGGGTCTCGAGCGTTACGAAACGGCCGCGCGGGCTGGGCACGCCCCATCCCGCGAGCTGCTTCTTGGTCAGGGCTTTGTCGAGGGTCACCGTCAGCGTGTACGCGTCGCTGCCGGTGGAGGGCATGCCGAGCTCCTCGAAGAGCGCGGGGTAGAAGGCTCGCCGGGTCTTGCCCCGGTGACCTTCGGCCAGGTTGAAGACGATGTCGGGGGCGAACGCTTCGAGGCGAGTCACGAGCAGCGACGCGGGGCCCGTCACGTCGATCGGTTCCGCGCGGTGCCCTGCCTTGGTGAGGACGCGATCGATCGACTCGATCGTCTCGGCGGTGTCGAACTCGGCCTCGTCCTCCGCATCCGTCACGCGGAGGTTGTGCGTCAGGGCGATGCGCATGCGCCGTCCTTGCCCCGGGAGCGTACAGGGGTCGCTCGCTCGAGCGTGCGATTTTCTCTAAGGGTGTTGGTAGTCCGTTCTCTCGCTTCGCTCGAGCATGCGATTTCTCTTAAGGTGTTTGTAGTCCGTTCTCTCGCTTCGCTCGAGCATGCGATTTCTCTTAAGGTGTTTGTAGTCCGTTCTCTCGCTTCGCTCGAGCATGCGATTTCTCTTAAGGTGTTTGTAGTCCGCTCTCTCGCTTCGCTCGAGCATGCGATTTCTCTTAAGGTGTTTGTAGTCCGCTCTCTCGCTTCGCTCGAGCATGCGGACTACTCCGCGTCGCCGCTCGCGATTCGTAGCTGCGCGGGCAAGTCGTGCTCCATGCGCAGTCGCTTGGCCTCGAGGTAGCGGGCCGAGTGCTGGTTGGCGGCCACGACGATGGGCGTTCGGCCCACCACGCGGACACCCAGCTGACGCAGGGCCGAGATCTTGGCCGGGTTGTTCGTGAGGAGCCGCACGCTGCCCACGCCGAGGTACGCGAGCATGTCGCGAGCGACGTCGTAGCGCCTCGCGTCGTCGGGCAAACCGAGGAGGCGGTTCGCGTCGACCGTGTCGTGTCCGTGCGATTGCAGCGCGTACGCGCGGATCTTGTTGGCCAGTCCGATGCCGCGCCCCTCTTGCCGAAGGTAGAGGACGGCGCCGGCCCCCGCGCGCGCGATGGTCGCCATCGCGACGTCGAGCTGCTCCTTGCAGTCGCACTTGAGAGACCCGAACACTTCGCTGGTCATGCACTCCGAGTGCACCCGGACGAGGACGTCCTCGCGTCCCTCGACATTCCCGAACACCAACGCGACGTGCTCCCGCGGGAGGCTGCTCGCCGACGGTCCGTCGACGCTGCGGAAGACGTATGTGTCGAACGGGCCGTAGCGTGTCGGGATGGTCGCCCTTGCGACCGAATCTGTCAGCGTACCTTGAGGCCGGATCACCCCTCGGGGGACGTGCATCTCAAACTCCGTGCTTTTCTTCTATGGTGTGGGTCGCGCGCCGGCGACCTCACCTGCAACCTAAGGTCGAGACGGCCCGGCGTCAAATACGCCCCGAGGGGGTTCGAGTTTCGCTCGTCCGCTGGTTTCCGTGCCTTCGGGCGTCATCTCGTAGCGGCCGCTCGCGGCCGACACAAGCGCGTCAGCATTTCTTCCAGGATCGCGTCCGGCGCGCGCCTCGAGCTCTTGAGCGCCAGGTCGGTCTCGGCGAGTACGAGCAACCACCGCTCGACCTCTCTCGGCCGCACGGCGCGCGATTTGACCGCCAGCTCCCGGGCCCGCTGCGGCTGGAAGGCGCCCGCGCGTCGCGCCGCTTCGTCCGACGGCGCCCCCCCCATCGTCGCTGCCTGGTAGCGTGCGAGCTGTCGAATCGACCATGCGAGCGCCCCGAGCAGAGGCAGGCCTCGCTCCCTCGGGTCGAACGCGTCGGCCAGCGTTTGCAGGGCGCGCCCCAGATCGCCGCCCCCGACCGCGTCGACGAGCGCCCAGGTGTCGGCCGTTCGGATGCGCGCGACGCACGCGCCCACTGCGCCCTCGTCGATGGCGGCGCCCGCGCCCACGTAGAGCGACAGGCGCTCGACCGCGTCGGCGACCGCCGAAAGGTCGGGGCCGACCAGCGCGGCGAGGAGCTCGCAGACGTCGCGGTCCATCGGGTTCCCCCTGTCGCGCGCGTACGACGCGATCCACGCCGGCAGCGCGCGTCCGTCGAGCGGCTCGCACGCCACGAGGAAACCCTGGCGACGCGCCAGGACGGCGAGCCGCCTGCGTCCGTCGAGCCGCGTGGCGACGATCACCAAGCACGATGACTCGACCGGCGCCGCAGCGTAGTCAGCGAGGCGATCGAACGGCGCGCCCGCCGTTCCCTCGGCGTCCCATCTTTCGGCGCCGCGGACGACGACGAACCGCCGCCGCGCGAACATCGGCGCCGTGCGCGCCGCCGAGATCACCGTGTCGGCGTCCACCTCGCCCGCCGTGAACTTGTCTTCGTTGAAGTCCGGCAAGCCCCCTTCGAGCGCGCTCGCGCGCACTTCGGCCACGACCCGATCGCGAAGCATGCGCTCCTCGCCCGCGACGACGTACACGGGGAGCAGCTTGCCCCGCTTGGCTTGATCGACGGCCTGGTCGGGCGTCACGCCGCGGACTCCTTCGGGTGTCCCTAGTCCGAACTCTCGCTACGCTCGAGCGTGCGGACTACGACGGTGTCATGGTCCGAACTCTCGCTACGCTCGAGCTGCGGACCAGTCACTTGCGCCGGCGACGGGCGATCGCCACGCCAAGCCCGAGGAGCGCCGCCCCGCCTCCGAGGAGCGACCCGCGATCCAGACCCGCCGCCACGCAGCCGCACCCCTTGGGGTGGTCCTGCACGGACTCTTCCTCGGCCGTCTTGTTGAACGCGTTCTTGGGGATCATGTCCGGCGCGTCGCCCGAGGGCGCTACGTCCGTGGACATCGGCGCCGCCGCCGGGGTGTCGTTCTGCGCGACCTTGTTGTCGTCGCCCCCGTCGAGCCCGCTGCTCACATTCTCCATCTTCGGGCCCTTCTTCTTGCCCGAGTCCTTGTTGCTCGCGAAGTCCATCGCCCCTCGGTAGACCGGCGGGTTGTCGCCTTTGAGCGTGAGCTTCTGGGCTCCTCCGATGTCGCCGTCCGGCCCGGCCAGGGCCACGGTGTACTCTCCGGCCTCGAAGTATCCGGTGGCGCGGCGCAGGTCGAACTCGAAGTACGTCGACTTGAACACCTTGCCGGCGGGGTCGGCGAAGTCGACGTCCATGCCGACGATTTGCTTTTGCACGGTGTCGAGCACCATGCGGTGGTGCTCGGGCTGCGCACCCTTGGACATGATGGCGCGCTCGTCCACCACCTCCTTCGTGAAGGTGAGTCGCATCGGGACGTGCATCATCGACGGCGTGCGCGGCAGGTCGATGCGCACTTTGATGTGCCACTCTCCCCCCTTTTCGTCGACCTCCGGAGTCTTGACGGCGAAGTTCCCACCGCCGGCGAGCGCCGACCAAGCGGCGAGCACGACCGTCGCAAGCGCAGCCAGAAAAAGGACAACCCGCAATGCACCCTTCGTCGGAATCATGGCGGCGCAAAGGTACCCCGATATCTCCGCCGGACGCACGCGCTACTGCGCTTGGGCTACGCGGACCGGGCGCCGAACGCGACGCCGAACGGGACGGGGGAACGCCGAAAAGCCCGCTCCGCGCTCGGAAAATGTAAGGACAGGTGTAACGCCTCGGCATCCTGCGAGGGTGTGTATGCGCATCTCAGGCGAAAGGTCCCGCAGTTTCGCTGCGTTGACACGTCCCTACCGGGCGGGCAAACTCAATCCCGTGAGTGTTCCCGCGCGCCCCGTGACGATGGGCGCGTACACCATGTCCCGGAGCACCCTTTCATGAGCGATGGCGCGTCGGCTGCCGTGTCCAAAGCCTCGATCGGGCCCGATCCGCTGATTGGGCGGCTAATCAACGAGCGCTTCAAGATCTCCGCCCTCATCGCGCGTGGCGGGATGGGCAAGGTCTACCGCGCCGAGCAGGCGCCGCTCGGCCGCGTCTGCGCGGTCAAGGTCCTGAACCCCAGCTACGCGGGCGATCACGATCCCGAGTTTCACCGCCGCTTCTTCCTCGAAGCGAGTGTTGCGGCGAAGCTCACGCACCCGAACACGGTCACGATCTTCGACTACGGCCGCACCGAGGACGACGTCTACTACATGGCGATGGAGTACCTCGAGGGGCACACGCTCCATCGAGCCATCCGCAACGCCGGCCACTTCCCGGAGGAGCGCGTCGCGCACGTGGCGCGTCAGATCTGCCGAGCGTTGCGCGAAGCGCACTCGCTCGGGGTCATTCACCGTGATCTGAAGCCCGCCAACATCTTCCTCGTCGAGCACGGGGACGAGACGGACTTCGTCAAGGTGCTCGACTTCGGGCTCGTGAAGAACGTCGCGGCGGAAACCAAGGGGGACGAGCTCACGCAGACTGGGCTCTTCATGGGCAGCCCGAAGTACATGGCGCCCGAGCAGGTCCGGGGCGATCGGGTCGACGCGCGCACGGACATCTACGCGCTCGGCGTCATCATGTACGAGATGCTGACCGGCAAGGTCCCCTTCGACCGCCCGAATAGCGTCAACATCCTCATGGCGCACGTGAACGAGGACGTTCCGCCGATGCGCCAGATGAACCCCAACATCCAGGTGTCCCCCCTGATCGAGGACGCCGTCGCCCGCTGCATGGCGAAGGACCCGGACAACCGCTTTCGCTCGATGGACGAGGTCCTCGGCGCGCTCAAGCGGGTGGGTGGCGGCGCGCTCACGCAGACGATCACCGGCCTCGAGACCGGGGAGCTCCGCGCGCTCACGGACGGGCTCTCGAAGTCCGGCAGCGGACCCCAGGTCGTGCCGCCGTCGACGCCGAGCGGCCCGCTCGGGGGCTACACCGCCGGCACCCGCACGAGCGGCATCCCGGTTCCGATCGTCGAGTCCGCGCCGTCGTCCCTGGCGCCCGACCTGCCGCCCGTGCGGAGGGGACTCCGCGGCGCGTGGATCGCCACCCTCCTCGCGGCCTTCGCGGCGGTCGGAATGCTCGGGTACTCCGCCGTTCACCCGGTGTCCTCGGCGACTCGCACCCCTCCGCCCGCCGCACCTGCCGCGGTGACTACCCCGGCGCCGCGTCCCGTCGCTCCCGTGCTGGTCTCGCTGCGGATCGTCACCGAGCCGGACGGAGCGACGGTCAAAGAGGACGGCGTGGAGGTCTGCACGAGCACCCCGTGCGACATCCTCTACAAGGGGCCGGACGCCGATCCGACGCGAGTCCACAAACTCACTTTCTCGCGGTCCGGCTACCGTCCCGAGTCGAAGGACGTCAAGGTCGGCGACGCGCCCCTCGCCGTGAAGCTCACCAAGGTGCCCGACGCCCCGCGCGTGGTTCCGGTAGCACGCCCCGAGGCGCCCCCCGCCACCGCGCCTCCGGTGCCCACGGGCTACAAGACCGACATCCCGTACTGAAGTTGGGGGGCTCCCCCCAAGACCTTGGTCGCGGTGGTGAAGGTTCGACGCCGATGGGTCGTCAGACCTTCTTGGCGAATTGTGCTCGCGCGTTTGCCCCGTGGTCTATTCTCGCCGGAGCGTGGCTAAACGGAGCACCGCAAGGATCGCCGCCGCGCTCTCGGTCGGCGCGCTGTGGCTCCTCTCCTCCAGCGCCGTTCGCGCGGACGAGCGGACGGAGGCGCGCACCCACTTCAAGAAGGGGATGTCGGCCATCGCCGAGGGGCACTACGACGCCGGCATCGAGGAGCTGAAGCAGGCGTACGACATCCTTCCGCACCCGAACGTCCTCTACAACATCGCTCGCGCCTACGTGGACACCGGGGACCTCGAGAACGCGGTCATCTACTACAAGCGATATCTCGAGGGCGGGCCGAAGGACCGCGACGAGGTCGCCGGCATCGTCGCCGGTCTCGAAGCGCGCATCCGCAAGCAGCAAGCATCCCTGATCGAGGCCGAGACGCAGGCACCCGTGGGTGCCGCCGCCGCGCCGGGCAACAAGGTCGGCCCGGGCGCGGGCACATCACCGATAGGGAATCCCGGACCGGGTGGACGCGCGGCGGGCGTCGAGGCGGGCTCGTCGGCGGCGGGCGGGGGGGGGCAGCTCAAGACGGAAGAGGTCTTCGAGGAGACCGTCGTCACCGCCTCCAAGAGCGCGCAGAGCCCCCTCGACGCCCCGAACTCGACGTCGATCATCACGGCGCAGGACATTCGCCTGTCGGGGATCACCAAGCTGCCGGAGCTCCTCCGGCGCCTGGCAGGCGTCGACATCATGGAGGTGACCGGCGCGCAGTCGGAGGTGTCGCTGCGTGGATTCAACCAGCGCCTGTCGAACAAGGTCCTCGTCCTGCTCGACGGTAGGAGCGTGTACACGGACCTCATCGGCGCGACGCTGTGGTCGAGCATCCCCATCGCCGTCGAGGACATCGAGCGCATCGAGGTCGTTCGCGGTCCGGGGTCCGCGCTCTACGGCGCCGACGCCTTCAACGGCGTCGTCAACATCATCACGAAGGCCCCGGGCGAAGGGGGCAGCGGCTTCAACGCGGGCTACGGCGAGCGCAACGCGTCGCACGGCGACATCTGGGCGAACGGGCGCGACCGCGACCTCTCGTACCGCATCGCGGCGGGCTACGACTACCTGCCCCGCTGGACGCGCGAGGTGCCGCCCGGCCGCGTCGACCTGCACCTCTTCGAGGCTGACCAGGACGCGGCGGCCCGCGGCTACCGCCTCGACGGCGACATTCATCAGCAGCTCGGCAAGGACACGACGGTGGGCATCGCCGGCGGCTACCAGCAGGGGATGTTCGAGATCCTCGGCGTCGGCCCGATCAACGATCAGATCATCTCGGGCGACACGCTAGCGACGGCCGCGTTCCTCAACGCGCGCAACGGCGAGGTGCGGGTCTTCTGGAACCATGCCGACGGGCAGAACTCGAACAACGCCGCGACGATCGGGCAGTCCTTCCTGCCGGCGCGCTTCTTCACGAACGTCATCGACGCCGAGGCGCAGTACATCGCGCGCTTCGAGACGGGCTCCCAGATCGACCACGAGCTACACCTCGGCGCCGAGTACCGCGTCAAGGACATCACCTGGACGTATCAGGCGCAGGACCAGACCGAGCATCACTTCGGCCTCTTCCTCCACGACGAGGTCAAGTTTCGGCACAAGTTCGCCCTCGTCGCCGACTACCGGGCGGACTACGTGCCGTACCTGCAGCGGATCGTCCAATCGCCGCGCGGCTCGGTGCTCTTTCACCCGAGCGACAAGTCCACGGTGCGCGGCATCGTGGCCACGGCGTTTCGGACGCCGACCTTCCTCGAGTCGTACATCGGCTATCAGATCCAGCTGCCGGCGGCCGGCGCGTCGCTGGCGACGCTGCATCCGGGACAGATCGAGCCCGAGCAGATCTTCACGACCGAGCTCGGCTACATGAACCAGGAGAGCGACTTTTTCACTTTCGACAGCGCCGTCTTCTACAACCACGCGAACAACCTGATTCAGGTCGCCCCCAACACGAGGCTCTCCGTGGCCGACCTGGGTTCGCCGGGGAACCCGCTCGGCCTGAACGCACAGACGGGCTTGTACCCGATCTTCGACGGCGGTTTCGCCAACCAGTGTCAGGACTACAACGTCTACGGCGCGGAGCTCGGCGTCCGTACGTTCCCCGTCGAGGGGCTCGACGTCTACGGCAACTACACGCTCATGGACGTCGTGCAGAACAACGACGGGTGCACGCCCGAACAGAGGGCGCTCCTCGTCAACGACGCCCGAACGAGTGCCCACAAGCTGAACCTCGGCGTCCAGGCTCGCAGCCGGTTCGGGCTCGACGGGGAGGTGGACTTTCACTACGTCTCGCCCCAGGACTGGGCCGAGCAAGTCAGCGACATTCAAAAGCAGCAAGTCGTCTATCAGTCGTTTCACCTGGACGCGTACACGTTGGTCAACGCCCGGCTCGGATATCGCTTCTTGCGCAATCGGGCCGAGGTGAGCGGCGTCGCGTTCAACCTCTTCGACTATCGGCACCGAGAGCACCCGTTCGGCCAGATCGTCGGGCGGCAGCTCATGGCTTTCTTTTCGTACAGGTTCTGACGATGGTCGCATGCTAAAGGGAGTCGTCCGCACGCTCGAGCGAAGCGAGAGTTCGGACGACACACCCAAAGCCCTCCGCACGCTCGAGCGAAGCGAGAGTTCGGACGACACACTCAAAGGCCTTCCGTACGCTCGAGCGAAGCGAGAGCTCGGACGAGACATTCGAACGCGATGAGCACGGCTCCCGCACAGATCGTCCCGGTCCAGCACGAGACCTCAGTCGATCGGCCGCCGTCGGACGCGTCGGACCCATCCGCGGCCCCGCCGAGCGTCCTGGTGATCGGCAACTTCGACGGAGTCCACCGAGGGCACCAGGCCGTCCTGGGCGAGGCCGTCGCGCGCGCGCATGAGACCGGGCTCCGCGCGTGCGTGCTCACGTTCGATCCGCACCCGGCCGAGGTCGTCGGGGCGGGCGCCCCGCCGGTGCTGACGACGCTCGCGCGTCGGGCCGAACTCATGGGGGAGCTCGGCGTCGAGCGGGTCTACGTCCAGACGTTCGACGCGTCGTTTGCCGCCTGGTCGCCCGAGCGCTTCGTCCGGGAGCTCGTGGTGGGCGCGCTGCGGGCTCGATACGTCGTCGTGGGCGAGAACTTCCGCTTCGGCGCCAAGCGCGCGGGCGACCTCGGGCTGCTCCGGGCGCACGGGGAACAGCTCGGCTTCCACGCGCTCGTGCACGCCGTCTCGTCGGACGCGCACGGCCCGTTCTCGTCCACGAGA
>Ga0209168_10003336_pt1 | contig 11108 bp, 6 predicted proteins | sample Coa_R1_FD_187156 | JGI IMG/M metagenome (GOLD analysis project Ga0209168, IMG submission 187156) | Surface soil microbial communities from Centralia Pennsylvania, which are recovering from an underground coalmine fire - Coalmine... | ecosystem: Environmental > Terrestrial > Soil > Unclassified ... | reverse complement strand
TCGCTGCTCGGCCTCCGACGCGTGAAAGAGTCGGGAGGCCCGTCGACCGTGGCGGTACCGGATACGACGTACAAGGGGCTCGCGCCGATGTTGGGGACGCCGCTGCCGCACGGGCGCGGACTGATTTTCGTGGTCTGCGCGTCGAACTGCGTCACGATGAGCCTCAACGTTCTCGATCTCCGCACCGGCCGCACCAAGCGGCTGGTGGACAATGCCTCGATGGGCTGGTATTTGCCTAACGGGCGACTCTTGTACCTCCAGCCCAACGGCGTCGCGATGGTCGTGCCGTTCGATCTGTCGACGTTGTCGATCGGCGGCGCGCCAATCCCCGTGCTCCAGGGAATCCGGATGACGAGCGCCGCGCCGGAACTCGCCTGGTCGAGGTCGGGCACGCTGGTGTACGGCACCGGATTGGCCGGCGCCGCCCTCACCTTGCACGCCATCGCGCGCAACGGGACCGTCACGACGTTCGATTCTTCGTGGAGCGGCGCGTTCAACTCATTCGACCTCTCGCCTAACGGTAAAGAGGCGGCGGTCGGCGTCGCGACGCCCGGGGCTGGGCTGGACATCTGGGTCAAGCAGCTCGACCACGGCCCGTTCACGCGCCTCACGTTCAGCGGCCGCGATCGCCGTCCCGCCTGGTCGCCGGATGGCCGGCAGGTGGCGTTCATCCGGGACAGTGCGAGCGGCGGCGACGTCTGGGTGCGCGCCGCGGATGGCGGCGGCAGCGAGCGGCGACTCACCCATTTCGGGCGCCCGCTTCAAGAAGTGTCGTGGTCCAAGGATGGCCGGTGGCTGCTCGTGCGCACGGAAACGGGGGCCGCGGGCAACGGCGACATTCTCGCCGTGTCCGCCCTCGGCGACTCCGCGACAGTACCGATCGCAGCCACGCCCGCGACGGAGCTCCAGCCGGCGCTGTCGCCTAACGGAACATTGGTCGCGTACGTGTCGAACGAAGCCGGAATGAACGAAGTCTTCGTGCGGCCTTTCCCCAACTCCGATGCCGGACACTGGCAGGTGTCCAATGGCGGCGGTGGTTCACCCGCGTGGTCGGCAGACGGCAAGGAGCTGTATTTTCTCAACGGGAGCAATCGCCTGATCGCGGCCGAAATCGGGTCGGGATCGACGTTCAGCGTGACGAAGCTCGAGGCCCTGTTCGACGCGACGGCGTTCGGATACGTCGGCTACCACTGGGCGTTCGATGTGACGCACGACGGAAGGTTCGTCTATCTCGGTCCCGCCGGCGCGGCGCGGCCGAGCGCGTCACAGCTCGTCGAAGTGGACAACTGGTTCGCCGATTTGCGTTCGCGACTCCAGCCGTGACCCGGCGTCACCGCGCATCCTTCATCCGGGCCCGCACGACCGCGTCCCAGTTGGAGACCACCACCAACTCGCCGACATCGGCGCTCTGGAGGAAGATGAAGTGCCGTCCGTCCGGCATGACGTCGTAGTTGGCGTGCGGATTACCGGCGAACACGTACGTGTCGGCGAGCACCGAGTCGTGCCTAACGACCGAGAACGCAGGCCCGGGCCCGATCATCGCCGCCATCAGCATTCCGTCGCCGCGGTAAAACAGCCGGCTGCCGTCCCGCGACCAGACGGGCTCGGCGCCGCCGTTCACGGACACCTGGACGCGTCCGCCCGGCCCTGGGAACGGCTGCACCACCACTTCGTTGCGACCCGACTCGTCGGTGACGAAGGCAATCCACTTTCCGTTAGGCGATATGCGCGGCATGATCTCGATCGCGCTGGGGTTGGCCGCGATCGGGTGCGGCGTCGTGTCGCCGGCCAGCGCCCGATAGTAGATGTCGGCGCCCAACGTGTCGAGCTGGTACGCGATGTAGCGCGCGTCGGGCGACATCACGCCCTCGTACACGTCGACCCGCTTGCCCAGCACCAGTGGCGTGGCGTCGGCGCTCAGATCGGCGGGACGCCAGTAGATGCCCGTGCGATTCCCGCGATCGGAGCGGTACAGCACGCGCGCGCCGTCGGGCGACCACTCCGGACGCTCGTTCGCCGAGCCCTCGCTCGTTAGGCGGGTGAGCGTGCCCGACGCCAGGTCGTCGAGCCAGATGTCGCGCCGATCGCCGGCGCCGATCGTGATCGCGAGGCGCCTGCCGTCGGGCGAGAGCCGCGGAAACAAGTAATCGCGCCGGTCCCCGAGCAGGGTGCGCGTCGTGTCGCCGCGGCCGACCATCACGACTTGCGAAAGCTGGGAGCCGGATTGATAGATCAGCGTCCCGTGCGAGAGCGCGGCGCGCGCCAACCCCGTGCTCAGATTGACCACCACGTTGTCCAACAACTGCACGGGCGCGCCGAGCAGCCGGCGCTTCGGGAGGTCGATGGGTACGCCCATGATCGTGCCCGAGGCCGTCGCGTACACGAGCGTGTTGCCCGTCACGCCTAACGGCTGGAGGCCTGGAAGGTCCAGCACCGTCGCCGCGCCCGTGGACAGCGACGCGATCGCGATCCGCGAGGTCGACACCGTGGCCGTGGTCGCACTCGTGTAGATCACGCAGTGCGATGAGTCGATCACGAGCGGCGTGGCGGTGAAGAGCTCTCCCTTGGGCCGGCCGGCCCCGCCGAACTCGCGCGACTGACCTCCCGTCTCGGGCATCAAGTACAGCGACCGATTTCCCGACAGCACGATCACGCCGGTGGTCGACCAGCTCGCGCCGGCGAACGTGCCGGGCGCATTCCCCAGAACCTGCGGATCGCCGCCGTCGAGCGAGACCTTGTACAGCTGGTTGCCGCGGATGAACAGCACCCACCGGCCATCGGGAGAAAACGTCGGCTGGCCGGCGTCCTCCGTGCCCGGCAACGGTCGCGAGGCGATGTCGTCGAGGGGCCGGATCACCAGCTGCTCATGCCGGCCGGCGCCCTGAGCCGCGTACAAAAGCGTGCGGCCATCGGGCGACACGTTCAGCATGTTCAAACCCAGCACGTTGGTGCGCGCGGTGGGCGACGCGGGGAGGGTGAAGCGGATTACCGCCGGCGCGTCGTGAGGCGGCGGACGCCGTTCCGACACGGCGAAGACCGCGGCCGCGACGGCGACCGCGGCCAACGCCAGGACCAGCGGGTCCCGGAGCCTGCTGCCTAACGGAGCGCGCGCGGCGCCGGCGATCGCCGGGCCGGCCGCGCCCGTGCGCCGCGACGGCGCGCCGGTGCCGGTCGTGTGGAGCGCCTCGGCGAATTGGGCCGCCGTGGCGAAGCGATCGGCCGGCAGCTTCTCGAGCGCCGTGAGCACCGCCGCTTCGACCGCCGGAGGGACGGTGTCGCGCTGCGGGTAGATCGGACGCGGCCGCTCGGTCATCACCTTGGCCACGATCGCCTGCGCCGTGCTGCCCGAGAACGGCGGATCGCCCGTCAGCATCTCGTACGTCGTCGCGCCTAACGCGTACACGTCCGCGCGGGCGGTGACGTCGCGCTCGCCCATCGCCTGCTCGGGTGCCATGTACGTCGGCGTGCCGAGGCTCATTCCGGTCTCGGTCATGCGGCCGCCGCCGCCCTTGCTCGCCGCCAGCGCAATACCGAAGTCCGCCACGAGCGCCGAGCCGTCGTGCAGCAGAATGTTCTCGGGCTTGATGTCGCGGTGAATCACGCCGTGCCGGTGCGCGTAATCGAGCGCGCTGGCAACTTCGGTGGCGATCTGTACGGCATCGGGAATGGGAAGCTGCTTCTCGCGCCGCAGCCGATCGCGCAGCGACTCGCCCTCGACGTACGGCATCACGAAGTACGCGGTGCCGTCGACTTCGCCGCTGTCGATGAGACCGAGAATGTGCGGGTGCTGCAGCGTCGCGATGGTCTTGATCTCGCGCAAGAAGCGTTCGGCGCCGATGACGGCCGCGAGATCGGGACGCAGGACTTTCACCGCGACCTTGCGGTCGTGCTTCAGGTCGTGCGCCAGGTACACGGTGGCCATGCCGCCCTGACCGAGCTCGCGCTCGATCCGGTAACTGCCGCCGAGTGCGGCGGCGAGAGTGTCGGTCACGATGTGGGAGGGGTCGGTTGCACTGCGGCGGCGGCGAGGATGACGTCAATGTGTTGCATTCGGAGGCACGCCGAAAGGTGCGGCGAGTGCGCGGAGCACCGTCGGTTTCGCGACGATGAACCGCGACCGACCAGCCCGCCGGATCGCGCCAGACGCGATGAGCGCCGCGAGGGCGCGCACGACCACCTCGCGTGCCGTGTCGAGCTCGTCGGCGAGCGCCGCCTGCGAACATCCGAGCGTAAAGGCTGCACTCGGCGACTTGTCAGCGCGCGCAAGCACGTGGCGGGCGACGCGGACCATCACCGTGGTCGCGGTGAGCTCGTCGATGCGATGCAGGAGGCTTCGCGCCCGAGCCGCGAGACGGCGCATCGCATAGCGCGCGAACTCGGGCTCCTCGCGCACCAACCGCTCGACGGCGCCGACGGAGAGGTGCGCGCACCGCGTCGCCTCCACGGCAACGGCTGTGGCGGGAAACGGCCCGCCGCCTAACACGGGAATTTCGCCCAACACGCCGCCGGCCGTTTCGTCGTGCAACAGACGCGATCGGGCACCCGCGTCGCGCGACACGCGCACGCGCCCCGACAACACGATGTAGAGACCGTCGGCTTCGTCACCGGCCCGATACAGCACGCGGTTGCGCGGATAGCGTCGCTCAGTGGCTAACGACGCGATCCGTTGGAGCGCGCTCGCCGCCATGGCGTCGAAGCCGGACACCGTATCGCGCAATTCACGGGAAGAAACCATGGCCTTCCGGTGTCCCAGAATGGAACCGAGGTTCCGGCGCATGCCGGCCGTCGGGCACAATGTATATGCGCAGGTCGGGCGTCCGCCCGATCACCCTTCAGGCCACGGAGCCGCCAATGCGCCACCGCATCCTGTTTGGAGCGCTTCTCGCGCTCGCATCCCCTTCTGCTCGATGCGCGGCCGCGCAGCACACGCACCCAGACATGGACACCGCATCGCACGACTCCGCCTTTGCCGCAATGCAGGAACGCGGGCGTGTGGTCATGGGCGTCGATCAGTATACGTCGACGCATCACTTCGACGACCTGCCCAACGGTGGCCGGATCGTGCTCGTTCGCAACGCCGACGACAGCGCCGGCGCTGCGCGCATTCTGCACCATCTGCGCGCGATTGCCACCGCGTTCAAGGCCGGCGATTTCACGTCGCCGATGCTCGTGCACTTCAAGGACGTGCCTGGCGCTGCGGTGATGGCATCGAAGAAGGCGCTGATCGATTATTCGGTGCGCGGGTTGGATCGCGGCGCCGAGCTCACGATTCGCACCACGGATCCCGACGCGATCCGCGCGGTGCACGAGTTCCTCGCGTTCCAGCGAGCGGAGCATCACGCGCCGCACTAGAGTGGACGGCGTCCGAAATGGTGATCGCACCGAGACAACGCCACCAGCGCGCTCGGAGCAATCCAACGCGACGTGTTGGACTCATCTGCTCATGAAGAAACGGACACAGCACGGTCACTCAGGACAAAGCACGGACCGCTCGGCTGTCGGGGAAAGTGCCTCCGGCGGGAAACAAAGTGACTGTCGTTTAAGACGCGACGGACGCGACCTCGCGCCAGCACGATGCCTGCACGGCAGCCGAGCGGTCCGTGCTTGGGCCGGAGTGACCGTGCTTTGTCCGTTTCTCATGTGAGCGTAATTCCCAGAACCAGCTGCTATCCTAAACTCAGAGGCGGTTCACTAGCCGCACGCGGCCCGCACTCGCCGCCCTCGTTGTACGCCGATATGATTGGCCAGCCCATCCCCGCGCCCAATCATGTCCGTTCGCCATCGCCTCGTCATGTTCCTGTGTGTGCTGCTGTCGGGCAGCGCCGGCGCGGTGGGCGCGCAGGATTCCTTGGCCTACCGGAACCCAGCGCTGCCAGTCGACGTGCGCGTGCGTGATCTGTTAGGCAGAATGACGCTCGAAGAAAAGTTCTGGCAGCTCTACATGATTCCGGGCGACCTGGATGACAGCACGCACGACTACTCGCACGGGATCTTCGGGTTGCAGGTGGATCCCAAGCGCGCCGCGCGTGCGCCCAACGCGCCCGCCGCCGCGCCGCTCGAAACAACGGACGATGGCAGCGCGCGCCCATCCGATACGCCGAGTGCCGACGACCGCGCGGCATCTGCCGCACGAGCGGACGCGGCGCGCATCGATGCAATCCAACGCCATTTCGTGGAGCACACACGACTCGGCATCCCGATCATTCCGTTCGAGGAGGGCGTACACGGTCTCGTGCGCGACGGAGCCACCGACTTTCCGGCGGCCATCGCCCTCGCGGCGACGTTCGACACCTCGCTCGTTAGGCAAGTGTCGGAGGCCATCGCGCGCGAAACAGTGAGCCGAGGGATCCGGGAACTCCTGTCCCCCGTGGCGAACGTCGCGACCGATGTGCGCTGGGGCCGCGTCGAAGAGACCTACGGCGAGGATCCATTCCTCGCCGCGCAGATGACCGGCACTGTCGTCGATGCCCTGGAGCGGGCGGGCGTCATCGCGACGCCCAAACACTTCGTGGCCAACGTCGGTGCCGGCGGTCGCGACAGCTATCCCATCGACGTCGGGCCGCGCACGCTCGAGGAGACGTACTTCCCGCCCTTTCGCGCCGCGATCACGCACGGCGCGCACGCGGTCATGACCGCCTACAACTCGGTGGGCGGCGTGCCGGCTACCCAGAATCGCGAGCTCCTAACGGACGTCCTGCGGCGCCAATGGGGTTTCACCGGCTTTGTGATCTCCGATGCCGCGGCGACCGGCGGTGACACCGTGCTGCACCACACCGAGCCGAGCACGCCGATCGCCGCGCGTGACGCCTTCGAGGCCGGGCTCGATGTCGTGTTTCAGTCGTCGTGGCCGCAATACCGCCCGTATTGGCGCGCATTTGCCGATTCGCTCATTCCGCCGAACGTGATCGACAGTGCGGTCGCCGCGGTCTTGCGCGCCAAGTTTGCCCTCGGCTTGTTCGATCATCCGTACGCGGATGCCGATCGCGCCGCGCGCGAAGCCGCCGACGCCACGCACCGCGCACTCGCCCGCACCGCCGCCCGCGAGGCCATCGTCCTGCTCCGGAACCGCGGCGCGCTGCTTCCGTTAGGCAAATCGCTACGGCGCGTGGCGGTGATCGGCGTCGATGCGGTCGAGGCGCGGACCGGAGGCTACAGCCCTCCCGGGGTGGCGCGCGTGTCGATCGTGGATGGCATCCGCGCCGCGCTCCCGCATGCGCCGGTAATGTATGCGCCCGGCCCGGGGCGTCTCTCGCCCGAGGTCGCTCCCGTGCCTGCGGCTGCGTTCGCACCGGCCGCCGGCGACTCGGCGTCCCACGGGCTCCACGGCGAATACTTCGACAACATCGATCTCGCCGGCGCGCCGACCGTCGTGCGTGCCGATCCGCAAGTGGATTTCGCCTGGACCCTGAATTCTCCGGCGCGCGGCATTCCGTTCGACTGGTACTCGGCACGGTGGACGGGCACGATCACGGTACCGCGCGGCATGCCGGCCGCCACCCGGTTAGGCATCGTGGGCAACGATGGGTATCGCCTGTGGTTGGATGGCAGACTGCTCATCGACGACTGGCGCAAGCAAAGCGTCGGTACGATCCTGCGGCCCGTGTCGCTGCGCCCTGGCACCCGCCACCGTGTTCGGCTCGAGTACTTCGAGAGCACGGGCAACGCGCGGCTGGCGTTGGTCTGGAATGCCGGCCTGCCCGATCGCCGGCAGCGCGACATCGACAGCGCCGTCGCCGTCGCACGCCGAGCACAGGTGGCCATCGTGGTCGGCGGCATCGAGGAAGGCGAGTTCCGCGATCGCGCGATGCTCTCACTGCCCGGGCATCAAGAACAGCTGATCCGGGCCGTCGCGGCGACCGGCACACCCGTCGTCGTGCTCTTGGTGGGCGGGAGCGCGATCACGATGCGCAGTTGGCTCGACCGAGTAGGCGCCGTGCTCGACGTGTGGTATCCGGGCGAGCAAGGCGGCAACGCGATCGCCGACGTGCTGTTCGGCGACGCCGATCCGGCCGGCCGGCTGCCGGTCACGTTTCCGATGTTCGAGGGCCAGCTTCCGTTAGTCTACGACCACTGGCCCACGGGCCGCGGGGATGATTACGTGGATCTCTCCGGCCATGCGCTGTTCCCGTTCGGGTATGGCCTGAGTTACACCTCGTTCGCCTACTCGGATCTCACGGTCATGCCGGACTCGATGGCGGCCCGCGGCGCGGCGCGCGTGTCCTGTCGCGTGAAGAACACGGGACAGCGAGCCGGTGACGAAGTGGTGCAATTGTACATCCACGATGAACTGGCAGCCGTCGCGCGCCCGGTGATCCAGTTGGCCGGGTTCGCGCGCGTGCATCTGGCGCCGGGCGAGGAGCGGGCGGTGAGTTTCCCGCTCGATGCGTCGCAGCTCGCGATGCTCAACCCGGCCATGCACCGCGTGGTCGCACCCGGCACGTACCGCATCTTGGTCGGCGCGTCATCGGTCGACATCAGGCTGCGAGGCGCCCTCGTCGTCCGTTAGGCGGACACGGCCGGACGTTACCGGATCATTCTTGCGTCGCGTTGCCGGTCAACTCGCCGGAGGCGGTGGGCCATGGGATGAGCAGAACGATCGGCCTGCCCGTTCGACCGGACACAGCCGCACTCACGTCTGGGCAACTGGTTTCGGCGGTGGCGAAAGAGCCGGTCGCCCCAATCAGCCAACGGTCTGGGATCTGGCTCTTGTCCTGCCCGCTTTTATTCCGCAAGTTGAGCGTGAGCCGCGCGCCCGGTTCCGACATCCGTGCGGCAAAGGAGCGGACCATGCGGATCCTCCCGACCGCCACGCATTCCGCCGTGTTGCACCGCCTGTGCACCATGGGATCGGTTGCCGCCCTCTGTTGGATCGCCCTCGATCCCCCGCCGCTGCCCGCGCAGCGCGCCACGCCTCCCGGATCGATCAGCGCCGTTGTGCGCGACACGACCGGCGCTGGTATCGCCGGCGCGGAGCTCGCCGTCACCGGCACGAACATCAGGGGGTACACGGACGACGACGGCCACTTGCATCTGGCTCCGGTGGCGCCGGGACCCGCCCGCCTAACGATACGCCGCCTCGGGTTCCGCCCCGCCAGCGTCGATCTCACGGTCGACGCCAGCCGCGCAACGGTCGACACCGTTAGGCTGGTCGAAGTGGCGCACCGCCTCGAGGTGATCACGGTCCGCGGCACCATCCACGCCTACGGCTCGCGCATGCTGGGCTTCTACGAGCGGCGCAGCCAGGGCTTCGGCCATTTCTTCACCCGGTCGCAGATTCACGACATCAGCCCGTCGCACCTCACCGACCTGTTTCGCCGGATCCCGGGCATGCAGCTCGCGTCGACCAACGTCATCCAGAACGCTGTGCGCATGCGCGGCGCACGGGATTGCCCGCCGCTCCTCTGGTTGGATGGCGCACCAGCCGCCGCGGCGGAATACGACCTCGACACGATCGATCCGCAGTCGGTCGAGGCGATGGAGGTGTACAGCGGCCCATCCGAAGTCCCGGTGCAGTTCCAGCCTCCGATGGACGTGCAGGCATGCGGCGCCATCGTGATCTGGACGCGACAGGGCGAGCCACGCCACTCCTACGCCAACGCCCCGGCCGATCCCGAGCAGATCGCGAAGCTGATCGACTCATCGAAGGTCTACACTTCCGACCAGGTCGACACACCGGCACACCAGGACACGAGCGTGCACGTGCAGCCGCTCTATCCCGAAGGACTGTTCCTGTCGGGCACGAGCGGCAAGGTGGTCGCCGAGTTCGTGGTCGACACGATGGGATCGGTGGTGATGGGGACGTTCAGCGCGATTTCGTCGACCGATCCGGATTTCACCGTTTCAGTTAGGCGAGCCCTCGAGCACGCCGCGTACGTGCCGGCGGTTCTCAAAGGACGCAAGGTGCAGCAGGTCGTCGAGCAGCCGTTCACGTTCGTCGGCGACACTAGCGCTCGCACCGCCCGTAAGGGCTGACAAGGCCGGACAGTCGGACAAAACCGGACAGGTGTCTCCGGTGGTGTCCCGCGCTGTCTCGCCCCTCCGCCTTCATAGGACCGTCAGCGAATCGGATTCCGTCGAGAGCGCGTCGAGGAACTGCTGCATCTCGCGCACGCGCTTCTCGCCTTCGCGCTTGGCGGCGTCGCTCTGCAACAGTTTGGGCATCTCGCGCATCTGCTGCTCGATCACGGCCACCGCGTGCGGCAGGTCGGGCGTGAACTTCTCGCGCGACGTGAGCGAGATGATGCGGGCAACGTCGATCGCGCCCATGAAGTCCAGGATGTCCGCATCGCGGAACAACACGGCAACGCGGAGCGTGTCCGGCGGCCGGTAGTACTGGTGGTGGTCGATGATCTCCTTCACCAGGGGCGACTTCTCCATTGGGAAGCCGGCGTCACGGAGCACGCTGTCCACGAGCTGGATCGACCGGTCGCCGTGGTCGACGCCCGGCAGCGCGTACGGCGGGATGCCGCCCATGTCGTGCAGATACGCGGCCGCGTACAGCGCGTCGTCGTCCACCGTTAGGCCTTCGGCCTTGGCGAGGGCCAGCGTGGTCTCGTAGTCGCGGCGGCCGTGCGCGGGACCCCACGCGGTGTGCTGCAAGTGTGCCTCGGCGAACGCGCGCACCTTGGGACGCCACGGGGCTTCGGCAGCGGTGTCGGCGGGCGGCCGCCTAACGACCTGCGCGCGGCGCACCGCGGGGGCCAGGGGCGCGCCGGCCAGGAGCAGCATCGGAAGAGCGACAGCCACGACGGTACCGCGACGGCGCCGGCCGGTGTCACGCATGGGGGGCTCGCGAGTGGATGGTGGAAGAACGGGCCGACTCCGGGACATCGGGCCGCGGCAACGACTCGGCGTCGCCTTCGCCTAACGATCGGGGCGTGCCGTCCGGCCGGCGCCGCGTGAACAGCCACACCGCGTACAGCGCGAGCGGCGGCACACCCACCCAGAACGCGATCTGGCCCAGCGACGCCGTTGCTTCGTAGGTCGCCTTCCCGATCTGCGACACCGTGATGTGCAGCACCGTGTTGCTGAATGATGCACTGACGTTCGCCGTGTCCTTGGGCGCGGATGTCACACGCGCAATGGCTAGAAGCGTGGGTGTGAGCGTC
>Ga0209168_10003331_pt1 | contig 11120 bp, 8 predicted proteins | sample Coa_R1_FD_187156 | JGI IMG/M metagenome (GOLD analysis project Ga0209168, IMG submission 187156) | Surface soil microbial communities from Centralia Pennsylvania, which are recovering from an underground coalmine fire - Coalmine... | ecosystem: Environmental > Terrestrial > Soil > Unclassified ... | reverse complement strand
CGGGGAGCTCATCGCGCTGGGCGGGCTAGGCCGGCGAAGCACGGTCAGCGCGGGCCCGGGCCAGCTCACCGCGGCCGTCCCCGCCGTGCCGGGCCGGCTTGACCTGACCGTCAGCACCGGCGACGAGGACGCGGTCACGGTCCGCTACGCCGATCCGCGCGGCGGCACCCGGCTGGTCCGGCACGCCGCCCGGGCCGCGGTGCAGGTGCGGTTCCGCCGTCCCGGCCACGACGAGCTCACCCTGTCTGGCACCTGCGGCGCCTACGAATACGGCACCAGCCAGCCGGTTCCCGGCACCACGCCACGGCCGCTACCCGAGGGCTAGCGGACTTCGGTGTACTCGCTGCGGTCCAGTTCCAGGACGTTGGCGTAACCGCTGTCCTGCGGCTCCGCAACGTCGGCGTACTGGCTGCCATCCAGGCGCACGACACCGAAGCCGCCCCCGGAGAGCACCTTGCGCAGGTGCCGCATCCCGCTCATGCCCGCCAGCGGGACCGCTACGCCGGCGGCCAGAACCGAGCCGCCGAACAGCGCGAGCCCGCCCACGACGTGTCCCAGCAACATCAGGATCACCGCGGCCAGCAGGGCCACCGGCACGGCCGCTACCAGCAGCAGCGCGAGCAGCGTCACGGCGATCACGGCCCTGGCCGACCTGCGCGGCGTCCGCTCCGCGTACCAACCGGTCATCACGCTCACCTCTCAAGGCCCGGAGCCCGGCGAGGGCCCCGGTCACGTCCAGGAAACACGACATGTCGCGTCCTGTGATGTCAACGCGCCGGTCGGCCGGAATCATCCCCGAGACCGCCTACCCGTCCGGGAGCGCCGGGCACGCTCAGCTGGCGCCTGCCGATAAACCTCATATTGCCGCATTCCGGACACTGGCCATGATTGTGGACAGTTACCGGCGTTATAGCAGCGGTTTCGGTCCACGATCACGAAACGGCGCACGCCGAAGGGGTTTTCCTAAGTTCCTGGCATTTGCGTCCCGACTGCATCGCTGCCACAACGACGTAGTCGCAGCCACGCTGGCGCCAGAGGCTGGCGGTCCGAAGAAATCTTGCCGGCTGCGTGAACTGGATGCCGCCAGAACCCAATAGAGAAGTGGAAGGCTCTCGCGCGCGGCCTTCGAGCAGACCCTCCCATCCTGGATCGATGCCGCGCTGAGGCGCAGACGGGCGGAAAGACGATGAGCTTTCTCGAGTTGCACGATGTTTCCAAGACCTACGGACAGGGCGCGGCGAAAGTAACCGCCCTCCACGGGATCAGCCTGACGGTCGAGCGCGGTTCGCTCGTGGCGGTGATGGGGCCGAGCGGTTCCGGCAAGTCCACGATGCTCACGATCGCCGGGAGCCTGGAAGATCCGACGAGCGGAGAAGTGTTCGTCGATGGGCAGTCGCTGTCCGCGATGTCGCGCAACGACCAGGCCGGCCTGCGCCGTCGCACGATCGGCTACGTGTTCCAGGACTTCAATCTGCTCCCCGGGCTCACCGCGGTCGAGAACGTGGCCCTTCCGCTCGAGCTGGACGGGACTTCGGCGCGCCGGGCCGCCAAGTCGGCCGCGGCGGTGCTCGAAGATCTCGGCCTCGCCGACCGGGCCGCTCACTACCCGGACCAGCTTTCCGGCGGGGAGCGCCAGCGGGTGGCGATCGCCCGGGCGATCGTGGGCGAGCGGCACCTGATGCTCGCCGACGAACCGTCCGGCGCGCTTGATTCGTCCAACGGCGAGGCGGTGATGCGCATGATCCTCACCGCCTGCAAGAACGGCCTGGCCGCTGTGGTCGTGACGCACGACGCGCAGCTCGCCTCGTGGGCCGACCGCGTGGTCCACATTCGCGACGGGCGGATCGCCGACCAGACGGTGCCGCCGCGGGGCCCCGGAGCGATTCTCGAATCGAGCACGGTCCGATGAACGCGCCCGCACGACGCGCCGTGAGCCGCTGGGCGTGGCGGCTGTTCCGCCGCGAGTGGCGCCAGCAGTCGCTTGTCCTGGCGCTGGTCACGGTGGCCGTGGCGACGACCATCCTCGGATCCGCCGTCGCCACCAACACTCCTCCGCCGGCCAACTCGGGCTTCGGGACGGCACACGATGCCGCCACGTTCTCCGGCCCCGGCCCGCACCTTCCGGCACAGATCGCGTCGTTGCAGCGCCGGTTCGGGCGGGTCGACGTGATCGCGGACGAGACCCTTCCGATCCCCGGCTCGGTCGGCAGCTACGATCTGCGGGCCCAGGATCCGCACGGGGCGTTCGGACAGCCGATGCTCGACCTCCTCTCCGGCCGCTACCCGGTCGCCGCCAGCCAGGTCGCATTGTCACCGGTCCTGGCCTCGCAGCTCGGCCTCGGTACGGGCGACGTCTGGCGGCAAGGCGGCCAGGCGCGCACCGTCACCGGCATCGTCCAGAACCCGCAGAGCCTGCTCGACGAGTTCGCGCTCGTTCCGCCCGGGCAGGTGCCCGCGCCCGACCGGGTGACCGTCCTGTTCGACGCTCCGGCCGTTCCGCCTGGCACGATCGGCCCGAACGTGTCGACCCCCGCCTCGGTCGCGAACGGCAACGCGCTCAATCCCGAGACGATCTCGCTCGCCGTGCTCACGCTCGGCATGATCTTGATCGCTCTCATGGCGGTGGGCGGCTTCACCGTGCTGGCGCAGCGCCGCCTGCGCTCGCTCGGCATGCTGGCGTCGCTCGGCGCCACCGACCGCAACGTCGGGCAAGTGGTCAGGGCCAACGGGCTGGTCACCGGGCTGGCCGGCGCGGCGCTCGGATCGTTGCTCGGTTTCGCGGCGTGGCTCGCCTATAGACCGAGCCTCGAGCGCAGTGCGCACCACCTGATCGGCGTGTGGGCCCTGCCCTGGCTCGTCGTCACGGCGGCGATCGCGCTGGCGATCGTGGCCACGTATCTCGCCGCGGCAGGACCGGCCCGTTCGGTAAAAAAGGTCTCGATCACGGCCGCCCTCTCCGGCCGTCCGGCCCCGCCGCGACAGATCCGTCGCTCGGCCGTACCCGGCATCGTCTTCGGCGTGATCGCCTTCCTGCTGCTCGGATATTCGGGCGGCACGAACGGCGGCACCGGGAGCGGAGGATCTCTCGAGCTGGTGCTCGGGCTGGTGACGCTGATCCCGGCCGTGATCTTGCTGGCGCCGTTCTGCTTGACGCTCCTGGCGTGGCTCGGACGGCGCACCCCGGTCGCGATCCGCCTCGCCCTGCGGGACCTGGCCCGCTACCGGGCCCGGTCGGGCTCGGCACTGGCGGCGGCCAGCATCGGGGTGATGATCGCGGTGATCGTCGCGGTGCTCGCGCAAAGCCGGTACGCCGACGTCCTGGACCCCGCGGGGCCGAACGTCGCGCCGAACCAGCTCCTGGTCTGGACGAACCCCGCCAATCCGGGCACCGGCCCCACGACCAGCCAGCTGGCCGCGATGACCAGGTCGGCCGGCTCGATCGCGGCCGGAATCGGCGCCCAGTACGTGATCCCGCTCGAGATGGGCGGCCTCGACGGCAGTGCCGGTCTCGAGCACCACGGCGGCGGGCGGCCCTGGACGGGGTCGGTGTACGTGGCCACGCCCCAGTTGCTCAAGGACTTCGGCATCACGGCTGCGCAGATCAATCCGAAGGCCGACATCTTGACGTCGCTGCCGGGCCTGCCGGGGGTCTCCGACATGTCGCTGGAGTGGTGCAGCAAGTTCGGCACGGTTAACGCCGGCGGTCCCAATGGCTCCAGCATCAACACGTCCTCCTGCCTGGAGAGCAGGGGAATCAGCAATCCCGTCATCCAGGAGATCGGCGCGCTTCCCTCGGGCGTGCACGCGCCCAACACCGTGATCACCGAATACGCGCTCAAGAAGTTCGGGCTCGAGAACACGGTCTCCGTCCAGGGCTGGCTGATCCAGACCGCCCAGGCGCTGACCGCGGCCCAGGTCCACGACGCCCAGTCGGTAGCCGCCGCGACCGGCAACGTCGTCGTCGAGAGCCGCGACGACGAGCCGACCTCAGCCGAACTGGTCAACTCGGCGACCGCGGCCGGCATCGCGATCGCGCTGTGCATCCTGGCCATGAGCGTCGGCCTGATCCGCAGTGAGACGGCGTCCGACCTGCGCACGCTGGCCGCCACCGGGGCCAGCCGCGGCATCCGGCGGACCATCACCGCGGCTACGGCGGGAGCGCTGGGTCTCCTCGCGGGGGTGCTCGGGACGGTCGCCGGCTATGTCGCGGTGATCGGCTGGCTGCGGGGCAATTCGCTCAACGGCGGGATCTCCGCGCTCGGCAACGTCCCGGTCGGCAACCTGCTCGTGCTGCTCATCGGGACACCGGTCGCCGCGGCCGCTATCGCCTGGCTGCTCGCCGGCCGGCGCCCGGCGCCGTGGACGGTCAGCTGAGAAACGCGTTGACGGCGGCGGCGAAGGCCGCCGGATCGTCGATCCACGGGAAGTGGGCGGCGCCGGGCTGGACGACGACCGTCGCGTCGTTGAACAGCGGCGCCGCCTCCCGTACCTCGGCAGGCGGCACTATCGGGTCCTGATCCCCCGCGTAGAGCAGGACCGGCGCGGTGAGCTTCGCCAGGGCGGCCCGGGTCGCGGGCGGGTCGATGGCGGCCCCGGCGAAGTAGCCCTCCCGCGCCGCCTGGTGGCGCGGGCTCACCCCGGCGGTCGCGTGCGCCCGGGCCGTTTCGTCCCAGCGGGCGTAGAAGAACGGCCGGGACGCCCGGAAGGCCTCCATCGACATCTCTCCCGCGAATATCCTCTCCAGCGCGGCGAGGGCGGCCGGGTACCAGGGCTCGGCCGCCCGCCGCGCCAGCGCGGCGCGGAGCTGTTCCTCGGTGCTCTCCACGCCCACCGCGGCCAGGCCAGGGGTGATGAGGATCAGCCTGGACAGGTGCTGCGGGTAGGCGGCCGCGTACAGCGTGGCCAGGACCGCCCCGGCCGAGTGCGCGAGCAGGTCCAGCTGGTCCAGGCCCAGATGGACGCGCAGCGACTCGACGTCCGCCACGAGCCGGTCGACGCGGAACGTCACCGGGTCCGCCGGGTCGGCAGAGGCCCCCACGCCGCGCGGATCCCACTGGATCAGCCGTCGCGACCGGCCGAGGCCGCCGAGGTCACCGAGGTATTCGGCGGCCCGGCCCGGCCCGCCGGGCAAGCACACCAGCGGCGGGCCGTCACCCACGACGCGGTAGCTGATCTCGGTTCCGTCATACGACGCGAAGCTGGCCATGGACTCATTCTGCCGCGCCCGGGCGCGCCTCAGTCGGCTGGGCGGATGCGGAGCCAGCCCACCGAGGCGAGCACCGCGACGGCGGCGACCGCGACGAGGATGCCGCTGCGGGCCAGCTCGAGCCAGATCAGGTGACTGGACGGCTGGTAGGCGACCCAGAATGTGTAGTGGTGCTGCGCGATCCAGGCATTCACGTCGTTCACCGCCGGCAGGTAGGTGACGCGCTGCCCGCCGGAAGTCTGGAACCAGGTCCGCGCGATGTAGGCAGTGATGCTGGACGGCCAGCCTGCCGAGCTGGTCCAGCTGGCCTGCTTGACCACCGTTCCGATGCCGAACAGCCACGGGCGCAGCCAGAACTGGGACAGGTAGGCGCATGCGCCGAGCGCCACGGTGAACGCGACCATGGCGGGCAGCACCCGCCGGATGAGCACGCCGCAGAGCAGGGCGAGCGCCATCGCCAGCACGGTCCAGCCCGCGATGGACAGCGGGGTCAGCTCGAACGAACTCCACCGCCACGGCCAGATCGACGTGCCGGCCTGCCACTGCGCGAGCTGGTACCACCAGTACGCGGCGGCGCCGTATATCGCGGCGCTCACCGTGGCGAGCAAGACGAGCGGGCCGAACGTGCCGAGCAGCCACTGCCGCGGGCCGATGCCCTGCGTCCAGGTGAACCGGAACGCGCCGCTCTCGAACTCCCGGGCCACCCAGGGCACCCCGGCGAACAGGCCGACCAGGGCGGGCAGGGCCAGCACCGCCACCGCGATGAGGTTCGGCGTCTGGCTGGGGCTAATGAACATGATCCACGCCCCGCTCTGGCAGTCGCTACCGCCGGTCGTGAGGTCTGCCACCAGGCAGCCGCCCAGGTGATGCGCGCTGATCCAGTGCCGCTGCACTGCGCCGTCGGCGAAGAGCGCCAGCGCGGCCAGCAGGAATACGGCGGGTATGCCGACCACCGAGACCCGGTGCTTGTACCAGGCGGCCCGGGTCATCCGCAGCATGGTCACGGCGGTCATCGGACGATCTCCAGACCGGGTTCTCCTACCACGCGGGCGGCCGGTTCCCGCAGGTAGCCAAGGACCAGTTCCTCCATGGTGACCGGGCGGGACACCCAGCCGCGCGGGGCCGCGCCGGTCCGGGCCAGCACCAGCGCCTGTCTCCCGGCCCGTTGCGCGGTGACGATCTCGACCTGGTCGTACAGGTCGTCGACCGCGCTGGCCGGGCCGATCAGCGCCAGGTGCGTGTCGAGCAGGCTGTCCACGGCGGCGGCCACCTGGATCCGGCCAGCCGACAGCACGACCAGGTAGGAAGCGACCCGTTCCAGTTCGGCGATGACGTGGCTGGAGAACAGGACCGACAGGCCGTCTTCGGCCACGCAGGTCATGAGCCAGCCCAGCACGTCCTGGCGAGCCAGCGGGTCGAGGCTGGCCAGCGGCTCGTCCAGCAGCAGGAGCCGGGGACGGCGAGCGAGCGCCATGGTGAGGGCCAGCTGGGCTTGCTGGCCTCCGGACAGCTTGCCCACTCGCGCCGATGTCGCGATGCCCAGTGCGGACAGGCGGTGTCCGGCGAGATCGGCATCCCACCGGTCGTTGAGCGCCCGGGCGGCGGCGAGCTGATCGGCGACCCGCAGGTGGCGGTACAGCGGCACCGTCTGGTCAATGGCCGAGACGGCGGCGCGGGCCCGCGGGCTGCCCGGCACGGCGCCGAGGACGGTCGCCGTGCCAGCCGTCGGGGCGGTCAGGCCGGCCAGGATGCGCAGCAGCGTGGTCTTGCCCGCGCCGTTCGGTCCGACCAGGGCGGTCACCCGACCGGCCGGGACGGTCAGGTCGCAGTCGCGTACCGCCCAGGTCCGCCGGTAGCGCTTGGCGAGGCCACGGGTTTCCACGGCGTTCATGCCGCCCCGCCAGCCCGGCGAGCGCCGCGGACAACGCCGCCCCCGCGGGCGTCGCGGCCGTCGTGGCCGGGCAGGCGAGCGGCACCCCCGCCGTCGTTAAAATCCCGCAGCGCCGCGGTGAACAGCGCCTTCATGCCAACCTCGTCCACCCCGGCCGCGGCCGCCTCGCCCAGCCAGCCGGTCAGCTTCTTCTGCAGGCCCGCCATCTGCTGCAGGCCCGCGATCTCCGGCGCCTGCGTGATGAACGTGCCCACCCCGGGCCGGCCGGCCGCCACCCCGCGCAACTCCAGTTCCCGGTACGCCTTCATCACCGTGTCCGGGTTCACCGCCAGCGTCCGGGTCACGTCCTTGATCCGCGGCAGCTGGTCGCCTTCGCGCAGGAAGCCGAGGCGCAGCGCGTAGTCGACCTGATGCACGAACTGCAGGTAGGTCGGCACGCCCGACCCCCGGTCCAGATAGAACACGATCGGCGACAAGCCGTCATCATCTGGTTTTACGGTAATCATGGTAAAACCATAAGACTTGGTGCCGGTTCAGTCAACGATGGCACCCGCGCGGTGGGGCCCAGCTACGAGCTTTGCGCGGACGGTCGTGCACCGGTAAGAGCCTCGAGCTCGGCGGACAGATCGGGGGTCTCGGCCGCGCCGATCCGCTGGAAGATCTCCAGTGCCTGCCGCAGGAGGTCCTCGGCCTGTGCAGCACGGCCGCCGGCCAGGGCGCACCGGCCCAGGCCGGCCAGCGCGTGCGCCTCGTCCCAGGAGCTTGAGATGGCGCGGGCCAGTTCCAGTGCCTGCTGGTGGCGCCCCTCAGCCTGAACGGTCTCGCCGCTGACCCGGTGCACGATGCCTCTCTTATTGAGCGCTTCGACCTCCCCACCCCGGTCACCGAGGTCGCGGTAGATGTTCAGGGCCTGCTCCAGGTCCCGGGCCGCGGCCGGGTAATCACCGGTCATCCGCCGTACGTCCCCTAGGCTGGTGAGGGCGTTGGCTTGGATGAGCCGGTCACCGAGGTCCCCGGCAATACTCAGAGCCTCCTCCAGGTCCCGGGCCGCGGCCGGGCACTGACCCGTCATCAGCCGCACCACCCCGAGCTCGGTGAGGGCGTTAGCCTGGCCGAGCCGGTAACGGAGGTCGCGGTAGATGCCGAGGGACTGCTCCAGGGCCTGGACCGCCGCCGGGAACTCGCCCGTCAGCCGGCGCACGGTCCCGAGGTCTTTGAGGGCACCCGCCCAGCCGAGCTGGTCGCCCAGGTCGCGGTGCAGGCCCTGGGCCTGCTCCAGGGCCCGCCCCGCAGCCGGGTACTCACCGGTCATCAGCCGCACCACCCCGAGCTCGGTGAGGGCGTTGGCCTGGCCGAGCTGGTCGCCTAGGTCGCGGTAGATGTCCAGGGCCTGCACCAGTGCCTGGGCCGCGGCCGGGTACTTACCTGTCGCTCGCCGCGTGGTCCCGAGCGCGCGGAGGGCGCCGGCCTGGCCGAGCCGGTTGCCGAGGTCGCGGTAGATGTCCAGGGCCTGCTCCAGCGCCTGGGCCGCGGCCGGGTAATCGGCCATCAGCACCCGGACAGCTCCCAGGTCGGTGAGAGCATTGGCCTGGCCGAGCCGGTTACCGAGGTGCCGGGCGGCCTGGATCGCGGCGGTGTGCCGGCTGATGGCCTCGGCCCAGGGGCCGTCACGCCGCAGCAGCCCGGCCAGGCCGGCGGTCAGGGCGATGACCCGGGCGTGCTGGCCGGTCCCGGTGGCGCGGTCGAGGCAGGCGAGCAGGCTGGCGCGCTCGGCGCGTGCCCAGACTAGCGCCTGCTCCCGGTCGGCCAGGGCGGGAACCGCGGCCGGTCCGGCGCTGCCCGCGGTAACGAGGGCGGGGCGGGCCTCGCGAGCGATGAGGGCGTCGGCGCGGGCGGCGGTGTGCTGGTAATAATCCAGCAACCGGGCCGTGGCCTGGTCCCGGTCGCCATCCGGGTCAGCGCGCTCGGCCAGGGCGCGGGCGTGCTCGCGGATCAGATCGTGCAGCCGGTACCGTCCCTGCGCCGGCTCAGCAATCAGGTGCTGGTCGTACAGCGCCTCCAGGCCGCGGCGGGTCACGGCCAGTCCGGTGCCGTCCAGCGCGGCGGCCGCGTAGGCGTCGATATCGGTGCCGGGGTGCAGTCCCAGCCGCCGGAACAGCCGCTGCTCGGCTTCGGTGAGGTCGGCATAGGACAGATTGAACGCGGCGGCCACTGACAGGTTCTCGGTGGTCATCAGCTCGAGCCGGTCCCGCGCTGAGGCCAGCTCGGCGGCCCGCCCGGCCACGGACCAGGCCGGGTGATGATGCAACTGGCGGGCCACCATCCCGATCGCCAGCGGCAGATACCCGCACAGCCGGGTGAGCTCGACCACCGGCGGTTCATCCGGGCTCAGCCCGGCCCGGCCCGCCAGGCGCACCAGCAACCTGGCGGCCTCGCCGGGCGGCAAGGTGTCCAGGCTGACCGCCGTCGAATCCTCCAGCGCGGACAGATGCCGCCGGCTGGTAACCAGCACCAGGCTGCCTCCGGACCCGGGCAGCAGCGGGAGCACCTGCTCGCTGCCGGCCGCGTCATCGAGCACCAGCAACAGCTGCCGGCCCGCCAGCCGGTCCCGCCACAGCGCCATTCGCGCCTCAAGGCCCGGGGGGATCTGCGCGGCGGGAACCCCCAGGGTCAGCAGCAGGCTGGCCAGCGCGTCACTCGGATCCACCGGCTGCTGCCCGGGCGTGTGCCCGTGCAGCGGGAGGAAGATCTGCCCGCCGGGAAACCGGTCCGCCAGCCAGTGCGCGGCGTGCACCGCGAACGTGGTTTTGCCCACTCCGGCCATCCCGCCGATCGCGTGGATGCCCACCACCCCGCCCGCCCCCGCGGCGGCCTCTGCCAGCTGCGCGAGTTCCTGCTGCCGCCCGGTGAACGAGGCGATATCACGCGGCAGCGTCCGGGTGGCCATCGCGGCGGCGCCAGGCCCGGCGTCCCCCGGGCCGCGACCCCGCGCTACCGCCTCGAACCGCGCCCGGGTCGGGCCGATCAGGTGCAGCGCATCGGCCAGCAGGCGGGCGGTATCCCGGTGTGCCTTCTGGCTGACCCCGCGCTCGAGATCGCTGACCGTCCGCGGGCTCAAGCCTGCCGCCTCGGCCAGCTCCTCCTGGGTCAGCCGCGCCGCGACGCGCAGCTCCCGCAACAGCCCGGCAAATTCCGGCGCAGGCTGTCCGGTCATGGCCCACCGTCCCTCAGCCCTCCGGCCGCGCTGCCAGGCCCGGCGCAGTACCAAAAGGATCGCACCCAGCGTACGCGGCGCAGAAACCTTTGACCATCGCCTCGCACAGCTCACCGCTTACCTGGCCCGTCTGCACCGCAAAAACTGTGACTTAATCCGTGAGTCCTTCCTCGTGGTGACATCCCCGGCTGCTACCTAGCGTCGGCAGCAGACGCCAATGATGGACGAGCTTGGAAGGAGCATGACGATGATGCAGAACAGAACGGCAAGCGCGGCTAAGAAAACAATTCGCTTTTTCGTGCCCGTTTTCGTGGCCTCGATCGTAGCGGTGGGGGCGCTCACGGCATGTAGCGGCGGGAACAGCGGTGACGGCGGCTACAGCGGTGGCGGTGGCAACTACAGTGACGGCGGCGGCAGCGTAAGCGGCGGCGGCAGCGTAAGCGGCGGCGGCAGCGTAAGCGGCGGCGGCAGCGGCTCGGTCACCGGGACCGTCAGCTGGCCGGACGGGCAGCCGGCAGCGAACGCATCGGTCTACTTCTACAACTACGATCCGGGGTTCAGCGCCAGCGGCTGGTACGACGGCGAGTACCAGGTACAGCAGCTGTCCGCCGACGGCTCGTACTCGTTGCCCGGCTGCCCTTGCCAGGATCTGACCGCGTACCTCTACGTGCCGGCCACCTCTGGTGCCGACCCCGCCAACGGCGGCCAGGACTGCTGGATCATCATGCAGGACGACAACCAGACCTACTCGGGGCGCCAAGCCAACGCGGGCGACACCGTCAACTGGCAGGCACTCGATATGCCTTGCT
>Ga0209168_10003328_pt1 | contig 11123 bp, 5 predicted proteins | sample Coa_R1_FD_187156 | JGI IMG/M metagenome (GOLD analysis project Ga0209168, IMG submission 187156) | Surface soil microbial communities from Centralia Pennsylvania, which are recovering from an underground coalmine fire - Coalmine... | ecosystem: Environmental > Terrestrial > Soil > Unclassified ... | reverse complement strand
CCGTGAAGGGAATTCCATCGCTGGCCTTGAAAATTCCGCCCACTTGCCATCCGTTGGTGGCCCAGTTTGCGGCCTTCATGGATGACTTCAGTCCCGGAACTTCCCAGATGGCGTTGATCACCAGCGTGCGGCCTACGTTGAAGTCGGAGAGCGAGCGGCTCAGACTCTGATTGAACCAATCGAGGCTCTGGATGGAGTTTCCGAACTGATCGCCCGCCAGGGTCGCGGAGTCCGTGTCCATGCTCTTGGCCCAGGTAAACGCGCCCTGAACCTGGACGCCGTGGCTCATGTTCTTGATCACCTGAACCTGCAGGGCGTTGTAGTACGACATCCCCTGATAGAGCATGGCCCGCATCGAGCCGAAATGTGGATTGAGTTCGGCGCTCGGTACGGGAGCCAGTTGTGTGCCGGTCGGCAGGAAGCCCACGCCGCAGGGATCGCCCTTGCCGTTGGGCCCGCACGGCCACAGATAGCCCGCGGAGGTCAACGTCGGGAGAACCATGTCGTAGTCGTCCGTTCGATAGGGCATATGGACGCCCCGAGAACCGACGTAACCCACCGTGGTGGTGAGCGTCGGGGTAATCGCTCGCTGAATGTTCATGTTCCACTGCATCACGTAGTTTCTGTGCGGATCGTTCTCGATGTAGGCCGTGCGCAGCGAGGACGGATTTTGCAGCAGCGGGAACGCGTTAGTGTAGAAAGTATTCGCGAGCGCGGCTTTGTTCGATGTGGCGCCGAGTAGGAAGTAAGGCGCGGCCAGATTTTCCATCAGGAAATACTGCGAAGGCAGCGGCAAAACGTCGAAGAGGCCAAAGCCCCCGCGCACCGCGGTCTTTCCGTTGTGGAAGGGATCCCAGGCGAAGCCGACGCGCGGCTCGAAATTGCGGAGAGTCGGATTCTTGTAGAGCGGATCGCCGGTTCGGCCGGTGGCGTCCGTGGGATTGACCAGATTGACCAGCTTGCCCTTGGTTTCGGTCATGACCGTGGTCATCTCATACCGCAACCCCAAATTCAGGGTCAGGTTCGGGCGGAACCGCCAGTCATCCTGCACATAAGCGCCGTAAAGCGTCTGGCGGAACGCGCGGTCGTGGCTGGAAGCGAGCAGGGCGGAATTGAATTTAGTCGGCTGGTTGGTCAGGAAACCGGCCAGATCGCCGAAGGAGAACACGCCGTTGGGATTGGAGAACGATTGCACATTCATCTGCATCCGTTCGGCCTGAAATCCGAACTTCAGGGAATGCTTGCCCTTGGTGATGAAAGCGTCATCCGAAGGCTGAAACGAGTTCCAGCGGAAGAAATAGGTGGGGTTTCCTCCAATGCCTCCGCTGAATGCCGTCAGGCCTCCCACGCTGACCTGGGCCGCCGCGCGGCCGGGCACCGCCCCGAGCGAAAGATCGCCCGCCGCCGGAACAATGGCGCTCACGCTGACATCGTTGTCCACACGGTTGCGGTTGTAGCCGAAGCGCACGGTGTTGATGAAGTTGGGGTTGAAAATGTGAGTCTCTTCAAGAATGGCCACCTGGCGAAAGGTCAAGTCGCTGAGCAGCACATCGCCGAACTGGTCGGGCAAGGTGTAGGGAGTCCGGTCATAGACGTAGGTGCCGAAGAGGCTGTCATTGCTGGAAATCTTGTGATCGACGCGAACGGTGAAGAAATTTTCCGCCAGGATGCGCTGCGCCACAAAATTGGAGGAAAACGTATTTCCCAGACCGTTCTGGGTCGCCGAGCCATTCGGCGCGGGAAACAGCGGGAGATAGCTCTGAACGGACGGCGCGACGCTGACCACGCACTGAGAAAAGGGACTGCCGTTGAACGTTCCGGTTACTCCATTGCTGGTGCATCCGCTTGGAAAATTGGCGGGGCTGGGATAATCGAGGATGCCATTGCGCGCGTTCGCCGAGGGCACAATGTTGACCGTGGTGATGCCCTTGGATTCCCGAATCCCTTCGTAATCGCCGAAGATGAACGTGCGGTCCTTCAGGATCGGGCCGCCGCCGGAGGCGCCAAACTGGTTTTGCCGGAACGGCGGAATCGTGGCGCCATCAAAATAGTTTCGCGCATCGAGCGCGCTGTTGCGAAGGAATTCGTACGCGGAACCGTGGAAAGTGTTGGTGCCTGAGCGCGTCACCGCGTTGATCACCCCGCCGGAAGTTTTCCCGTATTCCGCGGAGTAGTTGCTGGTAAGCACTGAAAATTCCTGAATCGCATCGACGCCCAGGTTTCCGCCGAGCACGCTGCCCGGCGCGCCATTGGAGTAGTCATTGATGCTGACACCGTCCAGGCGATAGTTATTTTGCTGCGGCCGGGCTCCGGAAATCGAGGACTGCGATCCGAAGCCGCGGTTGCCGCGATCCGAACCGGATGCGAACGAGGGCTGCGTTTCAATCGAATTGACGCCCGGCTGAAGAGCCGCGAGGTCGGTCCAGCTGCGTCCGTTCAAGGGCAGTTCGCGGACGGTGGTGGCATTCACCTGGGCGCTGACGCTGGAGGAGGCCAATTCCACATTGAGGGCCTCGCCAGTCACCTGAACGGTCTGGGAGACCTCGCCAACCTGTAGCGTGAGATCCACCACTTGCTGCGCGCCAACCGTGAGCGTAATTCCGGTTCGTTCCAGGGTGCTGAACCCCGGAGCGGTCACGTTCACTTTGTAATTCCCGGGCAACAGGTTGGGCGCCGTGTAGAAGCCGGCGCTCGTCGAGTTCACAGTGCGGGTTACCCCCGTGCCGACATCGGTAATGACAATTTGCGCGTTTGGAATTACCGCGCCGCTGGCATCAGCCACCGTCCCGGAGAGCGCTGCTCCAGCCACTTGCGCGCGCGCCGGAACGCTAAATAGGGCAGTCATGCAAAAAATCACGATCAGCGAACTTGCGAAGACGAACTTCAGTCCACAACCCCTGCTAGGCATGATCTTTCCTCCGGCTTTCCTTTTAATCTGTGCGAACTTGGCAGCAGCTTGCAGGACGCAGACACGATCCGTCCCCGACCCCGAGTCCCAGTGCGCGGAAAGCTAGCACACGCCAACCATTGCGCAACTTAAGAGTTCCTGAAGTTTTTATGAACGATGAAACTTGCGTGAATTTTGCCTTAGCCGATAAAAATCGCTGAAAAATAGGGGGTAGGGCGAGACCGTCGCGATTCCATCGTGGTTTTGGGGGCAAAGTGGCCCTTCGGACCGGCGTTTGCGCCGCGCCGGCGATACTTTTGCCCGCGCGGCAGCCGTCGAATCTACTCTGACACCGTCACAACTTGCAGAAGTGCGGAGGATTCTCGCGGAATCTTTAAGGTGTGCTTTGATGAACTGAATCGAATGGCTCCGGAATCGCCGGCGCCCGAGGCCGCGACCGTGATGTCAGTAAAGCCATATACGCCGCAGGCGCCGGAAGCGAACACTCCGACCGCTTGCACGGTGTCCGTACTTTCGCAAGATACATGGTTGCGCGAACCGGACAGCTCCCGCCCTTCGAGTTTCACCATCACGCCGTCACGGGTCGATTTGCCAACCTTATCCCACTCGTTGGAGTACACCACGTCGCCGGGATAGAAATAATCTCCGCCCACCAGGCGATATACGCTGCTTTCGGGGTAGCCGTTATCCACCACCGGGGAACGCGTGCCGTAGGAATCTACGAAGGAAGCCAGAGCGCGCAACGCCACATGAATCGGGATGGAGCGGCCGCGAACGCGAAGGCTGTCAAACTTAACCGCCAGCTCGGAGTGATTCGACGCCAGGGGCTGAACTTCCACCACGCTGCCGACCAGTTGCGATCCGCGCGGAATGCGCAATCCACCCGCGCCCAGGATCGTTTGATCGGTCTTTACGACCACGGCATCTCCGACCTTCAGATTCGCCGCGTCCAGCGCATGTGGAAAATGGACGGGTATGGCCGTTCCCGCCGGCAAAGACGACGCCGGCTGCGGCGATTGCGCCGCGGCCAGGCAAGTACAAAACACCAGTGACAACGCGGCCCGCGAAACAGCCATGGTGATGTTCATCGGAATCGCTCCCTGGACGCTGGAGATTCGTTCTCCAGCGTGATACGCCCACAAAATAGGGGCGATTCCGTCGTTGCACCACTGAAGAGTCCCTTAACTTTTGGACCGGTATTTCTGAACGCGAATTCAGGAAGTCTTCAGTAGCTCGGCCACTGTTTTCTCGACTACAAATAAGCCTGGCCTCTCGGATGCAGCCGCTCGATTTGTCTTTGAGGGAGGCTCCAAATTTAGATTGCGCCCATGCTGACAACCGGACCCGCATTGAAAATAACGATTCACGTCAATGCGGATATCAGCTCGCGCACCGCATTCCTCCACGAAGAAATCCTGAAATTTCTGTTCGAGCGCGGAGTCGCCGGCGCAACCTTGCTTCGCGTCCAGGCCGGATTTGGAGCCCATCACCGCCTGCACACGCAGGGCGCCTCCGGAGTCGAAGGCGAGCACCTTCCCGTTCGCATCGAGTTCATCGAAAGCGCGGAAACCGTGGATGCAATACTGCCGGCGCTGCGCGAACTGATTTCCGACGGAGTGATTGAGGCGCAAAGCACGAACATCCTGAAAATTGCAACCGGGAAAACAGAACTTCGCTAGCCGACCACAGGCTCCGATCCGTGCCCACGGTAACGACAATTCGGTTTTCGGCCCTTCTACTGCCGGCTCTTCTTTCCGCGGGATTGGCCGCCGCGCAGACCTCGAACCAGGCAGGCCAGCCCGCCGCGGTCCTTCCACCGGCCAGGACGTTGACACTCTCTGAAGCCGAGGAACTGGCAGTGCGGAATCACCCGCGCATTGCCTCCTCCAACCTGCGCGCCATGGCCGCGAACAAAGTCGTGACCGAAGTACGCGCCGCATATTTCCCCACTGTGAGCGGGAACATAACGGGAACGATTGCGGATGAAGGAACGATCATCGCGGCCGGCGCGCTTCAGACGTCGAGCCTTTCCAGCCGCGCCGCGGGCGGCGTGAGTTTGAATCAGATGGTCACGGATTTTGGCAGAACGTTTCATCTGACCCGCTCCGCGCGACTGCTGGCGGAGGGCCAAAAACAAACCGCCGAAGATACTCGCGCGCAGGTTCTGCTGGATGTTCGGCGGGCGTATTACCAGGCACTGGCCGCGGTGGCGGTGCAAGGGGCGGCTCGCGCGGAACTGAAAAACCGGCGCGTAAGCCTGCGCCAGATCAGCGCCCTGGCCGAGAGCCAGATGAAATCCACGCTGGACGTCAATTTCGCGGAAGTACTCGTCTCCGAAGCCGAGCTCGCGGTGTTCCAGGCGGAAAGCACGGTGGAGGAGAGTAAAGCCGAGTTGGCGGCTGCGATGGGCGACCAACAAGATTCGGAGTACGCGCTGGTGGAGGAACCTCTACCGGCTCCTCTCGCGCCGGGTGCGGAGGAAGTGCTGGCGCGGGCGCTGCACGACCGGCCCGATCTGCAGGCCCTGCAGCTTACCGAAAACGCCGCCCAGCAATATGCCCAGGCCGAGAAAGACCTTCGCTATCCGTCTGTAAATATTTTGGGCGCCGCAGGCGGGATTCCCCAACACGACTCAACCACCCGCGAGGATCAGTACGGCGCGGCTGGAGTGAACATCTCCATTCCCATTTTCACCGGAAAGCTCTATTCGGCTCGGCACGGTGAAGCGGAATTCCGCGCCCAGGCCGCGGAGAAAGACGTTGAAAATCTCAAAGTAAAAATCGCACGCGATGTGCGGGTCGCCTGGTTTGAAGCCAACAATGCGTTCCGCCGCCTGGATGTGACAGCGCGTCTGGTTGCGCAGTCGAGGCAGGCCCTGCGGCTGGCCCAGGCGCGATACAACAACGGGCTTGGCAGCGTCGTGGAACTGAATGAAGCGCAACTCAGCGAGACCTCCGCCGAAATCTCAGCCGCTAGCGCCAAATACGAATATCTTAGCCGCCGCGCCGTGCTCGATTACGCCAGCGGAGCGATTCGATGACCGAATTGAACGGAACGCGAATGGATAGGGATCGCCCGCGATCCTTGCGGCGCACGCAGCGCGGCTGGCAGCGCTTTTTCTTTTGCATGGCGATTTTCGCGGCTACGTTGCCGATGTCATCGTGCGGCAGGGACGAGAGCGCCAACGGAAGCCAGCGGGCAAACGCGCCCGCAACTGAAAACGTGCCGGTAGTGCCCGCGGTCAAGGTCACCCGCAGCGACCTGTCCAACGATATTTCGCTGACCGGAGAATTTCAGCCGTACCAGGAAGTGGACCTGATGGCCAAGGTTTCCGGATATGTGAAATCCATTCCGGTGGACATCGGGGATCAGGTGAAAGAGGGGCAGGTTCTGGCCACGCTGGAAATTCCGGAGATGGAAGATGACCTGACGCGCGCGGCTGCCGCAGCGCAAGCCGCCGACGCGGACGTCACCACCGCCCGCGACGATCTGCGCCGTGCCACGGCGTCGCATGAGATCGCCCACCTTTCCTACACTCGGATCGAAGACGTGAACAAAAAGGAGGCGGGTCTTGTCCCGTTGCAGGAGATCGACGTGGTGCACTCGCGCGACCTCGAAGCGGAGGCGCAGCTGTCCATGGCGCAGTCGCGACTGCGATCGGCCGAACAGCACAGCCAGATGGCGCAATCGGAGCAGGCGCGCGTGCACACACTCTATAAGTACACAAAAATTGTCGCCCCGTTTTCCGGAGTGATCACCAAACGCTACGCCAATGTCGGATCGATGATCCAGGCCGGGACCAGCTCCCAAACACAGGCCATGCCCGTGGTCCGCATTTCTCAAAACAACCTGCTGCGGCTCATGCTTCCCGTTCCGGAGTCCAACGTTCCGCTAATCCGCGACAAGGAAGCCGTGGAGGTTCGAGTCGCGTCGGTCGGCAAAACTTTCGAGGGGCGCATCACCCGTTTTTCCAAGAGCGTGCAGACTGCTACGCGCACCATGGATACCGAAGTCGATATCCCGAATCCTGATTTTGTGCTGGTCCCCGGCATGTATGCAGACGTTGTGCTGCGCACCGAACATCACTCGAACGCCTTGAGCCTTCCAGTGGCCGCCATCGATCGCTCGCGCGGAACAACCGACGCGTACACGATCGATTCCTCGGGCATCCTTCACATCTGCCCGGTGAAAACTGGAATCGAAACACCGCAGCAGATCGAAGTTTTATCGGGATTGAAAGAGGGAGACACGGTGATCCCCGGCCGCCATTCCGGCCTGCAGGACGGGATGAAAGTGCGGCCGAAATATATGGACGCCTCCGGCGAGCGCGGCGGAAAGGCGCACGCGGACTAACTCATGTCGCGATTTGCCATCGGAGCGCCGTACTTCATCGTGGTCGTTTGCCTGGTGATCTGCCTACTGGGAACGGTCAGCGTGGTGCGCATGCCGGTCGATCTGTTCCCGTCGATGAATTTTCCCGTGGTCGTGGTAGCGACGCTTTATTCCGGCATGCCTCCCGAACAGATCGAGGGCAACATCACGTTTCACCTGGAACGTTTTTTCATGCTGGCCAGCGGAATCGATCACATCGAATCGCGTTCGCTGAATGGCGTCAGCCTGATCAAAGTATATTTCCAGCCGGGCACCGATGCGGATACGGCGGCCGCCAGCATCGCCAATCTGGCGGTTGCTGACATGAGGGATCTTCCCCCCGGAACGCTCCCGCCCATCGTCCTGAAATCGGACGCATCCAGCCTGCCTGTCTGCTTGATCACTCTGAACGGCGAGGGCCTCACCGACACGCAACTGAAGGACGTCGCGCAAAACGTGGTGCGCAATCAACTCGCCAGCGTTCCCGGCGCCGCGGTGCCGCAGCCGTTCGGCGGCCGCTGGCGGCAGGTGATGTTCTATGTCGATCCCACGAAGCTCGAAGCGCGCCAACTGAGTCCGATGGATGTGGTGCGCGCCGTCAATGACGCCAACGTGGTTCTTCCCGCGGGCGACGTCCAGATCGGCGGCTTCGATTACAACATCTACACCAACAGCGAGTTCAACCTCAGCGACATGAACCAGACGCCGCTGAAAGTCGTCGGCCAATCCCCGGTTCGCATTTCGGACGTCGGCGAAGCCAAGGACGCCTACGCCCTGCAGTACAACATTGTGCGCGTGGACGGACAGCGCTCCGTGTACTTGCCGGTGCTCAAGCAAGGCGGCGATTCCAACACCATCCAAGTGGTGACCGGAACGCGCGAAGCGATCAAGCACCTGCTCGATATTCCGCCGGCCCTGCAAAGCCATGTCGTCTTCGACCAGTCCCAATTCGTCAAGACCGCGATTTCCACCCTGCTGCACGAGGGCGGCATCGGGCTTTTCTTGACCGGCTTGATGATTCTGATTTTTCTCGGCAGCATGCGCGCCACCGTGGCGGTTTTCTTTTCCATTCCGCTCTCGGTACTCGCAACATTCATCGTTCTGCAATTTTCCGGCAGCACCGTGAACAGCATGATGCTTGGCGGCCTGGCGCTGGCCTTGTCCAGGCTGATCGATAATTCGGTTGTGGTCCTCGAAAACATCTACCGTCACCTGGAGGCGGGCGAACCGCCGAGAGTCGCGGCCGAAAAAGGGGGCCGCGAAGTCGCATTGCCGGTGCTCTCCGGCACGCTCAATACGGCCGTCGTGTTCTTCCCGGTAACTTTGCTTTACGGAGTGAGCAAATATCTTTTTTCCGCGATGGCGCTGGCGGTAGTAATTTCGCTGGCCGCTTCCTACCTTGTCGCGATGACCGTGGTTCCGCTGTTCTGCGCGCTTTTCGTTCATGGCGCCGGAAACCATGGTTCAAGCCAGCCGGAAGGAGATGAAGAACGAACCGGAACGCCCGGCTTCGCCGAAGCCTTCAATGCCTGGTTCGGCCGCCAGTTCGATAAATTTCTGCGCGTTTACGACCGCATTGTGCAACGTGCGCTGCTTTATCCGGGGCGCGTGGTAGTTGGTTCGCTGGCGCTCTTTGCGCTCAGCCTCCTTCTCTATCCGTTTCTGGGTTTTGCCTTTTTCCCGCAAACCGATGCCGGCCAGTTTGTGGTCAACGTGAAAGCGCCCTCCGGCACCAGGCTCGCGGAAACGGAAAAGGAGATCGCCAGCTTCGAGCAGCTCATTCGGCAGACCATCCCTCCCGAAGAGCTTGGCATGATTGTCTCGAACATAGGCCTGGATCCCGGCTTTTCCGCGGTCTATTCGCCGAATGCCGCGATGCACACTTCTTTTGTTTTGGTGAGCCTCAAACCGGGCCACAAAATCAGCAGCTTTGACTACATCAACCAGGTCAGACGCAAAATGAAGCAAGACATGCCGGAGCTGACCGCGTTCTTTTCATCCGGGAGCCTGGTGGATTCCGTCGTGAACCTCGGCATGGCCGCGCCCATTGACATTCAGATCGCCGGATCGAATTTACAGGATGACTACGGGACGGCGCAGAAGTTGGCGGCGCAGATTCGCAATTTCAAGGACGCGGCGGAAGTCTACATTCCCCAGGATCTTGACTACCCGGCGCTGCGTCTCGATATCGACCGCATGCACGCCAACGAGCTGGGCCTCACCGAGAAAGAAGTGGTCACCAACGTCATCACCGCTCTCACTTCAAACCAGATGGTCGCGCCAAACATCTGGACCGATCCGAAAAACGGAAACAACTACTACCTTACGGTGCAGTTTCCCGAGCACCAGATCCGCACGCTTGAAGATTTGCGTTCCATTCCGCTGCACGGCGTGGGAATCGCCAAAGCCACGCGGCTTGACATGGTTACGAAAATCACCCGGTTCGACGCGCCCACCGAACTGGACCACTATCAAATTCGGCGCAAGATTGACATTTACGTCCGGCCGGCCGCGGAAGATCTCGGGCGCCTCGCAACTGAAATCGACAAACTGATCCGCGAAACGGCGCTGCCCAAAGGCGTGATTACAAGCGTCCGGGGCAGCGTGGAAGCGATGAACGCATCCTTTCGCAGTTTTGCCGTGGGATTGATTCTTTCCGTCGGCCTGCTCTACCTGATCCTGGTGGCGCAATTCCGATCGTTCACCGATCCGTTCATCATTCTGCTGGCGCTTCCACCCGGAATCATTGGCGTGATCCTGACGCTGACGACGACCGGGACCACGTTGAACGTAATGTCGCTGATGGGCCTGATCATGCTTGCGGGGATCGCAACTTCGGATAGCGTTCTGATTGTGGAGTTCTCTCACCGCCTGATCGAAGAAGGCCTGCCGGTCCGCGAGGCGGTTGCCAAGGCTTCGCGAGTACGGCTGCGGCCCATCCTGATGACGTCGCTGGCCACGATCATCGGCCTGCTGCCGATGGCTCTGAAAATGGGAGAAGGCAGCGAGTCCTACGCGCCGCTGGCTCGCGCGCTGGTCGGAGGACTCGCGGTTTCGGCGCTACTTACTATCTTCATCGTGCCGGCGGGATTTTTTCTGGCGTACGGAAACAAGGAAACGAAAGCTTCGTAGGAACCGCGGGCGGGGAAATCATCCGGCGCGCAATCGTTGCGTGCGATCGCCTTCCTTCCGCGTCAATCCGCGGCTGCTTCCGAGACGATCGGCAGTTCAATCCAGAATGTGCAGCCACCCTCAGGGGAATTTGAAAAACCGATTCTTCCTTCGTTGGCCTGCACCGCCCAGCGGGCAATCGAGAGTCCCAAGCCAGTCCCCTTGTTCGCGCCTTCCCGCGCGGGATCCACGCGATAAAATCGATCGAAGACAAAGGTGGCATGCTCAATGGGAATTCCCGGACCGCTGTCCGTGACTCGGAGAACCGCCTGCCCACCCTCTCGCGCGACCGACAGGGAAATCGCCCCGCCCACCGGCGTGAACTTCACCGCGTTGTGAATCACATTGATTACCGCCTGTCGCAGAAACACACGGTCGCCGCGCGCGAACAAATTTTCATCGCCGGAAAGCGTGAATGTCAGTTTCTTGTCTTCGATCAACACTTCCAGCAGCCCGGCGGCATCGCGCATCAATCCCATCAACGGAAACACCGAGTAACGCAGCGGCAACTGTCCGGCGTCGGCTCGCGAGAGTGTCAGCAAGCTCTCGACCAGGTTCGTCAGCCGGTTAACCTCTTCCAGCATGCTCCCGATCATGTCGCGATATTCCTCGCCGCTGGCATTTCTCTGCAGGCCCACTTCGCCAACGCTGCGAATCGCCGCGAGCGGCGTGC
>Ga0209168_10003325_pt1 | contig 11140 bp, 8 predicted proteins | sample Coa_R1_FD_187156 | JGI IMG/M metagenome (GOLD analysis project Ga0209168, IMG submission 187156) | Surface soil microbial communities from Centralia Pennsylvania, which are recovering from an underground coalmine fire - Coalmine... | ecosystem: Environmental > Terrestrial > Soil > Unclassified ... | reverse complement strand
AACTGACGATTTGAGAAACAAGAGCCGCAGATCCTTCCGCAGAATCGGTCCCAAGGTGGCCCGCATAAGAAAACGAAAGCGTCCGGACACGAGGACGAAAAAAGTTTGCATAACCAACTTTAATGTCCATCCGACGGTCCAGTATCCTTCCCACAAGCATGGATTCAGGCTTACTGCCTCGGTAACTCATGACGACGTAAGGACGAGGATGCGGAGCTTCCGTCTTGAGATTAGCGAGGAAAAAGTCGATATCAGTGTTCGGATGTACCTGCCAAGATTCCCAAGTACCACGAATCTGTTCGATCTCGGCGACACTCCGGATTACTCTAGTGGTTATATTTGTCTCCATAATTTCGAATTGCTGCCTCAGAGAACGCGCGTCCGCGAGTCGGTCCGCGTAGAGCAAATTTGTGAATGAGGACCCATTGAGTTCTTCCTAGCGAATGGTCCCACAACCCGCGCCGGAAGAATTGCCTCATAACTGGGCACTCCCGATTTTGCCTGTTGTTTGGACGCCAGGTAGGTTCCCGAGACGGCCGAAATCATCGCTAGCAGCATGTACCAGTTCACGACATTCTGGTCGAAATAGTCGATCGATATGTAGTTAACGACGTGGGTGAAAAGAGCCGCGCCCAGAACCCAAACGGTAATCTTGTCGGGAAAAGATTCGTTTTTCATACCCTGAACCGTGAGGCCTATGCCACGGAAGCATCGCACGATAATCCAAATAAAAAGGATAAGCGTCAGCAAGCCTCCCTGAACGCCTTGCCAAACATATTCGTTCGTGACGTCAGCCATGAGAGCTCCCCAATGGGCAGTATCTTTCACTCCCATAAGCCACCATTCCGAGAAATGGTTAATGAAGTGGTCAATTATATAGGCGCGATGATACCCAGTCGATCCATCAAAAAGGCTAACGCGTCCCAGGATGAACCAGACGGGAGCCTTCATTACCATTTGCAGGCCGATGATACCGGCCACAATCGTCCACCGAACCATGCGCAAATATTCGCGCCACTTCCACATGATTAGGCCACCGATCCCGAAAATTAGAGCAAAAGCGGGACCACTGGACGCAGATGTTACCGTGATCGTCGCAGCAGATAAAATCCCAGCAATAGCGATCGTACGACTTCGTCCGCCTTGCCACCAGAGAGCGATGAATAGCGGGCAAAGCGTCGCTCCGAATGTTCCAGCCAGTATGGGATGCGCAAAGGGCCCCTGGCAACGCAAGGCGCCGTCGCGAATGCGCGTGATGGCATCCACCCCGCCAAAAATAGCAAAAGCATTATGTCCCGTTAATTTCTCAGATAACATGAAGAACCCAAGGGGGATGATTAGCACGGCAGTTATCTTATACGTGCGCTTGATATCCTCGATATCTCGAATGAGCATTCGAAACATGAAATAAAGGCCGATGGCGTTATAGGCAAACCCCATGCGATTGATGAACGCGGAATAGCCGCCCCACAACATTATGTAACACGTTGCGTTCGAGATAACCCAGAAGATGAAGACCCAGTCTATAGGGTTCATCTTGAACTCCCGGAACTCGCCACGCATGAGAATCCGAAGCCAGCCGACAAGCGCCAGAATGCGGAACATGGTGAAGTGCAAGCCATAGACCAAGACGTCCTCGCCCAGAGTCATATAGCAAGTTATAACGATAAGAGGAGCGATCGCGTATCGCCTAGGAAGGACCAGTATCAAAACACACATCGCGACAATGACAGCGAGTCCTAGACCATTGAGCGAAGTCTGTTCGACTGGATTCATCTTTAGCTTTACCTCAGTTCGGTGACGCCCCTACACTTCGTGACTAGTTTGGGGAATCCAGGAATTGCCTGTGCCAAAGCTCAAGGGTCACAAGCGAAAAAATTTCAGCGGCGTGCCTACTTCGTGACGTCTTGTCGTGAATAAGATCCTGAATCGCCTTTGGCTCGAAGTAGCCGCGCTGTACGGTCTTTCGATCCGTCAGAATCTCGTTTACAAACCCGCCTGCCTCGTTGCGAAACCAGGACTCATATGGGAGAGGAAATCCTTCCTTCCGTCGCCGGAGTATTTCTGTGGGAATCCGGTCGCGGAGGCACTTTTTCAGGATATACTTCGTCGTAAAACCATGAATCTTATAACTGTCCGGTAAATGTGACGCAAATTCAAGAATGTGGTGATCGAGGAGAGGTACGCGGAGTTCAAGCGAATTCGCCATCGTAATCTTATCAGCTTTGATGAGCAGGTCGTCCGGCAACCACGTCTTCGTGTCCACGTAGAGCATCTGATTTAACGGAGACTGGTCGGCAACCTTCCGGAACAGGTCGTGCACGTATTCGGCGGACTCAGACGAACGCATTTGCTCCATAAACCCTGTCTGATACAGGGCCGTTTTGGTTCGATTGAAGTAGCTGTGCGGTCCAGAGGCTCGGCTGTAGTAATAATCGGGCAGCTGGCTTTTTGTCATTGTCGAATATTTCGCGACTTGATGGAATCTCGGGCCCCGACCGAGCATCCCGAAAGCCCCGGCAGCCAGATGCGTAAAGGGAGCACCCATCTGCTTGAAAAGTTCAAGCCACATAATACTTCGATAATTCTGATAGCCCGCAAAGGCTTCATCCCCTCCCTCGCCTGAGATGAGCACCTTTACGTGCTTGCGAGCGAGTTTAGTCACGAAGTAAAGAGCCGCAGCCGGCGGTTCGCACACCGGCTCTTCCATATGCCAAACGTACGTCGGCAGAAATTCGACAAAATCCTTACCTGTGATGGTCATATCGTAGTGTTTACTTCCGTACCGCTCGGCGGCTAGCTTCGCATAATATCTTTCGTCCGCAAACTCTTCTCCTGGAAATCCAATCGTGAACGTGTTCACCACCTCGCCAGTTTCCTCGACTGCGAAGCTGAGCAGTGCAGTAGAATCAACGCCACCGCTTAATAGCACGCCGACGGGAACGTCGCTGATCATGTGGTTACGAACTGACTTCCTGAGCAGACCGACCAGATTTTCGGAGGCTTCCTTGAAATGACCGTTATTTCGAGGCGAGGAGAACTCCAGGTCCCAATACTGCCTGATAGTAATCTTCCCATCCTGAAAAGTGAGATAATGGCCAGGTTCAAGTTTTTGGACGTTACTGATCAGCGTGCTGCTGCCAGGCAGATAACCAAAGGTCAAGAACCGGTCAAGTGCCCCCGTGTCTAATTCCCTCCTTACGGTAGAGTCCACCAGTAGCGCTTTCACTTCGGACGCAAAGAGCAATGCATCTTGCGTCGCACAATAATAAAGTGGTTTGATACCAACCCTATCGCGAGCGAGTACGAGTCGCTTCTTCCGAACATCCCATAAGGCAAAAGCGAACATGCCTTCGAGGTGACTGACAAAATCATCGCCGTGCTCTTCATACAAATGGATAATTACTTCGGTGTCTGTGTTCGTCGCAAAGATGTGTCCCTTCGCCTGCAACCCTTCGCGCAATTCTACAAAATTGTAAATTTCTCCGTTATACACGACCCAGATGTTTCGATCTTCGTTCGCGATGGGCTGTTTTCCAGTATTCAGGTCAATAATCGACAGGCGCCGGTGACCCAGTACGACCTGCCCACCATCATAGACCCCGTCATCATCCGGACCCCGATGGACAATTCTGTCCATCATTTGACGGACGATACCGGCATCAACGCGCCGCTCCTTCTCCCAAGCGACTTTTCCGCAGATTCCACACATTGTTTACGCAGCCAATCGTTTAGCCCAGTCTTCAAAGCCAATGGACCAACGGAGCACTTTTGACCATTTTCCGAGGGAATTGCGGATCGATCTTCCACGGTACTTTCCGAATGTCGACACGAATACCATCGCGAGTAACGACAGCCGGACGACGGCATTGAGACCAGCGGTCGCCTGATACGCTCTAGCGTACAGTTCGCCTCTTGTGTTCCGAACGAATCGCAACATTGACTCGTTCATCAGAATGGACGGAAAATGATTACCGGACTTAGAATCAGTGCTTTTGCCACCATGATGGATTACCACCGCGTCTCCGACGTAGTAGATCTTCCAACCGGCGCGATGGACCTGATAGCAGAGATCCATGTCTTCCGCATACATGAAGTACTCACCGTCAAACTGACCCACAATTTCGAAGACATTCCGCCGGATCATCAAGCATGCACCTGAGACCATTTCTACACTGACCGGCGCGGTCTTTGGCTCAAACAAAGCTCGTGTGCCCCACAAATCCGATCTAGGAGATAGCTTGCGGAGCAGTTCCGAATCCAGCAGTTGGTACGCTATGGAAGGAAAGCGCTGCACGCAACTCGTCTGAATGGAGTGATCCGAATTCAGCAGTGTGCAACTAACGACGCCCGCATCGGCAATTGACTGAATTCGGTACAGCATCAACGTGATCGCCGGCCCGACAATCTCAGTATCTGGATTTAAGAATAGAAGGTTCTTACCGTTCGAACGAGCAAACCCCAGATTGTTCGCTTTCGCAAACCCGACGTTTTGTTCGCCTTGAATGAAGCGCACTTTGGGGAACTCGCGATCAATCATTTGCGCGCAGCCGTCGAAGGAAGCGTTGTCCACAACGATGATTTCAAAGGAAAAGTCCTTGGCATTCGCGTAGATACTGGCCAAACATGGCCTTAGGACGCTGACAGATCGCCAGTTGACGATAATGATTGAAAGATCGACGGACGAAGGCACGCGAATTAGATCCTAAGACGAGATAAAGGCCTGATGCCAAAGCTCGAAGGAAACCAAAAGATAGATATGCCTCTGGTTCTCCTCCAGATTTCGTTCATGCTTTTCGAGCGTTTTACGGATAAAATCTCGGTTGAAATATTGATTGACCGCAGATTTATCGCTTAAGAGCAGATCCCTCACCAACTGGCGCATTGAGGTTCTGAGCCACTGCGCTACGGGGTTTGCGAAGCCCTTCTTCTTCCTGTAGACGATCGATTTCGGAAGCCATTTCTCAGCAGCCTTCTTATGAAGATACTTCCCCTGGGTGCCCCGCAGCTTTAAATTGGGAGGCAGAGTTTCAACGAACTCCACTAGACGATAATCCAGAAACGGCACACGCACCTCGAGCGAGTTCGCCATAGATGTCTTGTCCGCAACCATCAAAAGATCATCCGGCAGGTTTGTACGCGTATCCATATACAGAATCTGCGTCAGCGGATCCAGATGTTGGACATCAGCTTGCAACCGTCGCAGGGCTTGCTTGGCCTCTAGTCCATTCGAGGAAATGTGGTCTTTCACCCACGGTTTGAAAAGCTGAGCCTTCATGTTTGAACTGAAGAAGGAATAGATATTGACCAACCGAGTCAACACATCCCGCGCATAAAGTGAATCGAGACCTCTCTTGCACTGTTCGTTTTTAACCCAGCGATCACCGATCTTGTTGAGGAGCCCTTGGGTTAAGAACTGTGGAAGGCGAGAGTAAAATTCGGAAAACCTGACCCCAAGGTGTCTGTCGTATCCGGCCCATGGCTCATCAACGCCTTGACCGGTCAGCGCCACTTTTACTTTCTGACTTGTGATGTGACTCACAAAATAAAATGCTGCTGCTGTTTCGTTGCCGACAGGCTCTTCCAGGTCCCAGAGATATCGCTCGTAATACTTCTCGTAATCTCGGGCGCTAACCAGCATCTCCGAGTGATCTGCGCCAAACATCTCGGCGAGTATGCGCGCGTCGCCCGTTTCGTTAGACTTCTCCCCATCTTCAAAGCCAATTGTAAATGTCCGCACCCGCTGGTTTGAATGCTGGCTCATCATCGCCAGAAGCGAGCCAGAATCCACGCCGGAGCTCAAGAACAGCCCTACGGGGACGTCACTTCTCATTTGCAAGCGCACTGCGTCTTCCACCAGCGCCTGATACTCGCCGATCAGCTCTCGCTCATTTACTTTCGTCCGGATTTGTGGTGTCTGTTTCCAGTATCGGTTGATTTCAATTCCCTTCGCTTCAACCGTCATCGTGTGGCCAGGGGGAAGTTTTTGAATGTCCCGGAAAAGCGTTCGCGGCGATGGAACATATCGAAGCGTGAAGAGCTGGCTTAGGGCTTGGATTTCCACCTCTCGAGGACATTGAGGGTCAGCGAGAAGAGCCTTAATCTCTGACGCAAAGAGCAAGCGATTGCCAAGCATGAGATAGTAGAGAGGTTTCACTCCCAGGTGGTCTCTCGCCAGCAGTAACCTTTGTCGATTGCAATCCCAGAGCGCGAAAGCGAAGATCCCATTGAACCGACTAGTACATTCGTCCCCCCATTCTTCGTATCCATGAACAATGACTTCGGTATCGGAGCGAGACCTGAATTTGTGCCCCTTCTTGATTAACTCTTCGCGCAGCTCAATGAAATTATAAATCTCGCCATTGAAAACGACATTTATACTGCCGTCTTCGCTCGACTGCGGTTGCCGCCCTCCTTCGAGGTCAATGATGCTGAGACGCCGGTTGCCAAGGCCAATTCTCTCACAGACGAAATAACCGTCCCCATCTGGACCGCGGTGACGGATCCGCTCCGTCATCCGCCTTAGAAGCTCCCGGTCAATCGGAGCGCCTTTAAAATCAAATATGCCGCAGATCCCGCACATTTAACCGGCCAAGCTATCCTGCGGAGCTGACCTCCGATCCTTGTGATCGCGACTCAATCGGTTCCAAATTCTTTGATTGAGCAGATTCCTGTAGAACCGCGCTTCCACATGATTGACCAGCCGCTTCTTGCCCGTGGCCCAGCATTTGCTGAAGCCCCATAGCATACCAATGCCGCCGACAAAAAACGGCTTCCCCTTAACAAGTCGATGGGCGACTTTTAGCAGGAGAAACAAGACGCCGCCTCCGGTGAGATAAAATATCTCGCCATGCATCACATTGGTGCGGATAAACCCGATTCCCGTCCCTTCGGGTTTCAAATGTCGAAACTGAATCTCCGGAAAATGACGCGTCTTCCATCCATGTAGCTGCGCACGAATCTGGTCGAGAGTATCCCAACCACGCGCTGGAACGAATCCCTGAATATCTGCGAAGCATTGTGCCCGGATCATTTTGGAGGCGCCCGATGCGTGGTAGAAAGGCATCGAGATCGGCGTCCATTTATTACCGTGGTCTTCCAAGTATTGTCCAGACGCAATTCCTAGAACGTTATCCTCATTGAATTTGCAAACAAGTCTTTCGAAATAATCCGGTGGCAAGTCGAGATCGCAATCGAGTTTCACAACAAAATCGAATTTCGTCGACTTCACCAGCTCAAAACCGGCGATGAAAGCTCGAATAACCGACGCGCCCGGTTGTCGAGGAGCTTCCCGGTCGATTCGAACGATACGGATCCACTTATTGCCGACCGTCGCTTCCGTAATCATCTGTAAGCTTTTATCGCGAGAACCATCATCCACGATGATCCACTGGGTTGGTTTCAGGGTCTGCCGAAGCATGGACCTGACCATCGTGCCGATGTACCGCTCTTCATCTTTCACCGGCGAAATCACGATATATTTATTTTCTAGCGAGGCTGGCATCATTAGTTTCTTCTTGATTTAACCCACTTGGCGAAGAATTGCGCTGGGTAAAGCCAATCGTAATTTCCTTCCAACTTTGCCTGAAAGAGTTCCAAATCATCCCATACGTTCGCCGGCAAGCGCTTCAGGAAGAACCTGTCCTCTACATGATGGACGGATCCGATGCTTGTAGATACCCCATTTTCGTAGCCAGCTCGTTCGAGAAGGTTTTGGAGACGGACCCTAAATTCATGGTCGGCGCCCGGAAACGCGTAAGGGTAAGCGAATGACCGGATAGACACTCCCAACTCGTTTTCGATGGCGTCTTTAGATCCACGGATTTCGCGCTCCAAATCAGGGCCCGACAACGATTTTAGCTGGCGATGAGTCATGGTATGGGATCCAAAAGAAATGCCGGCATTGTGTAACTCTCGAACCTCCGCCCAAGTAAGACAATCTTTCCCGCGAAATGACCTATGCTGGTGAGAGATATAAGCAGAAGGCAGATAGACGGTGGCGCTCAAGCCGTATTTCCTTAGCACCGGGAAGGCGCGAGTATAAAAGTCACGATAACCATCATCGAAGGTTATGGCTACACGTTTCCCGTTGCTACAGCCGTTGTCGGCCGTTCGCGATGTGACTTCGTCCAAGGAAATTGCACAATACCTGTTATCGCGCAGATGTCTCATATGCGTCTCGAATATCTGGGGGGACGTTTCCGTCACAAAGTATGGGTGACCGCAACCCGCAAAGTCTTCCGAAATACTGTGATACATCAAAATCGGGATTCGCTGTGGATTGCAACCCCCTGCGAACCGGCGCAAAGGACGCACGAGATACAGGCTAGCAAAGCGGTCAGCTCGAAAATATGACATGTTATCGCAATCTGTATGCGGTTACGTAGCCCGTCGCCTGTCCGCTTTCTCAAAAGAGCGGTTAACGACCCTAGATACGCGGAAACGTCTTTAACGGAGGGTACTGACCGCAGCAAAATCGGCGACTTGCTGCACGATTCGGCGCTGCTGCTCAGTATCGAGTTGTGGATACATTGGCAAGGAAACGATCTGATTTGCAGCAGCGTCTGCGACGGGAAAGTCACCGGCTCGATAGCCAAGGTGGACGTAGGCCTTCTGGAGATGCAGGGGGACAGGATAGTGAATGCCCGTGCCAATATGCGCGTCGGCGAGATACTTCTGAAGTCCTTCTCGATCTTGCACGCGAATGACGTAAAGATGGTACACAGCTCGGGACCATTCTGGTTCGAATGGCAGAACCACACCGTCGACACCGGAGAACAGCTCGTTGTATCGGTGCGCGGCTTCCTGGCGTTTGCGATTCCATTCCCCAAGGTACCGCAGCTTGACGCTCAAGATCCCGGCTTGGATAGAATCCAAGCGGCCGTTGTAGCCTTCCACATCGTGGTAATACTTTTTTGACTGGCCGTGATCACGCAGCATCCTGACTTTTCGCGCAATCTCAGCGTCGTTTGTGGTGACGGCGCCGCCTTCGCCACAGGCTCCGAGATTCTTCCCTGGGTAAAAGCTGAATGCCGCGGCGTGTCCCATCGAGCCAGCCTTGCACCACCGATTCTCTCTGTTCGAAAAATATTCAGCACCGTGCGCTTGGCACGCATCCTCAACCACAATCAAGTTGTAGCGGCGCGCAAGCTCAAGAATTGGATCCATATTGGCCATTTGCCCGTAGAGATGAACGGGGACGACTGCGGAGATCGTCTTCTGTAGGCGTCGGTGGAACGGCTTGCCTGTTTCGCGGTCCAGAGAACATTCGGTTTCCAAGAATTCTGCGAGTTTTCCAGGGTCCATGTTGTACGTGCGCTCGTCGATATCGACAAATTCCGGACGCGCGCCTGCCTGAGAAATCGCCTCTGTAGTCGCGATAAACGTGTTCGGCACTGTGATAACAATTTCGCCGGGCTGAACACCCGCCGCCATCAGCGCAAAGCGTACCGCATCCGTTCCGCTGCTGACTCCGATGCAGTGTTTCGTTTCGCAGAAAGCAGCAAAGTTCGTCTCGAACTCCGCGACCAATGGTCCACCTATAAAACTGGCTGTCTGCAGAGCCGAACGAACCACGGACACGAGTTCTTCCTCCAATTCCTGGTGAAGCGTCACAAGATCGACAAAGGGAATATGGCCATTGTTTCCGTTGCTACTCACTTCTGCACCTCCACAGGGGCATTAATAAATCGGCGGAATCTTGCAGGGTTTCCAGCCACGATTGCATTGTCCGGAACGTCGCGCGTAACCATGCTGCCTGCGCCGACCAGAGCGTTTTCGCCAATCGTCACATTCGCGAGAATTGTCGAGCCAGAGCCTATCGACGCGCCCTTTTTCACGCGCGTCGGCTCAACCTTCCAGTCGCTCTCTGTTTGCAGGTCGCCGCCAGGAGCGGTTGCGCGCGGATACGAGTCGTTGATGAAAGTCACCGAGTGGCCAACGAAGACGTTGTCTTCGATCGTTACGCCCTCACAGATGAACGTATGGCTCGAGATCTTGCAATTTTGTCCGACAGTGGCTTTCTTTTGAATTTCAACAAATGCCCCGATCTTGGTATTAGCACCCACTGTGCAGCCGTACAGATTGATAAATTTGGATAGCCGGACGTTTTCACCTAAGTGCACGTCCGGAGCGATGGAAACGTGCTGGTTCATAGTTGGACCGCCTCACCTTTCTGCTTTAAGGATTTGTCAGCCGCTTCAAGCATCTGGATGACGCGCCGACCGGCTTTACCGTCGTTGTGCGGCGTCTTGCTCTCTTTCACGCAATCGACGAAGTACTTCAGCTCGGCCTTGAGCGCTTCGGTTTGTTCAACCTTGGGCGACCACATATCTCCGGAGCGGTAACTAACCAAGAGTTCGTAGACGCCCTCTCGGTTCGTCATCTGCACGCCCTTGTCGTAAACCTTAATCTTTTCGTCGGCCTCGAGGTCATTCCAAACCAGCATTTTCTTTTCGCCGCCGAGCAGCGTAGTACGAACCTTGACCGGCGAGAGCCAGTTGACGTTAATGTGCGCGATGATGTTCTTCGGAAAATAGACGGTCATGAATGCGATGTCCACGTGGCCGTTCAGGTGTCGTTCGCCGGTCGCGACCACGGCTTGCGGCTCTTCCTGAATCAGGTAATCCATGATCGAGAGGTCATGCGGTGCCAGGTCCCACAGGACATTCACGTCATGCTGGAACAGGCCCAAATTCACCCGCGTCGAGTCGTAGTAGTAGAGGCCACCCAAAGAGCCATCCTCGATCAACTGGCGGATTTTCTGCACCGCGCCGGTAAACAGGAACGTGTGGTCCACCATAATCGTGAGATTCTTTTTCGCTGCGAGTTCAATCAGCTCATCTGCCTGCTCGACATTCGATGTGAACGGCTTTTCGACAAAGACGTGCTTGCCGTTCTCGAGCGCCTTCTTAGCAAGCTCAAAGTGCGTCCAAACGGGGGTCACTATCGCTACTGCGTCGATGTCCGCGGAGGCTAAGATCGAGGAACAATCCGAGGTAGCTTCAATGTTCGGATATGCCTGTTTGACGCGTTTAAGCGCCTCCGCGTTCTTGTCGCAGACGGCGACAACTTGCGAATAATCGAGGCCCTGGAAATTCCTGACGATGTTCGGTCCCCAGTAGCCGTAACCCATTACGCC
>Ga0209168_10003324_pt1 | contig 11141 bp, 7 predicted proteins | sample Coa_R1_FD_187156 | JGI IMG/M metagenome (GOLD analysis project Ga0209168, IMG submission 187156) | Surface soil microbial communities from Centralia Pennsylvania, which are recovering from an underground coalmine fire - Coalmine... | ecosystem: Environmental > Terrestrial > Soil > Unclassified ... | reverse complement strand
GCCCGATTTGCGATCGACGTTGACTTCGGCGAAGGTTGCGATGTTGCCAAGCTTCTCGTAACCGCCGCCCATGCCGAATCCCTGGCCAGGAGCGGCTTTGCTCTTGCCCCAGCCGAATTGCTTTGCTGCAGCTTCGAACACGGCCCGCAAGCGTGCATCTTTCAAATTCGTCAGCCGGAATTCCAGAGAGTCCATGTTTACCGTGTGCGCAAGTTCGTCCATGTGCGACTCACGGGCGAAATGATTCGCCGTCGCCGCCAGAGCGCGATACGATCCTTGTCGTAATGGCGAGTTCGTCTCGTGAAAGACAATTCTCTGGTTCGGAATTTCATAATACGTGCGAATGCCGGCCGAGCCCGAGTTGTAGTTGTGAAACTCCCACGCGGTAATTGTTCCGTCGTTGCGTACACCGCTGGTCACGTCGATCACGCCCGCTGGACGAAAATATGCCCAGGTGAATTCCTCTTCACGAGTCCACACGACCTTCACTGGACGCTTCGCTGCGCGAGCCAGGCGCGCGGCCTCGATTGCCGTCTCGCCGGTGTGCTTGCCGCCGTAGCCGGATCCAGTGTCGGGCATCAGGACGCGCACGCGCTCTTCCGGCATGTGGAATGCCTCGGCCAATTGCCCGCGCACGCCGAACGGCCGCTGTGTTCCCGTCCACACGGTGAGGTTGTCACCGTCCCACTTGGCCAGCGCAGCGCGCGGTTCGAGCGGAACGTGCGCGATGTAAGAAACCGTGTAGGTTTGTTGCAGTCGGTGATCGGCCGACGCCAGCGCCGCGTCGACCGCGCCCAGGTCGTATCGGTCTCCGTCTCCCGTGGGATCGCTGCCCTCAGTCGTATTCTTCCGCAGGTAATCGAAGAGCTCTTTACTCGAAGGCTGCGGATCGGCCTTCCATTCGGCGTGGATCGTGAGTGCAGCGGCCTCAGCAGCCTCGGTGCTGGGCGCAGCGACGCCAACAAAGTTTCCGTCATGCACCACCGTCGCTCCCATCTGCTCCGCTTTTTGCGTGTCGACCGAAAGCAACGTCGCGCCAAACGCCGCGGGGCGCACAATCTTGCCGTACAACATATCGGGCTGTTTCTGATCCGATGGGTAACGGTGCTTGCCCGTAACAAAATCCCGGCCATCGACCTTGGGCGCGGACTCTCCCGCAACTTTCCAATTCGCCGCGGGGATCAGAGCAGTATCCGGCCCAACCGTCTGCGTCAACTGTTGGCCCTTGGTCAGCGAGGCATAGTCCACGGAGCGCTTCGTGCCTGAGTCAGTAATCTTTCCGTTTGCCGCGGTAAGACCGTTGCGATTCACTCCCCACTTCGCCGCTGCGAGGTCGATGAGCATTTCGCGCGCCGCCGCTGCGACCTTGCGCAGCTGCAGGTTCATGGTGGGCGTCGTCCGGCTTCCGAACGTCCCCATGTCAAACGGCGTGAGTTGCGTGTCGCCCATGACTAGTTCGATTGTTCCCATCGGCACATGAAGCTCTTCGGCAACGGCCTGAGTCAGAGACGTTCGGATGTTCTGACCCATCTCGACTTTTCCGGTGTAGACCGTGACCTTACCGTCTTCACCAATGTGCAACCACGCGTCGATCTCTTTGGGCAGCGACTCACCGCGCGACCTCGGCCTTCCGCCCGATTCCTGCGCAGCGACAACAGGCTTCAGGACGGAAACGACAAATATCCCAGCGCCGAGAAACTTGAAGAACTCGCGGCGATCCAGATCGAAGCGGTAGATGGGCGCCGCCGACAATTCGTAGCGCTCAGGTTCGAGGCCAACGGGTGCATGCAATTTGTCGCTCATCGTCCCGCTCCTTTCGCGCTGGCGGACTCCTTCATCGCCTTCGCGGCCTTCTGAATTGCGCTGACGATGCGGGGATAGGTTCCGCAGCGGCAAATGTTCCCGTCCATGAAGCCGATGATCTCGGTCTCTCGTGGCGCGGGATTCTGCTGAAGCAGCGCGACCGACGACATGATCATTCCCGATGTGCAGTACGCGCATTGCATTGCGCCTGCATCGAGAAACGCCTGCTGCACGGGATGCAGTTGTTCGCCTTTGGCGAGTCCTTCGATCGTCGTGATTTGCTTTTGCCCTATGGTGCTGACCCGCGTAATGCACGACCGCTGTGCCTTCCCGTCGATAAGGACGGTGCAGGCACCACATTGTCCCTCGCCGCATCCATACTTGCTCCCGGTCAGATCGAGGTGTTCGCGCAGGACAGTAAGAAGACTGGTTTGAGGATTGGCATCTACGGCGTAATCGCGTCCGTTTATCGAAAGATGAATGGAAGGCATTGCCACTCCAGATGTTGGCCTAGTTGAGACTTGAGGCGCTCTTTCTAAAATCATATACCCATCACAACGAGGCGCGGTATGCGCAACGTGGAAGAGTGATGCCTTAACGGCTTACGTACACCGACTAAGTCTTCCGAAGGCACAGTCTTCGGTTACACTCTTCTGTTCCTTGCTCATGACCGCAACCATTGATGCACTCCTGGCGAGCCTCGACGCCGCGAGGAGCCAGTTTAGCCGCGGCTCTGCCGCAGAGACGGTCCGCCTGCTCGATCAGCTCTCGCGTCGCGACTTCGACGACGCGAAGTCGCTTCTCCGTTTCCACGAGACCCTGCTTTTTCTTCGCGCCTTTCCGCAATCGCGGATAGTCGTCGCGCACGTGGAGAAAATCCTCAACGCATTCCACCAGCGAATCGCCAAGCTCCGCGAATCCGGCGCTGATATGGAAGTGTTCGACGACTTCGACACATCGGGAATTGCGGGCACGACGATGCAGGACACGCTCAGCTTCGACGCCGCTCGCTGGCTCGTGCGCCGCATGCCGCGCAGTGTTGAGATTGTTTGGGATGACTACGAAGAAGAGCGTGCGATGGGATCGACGTGGCCGCGCTTCATTCCCCTGCTCTCCGAAGATGCAGACGTGGAGGCGAATATTCCGTGGCGGCGCTGGCTTGATGCAGCCAGGGGACGCGAGCGTGATCTTGAGTGGCTCATTCGCCAGTTCTCACAGTTACCAGTCATGGCGCGCGAACGCACCGAACTCTACGACTCGCTGCGTTTGCCGCTGCGCTGGCGTCTCGAGAACTTCAAGTTTTCGCGCACACGCAACTGGACGCGTCCGCGGCAGTTCTTTTTCCACACTGAACCGCTGATCACTCGTAGCCAGGTCTCACTCGCGCGCGAACTCGCGCAACCGGCTCCGCGTCTGGTCAAACTATCAAGCCGCGAGGGCGAGCGTGTGATGGATGCGATTCGCGAAGTGATGCTGGTGCGCTATCGCGAACTCTATGGAACGACTATTGGCGATCCGCGGTCCGTCGTGCGCGCTACGCTCGGTCGCGGCGTGGTCATGTATTTCTGGAATCTGCCCGTCGAACGGCGATTGCCGCTGCGCGCGTACGTTGCGGGATTTACGCTGAAGAACGGAGTTCCTATTAACTACATCGAAGCCATCGGCCTGTGCGAATGGATTGAGGTTGGCTTCAACACGTTCTACACGTATCGGCAGGGCGAGACGGCCTGGATTTATGCGCAGGCGCTGCGTTGCCTGTGCGGGTTTACAGGCGCGACGACGATTTCGATTTATCCCTATCAGATTGGACAGAACAACGACGAGGCGCTCGACTCGGGCGCGTTCTGGTTCTACCGCAAGCTCGGATTCCGCTCAGGCCGCGACGATCTGGAACTGCTGGCCAAAAGCGAAGAGCGGAAGATTGCAGCGAACCCGCAATATCGGACGCCGAAGAAGACACTCAAGGAACTGGCGGAAGCGCATATGTTCTACGAGTTGAAGCAAGGGGCAAGTTCAGGTTCGTGGGATACATTTTCGACGCGCAATCTCGGATTGCGAGTGAATCGCCGCATGGCGCGGGAGTTCGGCGGAGACGCGTCGCGCATCCGCGCAAGCTCGGTAAGAGAAGTGAGCCGTGCTCTTGGAGTGAACTTGTCTCAGTGGAGTTCAGCAGAGCGGCAAGCATTTGAGAATTGGGCGCTCGTGCTAGCGCTCGTTCCGGATTTGCATCGCTGGTCGGAGCAAGAGAAGCGGGGACTGGTGACGATGATCCGCGCGCAAGCCGGTGCGAACGAAATGCGGTATTTGCGGCTCACGCAGAAGCTCCCTCGGCTGCGCGAAGAAGTGCTGCGGTTGGGATCGAAGACTTAACTCTATGGCGGCAGCGATTGTGTTGAGGCTTGGCGGTTCCTGTTTTGGGATGGTGTTTACTTTATGGTAAAGGGGTGGGTACCCCCCTCCCCCCCGATCTATTGGAATCATCGAGTTAGCGTCGAAATTCGAAGTAATCTATGGGGCTCAATGAGTTAGGGGCAAAATCTTGAGCCACTAGGAGTTAGCGGCAATACGTCCGGTTCCTCCGCGTGTGTCAAGACTCCAGGATCAACGTGTGAGGGGCTCGGCGTCAAGACCTCGAAAGTAGAGAAACGCGGCGGCGTTCCCGTTTTGGAATTGTGAGCGATTGCGAAGTCAAAGGCACCCACCGGAGAATCCGGAGTGCGAATGCTGCTGATGTATAAGGACGGCCTCCCTGATGCGATGTGTTCCGCTACCCACCCTAACGCCGCAAAAAACGGACGCCAGGATCAGGCACCCTCATCTCCGGCGGGCTTAACGAAATCAAGGGCTTGAATCCAGGCCAAATATTGGTATTGACGCTATTTAGCAATATAGCTAAACTAGAACCATGAAAGCAGCGTCTCGCATCTTCCGGGCCTTGGCCGATCCGACACGGCGGCAGATTCTGCAGGAACTGAAGGTGGGCGAATTGGCCGCAGGGGAAATTGTGTCTCGCTTCCCGATTTCCGGGCCGTCGATTTCGCGCCACCTGGCCATCCTTAAGGGGGCTGACCTGGTTTCGGAGCGTCGAGAAGGGAACCGGATTTTCTACCGGCTGGAACCGGAGGAGATCGCAGGAGCGGTTGGCGATTTCCTGAGCAGCGTTTGCCCGACGCAGATCCTGCACCGTCGCAGAGCAAAAAAGGAGCGTGCAAAATGAAGGTCGCAATTACGGGTGGAACGGGCTTCGTAGGAAATCATTTCGCGAGGCAGCTACTCGCGGAAGGGCACGAGGTCGTGCTCGTTGCGCGCGGAGCCCGTCCCTGTGAGGGGCTGGCTGGTTCCGGCAGGGTGACCTGCGTGTCCAGCGACCTATCGAACGTTAGCGTCCTGACCGCTTCTTTCGCGGGGTGCGAGGCGGTGGCACATTGCGCAGGGATTAATCGCGAGATCGGCGCGCAGACATTCGAGTACGTTCACGTAGAAGGGACGCGCAACGTGGTGCAGGCCGCGCGGCGGGCTGGCGTCCGGCGGATTGCGTTGATGAGCTTTCTGCGCGCGCGTCCGGATTGCGGGTCGCCCTATCACGAGTCCAAGTGGGCTGCCGAGGAAATCGTTCGCAATTCCGGTCTCAACTACACGATCGTGAAGGCGGGCATGGTTTACGGGCGTGGCGATCACATGCTCGATCATCTGAGCCACGCTTTTTACACTCTTCCGGTTCTTGCCACAGTGGGCTTCTGGCAGAGGCCGATCCGCCCGCTCGCAGTCGACGATCTGGTGAATATATTGCGCGCGGCGCTAGTGGATGGCCGCCTGAGCCGGCAAACAGTTGCGATTACCGGAGCGGAAGAACTCTACCTCAGCGATGCAGCGCGGCGGGTGGCGGATGTAGTGGGCCGACGCGTCTGGATATTTCCAGCGCCACTGTGGTTCCACTATGCCCTTGCTCGGGTCTGTGAGGCTACGATGAAGGTTCCGCTGGTGGCGAGGGCGCAGGTGCGCATCTTGTCGGAGGGGGTGGTCGAGCCGGCGACGAAGTGCGATCCTCTGCCTCCAGACCTGATGCCCGTCCGGCGGTTCACTCCGGAGCAGATTCGTGGCGGGTTGCCAGAAGCAGGGCCGTTTGGGCTGCGCGATCTAAGGTGCTGCGTGTGACGAACAGAGGTCTAGAGAACAAGGAGGTTCATCCGATCCTTCTCTACGACGGGGTTTGCGGGTTGTGCAACCGGGGGGTGCGGTTTGTTTTGCGGTGGGATCCGGGCGGGAAGTTTCTGTTTGCAGCTCTGCAGAGTGGGATGGCGGCGCGGGTTTTGGGGCGGCACGGGGCTCGGTTAAATTCTGTCGACACGATGTATGTGGTCCTCGATTACGAGATGCCATCCGAGCGGTTGCTGGGGCGATCGGACGCGGTCGCGTTTGTATTGAAGGAACTTGGCACTGAGCGGCAACCGGCGGCGACAGTTCCAACAAAGCTGGCGACGGGACTTCGTTTGTGGCGGGTGCTGGGATTTTTGTTGCAGACTGTGCCTCGGGGAATTCGCGATTGGGGATACGGAGTGGTGGCGCGGAGCCGGTATCGGATATTTGGCCGGTACGATCAGTGTCCGGTGCCTTCGGCGGAGACTCGGGGACGATTTCTGGAGTCTTAAGCGTAGAGGACAAAGAGTCCCACGTCTCGCGAATGCGGCGAGACGTGGGGCACCCGGAGTTTTGTTTGTGAAAGGGCGCGGGGGCGGGACGCCTCCGCGACAGCCGGCGGGGCGCCGGCGCTACTTTTCGGTGCGGCGCTTTGTTGGGTCGGCGCTGTGTAGAATAAACTCCTGCGATCTCGTGGCCGGTTGCGGCACGAAAAATTCCTCCGCGTCGAGGTTCTTATTTTATGGCTGATAAAGCCGTCGTCAATCCGCAAACCCCGCAAGGTCAGGGTCCGAACATCGATTCGATCCTGAACGAGCAGCGCAAGTTCGAGTGTCCGCCCGAGTTCGCCGCGAAGGCGCACGTAAAAAGTCTGGCGGAATATGAAGCGCTGTACAAGGAATCGGTCGAGGAGTCGGACAAGTTCTGGTCGCGGATTGCAAACGAATTGCACTGGTTCAAGAAGTGGGACAAGGTTCTTGAGTGGAATTGTCCCTGGGCGAAGTGGTTTGTGGGCGGCGAGATCAACTTGTCGTACAACTGCCTTGACCGGCACGTGGCCACGTGGCGCAAGAATAAAGCGGCGATTATCTGGGAGAGCGAGCCCGGCGAAGTGCGAGTGCTGACGTATCAGCAACTGCACCGCGAAGTGCAGAAGTTCGCCAACGTGCTGAAGTCTTTGGGCGTGAAGAAGGGCGACCGGGTCGCGATCTACATGGGTATGACGCCGGAGTTGCCGGTGGCGATGCTGGCGTGCGCGCGGATTGGGGCGCCGCACACGATTGTTTTTGGAGGATTCTCGTCGAACGCGCTGGTGGATCGAATTCACGATTCACAGGCGAGTGCGGTGATTACGCAGGACGGATCATACCGTCGTGGCAGCGAAGTGAAATTGTTTCCGGCGGTGGAAGAGGCGCTGAAGTCTTGTCCGAGTGTGAAGCATGTGGTCGTGTACAAACGCACCGGGACTGCCATCAATATGCAGGCGGGGCGGGATCATTGGTGGCATGAGTTGATGGAGAAGGCGTCGGATGTGTGTCCGGCCGAGCCCCTCGACGCGGAGCACCCGCTTTACATTCTCTATACGTCAGGGACGACAGGGAAGCCGAAGGGCGTGGTGCACACGACCGGCGGATATTCCGTGGGGACGTACATCACGACCAAACTGGTTTTCGATTTGAAGGAAGAAGACACGTATTGGTGCACCGCCGACATTGGATGGGTTACGGGGCACAGCTACATCGTGTATGGTCCGCTGCAAAACGGGGCGACGAGCCTGATGTATGAAGGCGCGCCAAATTGTCCGGAGCCCGACCGCTTCTGGTCGATCATCGCACGACACAAGGTGAATATTTTTTACACCGCGCCTACGGCGATTCGCACGTTCATCAAGTGGGGCGACGAGTGGCCGAAGAAGCATGACATGAGCAGCTTGAGGTTGTTGGGGACAGTAGGCGAGCCGATCAATCCTGAGGCGTGGATGTGGTATCGCGAGACGATCGGCGGGAACCGCTGCCCCATCGTCGACACATGGTGGCAGACGGAGACTGGGCACATTATGCTTTCGCCGCTTCCGGGGGCGATTGCGACGAAGCCGGGGTCGGCGACGCGGCCGTTTCCGGGAGTGGTTCCGGAGATTGTGACGATGGATGGCAGTCCGGTGCCGGCGGGGTCGGGAGGATTTCTGATTCTGAAGAGGCCGTGGCCGGGGATGCTGCGGACGGTGTATGGGGATCCGGACCGGTATGTGAAGAACTACTGGTCGCAGATTCCGGGGGTGTATTTCACAGGAGACGGCGCGCGGCAAGATAAAGACGGATATTTCTGGATCATGGGACGCGTCGACGACGTGCTCAATGTGAGCGGGCACCGGCTGAGCACGATGGAAGTGGAGAGCGCGCTGGTGGCGCATGAGGCGGTGGCGGAGGCGGCGGTGGTGGGGCGTCCCGATGACCTGAAGGGACAGGCGATTTCGGCTTTCGTAACGTTGGAGCAGGGAAGACAGCCGACTAGCGCGTTGAAAGAGGAGTTGCGGAAATGGGTGGCGAAGGAAATTGGAGCGCTGGCGAAACCGGACGACATCCGGTTTACCGATACTCTGCCGAAGACGCGCAGTGGAAAGATTATGCGGCGGTTATTGCGCGAACTGGCGAGCAGCGGCGAGGTGAAGGGCGACACGACTACGCTGGAAGATTTCGGGGTGATTGCGAAGCTCAAAGAGCAGGATGAGGTGTAGTTGGTGAACTAATGTTCGGTTAACGACTTAATTACAGCTAGTGTTATGAAGTAAATAGGCCAGGTGTGGCGACTAAGTTGATCGCCAGCTTGGCCTAGTTGTTTTAAGTCCCTGGCTAATCCGAGTTAGTTCGGATTTCATAACTTTGTACTACTGATTTGTTTTTCCTCAGAAATTACGGGATAGAATCCGCGCGCTGCAAATCAAGTTAAGGGTCTCTCGAGAGTTCGAGAAACCCGAGGAGAGTTCCGTGAAAAGCAAGATCAGTATCACCCTCGCGCTTCTCTTTTTTGCGACACTCACCGCATCCAGCCAATCCAGCCTTGACGCCTATGGAGGCCTTTCTGGAAGCAACTTCCAGGCTCCCGCAGTTCCGCCGCCGGCAGCTCCGGCGATCACGTCGAATTTCTTTGCGATGGATGTTTCCGGCCGGTTTTGTTGCTCCACGTCGGACCCGTGGCCGTGGACCGGCATTTCCGCTGAGACGGGTACAACGTTCGGTACTTATCGCACGCTGGGGACAGGAGTGAGCTGGGCGAGTATTTCTCCGTGTCCGCCTACCGATACGCTCGCCGCATGCACGACCTATCTCGGTGGCCACGCTCCGGCTACCTGGACATGCAACGCTGCAGGCCGCTGCTATAACTGGGGAGATAGCTCCCACGGATCGACGCTTGATTACTACATACTGATGGCGCAGGCGAATCATGAGGCGATCATGGTAACCGCGTGGGGCACACCGTCATGGGATGCGAACACGAGCGGCGGCTGCAGTGCTTCGTCAGGTGCTTGCGTTCCACTGGACATTGCGAGCGGAGATACGAGTTGGAAGAACTTCATCACCGATCTGATCACGCATGAAGGAGCGGGGAAGATCAAGTATCTCGAGATTTGGAACGAGCCGAATGTGCACGCTTCGTTCTGGGAGGGGACGGATACGCAATTGGTGACGCTGGTCTCGGACGGGAGCACGGCGGCGAAAGCGGCGGATAGCGCGATTCTGGTAATAAGCCCTCCAGTGACGGCCGACGTGGTCACTTCGGGCTGCTCGCCGATTGATCCGTACCTCGCGACGCTTCTTGCGGATGGCATGGCATCGCACGTGGATATTATCGGCTTCCACGGATATGTAAGCTTGTTGGGGACATATCCGGCGCTCGACGCGAGTTGTGTGAACACGGTCATTTCGGGAGTTCGAGCAGATTTGAGCGCTGCGGGCGTGGCTGGCGGCAAGCCGATCTATGACACCGAAGACAGTTGGGGTACTGGTGCAAACAGCGTGATCAATCCGGGCGAGAACTCGTCGCTGAACGAGGAGTTTTCTTTCACGGGCATCGATTATCTGATTCAGGCCAGCAACACGGCATGCAGTTCGACGCCGTGCTACCCAATGACGGGAATGAGTTGGTATGGGTGGGATTTCGAGGGGTCGACGGGAACATTCTGGGATCCGGTAAGCGGAGACACGTGCGCGTTTCCACCACCGTCGGGGACGGCGGCACCGTGCCTGACGAATGCAGGCGTGGCGTATGTGAATCTGTACAAGTGGTTGGTGGGCGCGACGGCTGCGGCACCTTGCACATTCAACTCGACGACCAGCGTCTGGACGTGCAACTTCACGCGCACGTCGCCGACTGGATACCAGGCGCAGGCGGTTTGGAGCAGCGCATCTTCGTGCTCCTCGGGATGTTCTTATACGTATCCGTCGGGGGCGAAGTGGGAACGAACCTTGACGAGCGTGCCTCCTGCGACGGAGACGGCGCTTTCCGGCGGGCACGTCACGATCGGCTACATTCCGATTCTGCTGGAGACGGCAAAACTGCCATAGCATAGCGAGTGCCCTGTCCTTGTCCCCGCGTTGTTTGCAGGGACAAGTATAGGGACGTTCTTACTTCGGCGGCGCGGATGAAGGAGTCCCGGGGGAAGCTTCGTACGGTTGCAGTTCTTTGAAGGGCTGGCTCGACTTCAAGTGCTCGGGAAAGTTTTGTTCGTAGCTTGCCATGCCGGGACAGATGGCGTGGTGAAGCGTAGTGAAGCCGAAGGCTTGCATTTCTTTCATGGCTTCGTCCGCAGACCATCCTTCGTTAGCCATGCGGTAGGCGGCCACGGCCATGCCGGTGCGATCGTCGCCGAGACGGCAGTGAACGAAAACTTTCTTATCGGGATTCTCGCGAATCACGCGAAGGAATCTTGCGTAGGTTGCGTCTCGGGGAAACGGACAGTGGGAGGGGATGGCGATGTATTGCATGCCCAGCTTTGTGACCGTCGCTTCTTCGTTTTTGTTGTTTCCACGCATATCGACGACCACGTTGATTCCGAGCTTTTTGAGGGATTCGAGTCCTGCGTCGTTGGGGACTCCACCGCGGTAGAGCTTTGGGGTGACCTTGCCGAAATTCGGGATGCCTTTGGCGCGCAGCGGCGTTCCGTTTGTGCGGTCGGGTTGAGGCGGAGTCGTGGCCTGAGGTGG
>Ga0209168_10003322_pt1 | contig 11143 bp, 6 predicted proteins | sample Coa_R1_FD_187156 | JGI IMG/M metagenome (GOLD analysis project Ga0209168, IMG submission 187156) | Surface soil microbial communities from Centralia Pennsylvania, which are recovering from an underground coalmine fire - Coalmine... | ecosystem: Environmental > Terrestrial > Soil > Unclassified ... | reverse complement strand
AGCTGCTTGCGTCGATCATGTCGGGTTCGGTTCAGGCGCAATCCGTCGATACCATGGTTGCGCTCGTCGACGGCAAGCCGCTGCATTTCAGGCCCGGCACGAAGTACGAGTACAGCAATACGAACTATGCGCTCGCAGGAATGCTTATCGCGCGTGTCAGCGGCATGCCGTACGCGCAGTTCCTGCAAAAGACGATTCTGGGGCCGCAGCATTTGAACGAGATGCAATACCTGAGCATGTCGGTTCCCACCGGAAACGACGCAACGCGCGGTTACAACTTCACCAAAGGCAGCTTCACGCTGATTCCGAACTTTTCGATGGACTGGGGTAACGCCGCGGGAGCGCTCGCATCGGATGCTACCGATTTGATTCGCTGGGACAACGCGTACTTCAGCGGAAACGTCATTCCGCTCAGCGCCGTGCGCCTCGCCACGACGCCTCCCGCCGGCATCGTGATGATGGCCTCGAAGAACCGCGTGAACAACATCGGGCTCGGATATGCGTTCGGGTGGGTTCAAGCCCGCACTGAAGGACGGCAGATGATTTGGCACAACGGCGGTTTGCCCGGAGCGCGCGCGATGAATGCGACGTTTCCGCAGGACGGCTTGGAGATCGTCGTATTGACCAACGCCACGGTAGCGGAGCCTGAAGACGTCGCACTGAAAATCGCGCGCGTCATCTACGATCAGCCGCACTGATCGCATTCCGTGCGCATCTTCACCGCTGCGATCGTCACCGAAACTAATACGTTTTCGCCCATTCCCACCGGGCTTGGGGCCTTCGACCTGCACGGCGTTCAGCACGGGCGCCGCAATCCGATTCAACCGACGAACGAACTCGCCACGCTGGTGCGTTGGCGCGAGCTGGCGGAGCGTGACGGACACACCGTCGTCGAGAGTATCGGCGCGGTCGCGGAGCCCGGCGGCCGCACCGTCCGCGCCGTCTACGAAGCATTTCGCGACGAACTGCTCGACGATCTGCGCGCCGCCATGCCCGTGGACGCCGTGCTACTGTATTTGCACGGGGCGATGGCAGCCGAGGACTACGACGACTGCGAAGGCGACATTCTTGCACGCGTTCGCGCAATTGTAGGCATCGATACCGTCGTCGGCGCCGAACTCGATCCGCATTCACATCTCACGCCCTCCATGCTGCAGCACGCGACGGTGCTTCTCACGTATGACGAGTACCCGCACACCGACATCATCGAGCGCGGCGAAGCGCTCTACCGGTTATGCGTCGCAGCCGCTCGCAAGGAAATCGATCCGGTCACGCACGCCTTCGATTGCCGGATGACGGGACTGTTCCCGACTACGACGCAACCGATGCGGAAATTCGTTGACGACCTGAAATCCGCGCGCAGCGGGCGCGTGCTTTCGACCAGTTTGGTTCACGGCTTTCCGTGGGGTGACGTGGCCGACGGCGGCGTCAAATGCCTGGCGATTACCGACGGCGATCCGATGCTTGCGCAGCAGACGGCGGAACGCTTCGGACGCACGTTTTGGTCGCTGCGCGAAGCAGTGCAGCTGCACGCGATGTCGATCGACGAGGCGCTGGACAAAGCGCTTGCATCGAATCACACGCCGGTCGTGCTCGCAGACGTGGCCGACAACGCCGGCGGCGGCGCTCCTGGCGACAGTACGTTCATCTTGCAGCGGCTGCTGGAGCGCAACGTCACGAATGCGGTCAGCGGCGTGTACTACGACCCTACCGCCGTGCAGCTTTGCTTTGAGGCCGGCGAAGGCGCAACGCTCGACTTGCGGTGCGGCGGCAAACTCGGAACCACTTCGGGCGCGCCGCTCGACTTGCGAGTGACGGTGCGCAAACTCTCGCAGCATCATGCGCAAGACTCGATGGACGATTCGGCGCCGGTGCCGCTCGGTGCCGCAGCATGGGTCGATACGGGCGGAGTGCAGGTCGTGCTCGCGTCGATTCGCAGTCAAGTGTTCGCGCCGAATGCCTTCACCGCGCTTGGGATTTCCCTCGAAGATGCTCGCATCGTCGTACTCAAATCTTCGCACCACTTCTGGGGCAAGTTCGCACCGATCGCCGCGGCCGTTCTGTACGTCGACTCTCCGGGCGCGTTGCGGCCGCACTTCGCCAACATCGGCTACAAGAAGCGCAACGGCAACTACTGGCCGCGCGTGCCGAATCCGTTCGCGGCATCATGATCGTGCGCAGCATTGCCGATCTCGGCGAGGGTTGGTCACGGGCGGACGCGGCGCCCATGCCGATGCCGTCCGAAGTGCTGCTCGCGCATCCGCAATTCTTCGAAGTCCGCGACACGAAGAACCCGTTCATGGCCGGCCACATCGGCACGGTCGACCGGCGCAAAGCCATCACACAGTGGGAGGCGCTGCGGGACACGTTCGAGCTATGCGGCATGAAAACGCACGTTCTCGATCCGCTTCCGGAATGCGAAGACATGGTCTTTACGGCGAATCCGAGTTTCAACGGCCGCGGACCGGATGGCCGCCGGATCTGCGTTCCGAGCCGCATGGCGTTTGCATCGCGGCAGCCGGAAGTCGAGGCGCACCGGCGTTGGTTTGCAAACAGCGGATACGCTATAGCCGAACTTCCCGAAACGGTTTCCGCCTTCGAAGGCGGCGGCGACGCGATCTGGCATCCGGGCCGCGCGATCATTTGGGCCGCCTCGGGACCGCGCTCCGTGCAAGCGGCGCACGAAGCACTCTCGGCGATTTTTGACGTTCCGGTATTCAGCCTGCAGCTGGTCGATCCGCGCTTCTACCATCTCGACACGTGTTTTTGTCCGGTGAACCAACGCACCGCCATCATCTTTTCGAAAGCTTTCTCGGACGCGAGCCTGCCGCTCATCTACCACATCTTCCAGGACGTCATCGACGTCGACGAAGCCGAGGCCGAACATTTTGCGTGCAACGCCACGGCACTTTTCGGCAACACCGTCGTCATTCAAGACGGCGCGAACCGCACGATAGCGCAGCTCGCAAAACGCGGGATCGGCGCTCGCACGGTTGACACGCGTGAGTTCATGAAATCCGGGGGCAGCGTGTTTTGCATGAAAGCCGAGCTGCGCTGATGCGGCGGTTGCTCTTCGGTTTGGCGGTCGCGTTACTCACCGCGTGCACGAGTGCAAGCGGTACGCATCAGAGCGGTGCGCCGCTTACCATCGGCGAACCGCAGGAACCGCAATCGCTCAACACGCTTCTGCTGCAAGGCGAAATGACGATACTCGTCGGGCCGACGGTGTACTCGTCGCTGCTCACTGCAGACGCGCGCGGGAATCTCGTGCCGGATCTGGCAAGGCAGGTGCCTTCGCTCGCAAACGGCGGCATTTCGCGCGACGGGCTCACGATAACGTATCATCTGCGCAAAGGCGTGAAGTGGCAAGATGGAACGCCGCTCACGGCGGCCGACGTCGTATTCACGTCCGGCGCGGTCATGAACCCGAGAAACGACGTCCAATCGCGCACCGGATTCGACGTCGTCGCCGGCGTGCGGGCCGTCGACGCCCAAACCGTTCGCGTGCGCCTCAAGCACGCGTATTCGCCGATTCTCAGTTATTTTTTCGGCCCGGATCAAAACTATCAAGTTCTCCCGCGGCATCTGCTCGCGCGCTACAGCGACTTGAACCACGTCGCGTTCAATGTCTCGCCGGTCGGTTCCGGGCCTTACCGCGTTGCAAGTTGGCAGCGCGGCGACAACATCGTTCTACGCTCCAATGCGCTGTATTTCCGCGGCAAACCTGGCGTGGCGGAGATTCGCCTACGTTTCATTCCGGACAGCAATACGCTGCTCCAGGAGTTGCGCACCGGTGAAGTAAACGTCGTATTCAACGCCGATCCCGCCTACTTGCAGCAATACCGGTCGCTGCGGAATATGACGGTAACCTTGACGCCCGTGAATGCGACGCAAGGACTGCTCTTCAACACCGCGGATCCGCTGATGCACGACGTGCGCGTGCGGCGTGCAATCATCGAGGCGCTCGACATACCGCGGCTGGTTCGCGATGCGACCCGCGGCGCTCAAACCGCCCAAGCAGCCGGAGGCGGTTTTTTCAGTTGGGCTTACGATCCGTCGATTACGCCGCCGGGATATAATCCAACGGATGCGAACCGCCTGCTCGACGCAGCGGGTTGGAAACGCGGTCCGGGCGGCCTGCGCCAGCGCAACGGCGCGATGCTGAGCGTGGAGTTCGCGCTGGTGAGCGGGCTCGCCGATGCGGAACAGAGCGCCTTGATGGTACAGCAGCAGCTGCGCCCGTTCGGGATTGCCGTGACGCTGCGAAAGTATTCCCCGGTTCAGTACGCTGCACCGGCGCAGAACGGCGGACCGCTTTTCGGCGGCAATTTCCAAATGGCGTTCCTGCAGATTCTCAGCGGAATCGATCCGAGCACGGAGTACTTTTTCGGCTGCGATCAGGTACCGCCGCGCGGTTTCAATTTGAGCCGGTACTGCGACCCGCAGATTCAGCGCGCGCTCGATGCGGACGAGCAAACGTACGATCCCGCAACGCGCCGGCGTTACAGCGAAATCGTGCAGCGCGTGATGGCGCAGGAATTACCGTGGGTTCCGCTGTGGCGGCGCCGTTCGATTTCGGTGTATCCGGCGTGGCTGCACGGCGTCAACCCGTCACCTACAACGCCTTACTGGAACGTTTGGGAGTGGAGAACATGAACATCTACAAAATGGCCGTCCTTGCGTGCGCAGCGTGTCTGCTCGCGCAATCAGGCGCACCCGCGGCGCAAAGCAAGATCGTAACCGACGTCACGACCATTCTCAAACGTCCCGATATGCGCGCATCGCAGCTCGGCGTTGCCTTTTACGACCTCGATTCCGGACGAATGCTGTACCAGCACGACGCGAACAAATACTTCGTCGCCGCCTCGACGACGAAGGTGCTGACTGAAAGCACGTCGCTCTCGTTGCTCGGCCCGAACTACCGCTTCACGACGTCCGTGTACCGGAACGGCGCCGTGGACTCCGGCGGCGTTTTGCACGGCGACATCATCCTGCGGGCTTCCGGCGATCCGAATCTCTCCAATCGCATTCAACCTGACGGCACGCTCGCGTTCGAAAATGAAGATCACGCCTACGGCGGCAGTCCGGATACCAAGGCCGTCCCGGGAGATCCGCTCGCGGTGCTGCGCGATCTGTCAAAACAAATCGCGGCGCACGGAATCAAGAGTGTGACCGGCAGCGTGATCGTCGACGATTCGCTGTTTCCGGACAATACGCAGGAAGGCGGCACGGGCACGAACGTGGCGCCCATCGTCGTCAACGACAACGTCGTAGACGTCACCCTCTCCCCCGGCTCGAAAGCGGGCGATCCGGTGCACGTCTCCGTTTCGCCGGTAACCGCGTATGTGAACTTCGTCAATTCAGCCGTCACCGGTGCGGCCAAGTCGGCAAATACGATAAACATGCCGACCGACGTGGCGGATTCGCAGGGCAATCGGCGCGTCACGATTACCGGGTCGTTTCCGATCGATTCGCGGCCCATTCTTTACGCGTATCCGGTACCATCGGCGCGCCAATTCGCGGAAGTCGCGTTGACGCAGACGCTGTCCGATGCCGGCGTTCACGTACAACAGGCACCTAGCGCGACGCCGGCGGACCCCAAGACACTCACAGCGGCGTACACCACGCAAAATCAAGTCGCGACGCACGTCTCTCCGCCGCTCTCCGAAGACATCAGGATCACGCTCAAGGTGAGCGACAATCTGCATGCGGCGATCATGCCCTATCTGTGGAGTGCACTGATCGCTCACGATACCAGCGATCCGCAAGCGGCGGGATTCAAACTCGAAAACGCGTTCCTGCGGCGTGCCGGATTCGATCCGCTGCAGTTCGTGCAGAACGACGGCGAGGGTGCGAACGCATTCTTTCGGCCCGCGAACATGGTGCGGTTTCTCGCGTACGTTCGCAAACAGTCATTCTATCCGTATATCTACCGCGGCTTGCCGGTGCTTGGCGTGGACGGCACGCTGTTCAACATTCAAGTCCATGCGCCGGGCGCCGGAAAGGTGCACGCAAAAACCGGCACCAACGGCAACGGCGATCTCCTCAACGGCAACCGGTTATTTCTTACCGGAAAAGGCCTGCTGGGATTCATGACCACGCGCAGCGGCAAGCACGTCGCGTTTTGCGTTTATCTCAATAACTACGGCCTGACGCCCTCCGCCGACGTCGAAACGGCAGCCGGGCAGATTGCCGGCGAAATCGCGAACGACGGCTATCTCGGTCTTTAAGGAGCGCAGCGATGCACGGGCTTTTACTTAGCACGCTTTTCCTGACGGCGTCACAACGCGCGAGCGTCGACGCCGTCTTTAAGCAATATAACGCGACCACCGTGCCCGGCTGCGCCCTGGGAGTGTTCCGCAATGGATCCGTCGCTTACGCGCGCGGCTACGGCATGGCGGACCTCGAACACGACGTGCGCATCACGCCCGCGTCGCTCTTTGACGTCGGTTCCATCTCGAAGCAGTTCGCAGCGGCTGCAATCGTGCTGCTTGCCGAACAAGGCAAAGTCTCGTTCACCGACGACGTGCGCAAATACATTCCCGAATTGCCGAACTACGGCGCGCCCCTCACACTCAACGAGTTGATGTGGCATACGAGCGGCCTTCGCGATTATACCGACCTGCTGGACCTTGCGGGATACGGCCTCGAAGATGCGACGACCGACGACGAGGCGCTTTCGTACATCGTTCGTCAGCGCTCGCTCGATTTTCCGAGTGGAACGCAGTACGAGTACTCGAACACGAACTACTTTCTGCTTTCCGTCATCGTGAAGCGCGTAACCGGTCAAACGCTCGCGCAGTTCGTGCGGCAGCACATCTTCTTGCCGCTCGGCATGACGCACACGGTCTATCGCGACGACTACGCGATGCTCATTCCGAATCGCGCGATGGGCTACGCCCCGGCGGGAAACGGGCACTTCAAAAACAGCATGTCGAACTGGCAGCAAACGGGTGACGGCGCCGTTCAGCTCTCCATCCAAGACGCGCTGAAGTGGGACGAAAACTTCTACGATCCGCGCGTCGGCGGAGCGGAGTTGGTCCGGCAAATGCAGACGCCGGGACACCTTTCCGATGGCAAGCAACTGCGTTATGGGCGCGGCCTTTTCATCGGAACCTATCGCGGATTGAAGGAGATTTCGCACGGCGGCGCATGGATCGGCTACCGCGGCGAGTTCGACCGTTATCCGTCCGTGCACACGTCGGTCGTGGTTCTTTGCAATTCGGACGCGGCAATACCCGACGGACTCGCACAAAAGGTCGCGGACATCGTACTTGCACCGCATCTTGCCCCGTTGCAAGCTCATTCGCGTGCAGCAAAAAGCGCCTTGCCGCCTTCGGCGTTCACCGGAAGGTATTTCAATTCGCTCGGCGCCGACGTACTGCACGTCGCCGCGCACGGCGACCGCATCGCGCTCGATCTTGGCGGAACGCTGCTGCCGCTCGAACCCGCAGGCGGAACGACGTTCACGATCGGCACGACGGTTTTGAAGTTCATCGTTCCGAAAGGCGCCGCTTCGGCAAGCGCGCTTTCCATCGACAGCGGCGACGGGTCCAGTGACTTTGCGCGCAAATTCATCCCAAGCGTGCCGACGAGGGCAGAGTTGCAAGGCACTGCAGGCACGTACCACAGTTCCGAACTCGGCGTCACGTGGCAATTGCGCGTCGACGGCAATACGGTTGCATTGGTTCCATCACGTAATTTGCCTGAAGACGCCGCAGGGAAATTACAACCGCAGATGGCGGACACGTTCTCGTCCGCGCACGGTTTTCTGATACGCTTCACACGCGACGCCGCGCACCGCATCACCGGCTTTACGCTCAGCGCAGGCCGCGGCCTTCGCTCGCTGACGTTTACACGCGTCTTGTCATCCTGAGGTATCGAAGGACGCCGCGAAGTCGAGGCGCAGGTTCGCAGAGCCTGTGAACGGTCGAACACGACGCCGAGCGCTTCGCGCTCGCCCTTCGACGACGCTCAGGGTGGTTCGATACCTCACCATGACAAGTCGTCGCCATGACAAATAGTCATCGTGACGCGCAACGAGCGCTTCGCGCTCGCCCTTCGACGACGCTCAGGGTGGTTCGATACCTCACCATGACAAGTCGTCACCATGACGAGTCGTAATCGTGGCAAGTAGTCGCCATGGCAAACAGCGACTAGAAGTTCGTGACGAAGTTTACGAGTCCGAACGCTAGGAAGAACCAGATTCCGTAGATTGCGGCCAGTCCAACAATGATCTCACCGGCGCGTCGAATCCAACCGCCCGGACCCTGCGTGACGAGCAGAACCGCGTCGGCGATCATGGCGATACCGCCGATGATTGCAAACACGCCGAACACGTAAAGAACGATCATGTTCGTTACGAGCGATCCGCCCAGCAAACCGCCGCCCGAGAGCCCAATGAACCAGCCGGCGAGCACGCCCAAGAACAGGATCGCGCCGATGCGTGAGGCGAGAGAAACCCACCACCGTTCCGGCGATAGTTCGAGGCGCAGTCCCAAGCGCCGCCGCGCAATCCAGGCAGCAAGACGAAGCAACAGTGAGATGACGAGTATCGCGACGAAGCAGAGCAGCATCGTTTTGAGCGTGCCGAGCGACTTCAACCCGTTCACCTTCTGAAAGATCATGACGGGAATGAACTCGTCGGTGGTCCACGACACGACGTTGCCATTCGCATCCGTCGTGAACTTCAGGTGCGCCTGACCGTTGACTTGCCGATAATACAACGGTCCGACTTCGCGCCAGCGAATCGGCGCATCCGCCGTATTGGTGAGCATGCTCACTTCGATCGTGCCGTCGGGTCTCGCAGTCACGCCGGTTTGACCGAGCGCATAAATCAATTGCAGCGCGCGCCCGGCACGGCGGCTGCTCTGGTACCATCCGGCGACGCGCGCCGCATCGCGTTTTGGATCGGCGACCGTCGTCTCGTTCGGCGGCGAATACGGGTAGTAGCGATCGAGGAACGCCCGGAAGATATCCGTACGGACTTTTTCGACCGCGCCGGCTTTACCGGCGCTGTTGAACGACATGAAGATGCCGACGTGCTGCTTCGGCAAAAGGTGCAAATCGCTATGGAATACGTCCGTGTCGCCCGCGTGGCCGACGATCATCTGCCCGTTGCGATTCTCCTGATAGAATCCCAGATCGAATCCGTTCATTCCCGGAGCGGGCGCAACTTGCAGCGTCCACATTTGCGCGATCATAGCGGGGCTGAGAATCGTGCCGCCGTTATACCGGCCGCCTTGCAAATAGGCGAGCATGAACTTCGACATGTCGTCGACGCTTGCCGACGATGCGCCCGCGGGCGCAGCCTCTACGTATTCGAAATGCTGCGGTTTTCCGCTGGATGCCGTCGTATAGCCGTCAGCCATGAGCGGCGCGAGATTCGCCGGCAGCGGCTGCAAGAACGTCGAGTGATTCATCCCGAGCGGCTTGAAAATATGGTCGGCGACGTACCGATCGAAGGGCTCGCCGGAAACCCGCTGCACGATGTATCCCGCGAGCGCCGCGCCGTAATTTGAATACGCAATGACCTGGCCGGGCGGGAAAATTCTGCCCGGGATGTGTTCCTTGAGATACTTGCCCAGCGGGTAGAGCTGCGTAGATTTGTCGACGAAGAGGTCGCGTATGACTTCTTCGAATCCAGGCGTGTGCGTCATCAAGTTGCGCAGCGTAATCGGCTTGCCGTACTTGGGCGGAATCTTGAAATCGAGGTACTGGTTTACATCCGCGTCGAGATTGAGTTTGCCGGCTTGCACCTGCTGCATGACGGCCGTCCATGTAAAGAGTTTCGAAACGGATCCAGGCCTGAAGAGCGTGCGATCGGGAATGATCGGCGAACGCTTCTGCAGATTCGCGTAGCCGTAACCCTTTTCAAAGATGACTTTGCCGTCTTGCACGACGACGATACCGGCGCCGGCGATGTCCGCCCTTCGAATCGCATACGGCACGAGCCCGTCGAAGAACGGCTGCACATCCGATGCGCTCAGCGGCGTCGCCGCCGGGTGCGGTGCCGCGATCGCGGCTGCCAAAAGTAAACCAGCTATCATCCTACACGGGCCTCCACTCCCACTTTGCTCGAACGTTCCAGTTCTGCGGCGATCGCATTCCAAATTTTGATGCCGCCGTTTCGCACGGGATCATCGGCAGGCAATCTGGTTTCTCGCTCCGCCGCTTCAATTGCGCGAGCGGCTGCCGCGGCGTCGAGCGCCGACGTATCGAGCGCAATGGCGGCGACGCGCGCGGGCTTCACGTGCGCGAGAATGGCCTCGTGCGCCGCAATCAGATCGCGCAGCGCAGGTATCGCGTTCGTGAACCCATCGATCTGCGTCGTGTTCGGACGATGGCAAAGCACCAGCGCGTCCGGCGCGCTTCCATAGAGCAAACCGAACGTCACCGGTGCGTATGCCGGATGGAAAATCGAGCCTTGCCCTTCGACCAGAAGCACGTCGCTCTTCGGCGATGCACCGAGCACGAGCTGTTCGGCTGCGCCCGTGACGAAATCCGAAATGACCCGGTCGACCGCGATGCCCCACCCCGCGATCATGATGCCCGTTTGTCCCGTCGCGATGAATTCCGCTTGCGTTCCGGCTATGTGCGCCGCACGTTCGATCTCGAGCATTGCCGTCATCTTGCCGACGGCGCAGTCGCTGCCCACCGCAAGCACGACACTCTGCGGCACGTTATATGCGGCGCCGCTGAAAATCGGAATCGAACCAACCGCGCGCACGTCCCACAACCGCGCGCCGCTCTTACGCGCGCGCTCGACGAACTCCGCATCATCGTTCAGAAACTGATGAAGCCCGCTGACGATTTCGAGGCCGGCGTCAATTCCGGCCAGAACGAAGGCGCGCAAGACGGGGGGCAGCACTCCGCCGTGCGTGGCAACGCCCACGAGCAGCGAGGTGGGTTTGTAAGCCAATGCTTCTTCTACATTCGCAACGACCGGTGCGTCGCAGAGCAGCGCCGGCACGACGTCGCGAACGCGCTTGCCCGCGTTCTTCGAATCGATGACCGCAGCTATCTCTTCCGGACGAAAACGAATTACGCCGAAGGCGGTCTTGCACGCCGTCGGGTCCGAAAGGTAACCTTCGGTGAGAACCGCGTATCGCCGTGCGCGGCGTGGGGCGTCGGACATTGGAGT
>Ga0209168_10003319_pt1 | contig 11151 bp, 12 predicted proteins | sample Coa_R1_FD_187156 | JGI IMG/M metagenome (GOLD analysis project Ga0209168, IMG submission 187156) | Surface soil microbial communities from Centralia Pennsylvania, which are recovering from an underground coalmine fire - Coalmine... | ecosystem: Environmental > Terrestrial > Soil > Unclassified ... | reverse complement strand
CTGATCGTGACCGGCGGGTACCGGGTGCCCGTCTCGTTCGATGGTGAGCGGCTCGGCAGCGGGACGGCGCTGTGGCGGCTGTACGATTCGCGGCGCGCCGGGGCGTTGTCGGCCGCGGCCTGGGCGCGGCTGGAGACGTGCCTGGGGCAGGGGCTGGGCGCGTGCAACACGATGGGCACCGCGTCCACGATGGCGATCATGGCCGAGACGCTGAGGATGACACTGCCGGGTTCCGCCGTGATCGCTTCCGGGGATCCGGTGCAGGTGTCGCTCGCCGAGGAGGCCGGGCGGCGGATCGTCGGCCTGGTCCGCGATGACATGCGGCCTTCGTCGCTGCTGACACCTCCGGGATTCGAGCGTGCGATGACGGTGCTGGCTGCGGTCGGAGGGTCGACGAACGCGATCATCCACCTGTGCGCGGTGGCGGGGCGGCGCGGGCTGTCGCTGCCATTGGCTTCGTTTGGCGAGGTCGCCGCGTCTGTGCCGGTGATGCTTGACGTCGCGCCGGTCGGGACCGGGCTCATGGACGACCTGGCCCGGGCGGGCGGGGTGCCCGCGGTACTGGCCTCGCTGGCCGGGGCGCCGGGGCTCTGGCCGCTTGTTCCTTCCGGGGTTACGCCGCTGCCTGCGTTCATGGTGGTGCGGGGGAACCTGGCGCCGGACGGGGCGGTGATCAAGGCGGCGGCGGCCAGCCCGTCGCTGCTGCGGCACCGGGGGCCCGCGGTGGTGTTCCACTCGTACGAGGAGATGCGGGCGCGGATCGACGACCCGTCGTTGGGTGTCACGGCTGATTCGGTGCTGGTGCTGGCGGGCTGCGGCCCGGCCGGGATGGCCATGCCGGAGTGGGGCAACATCCCGATCCCGGCCAGGCTGCTCAGCCAGGGCGTGACGGACATGGTGCGGATCACTGACGGGCGGATGAGCGGAACGGGGTTCGGCACGGTGGTGCTGCACGTGGCGCCGGAAAGCGCGGTGGGCGGGCCGCTGTCACGGCTGCGGAACGGCGACGTGGTGTCGTTGGATGCGTACGAGGGTTCCCTGGTTACCGACGCCGACCTGTCCGGGCGGGAGTCGGTGCTGCCGCCGGTTCGCGACCGGCGGGGGTGGCCGGTGCTGCACCGGATGCATGTACTGCAGGCGCCGGAGGGGTGCGACTACGACTTCCTGGTGGCCCGGACGCCGGACCAGCTGACCTTCAGGGAGCCGGTCATCGGCCGGTCGTAGGGTGGGGACATGCCCGACGGCGCCCTCGGGATCCCGAGGGCGCCGTGCGTGGCCGGGTTAGCTGGCGAAGAAGCGGTATGAGCCGACCTCGGTGAGTTCTTCCTGGAACGGTCCCTGGTCGAGGCGGTCGGCGATGCCGGCCTGGAACTCGCCGAACGCCTTCACGGCCAGGAGCGGGTTGGGCTCCTGCGTGACCTGAACGACGTGGATGAATGTCACCTGGTCATTGAGGCGGAACGTAGCGTAGCTCACGCCGTCGGGCTGGGTGCGGTGCAGTTCGGCGTAGACCGCCTCGACGAGCTTGGCGTTGGCGTCGGCCTGGTCGGGCTTGGTCCGGTAGCGGATGAGGCGCTGGTACATGGCTATCTCCTGATCTCCTGTAGTTGCGGGGTGTTCTGGGTTTGCGCGGCTGGGGCTGCTCTGTGCTTGCGCGGCAGGGTCAGGCCGGCGGCGGCGCCGAGCAGGGCCAGGCCCGCGCAGGCGCCCATCGCGGGACCGAAGCCGGCGGTGAACCGCGCCGGGGAAGCGTATCCGCTGCGGGCGGCGAACACCGCGGCGCAGATCGCGATCCCGAACACGCCGCCCAGCTGGCGGAGCATGGTGAGCGTGCCCGAGGCCTGGCCGATGGCGGTTGCCGGGACGCTGCTCATCACCGCGCTCATCGTGGCGGGGATGGCCACCGAGGCTCCGCTGCCCGCCAGGATCAGCGGCGCGATCAGGTCCTCGTAGGGCAGGCCGGTGCGCGCGATCAGGGCGATCCAGGCCAGGCCGGCGGCGGCGACGGTCAGGCCGACGGTGATGAGCGGCCGCTCGCCGATCCGGGCGATGAGCGCGCCGGCGAACGGCGCGATCAGGGTCAGCGTGGCCCAGCCGGGCAGCAGCCGCAGGCCGGTGCCGAGGGGGTCGAAGCCGAGGCCGGTCTGCAGGAACTGGGCCATGAGGAACACCAGCGCGAGCAGCATGGCGAACACGGCGAAAGCCGCCGCGTTCCCGGCCGCGAACGATCGCTCCTTGAACAGCCGGACCGGGACCATCGGATGGCCGATGCGCAGCTCCCAGGCCACGAAGGCCGTGGCGAGCACCGCGCCCGCCGCGATGGTGGCGATGATTTCCGGGCTGGCCCAGCCGAGACTGTTCGCGCGGATCAGGGCCCAGACCAGGCCGAGCGCGCCGCCGGTGGCCAGGAGCAGGCCGACCGGATCGAGCCTGGTCCTGGTTCCGGCCGTGGCGGTCATCCTGGTCAGGATCAGCGGGATCAGGACCGCGCCGATCGGGACGTTCAACCAGAAGATCCAGGGCCAGGCCAGGCCCTGCGTGACCGCGCCGTCCACGACCGGCCCGGCCAGCACCGCGATCCCGGTCACGCTGCTGAAGATGCCCAGCGCCCAGGCTCGTTTTTGGGGAGGGTAGGCGGCCGATAGCGCGGCTAGGGCAAGCGGAAGCATGAGCGCCGCGCCCGCGCCCTGCACCGCGCGGGCGGCGATGAGCGCGCCGGCGTTCGGGGCCAGGGCGCATGCGGCTGAGGCAGCGGTGAACAGGCCCACCCCCGCGGCCAGCATGCGGCGCCGCCCGAGCCGCTCCCCCGTCGCCGCGCCGGTCAGCAGCAGCACGGCGAAGCTCAACGTGTAGGCGTTCACCGTCCACTCCAGCGCGGCCAGCGAGGCATGCAGGTGCACCCTGATCACGGGCAGCGCGGTCGCGACCACCTGGCTGTCCAGCGACACCATGAACGACACCACGGAGGTCAGGGCCAGTACCCAGCGCGGGCCGTTGTCTGTGTGTTCCATGACTCCTCCCTTCATTGGGTTCAGACACCGGCATGATCGGAAGCTAAGCGATGAATTTTCGGCGCTGGCGGGGTCCATAGAGGTGGGAGGAGTGGTGGCCGCGATGGATACGGTGCTGGACAGGGCGCGGGCCGGAGATGACCGGGCGTTCGGTGAGCTGACCGACCCGCTGATGGGCGAGCTCCGGCTGCACTGCTACCGGATCCTCGGCTCGTTGCAGGACGCCGAGGACGTTCTGCAGGAGACGCTGCTGGCGGCGTGGCGGGGGTTGAGCGGCTTCGAGGAGCGCGCGTCGCTGCGCACCTGGCTGTACCGGATCGCGACCAACCGGTGCCTGAACGTGCTGCGGGCCAGCTCCCGGCGGCCGCGACTGGCGCCGACCGGACCGTCGTGGGCGCCCGAGCCGACCCGCCGGGGCGAACCGTCGTGGCTCTCGCCTCTTCCGGATGTTTTCCTGGATGGCGTGCCGGACCTGGGAGTCGGTCCCGAGGCACGATACGAGGCCCAGGAGACGATCGCGCTGGCGTTCGTCGCGGCGGTGCAGAAACTGCCGCCGCGGCAGCGGGCCGCCCTGGTGCTCCGGGATGTGCTGGGCTTCCGGTCTTCGGAGGTGGCGGACATGCTGTCCGTTAGTGAGGCATCGGTGAACAGCGCACTCCAGCGGGCGCGAGCCACCATGTCGCAGGCACTGCCCGGACCGGGCCGCGAGCGCGCGCCGCTGCCTCGCTCCGCTCGGGAACGGGAGGTAGCTACGCGGTTCGCGACCGCATTCGCTGGCGGCGACGTCGACGGCGTGGTGTCGCTGCTGACCGACGACGCGTGGTTCACGATGCCGCCGGTGACGCTGGAGTACCAGGGTCCGGTGGCCATCGCCGCGTTCCTGCAGTCCACTCGTACCTGGCGCGCGCCGCGGCGGTACCGGCTGGTCCCCACCCGGGCGAACGGGCAGCCCGCGTACGGGTTCTATGTGCAGGAGCCGTCCGGGACGGTGTTCGGCGGGCACGGGATGATCGTGCTCACCCTCGAAGGGGACCGGATCTCGGCGATTACCCGGTTTGTCGACAACGAGACGATGAGGGCGTTCGGGCTGCCGGAGGCGCTGGACTGAGCTTTTTGCTTGTAGTGGCGTTCGCTGGCTTAGGTGGCTGGGCTGGCTGATTGTGGGCGCTTGGGGCGGCGTCTGGGCTGGGCTGGCGGGTCGGTGCCGACGTTGGCGGCGCGCGGAGAGGTTCAGGCTCTGGTAGCATCTCGGCGAGGTACTCGGGCCGTTAGCTCAGCGGGAGAGCGCTTCCCTGACACGGAAGAGGTCACTGGTTCAAATCCAGTACGGCCCACCAGGCACTTCTTATTCCTGGCCCTACCAGGTACGCTCCGTGGCCCTACAACTGGCCTTACAGCGAGCGCTACATCCGCCCAGTAGCGCTCAACTGCTTCCAGCACGACTCCGAGGACGTACCGGGCACCGTCATCCGGGCCGACTCGATGGCCTGGCTCGCGCCCGCCCCGCGCGGTAACTGGCGATCCGCTCTACTCGCCGACACCGGCCACGACCACCTGCGCAACTGATCCCATCTCGGCGCCGTCAGGCTGCGCGGCGCAAGCGAGTTTCGTTTGCAGATGTGATGAGCAACCGGGTGCGACATGCGAGATCCGCCCCGATATGCATGGATTTCGCCGCTGAGCACTACTGGCCCGCAGCTGCGCAGATCGGGGGTGTTCTGCGCGACGGCACAGCCGGCCGGCAGGCCGACGGCGGGGCGCGTGCGGCGGCAAGGCGGACGGTGGAGGGGCAGGCAAGCCGGATCAGGAAAATCTTGAACCTGCTGTCGATTCTGGTGCCGGGCGGCCGTAGGGAAGGTGAGTCGGGCAGCCGGTAGGTATCCGCAGGGTGCCGCTGGCCGATCCTTCCGGGACGTTCCCGGTCCGCACGCAACCTGCAAGGGAGAATGAGATGGATACTCCGCGAGTCGTATCACCAGATGAGTGGCTGGCAGCACGCAAGGAACTGCTCGCCCGGGAGAAGGAAGCCAGCCGCGCGAAAGATGTGCTCGACGCGGCCCGCCGCGCCCTGCCGATGGTGGAGATCGGCAAGAACTATGTCTTCACCGGACCGGAGGGACAGGCGAGCCTGGCCGGCCTGTTCGGCGGGCGCCGCCAGCTCATCGTCTACCACTTCATGTGGCGCCACGAGGACTCGGGCTTCCCCGGCGAGGATCAGGGCTGCCCGACCTGCTCGGTCGTGGCGGATAACATCGGCGACCTGTCCCATCTGCATGCCTGTGACACCACCCTGGTCCTGATGTCCCGCGCGCCGCTGGCCAGCATCGAGCGGTTCCGGCACCGGATGGGCTGGCCGGTGCCGTGGTACTCCTCGTTCGGCAGCGACTTCAACTACGACTTCCACGTCAGCTTCGATGAGGACGCCGCCCCGCTGGAATACAACTACAAGGACGGGGAGGCGCTCGAACGCGCCTACCCCTATGTCCGGTCTGGCCGGGACGCGTTCGGGGTGAGCGTCTTCCTGCGTGAGGGTGACCGCGTCTTCCACACCTACTCGGCGTATGCCCGCGGCGTCGACCCGCTGATCGGCACTTATCACTACCTTGACCTGACCCCGATGGGCAGGCAGCGGGGTGTGGTCGGGTTCCCGTATCACGACCGATACGACGCGGGCTCGTGATGGCCGGGGCAGTGGCGGCCAGGTGGCTGCTCACGGCGGTGTTCGCCGCAGCCGGGCTGTGCTCACTGCCGGTCCCCAGACGGGTGGACACGGCGCGGATGGCGGCCCGGGTCCCCCGAGGTGTTCCATGCGCTGATGTGCACGGCACTGATCGCCATGACCTGGCGATCAGAGCCGATCGCGCCGAGGTGGTTCGAGCCGGCTCTGTTCGGCTGCGCCGTGGTCTGGTTCGGGCTGGCCGGCCCGGGCGGAGTCGCGGGTTTCCAGGTGCGCAGGCTGGCTGGCCTGCATCATACGCTGATGGCGGGCGCCATGATCTGGATGATCACCGCCATGCCCGCCGCTTCGCGCATGGGGCCGGCCGGGCCTGCCCGCAGTGCCATGCCTGCCATGTCCCCGTCGGCTGCGCCCGCGGCGGTGCTGGCCGTCTGCGTCCTGCTCGCGGCCTACTTCGCGCTCGCAGCTGTGCCATGGTTCGTGCGTGCTATCGGTCATGGGCGGCGCGTGACCGACAGGGCCGCAGCCGGTCACGCCGCTATGAGTGCCGGGATGGCGGCGATGCTGCTGGCGATGCTCTGAACTCAGGCAACGGTGCCGGGAATCAGGAAAGGTGCCGGTCCGGGCCCTCCGTGTCGCGTGATACACATAGTCGGCGTCGAGGACGGCCAGGCCGGGCTGCGCGAGCTGGGCGCGGAGGCGGGCGGGCTGATGGCTGGCGCGTTCGTGGCGCTGCACGAGAAAATGGGACAGCTGCCGGGTCTGGCCACATCCTGGCCATAGGTCTGGCAGACAGCAACTGGAGGCCAACATGAGGTACGCGTTGCTGATCTACTCGCCATTGGACGCGCGCGGGTACGCCGCCCCGGCGTCTGGTGCCATCAATGACATGACCGCTTACGTCCGCACGGCCAGGGATGCCGGGGTGCTGGTGGCCGCCGAGCAGCTCACCCACACCGACTCGGCGACCAGCGTGCGGATGCGCGGCGGGGACCTGCTGCTCACCGATGGCCCGTTCATGGAGACCAAGGAGCATCTGCTGGGCTTCTTCCTGATCGATGTTCCCGGCCTGGACGCCGCGCTGGAGTGGGCGGCGCGGCTGCCGCCCGCCACCTACGGCACTGTCGAGGTGCGGGCTGCGCAGGCCGATCAGCCGTGGCAGGCGGTGCTGGACTGAGGCCCGGCCCTGGCGCGACAGCTCATGCACCGATCCGGTGGGTGAGCCGGCGGTGAGCATAGACGGCCTGGAGCGTGCCTACCGAGAGGAATGGACGACCGTAGTCGCGGCCCTGGCTCGGCGGCTGGATGACCTGCAGGCGGCCGAGGATGCCGCCGCCGAGGCGTTCGCGGCGGCAGCGCGGACCTGGCCGCGTGACGGCATCCCGCCCAATCCCGGCGGCTGGCTGACCGTCACCGCGTGGCGCAAGGCCGTCGACCAGCTGCGCCGTGACCGCCCGGTCGCCGTCGACCCGCAGGTGCTTGCCGAGGTGACGCACAGTGCTGGTGAGGAGGATGCGGAGATGGAGACTGGGCCGCTGGGCGATGACCGGCTGGGGCTGGTGTTCGCGTGCTGCCACCCTGCGCTGGCGCTTGAGGTGCGCGTGGCGATGACGCTGCGGTATGTTGCCGGGCTGACCACGCGGGAGATCGCCGCGGCGTTCCTGCTGCCGGAGCTGACCCTGGCGCAGCGGCTGGTCCGGGCGAAGCGGAAGATCCGCGAGGCGGGAATCCGCTTCGAGGTACCTGACCCGGACCGGCTTGCCGGCCGGCTGAGCGGGGTGCGCGCGGTCATCTACCTGGTGTTCAACGAGGGATATGCGGCCACAGGCGGTGACGGGCTGGTCCGCGCCGAGCTGTGCCAGGAGGCGATCTGGCTGGCCCGGCTGCTGCACCGGCTGCAGCCCGGCGACGTCGAGACTGCGGGGCTGCTCGCGTTGATGCTGCTGCATCACGGCCGGGCGGCGGCACGCCAGGACGCCGACGGCAGACCGGTGCCGCTGGCCGACCAGGACCGGTCACGGTGGGATCAGGCGCTGATCACCGAGGGGACCGGCGTGCTGGACGCCGCGATGGCCCGGCGCGCGCCGGGACCTTACCAGCTGCAGGCGGCGATCATCGCTGTTCATGTTCAGGCGGCCAGCTTCGCCGACACCGACTGGGTGCAGATCGCCGCCCTGTACGGCGAACTGGCCCGCCGGGACCCGTCTCCAGTGATCGAGATCAACCGGGCGGTAGCGGTCGGGATGGCCGACGGCCCCCGTGCCGGGCTGGCGGTCCTGGAACCGATCCTGGCCTTGGGGTCGCTGGCGGCCTACGCGCCGCTGCACGCGGCCCACGCGGACCTGCTCGAACGTGCGGGCCAGATGGAGGAAGCCGCCGCCGCGTGGGCCCGGGCCGCGCACACCACAGGCAACTCGGCGCTGCGCGGCGAACTACGCCGACGGCGTGATGAGGCAGGCGGGGAGCACCGCCCGGGAAAACCTTGAGCCTGCTGTCGATTCCAGTGCCGGGCGGCCGTAGGGAAGGTGAGACCGGGCAGTCGACAGGTACCCCACGGTGCCGCTGGCCGATCCCTGAAAGGTGGGGGACATGAAACTCACCGGCCTTGCGGCTGCTCAACCGTCCCTGCTCGCGACCCGACGCACCAAGCTCATCCTGGTCCTGCTGTGCTCTGTCGCATTCCTCGACTTCGTTGATACCACCATCGTCAATGTGGCGCTTCCCTCAATGCGCCTTGGCCTGCACATGTCGGTGCAGAACTTGCAGTGGATCCCAAGCGCCTACCTGCTCACCTACGGCGGTTTCATGCTTCTGGGCGGCAGGGCTGCCGACCTGCTCGGCCGGCGTCGCGTCCTGGGCGCCGGGACGTCGCTGTTCGGCCTCGCGTCGATCATCGGCGGACTGGCCGGGAGTTCCGGCGTCCTTATCGGGGCACGCCTCGCGCAGGGCGCGGGTGCCGCCATGATGCTCCCCGCTGCGCTGTCGATCCTGACCACAACATTCAGCCGGGCCGACGACCGCCACAAGGCGCTGGGCGCCTGGGGCGGCGTGGCCGGGCTTGCCTCCGCATTCGGGGTGCTGCTCGGTGGTGTCCTGACCCAGGGACCCGGCTGGCGCTGGGTGTTTTTCGTCAATCCCCCCATCTGCCTCCTCGTGCTCGGCGCGGCTTTCTGGCTGATCCCCAGTGAACGGCGTCACGCGCAGCTCGGCGGCTTCGACCTTCGCGGAGCCGTCCTGTCCACCGGCGGGATGCTCCTGCTCGTGTACGCGATCGTCAGGGCACCCGACGTCGGCTGGGGCGGGGCCCGCACCATCGCCGAACTCACCGCAGCCGGCGCGCTGCTGGCCGTGTTCGCCATCAACGAGCTGCGCCGGGCAAACGCGCTGCTTCCCCTCTCCATCTTCCGGATCAAGGGGCTCGCCGCACTCCGGATTCCCCAAGGCAATGGTTATCATGGCGGCTTCCAGGGATCGTATCGGAGATCCATGCCAGGCATCCGGTAATGGTGCAGGCGATCTGTACGTTCATTCCGGCCGTCTTACGCTTCCCGGAGTACAGTTCCGGGTGCGCCCTCCACGCCCAGCGCTTGTACCAGCAGCGGGTGATTGTCGAGACAGCGCGGCTGATCGTGGGTTGCGAGACGCCGAAGTTCTCAGCGATTTCCACTTGGACCCGGTTCCTGCGCAGATAGGTCAAGGTTACGGTGAGCGCATTGCGCAGCCCGAGTACCGGCGGCCATCTGTGCATCCTTGGCGAAAGCTCGCGGGCTTCAATTCTTGCGCACAGCTCGGTGATCCCGGCTTTGGTGAATCCGGTGGTATGATACCTGCGCGGCATGTTTCTTCTGGACTGAGTGTGGTAACCCAATCCTTTCGAGAAGCAGGCCGCCTTTCACGTAGGCGCGCCGCTATTCAGCACATTGCCGGAAGAGGATCGCGAGATGACTGAACGAATCTCGTTGGAAGGAAAGGTCGCGGTTGTGACCGGGGCAGGCCGCGGGCTGGGACGGGCATACATCGAACTTCTCGCCGAACGGGGCGCCCGGGTTGTGGTGAACGACCTGGGGACCGACGTATCGGGGTCCGGGAAGGACTCCACGATAGCGGAGCAGGCGGCCGACCTCATTCGGTCACGTGGAGGCGAGGCCATCGCGGATGACAGCGATGTTTCCACCCCTGAAGGTGGCAGTGCCCTCATCGCGAGGACCATCGAGCATTTCGGGAGAATAGACCTTCTCGTGAACAACGCCGGCATCTGCGGAAGCCAGCTATTCGAGGACGCCCCCCTTGAGGATTTCGATCACTACTGGCGTGTGCACCTCGGCGGACCGGTTAACACGGTGAAGGCTGCCTGGCCGCATATGGTCGCGCAGCGGTACGGGAAGATCATCCTCGTCACGTCATACGTCGGCCTGTTCGGAATGCGTGGCCAAGCGACCTATGCGGCGGCCAAGAGCGCAGTAGTCGGCTTGATGCGCATCCTTGCAATTGAAGGAGCTGAACATGGCATTCTCGTGAACACCATTTCCCCGGCCGGGTATACGAGGATGCACCCGGCCGCGGGATCCCGCGTGTCTGAAGCAGATGGGAAAGCTGCCCTGCCGGTTGAGGCTGTTGCGCCAGCGATCGTCTGGCTGGCAAGCGATGGTTGTTCGGAGACGAGCCGCATCTACCACGTGGAAGCCGGAGCAATCCAACGTATCGCAATCGTCATGGGACCTGGCTTCTACGATCCACATCTGACACCCGAGAGCATCGCCGAGAACTACGCAAAGGTCGAATCGATCCAGGGCTTCTCCGAACCGGGTCCGTTCGAGCCCGAGTGATGGCAGTACGTAGATACAGATACCTGCAACTGAATGAGCCGCATTTTGTTACCGAATAGACGCTTCACGTGACTAACCCTCATGGCAGCGGATAGTGAGCCCATTTCATCCTGCTTGTGATGAGTTCATCACGGTCTGGTGACGTCGCGGAGCGTCGCTGCCGGCAACAAAGAAGCCCCCGGTAGATGAGGCAGTCGACCAAAACGACCTTCATCGCCACCAGGGGCTCCCGTGCTTTTCTACCGTGCCGCGCTGCCGTTGTCGCGCAAGACCCTTACCTTCGCGGCGGGGATCATCCGCCGTCACCGCAAGGCGATCGGCTCGCGGTGGCGCAAGCTGAACCCCGGCCAGCAGGCCTTGCTGGTGCTCGCGTACCTACGGACAGGCGAGACGTTCGCCGAGCTCGCGGCCGGGTTCGGATCGGCACCGCAACCGCGTAGCGGTACCTGGAAGAGACCATGGAACTGCTGGCCGCCCGGGCGCCCAGGCTCCGGACGCTGATCCCCATCGACCGGGTCGCCGCGGACCGGCCGTTCTACTCCAGCAAGCACCGCAAGCACGGGATGAACCTGCAGGTCATCGCCAGCCCCGGACGGGGACATCTTGGGGGTGTCCGGGGCGCTGCCCGGCTCAGTGC
>Ga0209168_10003317_pt1 | contig 11157 bp, 9 predicted proteins | sample Coa_R1_FD_187156 | JGI IMG/M metagenome (GOLD analysis project Ga0209168, IMG submission 187156) | Surface soil microbial communities from Centralia Pennsylvania, which are recovering from an underground coalmine fire - Coalmine... | ecosystem: Environmental > Terrestrial > Soil > Unclassified ... | reverse complement strand
CGCCGCGAAGTGCCTCATCCTCCTGGTCAAGATCGGGAAGAAGCAGACCCGCTACGTGCTGGCCGTGGTGCCCGGCGACGCCCGGCTGGATCTGGCGGCGGTCAAGGCGCTGCTGGGGGCCAGCTATGCCGCGTTCGCCGACACCGGCAAGGCCGAGGAGCTCGCGGGCAGCCTCACCGGGACGGTGCTGCCGTTCAGCTACGACGAGCGGCTCGAGCTGATCGCGGACCCGGCGCTGCTGGACTGCGACGAGCTGTACTTCAACGCCGGGCGGCTCGACCGCTCGGTCGCGCTGGCCACTAAGGACTACCTGCGCCTGGCCGCCCCCCGCGTCGCCCGCATCATCGCCACCTGACCCCGCCTGCCTGGCCACGGGCAGATCGCCGCCCGGGGCGCTCAGATCCCGGAAACTTGTGAAACTTTTCACGAAGCGCTTCCGCGGAAACGTCGATATTCCGCTGTCCGCGCCATACGCTGCCCGAGCCGAGGCGGACTTCGCGGCCTTCACCGAGGAATGCGACCTAGCGCGCAACTGGGGGCGTCCGGGTGCGATCGGTAGCCGGTCCCCGGCGCCTTTCAGGCTCGGGGCTGGATTGCGGTCTCGGTTCCGGATCAGGTACGGAGCCGGGCGGCGGCTTCCCGTAGCGCTTCGTCCATCGAGATGGGCTGCAGCCCGAACATCTCGGTGGTCATGCTGGCGTCGAGGACGAACGGCCTGGTGAACTGGTATCGCGTCGTCCGCAGCTCTTTGATCAGCGGGGAGAACAGGCCGCTCAGCCACATGACCGGGTACGGGATGTGCGTTACCTTGGCCGGTGGCGCGCCGTTGGCCTCCGTGAACCTGGCTGCTAGCTGGCGCATGGTCAGCGGCTGGCTGGCCGGCACCAGCCAGGCCTGGCCGTGGGCCCGTTCGTCGGCGGCGGCGGTGACCAGGGTCCGGGCGCAGTCGTGGATCGAGGTCCAGCTGTGCGGCACGTCCAGCGGCGCGGGCGCGTACGCCCGCTTCCCGGCGAGCAGCGGCTTGCCGGTCACCGTGGACAGGATCGAGTTCGCCTCGATGTAGTCGCTGGCCCGGACCTCGGTGGTGCGGATCCGCCCTGCCTGCTGCGCGGCGAGCTGGTCATGCCACATCTCGGCCCGCAGCCGGAGCTTGGGGTGAGTGGCGGCGAGCGGGGTCGTGCCGGTGATCGGGCCGTCCGCCGGCCCGTAGCCGTACAGGTTGCTCACCGAGGCCAGGACGGCGCCGCTGCGCTCGGCCGCGGCCAGGAATGCCCGGGCCAGCGGCGGCCAGTCGGTGAACCACCGGTGATAGAGCGGGCTCGCGCAGTTATACAGGGCCGCGGCGCCGGCAGCCAGGTCCGTCAGCCGCTCCGCATCGGTCGCATCCGCGGCGGCCAGCTCGATCGCCGGGTGCCCGGGGCCGCTGCCGCGCCGGCTGACCACGCGGACATGCTCGCCCCGGCCGGCCAGCAGCAGCGCCGCGGCTGAGCCCACGGCCCCGGCTCCGACGATCACGTGCTCGGACATTTCCTGCTCCCTTATGTCATGAGACCTTCTGGCCACCTGGCGGCTCGTGATCCCGCCATGAGAGAGCGCTGCTCTCTCTTGTAAGCATGAGTCTTGCATAGTCGGCCGGACGTTGCAAGAGCAGTGTTCTCGTTTGCGTGCGATAATCTCTTCATGTCAGCAGGGTCCATCCGGGCGCGCGTCCGCGCCGAGATGATCGCCGAGATCAAGACCATCGCGCGCCGCCACCTGGAGACCGACGGGGCGAACCTGTCGCTCCGGGCCGTGGCCAGGGACATGGGCATGGTGTCGTCGGCCCTGTACCGCTATTTCGCCAGCCGCGACGACCTGCTCACCGCGCTCATCCTGGACGCCTACACCGCGCTCGGCGACGCGGCCGAGGCGGCCGACGCGGCCGTGACCGACCGCAGCCAGCTGCGCGCCCGCTGGCTGGCTACCGCGCGCGGGATCCGGGACTGGGCGCTGCGAACGCCCGCCGAGTACGCCCTGCTGTTCGGCACTCCGGTGCCCGGCTACGCCGCGCCCGCCGGCACGATCACCGCAGCCGTGCGCACCCCGGCCGTGCTGATCCGGATCCTGGCCGACGGCCTCGCCACGGGTGCGCTCACCAGCCAATCGGCCCTGCGCATCGGCGCACTCCCCGGCGCCCCCGGCGCGCCAGCCGCAGCCGGGACCGCCGCACCACTTGCCGGCACGGTACGAGCAGACCTGAGCCGGGCCCGCGGCGGCATCGCTCCCGACCTGCCCGACAAGCTGATGCTGGCCGGGATCACCGGCTGGGTTCAGCTCTTCGGCATGATCAGCTTCGAACTCTCCGGCCAGTTCAACAACGTGATCGAGGCCAGGACTGAATTTTTCGGCCTGCAAATGGAGATGATGGCCGATCTCATCGGACTGTGAACAGGAATACCCGGGCCGCCGAGGCGGTGTACCGCCGCGACCTGATGGGATTACTCGAACGACTCGGCAAGGATGACGCCCGCGTCGCTGCCGCCTGCGGCAGCGGCCAGCTGGGCAGCAGCGGCTGTGGCGGCAGCGGCTGTGGCGGCAGGCGGGGGCTCCGCCGGGGCGTCGGCCGGAGGAGGCGCCCGCAGCAGGCCGCAGACCAGCATCCCGATCATCGGGTCACCACCGGGAGACCGCGTCGTACCACGGCTTCCACTCGCCGCGGTAGCGCTGCGCCAGCGCCGGCGGGAACATCGCCAGCACGTCCGCCGCCTCGTTGGCCGGCAGGCCGTCGACCAGCCACGGGACCAGCTCGCTGAGATCGGGAGCGGGTTGCAGCGAAGCCATTATGCCCAGCCACTCGGCGGCGGTTAGCGTGGCGCCGATCAGTGGCAGCGCGTCCCGCTCCTCGTGGTCGAGGTGGCCGCGGAGCGTGCTGGCGAGCTCGGCGATCACGTCGCCGAGCGGTAGCTGCTCATCGTCGAGTGCCTGATCCACCGCGGCGAGCAGCGGATCGATCAGGCTATGCTCGGCCGCCATCTCGTCCAGGACGGACAGGGCGGCCGCGCTCCCGGCCAGCCGGGTCCGCAGCACCGGCCAGACCCCGGTGTCCTCGGCCTGGTGGTGCAGCAGCAGCTGCCGCCGGAACACCGCCCACCCGGTGCCGACCGTGATCCGCCGGACCGGATCCCGCAGCGTGTCGCGGCTGGCGGCGCGCGCCAGCGTGGTCACATCGCGACGGAATGCGCGGTGCGCGGCGAGCATGACGCCGAGGTCCGCGGCGCTGCCACGGGGTTGAGCCGGAGCAGAGTCCGGCAGGTTGTCTTCGCTCATGAGTGCCTCCCTTGGTTCCGGTCTCGACGTTAGGTTTCCGGCGGCGCGGCGGAATCCGCATGGCCGGTCAGTATTTGCGTGCGGGCATGCCGGGCCGGGATAGGTATGTTCGTGTCATGTTGCAGGGACGGCAGATTCAGCAGGCTGCCATCGACGCGCTCCTGGGACGGGCGGATGCGGGGGCGAGCGGCGCGCTTGTGCTGCGGGGCGAGCCGGGTATCGGCAAGACCGCGCTGCTGGACTACGCCGCCGACCGCGCCAGCGGCCAGATGCCGGCGCTACGCGCCATCGGCATCGAGTCCGAGGCGGAGCTGCCGTTCGCCGGGCTGCACCAGCTCGTCCGGCCTGCGCTGGACCGTCTCGACGCGCTGCCTGGCCCGCAAAGCGCGGCGCTGGCGGCCGCGTTCGGCCTCGCTCAGACTGCCGACGGCCCGACCAGCGCGGGGGATCGGTTCCTCGTCGGCGTGGGCGCGCTGTCCCTGCTCGCTGAGATAGCCCCGGTGCTCTGCCTGATCGACGATGCTCACTGGCTGGACCGGGCGTCGGTCGAGGCGATGCTGTTCGCGGCGCGACGGCTGCACCGCGACGGCATCGTGATGATCTTCACCAGCCGCGACTACCCGGGTGCGTTCCCCGCCCCGGGCCTCACCGACGTGCCGGTACCCGGTCTGGACGCGGCCGCGGCGGCCGCGCTGCTCGCCGATCGGGACGCCGCGCTACCGCCAGGGCAACGCGACCAGCTCATCGCGGCCACCCGCGGCAACCCGCTCGCGCTCATCGAGCTGTCCGTCACCGGCGTGCTAGCCAGGCCGAACACAACCGGCGCTCCAGTCCCGGTGACCAGCCGGGTGATCGACGCGTTCGGCCACCAGATCCGGTCGCTTTCCGGCGCCGCCCGGGCCGGCCTGCTGCTCGCCGCGGCCGACGATACCGGCGACCTGGCGCTGCTGTACCACGCGGGGCTGGATCTCGCCGAACTGCAGCCGGCCGAGGAACAGGGCCTGGTGTCAATCGGCGAGGGAACGCTGGAGTTCCGGCACCCGCTGATCCGGGCGGCTGCCTATCACGGCGCCACCCACAACCAGCGCCAGGCCGCGCATCGCGCGCTCGCCAGCGCGTGCACCGGACCGGACCAGGCCGACCGCCGGGCCTGGCACCTGTCGGTCGCCGCCACCGCGCCGGACGAGCACGTCGCAGCCGAACTAGAACGGGCCGGCGACCGCGCGGTCGGCCGCAACGGCCACGCCGCCGCCACCGCCGCCTACCAGCGGGCGGCCCAGCTCAGCCAGGACGCCACCGCGGCCACCCGCAGGCTGGCCCGGGCCGCCGAGGCGGCGCTGGACGATGGCCAGCACCAGACCGCGCGGGACCTGGCCGGGCGGGCCGGCCAGGACGCCGCGAACACCGCGCTCACCGTGCGGCTGCTGCGGGTGCGTGCGCTTGCCGATGTCGCGGACGGCATCATGCTGGGCGCGTACGAGCTGAACCAAGCCGGGGCCGCGGCAATCGCCGGATCGGATCCGGCGCAGTCGCTGTGGATGCTGATGGAGGCGCACCAGGAGATCCGGCAGGCGCCGTACGACCATGACCGGATCGCGGCGACGGTAACCGCGCTGGACGGCTTGCCAGCGGATTACGGGCAGCAACCGCTTGGCTGGCTGATCCGGTGGAACGCGGCCAGCGTGCTGGGCCTGGATACCACGCGCTACCCGCCGCTGGGGGACACGATCGCCCGGGTGCGGGACAACGCCGTCGGCGTAGGTCCGCGCGAATTGATGATCACCGCGGCCGCGGCGTGCCTCGCCGGCCGGGACGATGCCATGAAAGACATCGGGCAGACCCTGGTGGACGAGGCGCGCGCTCGCGGCTCCATCGGGCTGCTGCCCAGCGGCCTTAGCCAGCAGTCCTGGGCGGACACCATGCTCGGTAACTACCGGGACGCCCGGGTCGGCGCCGCCGAAGGCCGCCAGCTGGCCCTCGATCTCGGCCAGGCGTTCTGGGCTGACTGGATGTGCGGCACGCTCGCCTACATCGCCGCGATCGAGGGCGACGAGCATGCCTGCCGTGACTACGCCGGGCAGGTGCGGGCCACCGAGCAGAGCGCCGCCGCGGCGCCGTGGGCGGAGGCCGCGCTGATCGTGCTTGACCTCGGCTACGGCCGGGTCGCGGATTCCCTGGCGCGAATGCAGGCGGCCGCGACAGGTCCCGCCCGGCACCACCCCAACATCACCCGGATGGCGCCGGACCTGGTCGAGGCGGCTATCCGGCTCGGACAGCCAGGTCAGGCCGCCGAGGCCGCGGGCCGGTTCAGCCGCTGGGCATCGCTGGTCGGCCAGCCATGGGCAGTTGCGCTGGACGTCCGGTGCCAGGCGCTGATCGCGTCCGACTCGGGAGCGGAGCGGCACTACGAGCGTGCGCTAAGCCTGCACGAACAGGACACCCGGCCGTTTGACCAGGCCCGTACCCAGCTGCTGTATGGCGAATGGCTGCGCCGAGAGCGGCGCAAGCGCGATGCGCGGGTCCAGCTGCTCGCCTCGCTGCAGACGTTCGATGCGCTCGGCGCCCAGCCGTGGGCGAGCCGGGCCCGCACCGAGCTGACCGCCACCGGCGCGGCGGCGCCGCGCGCCGCGCCGCCCGACCTGCTGGCCGCGCTCACCCCGCAGGAACTCCAGATCACCCGGCTCGCCGCCCGCGGCCTAGCCAACCGGGACATCGCCGCCCAGCTGTTCCTGTCCCCCCGCACCGTCGCCTACCACCTGTACAAGGCCTACCCCAAGCTCGGGATCTCCTCCCGCGCCGAGTTGCCCGCCCTGGTCTGAGGCGAAACCGGGGATTCACGACCCCATGGGTTGATCAGTTCGATCCCGGTGCCCGAGAAGTCATCGGTGTTTCGAGTCGCCAGCGTTGCTTCGGCGGCGCGGCAGATGGCCGCGATCTGGGCGTCGGCCACGCTGATCGGCCGCCCGAGGGTTTCCCTGCCGCAGACGATGTCGGCGTACCGCGATGCGCAGTGCTCGTCGAAGGGCAGAACCCGGCCCCGGAAGTCCTCGCCGAGCAGTCCGCGGACCGCTGCCGTCAGTTCCGTCTTGCGACGGCCAGCGGGCATCCGGGTGACACCGTAGAGCAGTTCGGCGGCGGTAACCGCGGTAGTGCCGACTTCGTCGGCGGGCAGCGAGTCGAGCCACGCAACGACACCGGGCTCGGGGATCTGGCGGGTTAGTTCGTATATGACGTTGGTGTCCAGGACGATCACTGGTCGAACACCGCCGCCCGGGGCGGCTCGTCACTGCGGTCCGGAAGCCATAGCTCACCTTCCAGGCCAGCGAAGCGCGCGTGGATCCGGCTGCCGAGACCCCGCTCGGCAGCGCCTGGTGCCAGGCGCTCGGTGAGGATGGCCCGTACTTCCGCCTCCATCGAACGCCCATGTCGCGCGGCCTCGATGCGCAGTCGCGCATGCGTCTCGGGATCAAGTCCCCTGATGGTCAGTGTCGCGATCGTCCTCACCCCGGGCAGCCTTGAAAGCAATGTCAGCATTGCTTCTAATGCAAGCATACCCGCTACGCGGGCTGCAGGCACGCCGGATCGGGGGAGCGCGGCCAACAAGCAGCCAGTAACCAGAGTGAACCGGCTCACGATGGGCAGCAGGAGGGCCATGTCAACCGCTGCCAGGCGCACTCGCCGACCCCCAGCCAGCAGAACCGGGACGACCACGCACCATGACCGGGCTCGAAAATACGGCCGTATCGCGGCCGGAGTCGTGGTGTGCTGGGTTCTGATCGCCGGTGCCCTGATCGGCATCGGCAAGCTGATCATGATCACCCGCAACGGGAACGGCAACCTGCTCGGCGACCACACGATCCCGCACTGGTTCGCCGCGCACCGCACGCCGGCGCTGAACCACTGGAGCCTGATCGGCAGCAACCTCGGGGCCACCCAGGACATCCTCATCGTGGGCGTCGTCAGCTGCGTCGTGTTCCTCGCCGTCACCCGTCGCTGGCGGCCGGTGGCGTTCCTCGCCGTGGTCATGTTCGGCGAACTGGCCGCCTTCCTGACCATCGCGGCGGTGGTCAAGCGTCCGCGACCCGATGTTCCCAACCTCGACTCGAGGTTGCCCACGTCGGCATTCCCGTCCGGCCACATGGCCGCGACCACGTGCCTTTACGTCGGTATCGCCATCCTGGTCATCGGTCACGCCCGCGGCTGGTGGCGCTACCTGTTCCTGATCCCCGCGATCGTCATGCCGGTCATGATCGCGGTGGCCCGCATGTACCGCGGCGAGCATCACCCCACCGATATTCTCGGCAGCCTGCTGTTCGCCGCGCTCTGGCTGACCGTCACCACGAAGCTCGTCAAGCCCAACGAGAATGCGTTCGACCGCTCGGGCCGCAAGCTTCTGGGTCGGCTCCATCCGAAGGCGGGCGACCATAGCCAAGAGACCGCGCCCGCGACCCGGTTACGGCGCGACATGGGTGTCTTTCCTTGGGAGTGAGCGTCAGGTCATGCCGTTGAGCTCCGTCGTGATGCTTCCGGGACCGTGACCCGGTGCAGGACGGGTGACGGTAACTACGTCGTTGTGGCAACGAGGTAGTCCGGTGTGCGTCGTTGTGGCAACGATGTAGTTGGCCCGGCCGCCGGAGGCGGTGAAGGCGGGGACGGGGAGTCAGGCGGGGCGAGAGTGCCCGCAGTGGCCTGACGTTCATCTCACCGGAAACGCACCTGTGCGACATTGCCGCGCCCGTGGCCTCAGCTGTGCCAGCTGCCCCGGCTAGGACAGCGGCTGTTTGGCGGGTGACTCGCAGGGTAGCTCCGCGTCGGCACCCATCGGCGGGATCGATCAGCGGAGGACGGCTGACATGGCCAGCGCGAGCACCTGGGAGCGGATCGAACGCCGGAGGCTGCACCAGCGGGAGCAGCGGAAGCGCCCCGCCCGGCCCGGCGACCGGCCCGATCCCTCCCGCCCGGCCGGCACGGACATGCTGCCGCAGATCAAGCACATCGTGATCCTGATGATGGAGAACCATTCCTTCGACAACTATCTCGGCACACTCGGCCGGGGGGAGGGGTTCCCGGTCGGGGACGATGGCATGCCGGATGCCGAGAATCCTGACTCCGCGGGAACCATGATCCGGTCCCATCACGCGAGTTCCACCGTGCAGGCAGACGGCGTGCCCTGCCAGAGCTGGAGCGCCAGTCACATGCAGTGGGCCGGCGGCAAGATGAACGGTTTCGTGACCTCGACCGAGCAGGCCGCGCCCGAGGGCGACAAGACCGCGGCCATGGCCTACTGGACCGACCGGGATCTGCCCTTCTACCACGGGCTGGCCCGGACTTTTCCGCTGGCCGACCACTGGTTCAGCTCGTGCCTCGGGCCTACGTTCCCGAACCGCCGGTTCCTGCTGGCCGGGACGGCCAACGGCCTGATGGATGACCTGCCCTTCAACCTGCTGGACCGGCCGCGGGCCGGCACGATCATGGACATGCTGACCCGGCACGGGGTCTCCTGGGTCAACTACCGGTCGGCCAGCAGCGACCAGTCCAAGTTTCGTCACTACCTGCGGTACCGGCACCGCCGGAACCGGCACCATCTGCGCTCCCTCGGCCGTCCGCTACGCAGGACCAGCGACGTGTTCAAACGGGATCTCCAGTTCACGTCGGCCATTTACCCGCTCGGGATGACCAGCTACATGGCCCACGTCCGCAGCATCGAACGGTTCTTCGCCGACGCGGACTCCGGCAATCTCCCGTCGTTCTGCATCGTCGACCCGGATTTCCACATCTTCTCGGAGGAGAACCCGCAAGACATCCGCAAGGGGGAAAGCTTCGCCGCCGAGGTGATAAGCCGGGTCATGCACGGCCCAGGCTGGGCGGACACGCTACTCATCTGGACCTACGACGAGACCGGCGGCTATTACGACCATGTCGCCCCGCCCGCGGCGGTACCGCCGGACGACGTCCCCGGCCGCAGCCGGGTAGCGCACCCGTCCCTGCTGCGCACCCTGCTGAAGGTGCTGTTCCCCGGCTATGTCCGGCATGCCGAGCAGCTTGTCGCGGGCCCGGATGCTTACGACACCTACGGGTTCCGGGTGCCCGCCGTGATCGTGTCACCGTACGCGCGGCCGGGCTGCGTCCTGCCGGACATATTCGACCACACCTCGGTGCTGAAGCTCATCGAGGAGAAGTGGAATCTGCCCGCGCTAACCCGGCGGGACGCGGCGGCGACCTCACCTCTCGGTGCACTGGACCTGACGGCTCCGCCGCCCTTCCTGACGCCGCCGCGGTTGCCCGCGCCGGCCCTGCCGTGGGGCACCTGGTAAGCCGCCGGATCCAGTGAGGACGGCTACGCCGACGAGCCGCGCTCGGGGCGGCCGGCCCTGTGCAGACGGCCCCGGTAGCGGCGCATCAGCAACACGATCCGCCGTTCCTCCAGCTGCTCGGCGTGCCAGCTCAGCCAGATGCACACCGACGCCAGCGGCAGTTCCACGAACGCGGCCAGCGCGATGGATTCGATCCGCTGCACCCCCGGCGTCGTCAGGACGTCGAACCAAGCGTCCACCACCAGCAGCGTGGCCGTTGCCGTGGCCGCCGTGGCCAGATAACGCGAACGGCGGAGCGCGAAATAGGCCGTGCTGGCCAGCGCCAGCATCAGCAGCACGTCGAAGCCGGCCCAGGCAACGTCATTGTTAGTGGACACCTGCCTGGAGGGCAGTGAGCCGGCGATGTAGATCGTCCACGGCAGCAGGATCAGCGAGAATACGGCGAACAGCGGCCCGGCCCAGCGCACGACACGGCTTTCGTCGGTGAGCACCGTGTTTTCCGGCTCGGGGGCGGGGGGCACCATCGCGTCGATCGTGCTGACGATCTTGTCGGGATCAGGAATGGTCACGACGGCTCCTTGGGCGGCCGGGACGGAAAGGTCCGTACCGACCTGCTCACGTACCCGCGCAGCCGCACCTGGAACGCGTCTGAAGCCACCAGTTCACTGGAGGCGCGGCCCGGGCCGACCAGACGGGCGCCCCGGAACGTGTTCCGGGGCGCTCCTGTCATTAGCCGACGCTGAACATGCCCTCGGGTACGCCGGCGATCTCGATCTGGCGCCAGATCGAGCGCCACTGCGGGAGTTCGTGGTAGCGCCGCAGCGCGGCGAGGCCGCCGAGCCAGCCGATCCAGCCCGGGTACGGGGGGTTGGCGGGGTCGAACCCGCTCTGCACCACGGTGAGCCGGGTCTTGCCGTCCGAGCCTTCCAGCTCCCAGCTGTCGGTCATGCCGTCGGCGAACCGCAGCGTTGCCTTGCGGCCCGGCTCGAACTCGACGAACTTGGCCCCGCCGGGGTCCAGCTCGAACCCGCCCATCGCGAATCGGCCGCCCACATAGGGCTCGATGTCCACGTTGGCGCCGAACCACCGGCAGAACTGCTCCGGCTGGGTTATCGAGTCGAACACCTGCTCCGGTGCCGCGTCGATCACCACCGAAACGTGCAGCTCGTTCGAGGTGAAGTCGCACTTGGGCGTCAGCTCACGGCCGGCCAGATAGTCCGCCAGGTTGGCGATCGCCAGCGACCAGAACGTCTGCAGCGCGCCACGGGCCCCGGCCGTGTCGGCCAGCACCTCCGCGAAACTCGGCAGGTCGCTCTGGCTCACCGTCACCAGCGTGCCGCCTTCGTCCTCGGCCAGCTCGATCTGCGCCGTGGACTCGACACCGTCGACGGTCCAGGCGAACCGGATGGTGCGCTCGTCTGCGTACAGCACGCGCTGGTGCGGCTCAGCGCCGTCGGGCGTGAAGCGGCCCCAGAACTCGTACTTGCCGGGCAGGTCGACGTCGGCGTGCTCGGCCAGCCAGACGCGCAGCGCGGCC
>Ga0209168_10003312_pt1 | contig 11164 bp, 13 predicted proteins | sample Coa_R1_FD_187156 | JGI IMG/M metagenome (GOLD analysis project Ga0209168, IMG submission 187156) | Surface soil microbial communities from Centralia Pennsylvania, which are recovering from an underground coalmine fire - Coalmine... | ecosystem: Environmental > Terrestrial > Soil > Unclassified ... | reverse complement strand
TGATTCTGCTGATTGCGACGGCGTGGCACCGCATCCAGCCTCCATGGTGGGATCAGGCCCCCGATTTGCACGAGATGCAGGACAACATGGCGTCGGATGGATCGGGCTATGAGGGGACGGATGAGTACACGCCGGTTGGAGCCGAGCCGTCGGCGATTGATAAGGATGCCCGACAGGCCGTGGTTGTTGGAGGGGCGCACGCGGCGATTCGCATTCTGAATTGGGGATCTGAGTCGAAGACGTTTACTGCCGACATGTCGGCGCCGGATCAGTTGGCGCTGAGGCTGTTTCCTTATCCGGCGTGGAAGGTCGAGGTGAACGGACGCGTGGTCGAGACGGCGGCACGCGAGGGCACGAGGCAGATGGTGGTTCCGGTCGATGCGGGGATGAACCGCGTACAGATTACGTTTGTGCGTACCTGGGATCGGCTTCTCGGGGGATGGATCTCCGTTGTGGATATCGTCGCAATGCTCGCTTGGGTTTTTGTTATGCGACGACTGGCGTCGGGCGTCGGACCTCGGGCGTCAGAGGTTGAGGTCTGAGGTCCGCGCTCTGATTCTTAATCATGAAACGAATTCTGATTGCCACTTCGAATCCGGGGAAGCTGCGGGATTTTGCGGGGGCGGCGGCGCCGCATGGGATCGAGATTGGCGGCATTCCGGGCTTCGCTTCCCTGCCGACCGTGGTCGAAGATGGGCTCACGTTTGAGGACAATGCACGCAAGAAGGCCGAGGAGTACAGCCAGCACGCGCCGGGAGAAATCGTTGTCGCGGATGACTCGGGACTTGAAGTGGATGCGCTGAACGGGGCGCCGGGAGTGCATTCGGCGCGCTATGCGGCAGATCAACCACATCTGGCGGATTCGAATACGGAGGACCACGCGAACAATGCGCGCGTGCTCCGCGAGTTGAAGGATGTTCCAGCCGAGAAGCGAACTGCGCGGTTTGTGTGTGTGCTGGCTGCGGCTCGTGACGGGGAGACGCTCGCTATGTTTCGCGGGACGGCCGAAGGAATCATTCTTGATGCGCTGCGCGGGACGAACGGATTTGGATACGATCCGCTGTTCTATTTTCCAGAGATAGAAAAGACGTTCGCCGAATTGAGCGCCGAGGAGAAGGCGCACTACAGCCATCGAGGCGCCGCGTTTCGAAACTTTGTGGAGTGGTGTGAGAAGCGATTTCCCGAGTCGCACATCTAATCCAACGTGATTTCCTTGCCTGTGAATTCCAAACTAATGAAATCTCCCACGGCATTAATCTTCGATATGGACGGAGTACTTGTCGACTCGGAACCATTGCACAAGCGCGCGAAGGAAGAGGCGTTTCGGCAATTCGGGATCGTTCTGCCGGAGTCGGTGTACGACAGTTACAAGGGTCGTCCAGATGCAACGATGCTGCCGGAGGTTCTCGGCGCGCGAGGCTTTCCCGCGGAAACTGTTGCAGAGGTTTCGCGCGTGAAGCGCCAGATCTTCGAGAGCATCAAGCATGAACTGCGAGCCGTCGACGGCGCGGCGGACTTTGTGCGTTGGGCGGCTACCCGCTTTCAAATTGCATTAGCGACCTCGGCCACCACGCATAACCGTGAGATAGTTCTGGCGACCTTGAATGCGGGCGACGTCTTCCGGACGATTGTGGATAGTAGCCGGCACGCGCGGCCGAAGCCTGATCCGGAGGTTTTTCAGGTTGCCATGCGCGAGTTGGGCGTGGGGCCGGGCGACTGCTGGGTTATCGAAGACTCCGTGAACGGATTGCGCGCAGCCAAGGCTGCTGGCTGTTTCGCAGTGGCGACTACGACGACGTTCGATCGCGGGACGGTGATTGCTGCGGGCGCGGATGTGGTGGTGGATTCGTTTGCGGAGTTGCGAGGGATGTTGGAGCGGATGTGACGCCTTGCGGACGGCGCAGAGGGTGATCCGCCCCCCGAATCGTCATCGACAACGCTTGCGGGAAAGGGATCTTTCGACTGCGTAGTCGTTCGCATCGCGGGCGACTACTGCACTCAGTGAGACAGACGAGAAGGCGCGCACGCGAAGCGTTCCAAATTGGTCCAATGCTCGCAGCGGTTCCTTGACTTCACTTCTTGTGTCACCCGATAATGAAAAGTTATTTTCTCATTGGCGAACTTATAAGGAGCGTTTCGTGGCGTCTGCCAGTTCTTCTGCTCCAGGAGTAGGGAAAGTTGTGGCGCATGGTGTTGCGCCATTGCGTGCCGGTCAGGGATATTCGTTCGTGTTGCGGCGACTGCATTCCCTCACGGGGATCATTCCGGTCGGAGCCTTCCTCTTCGAGCACATTCTGATATCGAATTCCACCGCCATCACCGGGCCGCACGCGTACGAGCGGCAGGTGAGTTTTCTGGCGAATCTTCCGCTGGTATTTTTTCTTGAACTGTTCGGAATCTGGATACCCATCGCGTTTCACGCGCTGTACGGTTTCTATATCTGGTACCGCGGGGATGGGAACACAGCGGCGTATCCGTGGAGCGGCAACTGGATGTACACGGCGCAACGCTGGACGGGCGTGATCGCATTCATTTACATCGTCTGGCACACGTACACAATGCGGTTCACCGGGACTGACCTGCACGATCGGCCGGATTTGTCGTTCGCGAAGGTTGCCGCGGAAGTACACAATCCGTGGTTGATGGCGTTTTATGCGATCGGCCTGATCGCGGCTTCGTGGCACTTTGCTTATGGAATCTGGCTATTCTGCGCCAAGTGGGGGATCGTTTCCGGCGACAAGGCGCAGAGGAGACTGCTCCGCCTCTGCCTGGCATTCTTCGTATTGCTCGGCGTGGTGGGATTAGCGAGCTTGTATACCTTCCGATACCGCTTTCAGGAAGCTCCGCCGGATGGAAACATAGCGCATGCAAGCCACGTGATTACAGATGGAAGGGGGGCTCGATAACATGGCGGCTCCCAAAATCATTGTCGTAGGTGGCGGCCTGGCGGGACTTGCCGCGGTCATCAAGATTGCGGAGATGGGCGGAGAAGTCGATCTGTTTTCGATTGTCCCGGTCAAGCGTTCGCATTCGGTATGCGCACAGGGCGGCATCAACGCCGCAAAAAATCTTAAGGGTGAGGGCGACTCCACCTACAAGCATTTTGACGACACTATTTACGGTGGAGACTTTCTCGCGAATCAGCCTCCCGTGAAAGATATGTGCGACGCCGCGCCGGGCATCATCGATCTGCTCGATCGCATGGGCGTCCCATTCAATCGCACACCAGAGGGACTGCTCGATTTCCGCCGCTTTGGCGGAACCTTATACAACCGCACGGCGTTTGCCGGTGCGACGACCGGCCAGCAGTTGCTCTATGCGCTCGACGAACAGGTTCGGCGATATGAGTCCGAAGGTAAGGTCAAGAAATTCGAGCACTGGGAATTTCTCTCGGCCGTGCTCGACGGAAACCGTGTCTGCCGCGGCATTTGCGCCATGGACCTGCGTTCGATGGAAGTGCGGACCTTCCCCGCCGACGCCATCATCATCTGCACCGGAGGCAATGGTGCGATCTTCGGCAAGTCGACCAACTCGGTTGTCTGCACGGGCTCGGCGCAGTCCGCGCTTTATCAGCAGGGATGCTATTACGCGAACGGCGAATTCATTCAGGTGCATCCCACGTGCATTCCCGGAGAGGACAAGCTGCGGTTAATGTCGGAGTCGGCGCGCGGCGAGGGTGGCCGCGTGTGGGTTCCGAAAACTCCCGGCGACAAGCGCGATCCGAAATCGATTCCGCAGAACGAACGATGGTACTTTCTCGAGGAGTGGTATCCGAAGTACGGCAACCTCGTGCCGCGAGATGTGGCGACCCGTGCCATATTCAAGGTGGTCTTCGAGCACAACCTGGGGATCGATGGCAGGCCGATGGTCTATCTCGACCTGACGCACATTGACCGCAAGATTCTCGATAAAAAGCTGGAAGGGATTCTCGAAATCTACGAAAAGTTTGTGGGCGACGATCCGCGCGACACGCCGATGAAGATTTTCCCCGGCATGCATTACACCATGGGCGGGCTGTGGGTCGACTACAAGCAGATGACCAACATCCCCGGAATTTTTGCTGCTGGCGAATGCGAATATCAGTATCACGGGGCGAATCGCCTGGGCGCGAATTCGCTGATGTCCTGCATCTACGGTGGAGGCATTGCCGGACCGAACGCCGTCGCCTACGCTCGCGGACTGCAGGCACTGTCTAACGGAAACGGTTGCTTCGACGCGGAGAAGAAGAGGCAGGAAGAAGATAATTCCCTGCTGATGAAGAATCAGGGCACGGAAAATCCGGTCAAGTTGTGGCGCGAGCTTGGCGAATTGATGACCAAGGATTGCACGGTGATCCGCTACAACAAGAACCTGGAGCAGACCGACGCGAAGCTGGTCGATCTGCTGACGCGATTCCGCCACGTCAACCTGAGCGATCGCACCATGTGGGCAAACACCACGGTCGTCTTCGCGCGGCAGCTCTATAACATGCTGCAGTTGGCGCGAGTGATCGCACAAGGCGCGCGCTTGCGGGATGAATCGCGCGGTGCGCACTACAAGCCGGATTTCCCCGAGCGCGACGACAAGAACTGGATGAAGACGACGAAAGCGTACTTTGCCCCCGATGCCGATGAACCGAAATTTGAATTCGAGCCGGTGGACGCGAGTCTGATTCCGCCGAGGGCGAGGAAATACTGATGCTAAGTGCTGCCGACAACGCTGAGCGACAGTGGGATGCGATAGCGGCTGGCGTCGCGGTTCCCGCCCTTGTGCTGACGGGCGAGCTAATCATCGTTCTCACTGGAAACACACTCGGCGCACTTACTTGGGCCTCCACTTTGTGGCTTGTAGCATCACTGATCGTATTTGCTGTTCGCTATGTGTCACGAAAAGTCGCGACGCCGGGCCAAGAGCTGCACTTCGGTCTCTGGTTGTGTGCTGCTCCGACCTTGTTCTTTGCGCTCGTCTTTAGAAGGCCAGAGCGCTGGTGGGTTGGAATTGTGATTCTTGTGATCGGTTTTTTTTACAACCTGGTACGTTATCTCCGGTTTTTCTATTCGAAGCCCGATCTGCTAAAGGCTAACTGCTAATGGCTGAAAAATCCGTCATCATCAAAATCAAGCGGCAGAATACTCCGACCTCCGCGTCCTACTGGGAGGAGTTCTCGATTCCCTACCGGCCGAACATGAATGTCATTTCGGCGCTCATGGATATCGCTGCCGACCCGGTCACTCACGCAGGCAAGGCCACAACGCCCATTACCTACGACTCGAATTGTCTTGAGGAAGTCTGCGGGTCGTGCGCCATGCTGATTAACGGCAAGGCGCGGATGGCGTGCTCGGCCCTCATCGACAATCTGGAGCAGCCGATCCGGCTCGAGCCATTTTCCAAATTTCCCGTCGTGCGCGATCTTGCCACCGACCGCAGCGTGATCTTCGAGAATCTCAAAGCCGTGAAGGCCTGGGTGCCGATCGATGGCACGTACGACCTCGGCCCCGGGCCGCGCATGTCGGCCGAGGATCAGGAAGCTGCCTATCCGCTGTCTCGCTGCATTTCGTGCTGCTGTTGCATGGAAGCCTGTCCGCAATTCAACGACACTACGAATTTCGTGGGGGCGGCGACGATCTCCCAGGTGCGTCTGTTCAACACGCATCCCACCGGCAAAGCGCTGCAGCGCGAACGACTGGCAGCTCTCATGGGCGATGGCGGCATCCAGGAATGCGGTTACGCCCAGAACTGCGTCGAAGTTTGCCCCAAAGACATTCCACTCACCAAGTCCATTTCCGAAGTGGGTGGGCAAGTCATGAAACAAGCCCTGGGTGACCTTTTGCGGCGCTAATTTGTTGCACATTGTCGCAACCGGCGTCGCGTGTTTTGTTGGAGTATCCCGCCAAGCTATTCGCTGCACTACACATGTGTTGGTCCTCATCGATTCTGCCAGATGGCCCGTCAGTTGCGGCTAGAGCGGGTACGGTCCTGCGAATCGCAGGATCGGGTAACCACTGGTAACCAGTCAGGGCATCGACTGCCTGAGTACGCAGGTAACGGTCCAACCGCAGTATCCGGTTGGACGACTTGACAGCATGGCTTAGAATAGCGGCACTCGCGAGGAAAGAGTTCGCGAGAGCTGTGGTACGAGCTAGCGTGGTTAGAGTGGCGGGCAAGAGTACCCGCCCCACACACAGGCCCACTTCGTGAAGAGAATGGTTCGGCTACAACTCGGGATTCTGCTGCTGGTCGCGATGTCGTGCCCGGCGTTTGCCGTGCGCACCGTGCACCACGCGCATCACCGGCACTTGCGCTGGACGCGTTGGAATCCGATGTTCCGCCCGTCCCACGAATCGTTGCTGATCCAGAACGCCGAAATCAATCGCCTCGAACTGCCCCGCATCCAGGATGAAACGGAATTAGAAGCGCTCAAGGCCGACGGATCGTTGCTGCCAATCGTACCCAGTGAGAGCCTGCGCATCGAGCCCAGCCTCGATCCTTCGCGGCGCTATTGCCGTCCGTGGACGCGCGATTTTGTTCAAGATCTGAGCCAGGCTTACTACAACCGTTTCCACCAGCAAATTCAGGTGAATTCGGCGGTGCGGACAGTGAAGGTGCAGAAGAAACTGCGCCGGCACAATCGCAATGCAGCGCCCTACGAGGGTGACACCGCCTCATCCCACTTGGCCGGCGTCACAGTCGACCTGCAGCGCCGCGGCATGACGAAGGATGAGATTCGCTGGATGGAGCATTACCTGTTTTATATGAAGGCGGTCGGGCTCGTAGAGCCGGAGGAAGAACGCCGCCACTGGTGCTTCCACATTATGGTGAGCGGCAACTACACCGAATGGCGGCAGACGCAGACGATCGTTCCGCTCGGGCATCCCGACACCGACGCGCCCGACAATCAAATGGCTATGGGCAGCGGCACAAAGTAATTCCAACCGCAAGAAATCCGTTACGATTCTTCTCTTATGATTGTTTTATTGGCCGGGCTTCCGGGTACCGGCAAGACTACACTTGCTCGCGAGCTTTCCGCACGGACTTGTGGGCGGGTGCTGAGCAAAGACGAGTTCCGCCACGCAATCTTCGCGGCTGAAGAAATCGAATATTCCTCGGCGCAGGATGATTTCTGTTTGCAAACCATGGTGGAAACCGCTGGATATCTCCTGTCGCGGAATCCTGCGAGACACATTTTTCTCGATGGCCGGCCCTTTTCGCGGCGATATCAGATCGAGAACGTGCTGGCTGCGGCGGCTTCTCTGCACCAGCCTTGGCGGATTCTCGAGTGCGTGTGCTCGGAAGAAACGGCGCGGCGGCGTCTTGAGGCTGATGCGGCGGGCGGCGCGCATGTCGCCGGAAATCGCGATTACTCGCTTTATCTCGAGGTTAAGGCGAGATTCGAGGCAATCACTTTTCCGAAGACCGTGATTGATACTGATTCCGCGCTGGAGGTTTGCGTTCAGCGGGCAATGGAAGGGCTCTAACCACAGAGGACACCGAGGAAGCCTACATTGTGCCCTGCGTCTCCGCTGTGTCCTCTGTGGTTCAGTTTCTTGGTTTCTGCAGTTTTGTCGCCACCGCCAGAGACTATACAATCGAAACCTTGCCTGCGACCACCACCGCCGGCGAAAACCTATGCCAACCAAGATCCTTCTCACTTCCCTGCTTCTCTGTTCCTTTGCGGTCGCGCAAAATTCCTCGACCGATGAACCTGTCAGCGCGAAGGCGCGCGCCATTCACGACTCGGCCATCGTCGTCGACACGCACGCCGACACGCCGCAACGTTTTCTTGACGAAGGCTACGATATTGGATCGACTGATCCGAAGGACGCAGGACACATCAGCCTTGACAAGGCACGGCGTGGAAATCTTGGCGCGGAGTTCTTTTCCATCTGGGTCGACCCTGAGACGAATCAGGGTCGCTTTGCCAAACACACGTTCGATCTGATCGACTCCGTGTACGAGCAGGCAGCGCGGCATCCGGACCGGATGATGATGGCGTTCTCGGTGGCCGATATTGAGCGCGCGCATCGCGAGCACAAACTGGCCGCGCTGATGGGCATTGAGGGTGGGCATTCGATTGAGAACGACATGCGCCTGCTCCGCGATTACTATCGGCTCGGCGTGCGGTACATGACGCTCTCGTGGTCGAACACAAACGAGTGGGCCGACTCGTCGGGCGACATCGATGACCCGAAGGTGCAGCACCACAACGGGCTGACTGATTTCGGCAAGCAGGTCGTGCTGGAGATGAATCGCCTGGGCATGATGGTCGACATCTCGCATGTCGCCGACAAGACGTTCTGGGATGCGATTGCCACAACGAAGGCGCCGGTCATCGCGTCGCACTCCTCGGCGCGAGCGCTGGTGGATGTCCCGCGAAATATGACCGATGACATGCTGCGCGCGGTGGCGAAGAACGGCGGTGTGGTGCAGGTCAATTTCTTCAGCGCCTTCGACGACGCCGACTTCAACAAGGCACTGAAGGCCCAGCAAAAGGATATGGCGGCGGCGCAGCAGAAATATCTCGACGACCTGAAGGCCGCGGGCAAGCCCGTCAGCTATCTCGACACCGACCGCGTTGAGCGCGAGTGGATGGCGAGGATTCCGCGTCCGCCCCTCAAGTCGCTCGTCGATCACATTGATCACATCGCGAAGGTTGCAGGCGTTGATCACGTGGGACTGGGCTCGGACTTCGATGGAGTCAGCGGGGCGACACCGCAGGGGATCGATTCGGCGGCTGACCTGCCAAGGATCACACAGGCGCTGCTCGACCGCGGCTACAGCGCAGCAGACATCAAGAAAGTTCTGGGCGGAAATCTGCTGCGCGTTTTTGGCGAAGTGGAACGCGTGAGCCGAGAGATGCAAGCGCAGCCCGCCGCAAGTTCGAAATAGATGCCAGGAGTGGTTCTCTCCCCTCGCGTCAGGAAACGACAGTGCTCGCTGTCGTACAATGCAACGTTGCGCGCAATTCGCGGCACTATCACGGGCGATTCAGGAGCATCCATGCGTAAGGTATTTGCAGTTTTGATGATGATCGTAGGGGCGGGATTTGCCGGGTGGGCACAGACGAGTTCGGGCACGCAGGCGGCGCCCGCGACGAAGTCCAGCACAATCGCAAAGCCGAGTGCGTCGGGCAAGCCCATGCACGCCGCGCCTACGACGTCCACGAAACCGACCGCCATCATTGAAACGACCGCGGGCAAAATGAACTGCACGCTGTTTCCCGATAAGGCGCCCGTCGGTGTCGAGAACTTCATCGGGCTCGCGACCGGCACGAAGGATTGGAAGAATCCAGTCAGCGGGGCGACCAAGCACGGAGTGCCGCTCTATGACGGGACGATTTTTCATCGAGTGATTCCTGGATTCATGATCCAGGGCGGAGATCCGGCTGGGTCGGGATCGGGAAACGATCCAGTGCCGCCGTTCCGGAACGAAGTGTCGCCTGACTTGCTCTTTGACCGGCCGGGCCGTTTGGCGTACGCGAATACAGGGAACGCCGTCAGCAACAGTGCGCAGTTCTTTATTACCGAGGTGCCGACGCCCCATCTTAACGGCGGATATACCATCTTTGGCCAGTGCGACGACGCCGCGGTAGCGCTGGTAAAACAAATCGCGCACATGGCGACCGATCCGAGCAACGACCGGCCGTTTCGTCCGGTGAAAATCACTCACATTGCGATCGTGAAACCAGGCGCTGCGCCCAAGCCCGCGAGCACGACGGCGAAGAAACCGGCGTCTCCTGCGTCTGCCAAGCCTCCGTCGAACTAGCCCATGGAGCAGAAGATGTATTCGTCCGCCGCCGCCTTGCATACGAAGGCGTGTAAGGATCGAAAGTAAGACAGATTTCTCGCGACTCACAACTCGCGACTCAAGACTAAAACGAAAGGATTTTTATGACTCGCCAACCTGGACTCTACGCTACCTTTGAAACCTCGGAAGGAACCATTGTTTGCCGGCTATTTGAAAAAGACGCGCCGAAGACGGTGGCAAATTTTGTCGAACTCGCCGAAGGCAAGAAGGAATGGAAGCATCCCTCGACCGGCAAGAAATCAAAAGACCGCTTGTATGACGGGACGATTTTTCATCGCGTCATTCCCGACTTCATGATTCAAGGTGGAGATCCGCAAGGCACGGGCATGGGCGGGCCGGGCTATCAATTTGAAGACGAGACCAAAGGATCGCCGCACAAGTTCGATAAGCCGGGCAAGCTGGCAATGGCGAATGCGGGTCCAAACACGAACGGCTCGCAATTTTTCATCACGACGGTGCCGACCACGTGGCTCACCGGGAAGCACACGATTTTTGGCGAAGTCGTCGAGGGACAAGACGTCGCGGTGAAGATTACGGGCGTTCCGCAAAATCGCCAGAACAAGCCGAACAAGGATGTGGTGCTGAAGAAGGTGACGATCGAGAAGGTGTAGCGCTCAGCGATTCGCTAGAACTCGAATTCCTGGGGAGGTTGATCAGGTGCTCGTGTCCCGTAACGAGCGTCAAGTCGAACACCTTGGCAGTAGCGGCGAGGAATTGGTCCTCTGGATCTCCGTGCGCGAAGCTAATAGATGGGATAGCAAGCGCGACATCGACTGTGAGGGGCGCTTCTATAAGTTGTAGGTGCTGGATGCTCTTCGCGACCTACGTCGCAATGTCCTTCGGAAGGGGTGATCCGTCCTTTGGGGAGCAGCACGACTAATGCCCCGACGCTGACGGGAGAGAGCCACAATTCGTCACGGGATCCGGCATAGTCGCGCGAATCGCAATGTATTGCGTCATTGTCGCGATAATGGGCTTGGCTGGAGCCTACTTCCGACGCGAACACTTGCTGCGCGACCAGCCAGAACGTCCCGCTCTCACCCGCGCCTAGAGCTCCGGTGTCGGGAGACATCAGGGGCTGGTTCTCCTCTCCGACTTTGTTTACTCTTAACCTTGTCCATGGACAACAAGGCCATCGCCAATATTCTGTACGAGACTGCCGACCTGCTTGAGATCGACGGGCAAGACTCCTTCCGCATTCGCTCTTACCGCAATGCCGCGCAGGCGATTGAAAATCACTCACAACAAATCAAGGAACTGCTGGCCGAGCCCAAGCAGATCCTAGAAATCCCGGGCATTGGCAAAAGCATGCTCCGCAACCTGCAGGAACTTTTCCAGGACGGAAAGCTGAGCGTGCAGACGGAGTTACTCGAGAAATACC
>Ga0209168_10003311_pt1 | contig 11166 bp, 7 predicted proteins | sample Coa_R1_FD_187156 | JGI IMG/M metagenome (GOLD analysis project Ga0209168, IMG submission 187156) | Surface soil microbial communities from Centralia Pennsylvania, which are recovering from an underground coalmine fire - Coalmine... | ecosystem: Environmental > Terrestrial > Soil > Unclassified ... | reverse complement strand
AAGTTGCAGCGTGATCACTCGCTGGGCAGGTGCATGCCTGGCAAAAACCAGCCCAATGCTGGACTGATCATCAGCGGCGGTGCCATTCGTCGTGTAATGCATTTGAAAGACGAGATCAGAATGAGCCGGAACGAACTTTGCCATGCCATCGTGCCAGTGGTCGGGCGAACTGCCTGGCGCATACACCAGTAGCATGTCGCTTTTGGTTTCGTGCGCCTCATGACGCAGCTTTTCGTTCCCCAGGCTGGATGGAATAAACGGCACGCCGATCGGCGCGCCCCGAAGCCAGTCCGACTCGGGAGGTCGGATATAAACGACGGCATGATGCACGTTGGCTCGGCTGGATGGACGAACTTCCGACATCTGCACCCACATGTCTTCTGAAAAGTTTGTCGGGACGATCTCGTAAGTGTATTCGACATCCCCACTTGGAGGAATTGCAACAGATTTTGGCATTCGAATCACAGAATCGGGTTGAGAAATGTTCCATCCCTCGGTCCAGAGAGGCGAAGGCGGGGCATCTTTCGGATCCCCTGGCGGAGCGTTCGAATCAGCCCAGGACGCTATGGTTGATATCTGTTCAGCAGTAAGGGATGGATCATCTGCAAAATGGCCACAGCATGGATCGGCGAACCACGGCGGCATCGATTTTGACCGGATGGCATCGCGAATTCCGGCAGCCCACGGCCGTACATCCTGATACGTCACCAGAGGCATGGGCCCGATTTCGCCTGGTCGGTGGCAGCTCTGGCAATGCCGCTCGAGGATGGGCAGGATGTCACGATAAAAGGTCGGCTGATTCGGATGAGGGCGGTTGACGGCTTCGACGCCCAACCCACAAGCTGAGCCAACTATCAGCGAAGCCACGAACCGGAGGAAGCGTCCCACCGAATCATTATGCTCGATAGCGCGTCTAAAATCTCGATAAGAGGTCGATGAGTAAAGGTGTGATGCATATCAAACCCATGACGCTTGAGGGACGAACCGTCAGACTGGAACCGATCCACCGCGAGCACTGGAAACCGCTTTGGGAAGTGGCGAAGGACTCCGTTGACGATATCTTTCGCTGGATTCCCTACCCCATGCGGACAACCCAGGATTTCGAACGATGGGCGGACAAAGCGCTGCTCGAGCAGCAGCGCGGCGAGTCGCTGGTGTTCGTGACGGTTGAGAGGAAAACGGGACAGGCGATTGGCAGTACGCGTTTCATGAACATCGATCGCGCGAGCCGGCGAGTGGAGATCGGATCAACCTGGATCGCACCCGCATGGCAAAGAACGGCCGTAAACACGGAAGCCAAATACTTGATGCTGCGCCATGCTTTCGAAGAATGGGGCTGCATCCGCGTCGAACTGAAGACCGATGCCTTGAATCAGAAATCGCGCACCGCAATCGCGCGGATCGGAGCGAAGGAAGAAGGAACTCTACGACAACACTTGATTACGTGGACGGGACGAGTACGCGACACCGTCTACTTCAGCATTCTTGAACGCGAATGGCCGGATGTGAAGACACGATTGGAAGCCAGAATCGCAGAGCCACCATCCTAGCGCAACCAACCCAGTGCAATCTGCAGAAGAGACGCGCGATGAAAAACTTAGAGCAATAGTTCCTGAGTTTTCCACCCGATTTCCACCAAGCAGTTGAAAACTCCCGTGGGAGATTCTGGTCGGCAAGGACCAAACAAATAGGCCGCCTTTGTGAGGCGGCCTGTTCTTGAACAGGGAAATCTCAGCCTGCGACTTCCTCTAACAGCTTTTGGTCGATGTCGAAATTCGCATGGACGTTCTGGACGTCGTCGTGTTCTTCGAGCGCTTCCATCAAGCGGATCATCGTACCTGCGGCTTGTCCTTCAAGCTTGATGTAATTCTGCGGGATCATCGCCACACTGGCCGATGCTGGTGCAATGCCAGCCTTCTTGACGGCTTCCAAGACCGCTTCATAGGACGAGGGCTCGGAGAGCACTTCCCAGTTATCGCCATCGTCTTTCAGATCCTCAGCTCCGGCATCGAGAACGATGGTCATCAAGTCATCTTCTTTGGCCGCTGTTTTTGGAACGACGATGTCGCCCTTCTTATGAAACAAGTACGCGACCGCACCGGCCGAGGCCATGTTCCCGCCGTTTTTCTGGAACACGTGACGGATTTCGCTTACGGTGCGATTGCGATTATCGGTGTTGATATCCAGTAAAACAGCGACGCCGCCCGGCCCGTAGCCCTCGAGCATGAACTCTTCGTAAGTTGCTCCCGGCAGTTCGCCGGTGCCGCGCTGGATGGCGCGCTTGATATTGTCGGCGGGCATGTTCTCAGCCTTCGCCGCGAGGATGGCTGTGCGCAAACGTGGATTGGTGTCGGGATCGCCGCCATTCTTGGCAGCAATACTGATTTCCTTGATGAGACGGGTAAAAATCTTGCCCCGCTTGGCGTCGAGTGCGCCCTTCTTATGCTTAATTGTGGCCCATTTTGAATGGCCAGACATGGGAATACCTCGTGTTTAATGAACTTTGAGTGCGCTTGATGCGTGGGACTCGCCCGTAGAGGAGATCACCCGATGCACTCTAGATTGCCTCGAAACCGACGCAGGCGAACTCAAATTATAGCATGGGGATGGTAGGATTCCGACGCTATGACCCCGCTCAATGTGCGACTGGCGACATTGGCAAACGTGCCTGCTCTCGAGACCCTCATTCAAGCGTCGGCCCGCGGTCTGCGCGAGGGATATTCGGCGGAACAAGTAGAGGCGGCTCTCGGCAATGCGCTAGGAGTCGATCGACAACTCATCCGCGATGAGACCTATTTTCTCGCCGAAGCGGGAACGGAAATCGTAGGCTGCGGTGGTTGGAGCAAGCGAAAAACCCTGTTCGGCGCGGATCACGGTCCAGTGAAGGATGACGCCTGGCTTGATCCTGCGACCGATGCGGCGCGTATTCGCGCTTTTTTCGTGCATCCGACTTGGGCGCGGCGAGGAATTGGAACCCAACTGCTGTACGCTTGCGAGATGGCCGCCGCGGCCGCAGGTTTTTCACGTCTTGAGTTGGCGGCAACCCTGCCGGGTTTTCCTCTTTATCGGGAGCGCGGATATCAGGAGTTTGAGTGGTTGCAGGTTCCACTTCCCAACGGGCTGACTTTGCCCGTGGTGCGGATGCGAAAAACTCTGACACGGTCCTAGTTAAGTCACAGCTTTTTTCTCGAATTGCCTCAGCCCAAGAACCAGCAGGAGACAGTCGAAAAACAGCAGTGCAATCAGCACGGCCATGATCGAGAGGTGCGGGAATTGCGGAACCAGCGTGGCACGCATCCCTTCGCTCGCATAGACAAGTGGGTTGATGAGGACTGCTTTCTGCAGGAAGGGAAAGTTCTTTAGTGCGCTCCAGGGATAGTAGGTACAGCCGAAGAAGATCATGGGCGTGATCACCATCCCGAACATCAGCCCAACATGCTGCTGATTGATGCTGCAGCCCAAGACCAAGCCGCCGCAAGCCGAAAACGTCGCAATCAAAACGATCACTGCAATAAAGGTCAGCGGGGTGCCCATACTGAAATCGACGCCCGGTCGAAGGATGAGCCACGCCAGGGGGATCACGACAAGACCGGCAACAATTGCCTGCAACACTCCCGCGATGACTTTTTCGATCGCGATCCACGGGACACTGATGGGCGCGAGCAGGCGGTCCTCAATTTCGCGGGTCCACTGAAATTCGGCGATGAGCGGCATCGTCACAGCCCAAATTCCGGTAAAGACCATGCTGATGGCGATGATGCCGGGCACCAGCAGGCTTTTGTATTGCGGCGGCATATACCCGCTGCCGACCATCACGCGGCCAAAAATGAACACAAAGAGCAAGGGTTGCAGAAAAGTCTGCAAAAACAGCTGAACCGCATTGCGCCGCGCCACGTGGGCGTCGCGTGCCAGCAGCGCACCAAAGGTTTTCCAGTTCAATCGCGCAGGCTCCTTCCCGTGTGGTGCAAGAACAAATTCTCCAAACTGGGTTCTGAGATGTGGACGTCCAGCAATTCGGCACTCGACGTAACGGCCAAGCCCGCTATTTCAGAAATGAGAGAGCCTCCGCGATCCGCGTAGACATCGACACCGGAATGATCAGGAGAGCGAACTTCGCGCACGCCCGCGAGTGATTGCAAGCGCTGCAAGAGATCCGATGTCTGATTCCCGAAACGCAGACGCAGCAAATATCCGCCGGGAATCGAAGCCTTTAGTTCCTTCGGCGTACCGATGGCAATGACGCGGCCATGATCGATAATCGCGATTCGTTCGCAGAGCGCATCCGCTTCTTCCATATTGTGCGTGGTCAGCAGGATCGACCTTCCCAACTGGTGGTATTCCCGAATGATCTCCCACAATAGGATTCGCGTTTGCGGATCGAGACCGACGCTGGGTTCGTCCAGAAAGAGGACCTGAGGATCGTGCATCATGGCGCGGGCGATAGACAGGCGCTGCATCATGCCTCCCGAAAAATTTCGAACCATCTGATTAGCCCGCTCGCCCAACTTGAATTTTTCGAGCAACTCATCGGCGCGCTGGTTTCTTGGTTTTGCTCCGATTCCAAAATAGGCACCGTGAAAGGTGAGGATCTCGCGGGCGGTCAGCGAGAAGTCGAGATTAGGACGCTGCGGGACAACGCCGATCAGATGCTTGACCCGCGCCTGTTCCCTCCAAACGTCATAGTCGCCAATCCATGCCTGGCCGGAGGTCGGCCGCACTCGGGTAGTCAGAATACCGACCGTAGTGGACTTCCCTGCGCCGTTCGGTCCAAGCAGGCCGAAAATCTCACCCGGCTGGATTTCCAGTGTGATTCCGTCGAGCGCTGGAATCTGAGTCCTTTGCTGCTTTTGACCTTTGGCATCGCCACGCGCGACAAAGCCGCCAGCCGCGCCTAGCGGCGGAGCCGAGGTAAAGACCTTGCGCAGATCCTGCGTGCGAATGCCAACGGCCATGAAGTCCCCAATCCGAGAAGAAAAGGTCCTGAAAGTATATCGTGATCAGAACTATCCAATGCTGTCATCTTAAGCGCAACGCCGCGATTCGCGAGGCGAATCGGGCGCCAGTCGAAGGATCCCTTTCGACCAGCCCAAAATATTGCCGGCAAGGAATTCCTTTCTCGGATTTGTGCTCGGGGAGAACTCCCTGCACGGCCAGCTACGCACACGGGGTCTTTCGACTGCGCGACGTCGTTCGCAAGCGAAAACCGTGGCTCCGCTCAAGATGACAGAGGTTAAGAAGACCGGTCTCCCTCAGGTATACTGATTTGTCTCATCCTTACCAGCGAACCGCGCCTGCATCCCGCGCGAGAAAGAGGATCATCCATGGCTTCTCCGGCAGTGGCATTTGCCCGTCAAAATCAGCAGCGCTTCTTAAACGAACTCAAAGATCTGCTTCGTATCCCCAGCGTCAGCACTTTGGAAGAGCACAAGTCCGATGTTCAGAAAGCCGCCGACTTCGTGTCCAGCGAGCTGCGCCGAATCGGCATGGAGAACGTCGAGGTCATCCCCACCAAGGGCCATCCGCTCATCTATGCCGATTGGCTGCATGCGCACGGCAAGCCGACGGTGCTGATGTACGCGCACTATGACGTGCAACCGCCGGATCCGATCGACGAGTGGGTTACTCCTCCGTTTGAGCCGACCGAGCGGAACAGCAACATCTATGCCCGCGGCGCCGTGGACGACAAGGGCCAGCTTTGGATGGAAGTGAAGGCGCTCGAATCGCTGATGAACGCGCATGGCGGCAAGCTGCCGATTAACGTAAAGATCATCTTTGAAGGCGAAGAAGAGGTTGGCGGCGAGTCAATCGCCGAGTATGTTCGCAAGCAAAAGGCAAAGCTGAAAGCGGATTTTGCGCTGGTTTGCGATACCGAGTTGTTCGCTCCCGATCTTCCGACCCTGTGCGTCGGACTGCGCGGGTTGGTTTACACGGAGATCGAAGCGGTCGGCGCCAAAACAGATCTGCACTCCGGGATGTACGGCGGCGCGGCACCGAATCCGTTCTTCGCCCTGATTGAGATCATCAGCAAGCTGAAAGATTCAAAGGGCAAGATTCTGATTCCGGGCTTCTATTCGAAAGTCAAAAAGCCCACAAACGAAGAACTAAAAGCCTGGAAGCGGCTGCCTTTCAATGAAGAACACTATCGCAAGACGGAAGTGGGATCGAAGGTTTTGACCGGCGAACCGGGTTTCTCAGTCCTCTATCGGACCTGGGCGCGTCCGACGCTTGAGGTTCACGGCATGCCCGGCGGCTTCGTTGCTCCCGGCGCAAAAACTGTAATCCCGGCCAAGGCTGCAGCTAAAGTCTCCATGCGGCTGGTTCCGAACCAGGATCCAGACGACATCCTCAAACGGTACACGGCCTACGTGAAGAAGCTAACGCCGAAGGGCATCGAGACCAAAATCAAGGTCTGGAGCAAGGGACCGGCCTGCGTCGTGGGAACTGACAATAAGTATGTGAAAGCTTCGACCGAGGCGATGCACGACATCTTTAAGAAGGACACCGTGTTCATCCGCTCCGGCGGCTCGATTCCAATCGTGACCGATTTTCAGGATGTGCTCAAAATTCCTTCGGTGATGATGGGATTCGGTCTGCCCGATGACAATCTGCACGCTCCCAACGAGAAGTTCCACATTCCGAACTTCTACCGGGGGATCGAATCGATATGTTTGTTCTTTGAAAAGCTGGGCGCGTAGATCTCCATGGCGCGCGCATTCCGCGCGCGCCTTCCCTATCAAAACGGTTGCCTCCCGCGCATTGTTGGAGTAGCCTTTCTTCGCTCTCGCGATTCTTCCCTCCTCTCTCACTCGCCACCCTAATTTCGATCAATTGCTGCATTACGTATGCAAAATCACGGGGTTGTGCAAAAGGGGGCCCTATATATGGTGTTTTCTTGCTTGACCCCGGCAGCTTTTGACCATTACATTAGCTCCAATCTGTGCACTGCCCGGTCCAGCCGGAGGGCGGCATTTTGCGAGCCAAAGGACACAGGCATCTGAATGGTAAACAGGCTTTCCCTGCCACCAAGCACCCAAGTTCTGAGCCCGCTGATGCGGATCGGGCTTGGCGAGAGCGCGCCCAAGAGGAGTCCACGTTGCTCAAACTGAAGAAGCTTCAGATTCTCGGATTCAAATCGTTCTGCGACCGCACCGAACTGCAATTCCATGGTGACGGCGTCGCGGCCATCATCGGCCCGAATGGCTGTGGTAAGTCAAATATCGCGGATGCCATCTCGTGGGTTCTAGGCGAGCAGTCGGCGAAGACGTTGCGCGGCTCGCGCATGGAAGACGTGATCTTCGCCGGGACTCGTGACCGCAAGCCCACCGGCATGGCGGAGGTTGCGCTGACCCTGATCGACCCGGAGGTTTACGACGGCCCAGACGCAAACAACGCGACCGAGATTGAGATTCAGGATGAACTGCCTAACGACGATTGGGATGAGGCAGAAGTTCGAGCACAAGCAGCCGACGAAACTGAGCGATTGACCGAAGAAGCGCAACCAGGCAGAGTCGAGGAAATCGGTTGGGTGAGTAATGCAGTTTCAGAGTTCGATCCCGACGACGAGCCGCGGTTCGCAGTATTTGTGAACCCGAATCCGCCGGCGAAGACGGAACCGGCCAAGTCGGCCCAACTGATGGCAGTCCCCAGTCAGAGTTCTCAGGTCGTGCTGAAGATCCGGCGCAGGAAATTTCAGCAGCAATCGCGAGCGGGCGAGATCGTGGTCACGCGGCGGCTATTCCGATCTGGCGACAGCGAGTATCTACTGAATGGGAAACTGTGCCGGTTACGCGACATTCAAGAGCTATTCATGGGCACTGGTCTGGGGCCTGAGTCCTATGCGCTGATCGAGCAAGGCCGCATCGGGCAAATTCTCAGCAGCCGTCCCACCGACCGACGCGCCATCATTGAAGAAGCCGCCGGTATCACGAAATTCAAAACCAAGAAGCGTCTCGCCGAAGCACGACTGGAAGACGCCAAACAGAATCTCGCGCGTATCAACGATATTTTCGAAGAAGTCACACGACAGATGAACTCGCTGAAGCGGCAAGCATCCAAAGCCGAACGCTATGCCAAGCTGCGAGATGAGATGCGGGGGAAACTCCGCCTGGTGCTGGCGAGCAAGTTCGCGCAAATGACTAAGGAAAGCGTTGAGCTCGACGGCCAACTCAGCGCTGTGTCCGAGCAAATGCGAGAACACGGCGAGACCGTTCAGCAATTGGAAAGTGAGCAGACCGAGCGCACGCAGCGTGGCTACGCGATCGAAGGCGAACTTCGCGAAAACCGCGAGCGATTGAGCCAGATCAAGCTCGATGCCGACCGGGCACTGGCACAACGCCGTCACAACGAAGAGCGATGCGCTGAACTGACCGAGCGCTCGACCGCATCTGAAGGGTTGCTGAGCCAGGCGCGCACTCGACTGCAATCGTTGGACGGGGAACGAAACGCGAACCGGCAGGTGTTGGAGTCTGCGGCTGGAGAAGTGGCCTCGGCCCAGCAGGAACTTGTTGCCAGCCAGCAAGAGGCGGCGCAGGCAGCTGACGAGTTAGCTCAGGCGGAACGTCAGCAGGAGGCATCTCGCACAGCCATCCTCGAAGCAGTCGCAGCCGCTGCCAATTTGCGGAACCAACTCACGCAAGCGGAGGAACGCTCATCTGCGCTTGACCGAGAAGCGCAACGTCTGCTCACAGAGGTGAATACTTCGACTTCTCAAGTAGAAACTTTTGGCGGGCAGCGTGGGCAGTTGGCTCTGGAATTTGAGACTGTATCGCAACGAGTCGCAGGTCTGGCAGAAGAAATCGCTCAGGCTCAACAAGCTCACCGAATCAAATTGCAGGCCGAGAGCGAGTCGAAGCGGCGCTTGGATGGACTGCGCGCGGAGTACGCATCGGCGATGGGAAAGCGGGCCTCGTTGGAGGCTGTCATCGCCGAGCATGGCTACTCGACTGAATCGGTCCGGCGGTTGTTCCAGTCCGGAGTGATGAACAGCGGCCTCGCTCCCGTCGGCGTTTTGGCAGATTTCCTCGAGGTTGAGCCGCGCTATGAAGGCGTGGTGGAAGATTTCCTTCGCGATGAGTTGAATTACATCGTGGTGAAGTCGTGGGATGCGGCCGATGAGGGATTGCGACTCTTACGCACTGATGTGGACGGACGGGCCACGTTCCTGGTTCATCCCGAGGATTCGCAAGCGAAGTTTTCGTTCGCTGTCGATGAGTCCGGCCGAGCGGCAACCCCGCATCAATCAATTGTTCCGTTGAAGAATGCAATCCGAGTTCTGAATGGCTTTGGCCGGTCGCTTGAGGTGATTCTCCCGAAGCTGCGCGATGGGTATATCGTGCCCGAGTCTGGGGCAGCGCGAGAGCTTGCCCTTGGGAATCCGGATGCCTTTTTTCTGTCGCAATCGGGCGAATGTTTTCACAACGTCACCGTAACGGGCGGAAAACAGCGCGCGGAAGGACCGCTATCGATGAAACGCGAACTCCGCGACGTCTTGCGGACTCTCGGCGAGCTAGAGGCTGCACTACGTGACGAAGAGATGCGGGTTGCATTGGTGGGCCGCGAGATTAAAGACCTCGCTTCGCTGCTCGAACGGCTCCAGGGCGAGAGGCGGGAGGCCGAAACACAGGCGTTGACTTCGGGCCACATGCTGCAGCAACTCGATTCCGAAATGAGCCGAGTGGCTGAGCGACTGCAGATTAACCAGCAAGAATTGCGCCGTCTGGAATCGGACCGTGGTGAACTGGAGGGCCTGGTCACCGCCCGGCGCACTGAACTTGCTGCTCTAGAGCATCACCGGGAGGAGCTCGAGCTTGCGACTTCGAGTGCCAGACAGCAATTGACGGCCCTGCGCGAGCGTCGCGATGGTTCGTCCAATGCAGCGTCTCAAAAGCTGGCCCGCGTGGCGACGCTTGAGGAGCGGCATCGGTCGGCAGCGGCAGTCCTGGAAAAGATGCAGGGCATGGTCGCCGAAGTTGAGGACCGCATTACCTCCCTGCTCGCACAAATTGAATCTGCGGCCGCAGAAAAATCGCAACGACAGATCGAGAACGAACAGCTTGCCATTCAGCTCGAAGATCTAAAGGCCGAGCACAACGCCGGAGAAACCCGAGAAGAACTGCTTCAATTTGAATCGGACCAGGTGCGAGCGCGGTTAGGCGAATTGGATCAGGCGCTGCGTGAGACACGACAGTTGCTGGACCAGGCTCGCGATCGTCGCGGCGAACTGTCGGCGGCCGCGGCCAAGTTGCAATCTGATGTGCAGTACATGTCGGAGACTTGCTTGAACGAACTCGGCGTTCAGCGGGAAGAACTGATTGCCGATCAATCTATCTCGATTGCGACGGGTGAACAGCTCGGACAAGAAGATCAGGCGTACCGCGAGATGCGAGGCCGCCTGGACGCCATGGGTCCGGTCAATATGATGGCGCTTGAGGAATACAAGGAAACCGCGCAACGGCACGAGTTTCTCGACGCGCAAAGGAAGGACCTGCTGGAATCGATCGAAAATACGCAAGCCACGATCCGTGAGATTGACATCTTCTCGCGGCAGAAATTTGAGGAAGCGTTCCACAAGATTAACGAGAATTTCCAGACGACGTTCAAGAAGCTGTTCGGCGGTGGGCACGCATTCATGCGTCTGACAGACGAGGAGAACAGTGCGGAGAGCGGAATCGACGTGGTTGCTTCGCCCCCGGGAAAGAAGTTGCAGAATGTACTGCTGCTCTCCGGCGGCGAAAAGGCGCTCACGGCGCTGGCGCTGTTGGTGGGCATCTTCCAGTACCAGCCGAGTCCGTTCTGCATCCTTGACGAAGTCGATGCGCCGTTGGATGAAGCCAACATCGGGCGCTTCACGGAACTGGTTAAAGAGATGAGCGTTCAGACCCAGTTTGTGCTGATCACTCACAGCAAGAAGACCATGAGCATTGCGCCGGTGCTCTATGGAGTGACGATGCAGGAGCCGGGCGTGTCGAGGTTGGTGTCGGTTCGCTTCGGAGCGACAGCGTAAGCTGACAAGGGCGGCTTCATCTTTTGAGTTCTCAATTTTCCTCTGACGTCCTCAGTTTTTCCACAAACCGAGGCCACTGAAAGCCGTGAGTAGCAAGGACTTTCATCCCTTCATTGCTTGTCAACTTTTTTCACCCAAACGACGTAGGCGGATAACATTATACG
>Ga0209168_10003310_pt1 | contig 11170 bp, 10 predicted proteins | sample Coa_R1_FD_187156 | JGI IMG/M metagenome (GOLD analysis project Ga0209168, IMG submission 187156) | Surface soil microbial communities from Centralia Pennsylvania, which are recovering from an underground coalmine fire - Coalmine... | ecosystem: Environmental > Terrestrial > Soil > Unclassified ... | reverse complement strand
GAACTGGATCGAATCCGGCGGCAGCAGGAGTTGCAAGGCGAGATTTCGGCGGAGATGGCGCTGCAGTTGCGCACTTCGCTGGCCACGATTTCCGGGTACGCGCAACAACTGGCAAGTAATCGCGATCCGGAACTGGCCAAGCAACTGGCTGCCGACATTGCGGAAGAAGCCGCGACGCTGGATCGCAGCATCGGCGGATTTCTGACAGAGAAGCGGGCGGCGCAGAGTGCGGCCGCGGGAGCGGGATCAAAGAATTCGTAAGGAATAAGGAAGAGATCGGCGCCGGGCGGCGGCTGCGCTGCGGCGAAAACGACTTAAAGGAAAAAGGTGGAGGCTATGAAACGTATCGCATGCAGTGGAATCGGACTCGTGCTTTCTCTGGGACTGCTCGGCCTTCCGGCGAGCGCGCAGACACAGGGCCAGTCGAATTCGCAAAGCACGACCTCGGGTTCGTCGCTTGGCGACTATGCCCGGCAGGTTCGCAAGGCTCCGGGAGCGACGGCGAAGCCGAAGGTATTCGACAACGATAACCTTCCGACCGACGACAAGCTTTCCATCGTAGGACCGACTCCGGCGTCGACGACGCCCGACGCGTCGGGCGAGTCCAAGCCGGCGGAATCAGGAGCGGGCGCGAGCCAAACTCAGGCTTCGGGCGAGACCAAGGCTGCGGAGGTTAAACCTCCCGACGCGAAGGCGACGGCGAAGACTCCAGAGGAAGAGGAAGCGGCGAAGCAGGCTGCGTATAAGCAGTGGGGCGACAAAATCGCAGCGCAGAAGGATCAGATCGATCTGATGGCGCGCGAACTCGACGTGCTGCAGCGCGAATATCAGATTCGGGCGGCCGCGATGTACGCCGATGCCGGCAACCGCATGCGCAACTCGGCCGACTGGGACAAGCAGGACGCCCAGTACAAGCAGCAGATCGCCGACAAACAGAAAGCGCTCGACGATGCCAAGCAGAAGCTGGAAGACATCCAGGAAGATGCGCGGAAAGCCGGAACGCCGGCGTCGGTGCGGGAACCGTAGGGATTCGTTTCGAGGATATTGAGCGCCGGGAAAATCCGGCGCTCTTTTTATTTTGGCGGGCTGGGCTGGAGAGCGCTTCCTTCGATTCGCGGACGGACGAAGGCATCCGGCGGGCCGCTCGGACTTGGGGGCGAGACGCCCCCGCGACAGCCGGCGGGACGCCGGCGCTACGGAAACACGGCGCCGGTATTTGACAACTGTTTCAATTGGCGGATTTGTTTCAGGTGGTGGCGGCCGTGGATCAGGTGGAATTTTCGCCATTGGGTGGCAGTGAGCGGGCCGAGAAAGACATGATCGAGCAACTTCTCGTTCCTCCCAAACTGCTGCTGGCAGCGTGTGATCATCTCATCCATCTCGGCGATCTTCGGGCCAATCTCGGCCAGCACTTTTTCCAGCGGCAGGCCGCGCGGACGCGCAAATTGCGGCGCTTCCCGTCCGGAGGGTAGGTATCCGAATCCGAGGACGACCAGCGCGCGGCCGCGATTCGTCCAGGTTGAAGGCGAGGCCGAGCGCTTCCCTGCCGCCATAAATCTCTCGAACCCCTTCATGGTTCCGGTATAGGTCAAGAACAAATGCTCGAGCACATCGGCGATGCTCCATTTTTCCGGCGGGTGCCAGGTGAGCTGCTCCGGCGAGAGTCCGGCGAACGCCGAGGCGAGTTCCCGTTGCAATGTCTGGAGACGAGGGTCCACGAGTGTCACTTACCTTTTCCGCCGCTTCGGTTAGAATGATGCGGCAAACAAAACCAGCAAAGTTATCACAGGAAGGATGCCCATGAAGACGGCCAGCCTTGCCCGCTCGAATTCCGCCGCTGCGGCGGAGAAGCCGGGAGTGAGTTTCATTTCCGTTCCGCGCCGACGAACGGCGCCACGTCAATGGATTTATGCCGGATGCTCAGCGATTCTCTTTTTGCTGTTCCTGCTGACCGCGTGCTCGTCGGATTCGGGTAAGCCAGCGGAGCCGGCGAAGCCGGAAGTGAAGAGTCCCGAGCTGATTACGGCGCGCTCGGCGTTCCAGAAGTTGTACGTTGCGGCGCGCGGCTGGAACCAGGACGCGAAGCCGTATCGCCTGGAAGCGATTGTGACCAGCGATGGCAACGGGCAGGACGGCAAGTGGGCGGTATGGCGCGGGAGTTTTGCCTCTGACAGCAAGCGCTCGGAGAAATCGTATACGTGGTCGGGCAGCGCCGCCGAGGGCGCGCCGGAGCGCGGTGTCAATCCCGGTGTCGAGGACAGTTACAGTTCCTCAAACTCGTCGACACAAGTTTTCGACATGGGGTTTCTGAAGATCGATTCGGATCAGGCTTTCGCGACGGCGCAGAAACATGGCGGCGACAAGATTCTCGAAGCGGATCCGAAGACGCCCGTCTTTTACGTTTGCGACTGGAACCACAATACAAATCAACTGATCTGGCACGTCATCTATGGAGCGGCACGCGACGCTTCGAAGCTGACCGTGGCGGTCAACGCCTCGACAGGCGAGTTCATCCGGGTGGAGAAGTAGGACCTGCCTACCGCTTTTTCCCGCTAAGTTCTAACCGCAGAGAGAGGCTGCAGCACGCCTCGTTGTTTGTTGTTGTTATGGTTATCGCTTTCCGCGGTGGTTATCTTCCTGGTGGTTAATCTGGGCCTCGATTTGAGAAAAAAACTGGTGCAGAGCCTTGGCTGAATTGATGGCGCGCTTGAGGCTGTGCGGTTCGCCAAAAGCCACTATGTCTTGCGCAGAATATTGGAGACGAACACGATCGGCGGCGCATTGCGCGCTCAACAGTTCCACCGCAGAGGCGGCGAGATCCGCCTTCAGACGGTTCACATCAACCTGCTTCTTAACTGCTGCACCCATCTACTGCTCCTTATTTTTTGGGGGATATACGCAGAGAGGTCCCGGATCCGTTATGGGAGGACTGCCTTTTTCGCGGACCGGCGGGACCTACCCTGCGATGTCGTTCAGTTGTTGCTAGTGTGAATAGAGTATACAGCGTTAGTTATACGCAGTGCAACTAATTTGGGGATGGCGCACTTGCGTCTCTCGGGAGTCGGTCTCTTATGAATTGTCGGAGGGCTTTTGCGCGAGGTTCTCTTTATCGCAAAGATCGCGAAGATTTGAACTACGGGCTTTCTGAACTGCACCGCTACGTGGGTTCGTTTTGACTTTGCCATAGGGTGTGAAATCTGCATCTGATTTCCAACCATAGTTTCCAAGCATAGGAGGAGCATTGCCCCGGCATCCCGATCCTGAACTCGAACAGCGCATTCTGGAGGCGGCCTCGCGGCTGTGGGCGCGCGGCGGCGAGAAGGCGCTCACCATGCGTGCCGTCGCCAAGGCGGCGCGCACGACGACACCGACGGTGTACGAACGCTACCGCCATCGCGACGACATTCTGCGCGCACTGCGGCTGCAGACGAGGAGCCGACTCTTCGCGGCCCTCAGCCGCACGCGGACGGTGCAGGAGGCGGTGCACGGACACCTGGAGTTTGCGCTCGAACATAGACACGCTTACGAAGTTCTATTTGACGGCGTGGCCAAGCCTCCTTCTCTATACGAACCCTGGCCCTCGTTCAATCTCATACGGGAGCGGCTGGCGCAGCGGCTGGGCGGAACTCCGCGGCAACATTCGCGGCTGATGCTGGCGATCTGGTCGTTGATGCACGGCGCGGCGATGCTGATGATCCGCGGCGGCTTCGAAGACGCGCTGCGCACGCAGACGATCCACACGTGCGCGGATGCGATCGAGGCGATTATTCTTTCTGCAGAATCTTCGACGGGCAGGTCGGGCAAGCGATCGTCTTCGCGATCATCATCCCGAGCGGGCGGCTTCGGCCACTCCGGGCCGAAGTGGCCTTCCAATCTGATTCTGGGCGAGGGCAAGCAGAGCCAGGTGGGGAATGGAAGCGCCGGGAAGCGCAAATCCAGTTCTAAGAATGGGAAACGCCGCTGAGGAATTTCCGCGCTATTTCGCCGCTTTTGCGTCGGCGCTCTTCAAACGCTCAATGGCCTTAGTCACCTTGTCCGACTCCGGACCGTGGGGCAGAATTCTCAGATAGCTTTCGTATTCCTCCATCGCTTCACCCGGCAGTTTCAGTTTCTCCAGACAGATTGCCAGACGCAGCGTGGCGACTGCATCGTTGTCTTTGTAGAGCAGCGCTTCGCGATAGCGGTCTTCGGCTGCGTGATAGTTCTTGCGCTTGAAGTAAAAGTCTCCCACTTCCACGTCTTTCGCGGCCTTGTGCGGATCCCAGCGACGAAACTGGGTGGGGCCCGAGCCGCGATCCTCGAGAGTGGAAGACTCCTCTTCATTGAGAACCGTCTCCGCGCTTTTCGGATGCGCTTTGGCATCGTCGGCTGGAGCACTGAGATCGACCTGCGTCTCTTTGCTGGAACTGGTGCCGGGTTGGTCGCTCAACTGATCGACGTTGACGCGATCGGAGCGTGGCGGTGTGACATTCGCAGGTGGGGGAGCCGACTTGGAAGGCGGCACCGACGCCTGGGCCGGCGATTCAGAGCTCTGCGGAGCAGAAGAGTTCGTATTCTGGGTCCAGACTGCCACACTGCATGCAAGCAACGAAATCAAAAACAAACAACGCATAATTTCATTTTACAGTGCTGCGTGCGTCGCGCGGAACGCCTGCAGGCATTTGCGGGCGGTGTCCATTTCGGAGAAGCGGCTTCCCTCCTGCTCGACCAGGTAGTACTCGACTCCACCGACGCTTTCCGCAGAGCGAAAAATTCCCTTCCAATCGGCCTTGCCTTCTCCGAACAGGACTTTGTAGCCCTTGTCCGGATCGGGAGACCAGTCCTTACAATGGATGGACCTTATGCGTCCCGGGTTGGCTCGAATCCAGGTAACGGGATCGGCGCCGCCTTCGATGCAGGTACCGACGTCGAGCTGCAGCATGACGGTGGGCTTGGTGTTCTTGGCAAGGATATCCATGGGGCGCTGTCCGTCGACGGGCGCCCATTCGGCTTGATGATTGTGATATCCGGCCTTGAGTCCAGAGGGCTCGAGTTTTTCGGTGGCAGAGTTCAGCGTATCGGCGACGGCTTTCCATCCATCGAGGCCGGTCTTGGGATCGGTCCATGCGAGGACGAGGTACTTGCAGCCGAGAATCAGATTCAGGTCGCGGGCGCGCTCGATGTTCTTGGCGCTCAGATATTCAGCGTTGTTGTGGGTCGAGTAGCAGTGGATACCGAGGTCATCGAGCAACTTGCGCATGTCCTTCGCTTGCGCGTCGGTCCACTCGAAGTAGGGAGAATAAAACTCGACGGCCTGATATCCCATTTGCGCGACGGTGCGGATCGTGCCCTGAGGATCCTGCTTGAGGGCTTCGCGGACGGAGTAGAGTTCGAGGCCGACGGGGATCGACGGCGTGGCTGCGGAGAAAGCGACTCCGCGAAACGCCCACGGCAGCGCGGCGGACAGCGCCAGAAATGAACGGCGGGAGAAGGTTGTGGAAGGCATGGAAGCCATCGTACTCCTCGGTTGGCAATGACTCCAGAGTCGCGGAGATGATCGGGAACCTCTGCAAGCTTATGCGCTATGGGATTCAAAACAACTTCATCGCAAAGGTCGCTAAGAAACACCGCGAAGGACGCTAAGAAGAGCAACTGTTTAAGGACCAGCAAGGGAAGACCACATCAGGCAGGCATTCAGCGAGCTGCTGATTAACGCTGGACGGCAATCCCTCGCTTCCACACGCCCACGATATTGCGCGTCGCAAGAATGTCAGTGGTCGGGTCTCCGTCGACCAGAACCAAGTCCGCGCGCATGCCAGGGCGAATCCGTCCGCGATCGGAAAGATGAAAACAGGCCGCGGGCACCGCGGTGGCGGCCGCCAGCGCTTGCACGGGCGTCAGTCCGTCGTGAACCAGCAGCGACATTTCGGCGTGGACAGAGGCTCCGTAGGTCGTGCCGGGGACGGGAGCGTCGGTCCCGGTCAGGATCGGAACATGGGCGGCGACCAGTTGGCGAATAGCCTCGTCGGTTCCGTCGCAAAAATGGTTCTTTGCAGCATCCGGTTTTGGCAGGTCCATCGACTGGTGCCACTCGGTGCCGATGTAAGGACCGAGATGTGGATCAGCGAGAACGGTGGGGCCCTCCGACTTTCCGCAATCCCAATAAATGGTCGAAAGAGTCGGGATCACGAAAATATGATGGCTTGCGGCAAGTTGTCCGAAGTCCGCGCCCACGGAGTCGCCGGTAAACAGGTGCGCCAATCCATCCACACCGGCGGCAATTGCGTCGCGCGCCTGCGGTTCCGAGAGGATGTGCACGACCACTAACTTGCCCCGTCGATGTGCTGCCTCGACCACTGCGCGCATCGTGGCATTGTCGAGCATGGGAACGCGTTTATTGGTCCATCTCCAGGTGCTCCCGTCGTCATGAATGATCTTGATATAGTCAGATCCTTCCGCGATACGAGCATCGACCCAGGCCTGCGCCTGATCTGGGCTGGTGATCGTCGGTATCGGGGGCCCTCCCATTTGTGTAGGATGCCCGCCGGGAACGGTAGCCCCGGCCCCTGCCGTCCGGACATCGGCCAGATCCGGACGGTCCTCCACTTCCATCTTCTTGATCTGCTGTAACCGAGCGCCACCGCTAAACATGTCGAGCTGCGTTGTAACGCCGAGTACGAGAGCCTGGTGTGCCGATTGTTCTCCGGAGTCCGGAATATGAACGTGCGAGTCGATCAGGCCGGGCAAAAGAGTGCGGCCGCGTCCTTCGACGATTCGTGCGTTTGCGATTTTCAGCTCCGCTCCGCCGATGCGGGTGATCTTCCCGTCTTCGATGAGAACGCTGCGATGTTCGAGCACGTTTTCACCATCAAACACACGTACGTCGTGTATGAGTTGAGCGGCGGGTTGTGTCTGAGACCAGGCGATGAACGCTCCGAGTGAGACGCACAGAACCAGGGCAATCGATGTAATGCGCATTCGCAACTTGTCTCCCACAGGCTTAGACGAGCATTCAACTGCTTCGTTTCGGGATTAGGAGTTTTCGGGGAAAAAAGCAGGCCGCTCAGGGGGAGGCGTTGAGCGGCCTGGTTGGCGAAGTCCTCCGGGGAGGAGGGTAAAGTCTGATTACATCGAAGACGGATTGCTGGCCTGACCGGTGGTGGCCGGCGCGGCGGGCGTGTTCCCGTCGACCGTGTTGGTCATCAGGCGAACGTCGACGCGGCGGTTATCAGCGCGGCCTGCGGAGGTCTTGTTCGTCTCCACTGGCTTATCCTTGCCGAGGCCGATCACGTAAATCTTGTGCGCGGGCACGTTGTACTTCGACGCCAGGTATTGGATGACGGAATTCGCGCGGCGCTGGCTCAAATCGTAGTTGTAATCAGCCGGGCCTACGGAATCCGTGCCACCCTCGAGGGCGATGATGTATCCCTTGGTCGACGCGATGCTGCCCGCGAGCTGATCGAGCGCCTCTTGCGCCTTCGGGGTCAGGTTGTCTTTGTTGAAGCCGAACTTCACCGAAGTCTCGGCGACGGCGTGATAGTTGTCGAGATTGGCGACCGTATTGGTCAGCACGCTCACGCGGCCGTTGGCGGCGTCGGCCATCTGCTGGGCCTGAGCGGCATTTTGTCCGGCGGTCTGCGCCTTCTGCTCGACGTCGGCAGTCTTGGCGTTCACGGCTGCGATGCCGGCCTGGGCACGCGCGTCAACGTCTTTAATGTCCTTGCTGTTCTTCGCGGTCAGGTCGTCGAGCTCATTGGTCTTATTGATCAGTGGCGTCGTCTGTTGCTTCACGTAGTTCTTGCTGGTGCAGCCGACGGTGGCCACCATGCTGGCTGCCAGGCAAATCACTAACGAAGTGCGATTCATAGGGTGAGGCTCCTTATCGATCTTTTTACGGCGCGCTCTGGGTTTCCCCGCGCGCAAAATCTTCAATTTGATGCCCTGGGAAAGACTGTTTGCTGCCTTACAAGTTCACTTGCTACTTTTGCACGGGACATGCCAGTGTTCCGAAGTGGGACCGGCAGATGTAAGTATATCCGTTTTCAATGGCTTGGGTGACAAAACGACGGTGGTCGGACCACCGCACCCTCTCCGCCGGAACGCAAAGCCCACATACAGAATGGAAATTTTATACAGTCCGGCTCAGATTCAGGCTTGGCGCCGGCAGATTATCTTCCCGGGGGGGAATCCTTGAAAGCCCGACGATGGCGGGTGCGCGGCGGTCCGCACATCACCTAAACGGATCTGTGTTTTTGCCAGGTTAGCTTCACGCAAATCATCAGTCACGAGATATACCTACGGGCAATGGCTGGCATTGCTGATATTCTGAAAAAATCCCCATGCGCCTGAAGTCACTTCTGCTGCTGTGTCTTTTTTCCGCGGCCGCGATAGCCCAGCAGTCATCATCACCTGCGCCTGCTGCGCCGGCCACGCCGCCGATTCCATCGCAGAGAGAGACGGTCATTGTTACGGGAACATACATCCCGGTGCCGCTCTCGGAGAACGATCGCTCCGTCGAGTCGCTCGACGCCCGGCAGACGCCGCTGCTGTTTACTGCGGCAACGGATTATCTGCGGCTCGACCCGACTGTCGATCTGCAGCAGCGCGCGCCAAACGGCGTGCAATCCGATTTGTCGATTCTCGGTTCCACGTTCGCCGAGACTTTAGTTCTGCTTAACGGGTTGCGCTTGAACGATGCGCAGACCGCGCATCACGACATGGACATTCCTGTGCCGATCGAGGCGATTTCGCGGATCGAAGTGCTGCACGGCTCGGGCTCGACGTTCTACGGCTCCGATGCGATGGGCGGAGCAGTCAACTTTCTCACCGCACCTGCGAAGGCCACCGAGATCCGGTTGCTGGCGGGCGTGGGCAATCAGGGATTCAACCAGCAGCACATCTTCGCATCATTTCTAGTGCACAATTGGTCGGAGACTCTCGCGGCAGATCGCGACTTCTCCACTGGATTTATTCCTGATCGCGATTACAGAAACACAGTCGCGTCGTCGGAAACGAGATTCAAGTCGGCGTTGGGGACAACGGACATCGTCTTCGCAGGCAGCGACCGTCCATACGGCGCCGACCAGTTTTATGGCGACTTTCCTTCATGGGAGCGCACCAAGAATTGGTTCGCGGCGGCGCAGCAGGATCTCGGCGCGGAGACCAGCGCCGCTTTCGGGTACCGCCGGCACAGCGACGAGTTTATTCTCTTTCGCGATGACCCGACGATCTACGAAAACAATCACATCGACGAAAGTTGGCAGGCCGCGCTGCGCCGGCATCAACCAGTGCACGACAATACAACGCTCTCGTACGGAGCCGAGGGCGAGGGAGATTCCATCGCCAGCAATAACCTGGGCGACCATGCTCGCAACCGCGAGGCCGTCTACGCGAATCTCGACTTTCGCGCGCTCGGGCGATTCTCGCTTTCGGCTGGGGGACGGGAAGAATTTTTCAGCGGCGGCACCTCGGTCTTTTCACCTGCGCTCGCCGGCGGCCTCTGGGTGAAGAGCAAGGTTAAGCTGCGCGCCAGCGTCAGTCGCGGATTCCGGCTGCCGACTTACACCGATCTTTATTACTCCGATCCCGCAAACGTTGGAAACCCGCTCCTGAAGCCGGAATCGGCGTGGAGCTTCGACGCGGGCGCGGACTGGAATCCGACGGGCCGCATTTCGGCTGGCTTAACGTTTTTCCAACGCTGGGACCACAACCTGATCGACTACGTGCAGTTCGCGCCCGGCCAGCCCTACCAGGCGACGAACATCGACAACCTGCACTTCACCGGCATCGAGGCGAACATGAAAGTTCGTCTGCCTCACGAGCAGGAGATCGAACTCGCATACACCTTTCTGCACGGCGATCACGCGCCGCTGCCGGTGGGAGAAGTATCGCGCTACGTATTCAACTATCCGTCGAACGAAGCGACCTTCAGTTGGACCGGCGCGTGGCGCGACTTGCTTGTTGCGCGCACTCGCGTGGGCATCACACAACGCTTCGAGCAGGGCGCCTATCCGGTGTGGGATCTTTCCGTCGCGCGCAAGGGCGGCATCGTGCGTCCTTATCTTCAGTTGGCGAATCTAAGTAATACCGGCTATGTGGAAGTTCCTGGAGTGCTGATGCCCAGCCGCAGCGTGATTGGTGGGATGGAAATTGTGTGGGCGGGCAGATCGCACTGAGCCCTACAACGATTCCATGTTCCTGCGGACGCTCCCTGTCCTCCGAGAGAAAGTAAAATAGAAGTAAGCCGCCAATGGATCTGCTCGCGAAAATTCGCACGATTCCCGCCGAGCCCGGCGTGTATCTCTACAAAAACGCCGAGAGCGAAGTGATCTATGTGGGCAAAGCGAAGAACCTGCGCAGCCGCGTGGCCAGCTACTTTCACGAAGGCCGGTGGGAAGACGCGAAAACCGGCACGCTCGTGCGCGAAGCGGTCGATGTCGACTACATTGTCGTCGCCAACAACAAAGAGGCGCTCGCGCTCGAAAATAATTTGATCAAGCAGCGCAAGCCGCGATTCAACATCCTGCTGCGCGACGACAAAACCTATCCTTATGTTAAGCTCACGCTGGGCGAACGCTGGCCGCGGGTTTACGTGACGCGGCGCCTGCGCAAGGACGGCAGCGAGTACTACGGCCCATACTTCCCCGCCAATCTCGCGTACCGCATCGTCGACCTCATTCATCGGAATTTTCTGATTCCTTCGTGCAAGGTTGACTTGACGCGATTTCATCCGCGGCCGTGTCTGCAGTACTACATCAAACGCTGCCTGGGCCCGTGCGTGAAAGATCTGACGACGCCGGAGATTTACCAGGAAGCGGTGCGCGATGTGAAACTGTTTCTTGAAGGGCGACCCACTGACCTCGCGAAGTCGCTACACGCACGGATGGACGCGGCTGCGGCCGCACAGGAATATGAGCGGGCGGCGCGTTATCGCGATCTGATTTCAACCGTTGAGCAGTTGCAGGAACGCCAGCGCATCGCCGCCGCCGAGGGCGATGACGCCGATGTGTTCGGGTATCACTACGAAAACGGGATGCTGGCCGTGAATCTCTTTCATATGCGTGGCGGGAAGATGGTCGATCGTCGGGAGTTTTTCTGGGAGGAACTGCCGGAGTTTGGAGTGGCCGAAATCGATTCGATCGATTCCACTCTTTCCACTTGTCATCCGGAGCGAGGCGAAGGACCTATGCAA
>Ga0209168_10003306_pt1 | contig 11186 bp, 5 predicted proteins | sample Coa_R1_FD_187156 | JGI IMG/M metagenome (GOLD analysis project Ga0209168, IMG submission 187156) | Surface soil microbial communities from Centralia Pennsylvania, which are recovering from an underground coalmine fire - Coalmine... | ecosystem: Environmental > Terrestrial > Soil > Unclassified ... | reverse complement strand
GTTTGCCCGCGAACATTGCACTGGCCTCCAATCCCGACGCCGCCGTGCACGCGGCGCTTGGATTTAAAGGAACAACCGTAATCCCAGCCGGGCAGGAAGCTGCCATATTGGCGTCTTTGCCGGTGTATCTCTTAGGCGGATCGCCGGAGTTTGCCGCCACGCTCAACACCTGGGGAATTCGCACCTTTGGCGAGTTTGCGGCTTTGCCGCCGCTGGGCGTGGCCGCGCGACTGGGAGACGAAGGCGTACATTTCCAAAGATTGGCGCGTGGAGAAGGTCGCCGGTTATTGCGGCTGCGCGGAGAACCGCTCGAATTTCAGGAAGATCTGGAGCCAGAGACCCCGGTGGAGCTGCTCGAACCGTTGTTATTTCTTTTTTCGCTGATGCTGAACAATCTGTGCGAGCGGCTGCGATCCCACTCCCTGGCGGCGAATGAGATTCGTTTACTGCTGAAATTAGAACGAGCGCCCAATCACGCTGTCACTCTGCGTCTGCCGGTTCCCATGCTCGATGCAAAGGTGTTTTTGAAGCTGTTGCACCTTGAGCTGAGCGACCGGCCTCCGCAAGCGGCAGTGGACCGAATCAGCCTCACTCTGATGCCGGTCCAGCCCCGCGCTACACAGCATGGATTGTTCTTGCCGTCTTCACCCGAACCGGAAAAGCTCGAAATCACACTGGCGCGCATCCGCAGCTTGGTAGGAGCGCCCAACATCGGCGCGCCGGAGCCGCTCGATACTTATCGCCCGGATAGGTTCCAAATGCGATCACTGGCGTTGAGCAAACCGCCGGCTCTTGCAGCGGCCACCGCTCCTAAATTAGCGCTACGCCGTTTCCGTCCACCCTGTCCAGCCCAAGTCTGGTGTGCTGCCGGGGACCAGCCCGCCAAGCTCTCCTCACCAAAAGGAGCTGGGCGCGTCAGTGCCTGTAGTGGTCCATGGCGGACCTCTGGCGATTGGTGGACAGCCGATCCCTGGGATCGTCTCGAATGGGATGTTGAAATTTCGAACCTTGGGCTTTTTCGAATTTACCGGGATTGCCAAACCGGACAGTGGCACATCGAGGGCAGCTACGATTAATTGAACCAGCTCCCTTCCACTTCCCGGAAGTGTGCTCTTCCAAATTTCACATTCTGGCTCCCAAGTCGTTTGTGCTAAATGGGAATGTACTGTATTCTCAAATAGAAAGAGGACCCATTTCCGTGGCGAGCTACGTGCTCTATAGGCGCATCACACAGGGGTGTATCGCCACGGTTCGGGGGATCGCAATAAATGTCGGGGGCGTATCGGATGCCCTTATGGCCGGATGTGCAGCACCGCAATACCGGTGCTCTGAAGATGACCAGCACCAGGGCTCGGTGCTCTGAGATGACCGCACCGGGCAGCCGGTGCTCTGAAAGAATTTGAGCAGGGCGCGTGAGGGAATTAAAAGACCAATTCGTCGGAGCGTTGCTGGTGATCCTCACCGTCGCGTTAGTGGTCGCGGCTGCGATTAATCTACAACAGCAAGACCGTTTCCATCTGCCTGACGATGGCGTTACGTGGACAGATCAGGGCGGTGGCGTGCAAGCCATCTACATTGTCCCCGGAAGCGCTGCCGATCGCGCCGGACTTCGTGTTGGCGATACGCTGGTCGCCATCGAGGGTCACCGCGTCGAAAATAGCCTCGATGTCACCCAGGTCCTTGCCCGCCTGGGTTCCTGGAGCAAGGCCGAGTACCGCATCGCCCGCCATGGGGTGGAGTTCAAAGTTAGTGTCATCGTCGGCGAAAGCCTTCCCGATTCCGCCGTTTACTACCTCTATGTGGTGGGCGCCATTTACCTGGCTATCGGCCTGTTCGTTTATTTTCGACGCGGCAATGCTCCGAAATCCCTCCATTTTTATATTCTCTGCCTTGCCTCTTTCGTCCTGGCCTGCTTCCATTATTCGGGAAAACTCAACAACTTCGACAAGATTATTTATCTTGGCAATGTAGTCTTAGGCTACCTCGCTCCTGCCATTTTCCTGCATTTCTGTCTGGTTTTTCCTGAGCCCAGGCCTTGGCTCCGCGGACGCGGGCGGATTCTGGTGCTATATCTGCCCGCGGCTGTATTGATTGCCGGCAACCTCGGGATTATCTTCGGCCTTATACACCTCTCCGTGCCGCTGCTGCAGGTGCGATGGCTGTTGGACCGCGTATTTCTGCTCTTCTTCAGCATCACCTACCTGGCAGGCGGCGTCGCGCTGGCCCTGGAATACCGCCGGACCGAGGACCCGATCGTCCGCCGCCAATTGCAATTTCTGCGCAACGGTGTGGTGATTGGCGTTGTTCCGTTCACTCTCCTTTACGTATTGCCCTACGTCGCCGGCGCCGTGCCGACGCACCTGATGAGGCTCTCCGTACTCTCGCTGGCTTTGATGCCCTTGGCCTGGGCCTACGCTATCCTGCGCTATCGTTTGATCGATGTCGATGTTATTTTTCAGCAGGGCTATGTCTACACACTCGCTACGCTCTGCGTCATCGGCGTCTTTTACGGCTTGATTTTTGTGGTTTCTAAGGCCGGCGACGTCAGCGGCGCGGCGTTGGTCATCCTGATCGTGATTGCCACTTTTGTTTTTCAGCCCATCCGCAACTGGATTCAGGAACAGTTGGACCGTTACGTCTTTTATAAAGATCGCTACGACTATCGCCGTACGCTGGTCGAATTCGCGCGCGAGCTTGGTTCTCAAACCGATCTGGATGAAATGCTGGCTTCTGTCGCCGACCGGCTGGTGCGGACGCTCTCGATCCAGCATGTCGCCTTCTTTGTTTATGACGAATCGGCCGGCCAGTTCCAACTCCACATGGCGACCGGCCGCCGCTCACGTCATGCCGGCCGCCCGCTCGACGATCTCGACTTGAGTTTTCTTCCCGTAGCGCCAGATCAGCCGTACCTGTTTTTTGAGCGGACGCGGCACCCCCTCGATATCGTCTCCCACGACCTGCCGTCGTCCGTCCGCCACACGATCGCCGCACTCGATCTCACGTATTATGTCCCCTGCACCATCCGGGGCCGCACCATCGCGTATTTGGGCGTCAGCCGCAACGATAAGGGTGATTTCCTTTCCAGTGACGACGTGGAGTTGCTGCTCACTCTGGCTGGTTCGGCCGGTATCGCGATCGAAAACGCGCGACTCTATACCTCGCTGCAGCGCAAGGTGGAAGAGTATGAACGCTTGAAGGAGTTCAGTGAGAATATCGTTGAATCGATCAACGTAGGCATTCTGGCCGCCGATTTCGAGGATCGCATCGAAAGCTGGAATACGCAAATCGAGCGGCTCACCGGTATCTCGCGCGCCGAAGCAGTCGGCCGCAGGCTCCGCGACCTGTTTCCTGCAGATCTATTTGAAAGGTTCGAGACCGTTCGGGGCCAGACGGGCGTCCACAATATTTACAAATTTTTGCTGCGCCCACGCCAGTCCGGGATAGAGAGTGTCACGCTCAATATCGCCATTGCGCCGCTGGTTTCCAAGGACTCCCAGCAGATTGGCCGCCTTATCATCTTCGACGATGTCACCGACCGCGCCGAGCTCGAGCGCCGCTTGGTTCAGGCCGACAAGCTGAGCTCTATCGGTTTGCTCGCCGCCGGCGTCGCCCATGAGGTGAACACGCCCTTGGCCGTCATCTCCACGTACGCCCAGATGCTCGCAAAGCAAGTCTCCGGCGACGAACAGAAATCCAAGCTCCTGGAGAAGATCGCCAAGCAGACGTTCCGGGCCAGTGAAATCGTGAATTCGTTGCTCAATTTCTCGCGAACTTCCTCTACCGACTTTGTAGAAGTGGATGTGAATCGGGTGATTCGTGAGACCCTGAGTTTGATCGAGCATCAGCTCGCCAAGGCCCAGGTGAAAGTGACCCTCCACCTGGAGCACGAAATACCGGCCATTAAGGGCAACGCGGGTAAGCTGCAGCAGGTCTTTCTCAATCTATTTCTGAACGCTCGCGACGCTATGCCGGCCGGCGGACTTCTGGCCATCCGTACGGCCAACGGCGAGGGCGTATTGCGCGTCGCGATCGCGGATAGCGGCACGGGAATCGCACCCGAAAATTTGAGCCGTATTTTTGACCCGTTCTTTACCACCAAGGGAGCGCGCAAGGGAACCGGTCTGGGCCTCTCTGTCAGCTACGGAATCGTGCGTGAGCATGGCGGTGACATCGAGGTTCAAAGCGAGCCGGGCGCCGGATCCCGCTTCCATCTTGAGTTCCCGGTCGCGAAGCCTGCCGTCCTGGTGTCGAACGGCGCTGGACGCCAACTGGCCGGTTCACACACCGATTAGCCCCGATGTCTGAGACCTTCTCTTCAGCCGATAAGCGATTTCCTGTAGAGGGCGCATTGCCACCTGCTGGCAAAGGCCGCATTCTGGTGATCGACGACGAGGCTGATATTCGCGAAAGTTTGGAAGCTCTGCTCACGGGCGAGGATTATGCGGTCGAGATGGCCGCTGCCGCGGGCGAAGGACTGCGTAAGATCGAAACCGGCAACTTCGATCTTGTGCTTCTCGATCTGATGATGCCCGACCGCTCCGGCATGGACCTGCTGCACGACGTCCGGGAGCGCGATCTCGAAACGCCTATCTTTATAATTACCGCCTACGGGTCGGTGGAAATCGCCGTCCAGGCGCTGAAGAATGGCGCGAACGATTATTTCTCCAAGCCCTGGGATAACGAGAAGCTGCTCATAGAAATCGAGCGGATGATTGCCAAGGGCCGCCTGGAGCGCGAAAACACGCAGCTCAAGCGCGCTCTGAAGCAGCGCTACAGCTTCCCCAACATTGTTGGGAAGAGCGAGCGTATGCTGCGCATCCTCGATCTGGTCTCCCAGGTTGCGCCCAGCCGCGCTACCATCCTTATCACCGGCGAGACCGGCACGGGTAAGGAGCTCATTGCCAAGGCCATTCACGCCAACTCCTCGCGCGCCAATCAGACTTTCGTCCCCGTCAACAGCGGCTCTGTTCCCCCGGATTTGCTTGAATCCACGCTGTTCGGCCATGTCAAGGGCGCATTCACCGGTGCTGTGGCCTCGCGAAAGGGCTATTTTGAAATCGCCGATCGCGGGACAATTTTCTTCGACGAAATTGGAACCATCAGTCTGGAAACGCAATCGAAGCTCCTGCGCGTTGTGCAAGAGCGCGAATTTATGCCGCTCGGCTCCAGCGAGACCGTCAAAGTCGATGTCCGGATCATCGCCGCCACGAATTCCGATCTGCGCCGTCTGGTCGAGGAAGGGAAATTCCGTGAAGATCTGTATTACCGGCTCAACGTCATCAATATTGTTCTGCCGCCCTTGCGCGACCGCAAGGAGGATCTCCCGTTGCTGATCGATCATTTCTTTGTCAAATATTGCCGCGAAAATGAAAAATACCTCGATACGGAGAGGCGCTCTATACTGTCTTTCGAACCCGAAGCCATGCAGATTCTGATGGATCATACCTGGCCGGGCAATGTTCGGGAACTGGAAAATATCGTCGAGCGGGCCGTCGTGCTGGCCTCGGCAAACTGTATCGGGGCCGATGTCCTGCCCGACTACCTGCTGCAGATGGGCGGGATGAGAATCCGTCGCGACGAGGGCGGCCACTTGCCCGCCGACGCCTCTTTGTTTGAGCTGGTGGCGGACTTTGAACGGCGCAAAATCGTCGAGCAGCTCGAGTCCTCCAATTGGAGCCAGACCGACGCCGCCGAGGCTCTGCGGATCCCGCTCTCCACTCTCAATCAGAAGATCAAGCGCTTAAATATCGATATCAAACGCAGGTCGGAACTGGCTCGTTCCTGATATCGGGTCCTGAGCCGCGGAGCCCTCCCACTTCCGTAGGGGCTTAGGCCTATTGGATATTCACCCCTTCAAAACGATAGATGTACTTCCAGGTCTGCTGGCCCCCGAGCGATAGACCGGACGCGGAAAACGACGGAACTTGGGAAGGGTCGGGGGTGACTTCCAGCACGATTTCCAGGTTCGGGACATACGGAACGCCTTGGCGCTCGCTTATTGAGCGGCCTGCCTCCGGAGCAACGCAGGCCAATTCACCACCACATCGAGCGTGGTATTCGGCTCTGCCTCGTGCACCAGAAAGCGCTTGCCATCCGGCGACACCTCGAACGGAGATGCGATGTAAGTTCTGGCAGTCAACGGAAACAACTGCCGTGGCGACGATGGCACGAGACCCCCCGCACCATCCTTGACGCCAACCACCGTCAGCATCCCGTCGCCTGAGATGTAGAATAACTCGCGCCCGTCAGGACCCCACTGCGGGAAGGTCCCGCCGCCAGACGTCACCTGCAGCCTTCTCCTCGCGTCCGGAAAACTGGCGATGTAGACTTCGCTCCGGCCTGTCTCATCCGAGTCATACGCTACCCAGCCCTGGTCGGGAGAAAAGCGGCCATGCCATTCCGAGGAAGGCCCCCGCAAATAAGGCTTCGCCTTTGTTCCCTCAACAGGCTTTCCGTCTGGTGATACTAGCGCGACCCAGAGGTCACGCTTGGTCTCCGGATCGAAGCTCTCGTAGAGAACATATCGCCCGTCGCGCGACCAGTCGCACAATCTGCGGACCGCCGGCCATTCCGCGATCCGATCCCCCTGCCCGGAATCCGCGATATCTTTACGGAAGATGGCGCCTCCCTTAGTGAAAAGGACCCGCCGGCTATCGCTGGACCACAGCGCTGCCGACCCGACGAAATCGGAACGCGAGGAACCCGCGGGCATGAACAGGCTGAACACGTGGCGCTCCAAGTCCGTCAGCCACAATTCGTACGGGGAGGGACCGAACCCTCGCACCCGCGCCTCTACGATGCGCTTGCCGTCCGGCGATAGCCGGAATGCATTGCCCCTGTCCGCCTCGTCCAGGACTTCGAGAACCTGACCGGCGCGGCTCAGCCACCGAAGATGACTGGCGTTCGGACCTGCCGTGTACAGCAAAGTACTCGCAGAAACAGCCAAGGATTGGGGGTTCGACAGGACCTGACTCACCAGCGTTCTCGCCGGCCCCAGTGTCAGCTTCTTGCTATCGAATTCCCGGGCTACCACGCTCTGCTCCAGCAGCATCAGAAGGTACTCTTTTCCGTCTTCGCCAGATGCGTAAAGAGCCGGCACGGGTGAGCGCGTCACCAGTACCCGCTTAGACGGATCGGATAGCGGAGCGGTGTAAATGGCGCTGCTCTCGGATTTGACGTTCAGAGCAAAGTACAAAAAACGGCCGCCAGGAAGTAATTGGGGGGTAGTATGCGCGATTTCGCCGAGCGAGGCATCCGCTTTCGTCAGAAGAGTTGCTGTTCCTCCAGACTCCGGAATCTGCATCAAGCCTTGCGGGCTTCCGAACAGAATTCTGCCATCCCCGGTCCAGACCGGCGCCGGAGCCCCGGAGTAGCGACACAAGGCCACCGGCGCTCCACCCGAGAGATCCATTCGCCAAAGCTGAGCATCCGCCGACCAAGCTATCGACTTGCCGTCTGGCGACCAGGACGGGAAATTCGCATTGCGAATGTCGGCATTGTCCACTAGCAACCGGTCGGCCGATCCATCCAGCGGATGCAGCCAGATGCCGTAACGCCCGTTCGCCACTGCTTTGTAGGTTATGAACTGCCCGTCGGGCGACACGGAGAGACCCGGAGACGAGTCAAAGTACGACGGATTGCCCTTTGGCGGCATGAGCTGGAAATGCAGGAGGCGCTGTTCAGCAACAGGATTCCCCACGTGCGACACCACCCATCCCCCGCCCAAGCCAAGAGCAAGCAGCGCCGCAGCAGCAGCGCCGATCCACCATCGCCGCGTGGCGGACTTCGAGACGGGCGTCTGCTCCACCGCCCAATTCAGTGCTGCCTTTAGATCGATAGCGGTCTGGAAGCGACGGTCCGGGTCCTTCGCCAGACAGCGCTCGACGACGCGATCGAGCGGCGGCGAGATTTCCAGCGGCGCGGGCTCCCGTTCCAGCACGGCCGCAATCACACTCACCGGATTTTCGCCCTCAAAGGCTCGCTTGCCGGTCAGCATCTCATAAAGCACGCATCCGAAGCTGAACAGGTCGCTGCGGGCGTCCACCGGCTTGCCCTGCAACTGCTCCGGCGACATGTACTGCACGGTGCCGAGAATCGACCCCTTGAGGGTGAGGCCCTTGGTGACGGTAGCCTCGCTCCCTACCGGCGTGACCTGCTTGGCCAGCCCGAAATCCAGGAGTTTCACGCCCTGCTTCGAAACCAGGATATTCGCCGGCTTCAGATCGCGATGCACCACGCCCTTGCGGTGCGCCGCATCCAGCGCGTCTAGGATCTCGCCGGCGTACTCCAGGGCCTTGGCCCGGGGAAGCGGCCCCTTCAGCGGCGCGCCCTCGACGAACTCCATCACCAGGTAATTCGGACCAACGCCGTAAAGCTGGCAGATATGCGGGTGATTCAACGCCGCCACGGCGCGGGCCTCGCGCTCGAATCGTTCGCCGAATCCCTGTTTCGAGATTTTGATCGCGACGTTCCGGTTCAGCCGCGTATCGCGCGCCCGGTAGACACTGCCCATTCCCCCGCAGCCTATGAGCTTCTCGATACGGTACGGTCCCAACTCGGTGCCCGAGGCGAGCGGAGCGCCGTCGTCGAGCAGTTCAGCCGCGATATCCATTGCAGGCTGATCGACCAGGGCAGGGGCGCCGTCCGCTGCCAGCAGCGATTCCACTTCCCGCCGCAGGGACGAGTCGCCGCCGCAAGCTGCGGTAACGAAAGCGGCCCTCGATTCCGGCCGATGCTCCAGCGCCTCGTGATAGACCTCCTCGACGCGCTTCCATTCTTCCTGACTAAGTCTAGTCTTTTCCATTTCACCCTCCAACCGTTCTACCGAGTTTACGCCAAACGCGATGACTGCCCACGAGGTGGCCGCCGCCGTTTTTCCTTTCAAGAGCGCCTTCTAATCGGGTAAGCGGAAACGGTGGTGAACCACTACAATGATTTGGAGAAGTTTTTTGTGGCACCCTCCGACTCTGAGGAGATCAGTCTGCTTCTGAAGGCTTGGGGCAACGGCGACCAGGCCGCCCTCAACCGTCTGACGCCGCTGGTCTACGCCGAACTCCATCGCATGGCGCGCCGCCACATGCGCACAGAGCGTGAGAATACGTTGCAAACTACGGCGCTGGTGCATGAAGCGTACCTACGATTGGTGGACGCGAAAGGTCTCGCGTGCCAAGACCGGACCCACTTCTTCGCTCTGTCGGCCCAGATTATGCGCCGCATTTTGGTGGACGCCGCCCGCGCACGGGTTTCCGCCAAGCGCGGAGGCGATGCCCCGCCGCTCGATCACTCCGAGGCAATCAATCTGGACGAAATTGCCGGAAACGCCTCACAGAAAAGTGCCGAGGTCCTGGCGCTGGATCAAGCCCTTGACGACCTTGCGCGCGTGGATGCACGAAAAGCGCGCGTCATCGAACTGCGCTTTTTTGGCGGCTTGAGCGTGGAAGAAACGGCAGAGGTCTTGCAGATTTCTCCACAGAGCGTCATGCGCGACTGGAAACTGGCCCGGGCGTGGCTCGTCCGCGAGTTAGGGTAGCGGGTCTGTCGCGCCACCACTCGCAGTTGGCGGCATTTCGCCCGCTGCCCTCGGGTCTCAAAAAAAGCGCCATTATCGTTTTCATGCTCGCCCCCGTTTACTCTGTCGATCACGTCTTTGTCTGTACCACCCCACGCGGAGAAGCAGCAGAACTACTCAGGAGAGCGGGCCTTGTGGAGAGAACCCGATTCGGGATAGCGCGGCTTCAGCTTTTGCTGTTCGAGGCCAGTCGCGTTTCGCAGCAGTTTGCCCTGTCCGGTAAACGCTACGGCGTCAGGGTGGATCGATTCCTCGCTGATAGGGTAAACTGGGCTCGTTCAACCAAATGCTGATGTCCACAGCAGACGACGCCAAGCTGTGCCAAGTCCCTTCGCCGATGGCAACCATGGCACGGGATGGACGTCCCGTGCTAGATACGCCGCGGATCGTGCGAGATGGAGCATTGCTGTCCGTTGTGGCTTCGACTTACTTGCTTCTCTTGCTGCGGTTCAACCCCCGCATATTCTTAGGCCATTATCCTAAGGAGATCCGAGAGATCGTCCCGCCCAAATCAGAGAAGGAGCGGCGGATGTCTATCTTGCTCGGACTGCTCATCGGGGCTCCCTCTGCTTCGGCATTGCTTTGGCGAACCGCGACTCTGGAAAGTCACTCCTTCTGGGAACTCTTCGCCTACGCCTTCGGCGTGCTTTTCATCTTCAACCTCGTTGACTTGCTCATCCTCGATTGGCTGATCGTGTGCTGTCTCAAGCCACACTGGGTGATCCTCCCCGGCACGGAGCATATCGCGATTCCGAATCCCTACGTCCATCACTTCAAGGAGTTCTTGATGGGAACGGTCGGTTTAGGGATTGTAGGTCTTGCCATCGCTGCTCTTGTGAGGATTAAGCTCTAACCTGGAGGCTAAAGTCCTGCAGATTAATCACCGCCCATGATCAGTCGCCCGGCGTTTACCGAGTCCGCGCCTCCCAGTGTGGTCGCAATGTTTTCTCTGGGAATCTCTCGTTGAAATCCTGGATGATCTCCCCGATCGACAGGATACGGGGCATCTGCCACGATGACGTCAGCCACTGCGGCACAGTCTCTTCCCTCCCGGTGCAAGGTCAATCTGAGAATAACGAGTCTATAAGAGGGAAAATCCTGGCGGGTTACATCATGTGATTAGTTGTGGCAAAGATCAGGGCCCTGAGGGAGCGCGCCAAGGCGTTATTGTTGAGCGCCAGAGCCTCAACACAAATGACGACACAGCTCGTAGATCGCTTCCGCAGATAAGCGAATTCTCACCATTAGTTCATCGCATCCTCCTCGCCGGATGAGCTAGTTTCATTTCTGTTTTTTCAGCTTTCGAGTGAGCTTCTCTGTTGTAAGGAACGAGCAAGTATCAGCGGGATCACGGCCCCTAGATGTATTTGCTTGACTCAGGTCCGCCGGGAAAGGCCGCCATCGCTTGCGGAGACAGAAGCCGCCGCCCGCAACATGTTGAGGTCACCTGAGTGAAGGGGATACCATCTAGTACTATTTCATTTTTTGTTACTTTTTGTTTTTTCGTAAAATCCCTCAGTCACAAACTCTATTTCCCGAGTTATCAGCCTCCTACCAGGAATCGAGAACGGAATTCCACTTTCGTCTGCTATGTTGATACCGGAAAGTAACTCGACTG
>Ga0209168_10003305_pt1 | contig 11191 bp, 12 predicted proteins | sample Coa_R1_FD_187156 | JGI IMG/M metagenome (GOLD analysis project Ga0209168, IMG submission 187156) | Surface soil microbial communities from Centralia Pennsylvania, which are recovering from an underground coalmine fire - Coalmine... | ecosystem: Environmental > Terrestrial > Soil > Unclassified ... | reverse complement strand
CCTTCATCTAAGGCACCATCGCTGGTTTGATTGGTCACGTCGGCAAGAACGAGGGTGTCGGACGAAGAAAACACCATCCTGCTGTGATGGCGCCAGAAGAGTGCGCCGGCCGTACCTAAAAGCAACAGCGATGCGACGACAGCCAGCCAATTTCGAGGCAGCCCCCCCACGGAATGCAATTCCTTTGGGGCCCGCAGAAGGTCCTCACGGGGCTTGTCCGCCGTGCTCTCCTGCCATTCGACGGGTGCGATTAGTCTGTATCCGCGACGTGCCAGAGTTTCAATGTACTTGGGGTGGTCGGCATCGTCTGCGAGCGCCTTGCGCAGGATCGCCATTGCAACGTTAATGCTTCTGTCGTAGTCCACGAAGGTATCGTTCGGCCAAAGGATCTGCCGTATTTCCTGGCGGGAAACAATTTGGCCTTGCCGCTCGACCAGAATTCGCAGAATGCGGAAGGGTTGCTCACGGAGCAGGACCGTTGCAGACCCAGGTTCCACAGGCTCCGTTCCGATGAGACAAGTTCCCCGGTTCGGACATTGAGCTCAAATGTTCCAAATCGGACTCGCTCGACGAGATTGGTCGACTCCTTATTCATACGTCGGGTCTAAACTCCCTTGCCTGATCACCTCACAACCCCCGTCCAACTCATTCATCGGCAAATAGATAACGAAAATAACCGCAAAATAATGCCTAAGTGTATTTACCTCCGAAACAGGAAAGAGTCAAAGTCAGGTCAACGCGGACCACGGGAAGGAAGGCGCTGCGCCGTCAAGGAGGCGTCGATGCCCCAATCTGGCCAGTTGGATCACAGGAAAAGAGATGTTTCTGTTCGCTGCTGCAAATTCCAGGTCCGGCAGCTGAAACTCGGAAACGTCAAAGGCGAACTCATGGCGAGCCAAAACATACTGTTCCCAGTAGGCTCTGAAAGTGGCAAGCGAACCCTCAAATGTGGCCTGCCTGTACCTGAATTGAGTCATGCGATGCAAAGCTGGGTCGGCGTCAATCTCGACATTCAAGAACACAAATTAGCCGAGTTCTACCTTGCTGAAGAGCTCCGACAGATCTTGGACTTCGCGCCTCAACTTGTCAGTGTATACGGACCCAACCGTGAACGCCTTCATATCAACCGCGTCGGACTTGATTACCTGGGCCTTAGTCTAGAAGAGTGGCGGCAGACGCCTGAAAGCGGTGCATTCGTTCACCAGGATGACCGAGGCCAGGAGCAAGAACATTTTGATCGTGCTGTATCTACGGGCTCGGCTTACGAGTTGGAGTTGCGGCTGCGCAAGGGCGATGGAAGTTACCGCTGGTTTCTGGCTCGTTCCAACCCAGTTCGCGATGACAAGGGACAGATCATCCGCTGGTACGTCGCCTGTACCGATATCGACGATCGCAAGACCGCCGAGGAGAGACTCCAGCAGGAAAACGTCGCCCTACGTGAGGAAGTCGACAAAGCCTCGATGTTCGAGGAGATCGTTGGCGCCTCGCCAACGTTGATGGCGGCGCTCTCTCGTGCGTGCAAGGTCGCAGTCAGCGAGTCGACGGTGTTCATCACGGGCGAGACCGGCACAGGGAAGGAACTCGTCGCGCGAGCGATTCACCGGCGGTCCCGCCGTGCCTCACGAGCGTTCGTCGCCGTAAACTGCGCGGCCATTCCACGCGACCTGATTGCTTCAGAGCTCTTCGGTCATGAGAAAGGCTCGTTCACCGGGGCCGTGCAACGGCGACTCGGTCGGTTCGAGCTGGCGAACTGCGGCACGATCTTCCTCGACGAGGTGGGCGAACTGTCGTCCGAAACACAGGTGGCGTTGCTGCGCGTCCTGCAAGAGAGGGAATTCGAACGCGTTGGGGGACGAGAGCGAATTCGCGTCGATGTTCGCGTCATCGCCGCCACGAACCGAGATTTGACAGCTGCGGTGGCGGACGGAACGTTCCGTCAGGACCTGTTTTATCGGCTCAACGTGTTTCCCCTCGAAATGCCTCCGTTGCGGGAACGGCGAGAAGACATTCCCATGCTGGTGGAGTACTTCATCGGTGGGTACGCGCGGAGGGCCGGGAAGACATTCCGACGGGTCAGCAAGCGGACACTCGACTGTCTGCAGTCCTATCCCTGGCCCGGAAACGTTCGCGAGCTGCAAAACGTCATCGAGCGGTCCGTGATCGTCTCGGAGACCGACGAATTCGCGGTCGATGAAAGCTGGTTATCTCAGCGGGGTCGGCGATTAGGAGTCGGGGTCGGGATCGGGTTGTCCAGCTCGCTCGCGGCGCACGAGAAGGCGATCGTCGAGGATGCGCTGCGCGCAAGCCGCGGGCGCGTATTCGGGCCGTCAGGAGCGGCGGCCCGATTGGGCATTCCGCGTTCGACGCTTGAATCGAGGATTCGCGCGCTAAAGATTGACAAGAAACGTTTTCGCACGCTCGCGAAGATTCCATAGAGCTGGTACTGTCCAGCTTTTCACCATTGGCGAGATCTCGTCCGTCTGGCATCTGTTGACATCCTTCAGATTCTGTCGCTTTCCATTGGACTGGCAATTGCGTTCCCAACCACTGCCGCTGCTGAAGATTCAACCTGATTACCGGGAGCAGCAATACTCCGGCGGGCCTGTCGTTCGGCTCGTGAAGTGTTAACCGCGTAGCTGCGAAAAATGCGAGCCATTTCTGAGGGGCGGGTGAAACCCGAGTGCAAACAGTGTTCAGGATCTCGCAGGTGCTTGTATTGTTTGTGGTCATTGCAGGGGCGAATCGAATGATAGGACAAGAAAAACCGGCTTCGCTTCCGCGCCCCTTGTATGCGCTTCCTCGTTATGAAGAGGATTGGAGCTTTCTGTCCGATTCCGCGAAACGCGACGATTTTTGGGATCCGATCAAATTCATCCCGCTTAATGAGGATAGAAACGTTTTCCTGTCGCTCGGCGGTGAGATTCGCGAGACCTACGAGCGCTTTCACAATACCAATTTTGGACTAAGCCCCGATGACCCGGACGGGTATCTTCTGCAGCGCTATCTGTTTCACGTCGACTTCCACGCGGGACAGCGATTTCGATTTTTCGGAGAGCTCAACAGCTCACTCGAAGACGGGCGAACCGGAGGTCCGCGCCCTTTAGACGAAGACAAACTTGATGTGCATCAGGGTTTCGTCGACTTTGTAGTACTAAAGCCACGCGAGAATTCCTCACTGATCCTGCGCATTGGGCGACAGGAGATGGCCTTCGGCTCCGGTCGAATCATCGACTTGGTGGAAGGGCCTAATGTGCCACTGAGTTTCGACGGCTTTCGGCTGTCTTGGAAATCTCCAGAATGGAAGGTTGACGGATTCGCAACCCGGCCGGTTCAAAACGAGCCCGGAATCTTCGACGATCCTCCCCAGCACGACTTCGCTTTTTGGGGCCTTTATGCAACTCATTCCCTAGGTCAAACGCAACGAAAAACGCTCGATTTCTATTATCTGGGTTCGGATCTAAAACATGCGGTATTTAACCAAGGGGCGGGACATGAGAAGCGGCACACTCTGGGTGCGCGTATTTGGGGCGAGCGTGGACCGTGGGCTTACGACGCCGAAACGATGTATCAGTTCGGTAGTTTTGGCGTCGGCGCAATCAACGCGTGGCGTGTAGCGGCTGATAATTGGTACTCCTTCTCATCCGTCCGCTGGCGTCCGCGCATCGGATTGGCAACCGATCTCGCCAGCGGGGATAAGAATCCAGCAAACCCCGATCTCCAGACATTCAATTCGCTGTTCCAGAGTGGCACATACTCTGGACGCGCTAACGTCTTAGGGCCAGACAACGCTATCCGCCTGGAACCTTTACTTGGTCTTTTCTTTTCTAAGTGTCTGACGCTGTCGGCGGGCTGGGGATTCTTTTGGCGTGAAAGTTCGAACGACGGGCTGTATGGAATCCCGGGCAACCTCATCGTGCCCAGCAATGGCGTAAAGTCGCGATACGAAGGCAGCCGTCCCATCGCGCAACTGGATTGGCAAATGACTCGTCATCTCTCGACTCACGTCAATTACATCTACGTTTTCAATGGCTCATTTGAAGAACAGTCCATCCACGCGACAACCAGCATGAGCTACATATCGCCGTGGGTAACGTATCGCTTTTGACTTTGAGGTGATGACTGGATGTGATCCAGATCGAAGTGCCATTGAACGCTTGGACCTAGCATAAGCAGCGGGCTCGACCTTGGCCGCGACGGTCCTTACCCCATTGAAATCGCGCCTCATCCTGGCCTCTATAGTCGGGATCAAGATAGATGTGCAAGCTCGATATTCGTCCATCTCGAAACGACCACGCCATCCGCCTCGCGCGACGCAATAGCGTCGCGCGAAAGTCGGGTTTAGGTTCAGCGGTAGAAGAATTGCTTTATACCGCCACAAGGCCGCCGTCGACCGGCAAATCGATTCCAGTAATGTAGCTGCTCTCGTCCGAAGCCAGGAACACCGCTGCGGAAGCAATCTCCTCGGGCTTCCCGATGCGCCCCATCGGAACCATTGTCTTGAACCGTTCCCTCATCGCATCCGTGTTCTTGCCAAACTGACCTTTGAGAATAGGTGTTTCGACGGGGCCAGGGCTGATCACATTCGCGCGGATTCCTTTGCCAGACAAGTCCGCTGTCCAAGTGCGCGCAAACGAACGCAGCGCCGCCTTGGTAGCTCCGTAGGTCGCATAGACCGGGATGCCTTTCTGCCAGACTCCCGAGCCGGTCAGAATGATCGATCCGCCGTCTTTCATCAGGGGCAGAGCCTTTTGCACAGCAAAGAAAACCCCGCGCGCGTTGACATCGAAAGTCTTATCGTACTGCTCCGGGCTCACGGATGCGGTCGGTGTCGGCTCGACGATGCCCGCATTGGCAAATAGCACATCGATCTTGCCTTCTTGGCCGCCACTTCCTTGTACAACCGGTCCAGGTCATCCAGATTCGAAACGTCCCCTTGGACGGCCGTCACATTGCTACCGATTTCGGCCACGGCTTTGTCCAGTTCCGTCTGCCGGCGGCCCGTGATGAAAACGTAGGCTCCCTCTTTCACAAAGCGCTTAGCGGTAGCAAGTCCGATACCGCTGCTACCTCCAGCGACGACGGCGATTTTTCCCTGTAATGCGGGCATGATTCATCTCCCTTTTATGATTCAAAGTGTCCGGGCTTCTGGACCTATCGTTTCAGATGTGCGCGACGCGAAAATGGTCGCATATTTTCAACCTTTCGTTCCAGAAGTGCGTCAAATCGTATATGAACATTTCGACGGCAGTGGACGTAAAGATGGGGCGTCCTCGCGGGTTTGATGAAGACGCCGCGCTCGAAGCTGCGATGCGGGTCTTCTGGGAGAAGAGCTACGAAGGCGCGACCATAACCGACCTGACCGAAGCCATGGGAATCAACCGTTCCAGCATGTACGCGGCTTTTGGCGACAAGGAATCAATCTTTCGCAGGGTCATGCAGCGCTACCGCGGGGGGCGGATGACCTATATCAGGCAGGCTCTGGCTCAGCCCTTGCTGCGGGATGTCGTAGGCGGGTTGATCCGTGGAACTGCGGAATTCCTCTCGATCCCTGACAATCCTCGCGGCTGCCTTCTAATTCAAGGGGCGCTCGCATGTGGCACGGATTCAGAACACGTAAAGCTTTCGATGATCGATTGGAGAAAGAGCGGTGAAGCTGCTTTGAAGAAGCGTCTTCAACAGGCGCAGTCTGAAGGCGAACTCCCGGCAGAAATCCAGCCTGCAGACTTTGCCCGCTACCTCTCATCGGTAATGGCAGGCCTTGGCGTTCAAGCCGCCAACGGGGCAACGAGGGCAGAGTTGCGGCGCGTCGCTGAAATCTCATTGCACTGCATTGAAACCGCCCTTTGGGGCTCTGCAAGCGGCTAATTCTGCAGCGAGGTTGGCCCGATTGGAATGCACGGCCTGGAGCCATTCGCTTCCATGCGTCAGAGAAAAGCGGACTGAGAGCGGACTGAGTAGGAAACATATCAAGATTGTTTCTTCAAGGTTATAGAGATACGGGTAGTGGCTGAATTTGAACAAATTCAGCCACTCTTGACGAGAGGATGCGGGCTTTCGTTCGCGGAGTCTGCCATATCGACAGTTCTTTTCGGTGTTAACCTGCAGCCGATGCGAGTAGCGCCTCAACTTTTTCGTCCAGATCTTTGGCGGCTTTGAGTGCTTCGGCGTTGCCGTATGCCTTCAGGAAACTCGCCATCCGGTCGTAGGACAGGTGAACGCCGTCCGGACGTTCATCGATGAGAACCGTCACAGGAGCATAAGACCCGGCGTCCGGAATATGTTTCGCCATTTCCTTCATGATGAGAGGATTCCCAATCAAGAAGCGAAAAATCCGGGGCGTGTCGCTAGGCGTTTGCTTGCGTACAACCGAACCGTGATCGAATTCCACAAACAGCATCAATCCCGTGCTGCCGACAGACTTCTGAACTATGCTCTCCAGTTCAGCCATTGACTTTGCGCGGTGAGCGGACTCCCAGAACTCCGTGATATTGGGATGTCCAATCGCGGCGTTGAAGGCCGCGACAACTTGATCCAATGGCTTTGAGGTAGTCAAGCTGAAACGTTCTAGCTCCATTCTTCGGATCACTGGTTTTCCTCGGACAGTCTGGTTTGCAGATTTCATAGCTTCTCCTTCTGTTCGGCGGACACATCGTCCGAAATCTCCGTGGCCTGAAAATGGACGAGTCTGATTGCATCGGCCTCCTGAGCGTATACAGCGACGATTCGAATATGTCGGTATGTGTGCTTTCCATCGCGGGAGGATAGGATTGTGGTTTCGGCGGTCAAGATTGCGGTTGACCCAAGAAGGCGCACGGCCACGCCTGTAAGATCAATCGGGTGGAATGCCACTTTGTGTTCAATCAGATCCTTCAACACTTGTTCCTTGTTCAGCACGGACCCGTCTGGGCGAACGAGCATATAACGGTTCGAGTAGATTGCCCCCAGTGCCGCGTAATCGTGCTGTTGCAGTGCTCGGTTGAAGCCATCCGTGTGAAGTCGAAGCACTTCTTCCGCGGTCACTTAACCTCCCATTGGTTTAGGCTTCCGAAACTGTTGTCGTAACACAGACCACGTTCATCATTTCCGCAACTACGACCGCGTGACAGAAGCCTCGAGAGGTGTCCTCTCCATTTCGGCGGAAGGAGCGAAGAACGCGCCTAACAGGAACGCAACTGGATCCGCTTGTTCCTCCGGCGTTAGCTCTGTGAAGACCATACCTTCACCTCCGCGCGGGCCTGTTCCCAACAAGATGAGACGGTGGACAAATTGGGGATGATCGAGAGCTAGCTGCTGAGCAATCATCCCACCCAGCGAGAAGCCCACGATGTTAACCGCCTCAGCCCGAGGCGCCCGGCAGAATGTAAAATACTGGTCCGCCATCTTCTCAACCCGGTCCGGCGTGTTTCCGCCCGAAGCTCCGACGCCTGCGTTGTCAAACAAGATCACCTCATGATCCGCTGCCAGGCTGTTTGTGACCGTTGGGTCCCAGCTATCCATGTTGGAGTTGAAGTACTCCAGAAAAACAAGAGGAACGCTGCCGACTCTGCCGAATCGTCGATAGGCAAAAGGAATAGCGCCGGCCTCGATGAACTGACTCGGCACAGTCTGGTGCGAGTAGTTGCTCATCCGTAGTCTCCTTTTGCATCGACTAACGAAATTTTCAACGGTTCGAACGAATCCGCCTTAGTACGGTGCGTAGGGCGAATCTGCGATAAGAAATGCCTCTGCCTGGCGCGTGAAGGACTCGTGCCACTGGAACAGCGACCCGTGGCCCGCGTCTGGGTAGGTCAGCAGAACCGCATTGGGCAGGTTCTCGCTTAACCAGTAGGAGTTTGCGACAGGGATCATCTCGTCATGGATTCCATTGACCACGAGCGTTGGCTGCTGAATCCGCTTCAAGTCAGCGAATCGGCTGCCTGAATATTTCTCCCATTCGCGAAATGCGGCCATCTGCGCCTGCGCGACCTCGGGTCCCGCTATCGGATCCCGATCTTGTTACGCTGCATGAGTCGTCCGATGAATTCCCTGCCAGCCGCCTGGCTCGTGTCTGTCGGCGGAAAAAAGATCTTCTGCAGTACCTCGTATCCCTTCAGAGTTGTATCGTGAAGGAATTTCGCGAGGCTCGGCTTTTCGAGGTGCATGATATCTTCACCGCCGCGTGGGGCCGTTCCGACGAGGATCATCTTGCGAAACACTTTAGAATTGTCCAGCGCCATCTGCTGAGCGATCACCCCGCCAAGCGAGAATCCCAGAACATCACATGTCTCGACCCCGAGCGTACCGAGAAACGCAGCGGCGTGTTCCGCCATCCCCGCCATTGTCGTAGGCACTTTGCCCGTAGAACCGCCCACCCCGGCATTGTCGAAGAGGATGATGTCGTGATTCTCGGCCAGTGGGTCCGTTACGGCTGGATCCCAGTTATCGAGAGTGCCCGTGAAGTGCTGCATGAAGAGCAACGGATACTTAGACTTTTTGCCGAAACGCCGATAGGCGTATTTCTCTGTTGAGGTTTCGAGAAATTGTGTAGGCGCGGCAATTGCGCTATTCGACATCTAAACGTTTCCTTTCTTACTTGCAGGACCCATTTGTCCTATCTATGGTTTCGCCGCGTGCGCCGAACTCCACAGCGCCCAGCCAGGGTTGACTCGATTCGGATAAATCTCCAGCATCTTGACGTAGAGTTCTTGCGCTGTGTTTGTCGTCTGCACCAAGCGATCGAAGTCGCGGATGTACTGCCGCGTCTCTTCGATAATCGTGGGATTATCTTCGTTCTCCGGCCGTTTATGCGAAGCGACCACCGCGAGCGGGTTGAGCGATTCAATCTTGTCGAGTGCGGCAATCCACTCCTGTCGCCTCTGTGCGTTCGACTCGGCAAGATAAAGGTGAACGTCGTTGTACACCGCGTCGCCTGCAACCACCAGCCCGATCGAAGGAACGTGCAAACAGGTCGTGTAGTCTGTATCGGTATGACCCAGTTCCACAGCGATCAATTGATGGCCTTCCAGATCGATGAAATTTCCTTTGAGTTCTTCCGCAATTACCAACTTGTCCGGAATCTGACCGGGGAATGCTGGCTTCCATGCGCCGTCAAGCGCCTGCGGCGAGGCGTTTTGGCGCATTACTTGAATGGTGTTGTATGTTGCCACCACCTGAGCGTTGGGAAATCGCTCAAGAAGAGTACCAACTCCGAACCAATGGTCGCCATGACCGTGTGTAATGTAGATGGTCGTCAGGTTTTTCCCTTTTGACGCGACCCAATCTGCCAAGGCACTGGTCTGTTTGGTTGTCAGATAGGCGTCGACGAGTACAGCGTCTTTGTTCCCGTAGATGAGAGTTGACGCCATCGCCTGGAAAAATGTCTCCCCTATGTCCGGCGGCCGGTCGGGAGTGACGATGGGTATGCCGGGTGTCACGAATACTTCCCAGTTTAGAAGAGAATCCTTCGTATCCATTTACGCGCCTTTCACTTGAGCAATCGCTCCCATCCAATTTTCGACGTGGTAAGCGGACGACAACTTGCCGTTTTTTACGGTGAAAATGTCAAGGGAGATTGTTCTAAAGCTCCTACCGGTCGGCTCGACGCCGAAAAAGTTTCCCGTTGGCATGCCGCTGGCCTCGCCGAGCACCACAATCCGGTCTTCGGTAACCCATACGTCCTGAATCGTCCACCGCAGGTTCGGAACCATCTTGCCCATTGCCTTGAATATCTCGGCGAGACCTTCGCGATCGAGGCAGTCTGTCAAGGTCGAACACGAGCGGTAGTCGGGATTAGTGGCTTGAGCAAGCAACACTGAGACATCTTTTTTCAGCGGTTCATTGAGCGCCTCGTAGAGAGGCGCGACGTTTGCGCGCGCTTCTTCTTTGGTGAGCGGGTGATTTGTCCTGGATTGATGCTGATCGATAAGAGCCATGTGCTTCCTCCGCATAGAACTATTCTGGACAGATGAAAGGTTCGACTTGTTCCCTTGAAATGGAAACCTCACCAGGCACTGCTAAGCTCGCTCTCTTTGAAGCTGAGCTTTGGCCACGAATCTCCGAACATCGGACGTTTGCTCCTCGATTCAGCTTCTGTGACAGCTCCCTCCGTGACGTCCCAATGTTCCATGAAAATTCCGTCCTTCATCCTCATGATGTCCACAACAATGAGCGCCGAACCGTCTCCGTTCGAGTACCGGCTGTGGACCATCACAAAGTCGCCCTCCGCCATGATCATGCCGTGATCCCACTTGGTGTCAGCTGGGAATGCCTTGACAAGCCCGAAGAGCCCATCGCTTCCGGGCGGAATGTGGCCGCTGTGTTGGATGTAGTTGGGCGACCACAACTTTCCCGCCTCTGTGAAGTCGCGCTTGTTGAACAGGACGTCAAATCCTTTAACCAAAAGCGCCTTATTTTTTTCTGGGAGAGTCTCCGACATAATTTCCTCCTGCAGCTTTGTCGCTCAAGCCATACCTGGCTGACGCAGCCGCGCCTCTAAAGAAGACTTATTTCTTTCATATCGATTGCGACCAGAACAGGCTCTCTCACCGGCTGGTAGTCACCCTCGTAAGCTACAACTCGGCGCGTGGCAGGAAAGACAATCCCATCAACGTTGCGGTAATCGAACGCATAATTCAAAGCCTTTGCTCCGCCAAGAATATCGACGGTATAGTCATGGCGCCTCAGAAGGCCGTCGGGACCGAAACAGGAAATCTGCGTCCGTGTATGACTCCTGACATTCTCGGGAACGGTAACCTTAAGTCGCCTCCAGGTCTCGCCGTCTGATTGAATCGGTGATATCTCCTCTGTCTCAAAGCCTGGCTGCGCATACATAAACGGAATGGTCAGGTAAGTCCACATCGCTTCCCCGCTGAAGTACGCAACGTCCACGTCGTCCCACGGCGTTTCGAACGTTTGACCTTCGAATGACTTCTTTGGGTCATCGCGCGCGGTAATGTTTTTCCCTTGGGCGGTCTGTACGACAACGCGATCTGGCTCAAAGATCGTTCGCTTATTCTGTCCCGGAAACTCCATCGTGAGCCGTTCCCGTTTTGTCTCTGCGTTAATGACAACGTCCTTCAACACATCTACCTGTCCTTTGACGTACCAGATGGCTCCGGTGATAGAGATGTCGACCTTGATCGAAGTCACCTTGTCCCAGCGATCCAAGCCGCCATGTGCCTTTATGGCGAGATCCAGCAACGCATTCATGACG
>Ga0209168_10003303_pt1 | contig 11192 bp, 10 predicted proteins | sample Coa_R1_FD_187156 | JGI IMG/M metagenome (GOLD analysis project Ga0209168, IMG submission 187156) | Surface soil microbial communities from Centralia Pennsylvania, which are recovering from an underground coalmine fire - Coalmine... | ecosystem: Environmental > Terrestrial > Soil > Unclassified ... | reverse complement strand
GGCAAAAATCACCCGTCCAGAAGCGGATACTTCGGGCGATTCGCCTACACAACAAGTGGCCACCGAAGCCGGTACCGTCATGGGCACGGTCGGCTATATGTCGCCGGAACAGGTCCGCGGTAAACCGACGGACCCCCGTTCCGATATTTTCTCCTTCGGTGCCATCCTCTACGAGATGCTTTCCGGCAAACGCGCATTTCATGGTGACTCCGCAGCCGACACGATGAGCGCCATCCTCAAGGAGGACCCTCCCGATCTTTCTGAAACCAACCGCTATGTTGCACCTGCACTGGAGCGGATCGTCCATCATTGTCTGGAGAAAAATCCCGCCGACCGATTCCAAACCGTGCGCGACCTTAGCTTTAGTCTTGAGGCGCTCAGTAACCCTTCGACCAGCAGCCGAGCTCTGCAATCCCTCCCGAAAGAAAAATCGCCGCAACGTTGGCTACTACTTCTAGGTGGCTTATTGCTTCTCGCGTTGGGCGTGGCCGCGGGACATTTCTACGGCAAGTCATCCGTATCCAAACCCTCTTTTCGTGAACTCACTTTCCGCAACGGTACTCTCTGGGACGCGCGTTTCGCTCCAGATGGGCAAAATATTGTTTACAGCGCATCGTGGGAAGGCCAACATGCGGAACTGTTCTCCGCCAGAACCGGCAGTGCGGATTTTCGTAGCCTAGGTTTGCCTCCCGCGCAGATTCTCTCCATTTCGTCTGAGGGGGAAATGGCCGTGTGCCTTAATCCCACACCCTACACGCATTGGATCAGCGCGGGAACTCTGGCGCGCGTGCCTCTCAACGGAGGCGCTCCTCGTCAAGTCGCAGAAGACATTGCGTGGGCAGACTGGGCTCCTGATGGCCAGTCCATAGCCGTTGTCCGCCGCGGCAAGAGCCAGCTCAACCATCTCTCCACACTCGAATATCCCATTGGCCACCTGATCTACGACCCGCAGGGATGGGTCAGCCATGTGCGCTTCTCGCCTTCCGGCGAATACCTCGCCATTGCCGATCACATTTACAGCGGCAATGACGGTCGCATCGTGGTCGTGGACAAGCAAGGAAACCGAAAGACGAGTTCCTCGTTTTCCCCTGGCGTAATGAGTCTGGCCTGGAGCCCGAATGGCAAGGAAGTCTGGTTCACAGCGTTAGAGCCGGGATCCACGAATGTGGCGCTTTTTGCCCTGGACCTATCAGGAAAAGAGCGGCTCATCTATGAAGCGCCAGTCGAGTTGGTGATCCATGATGTGAGCCATGCCGGCAAGGTGTTGGTCAGTGCGCTGAAAGCACGCAACGGCATCGCCGTGCTTGCGCCTGGAGAAAAACGCGAACGCGATCTTTCGTGGTTCGACTGGTCCTATGTTCTTGATATTTCCGAGGACGGCAAAACAGTCTTGTTCTCTGAATCCGGAGTGGCCGAGGGAGGCAATCAAATCCTCTACCTGCGCGGGACCGACGGCTCACCTGCAGTTCGTCTCGGAGAAGGCCGGGGCGGGGCGCTTTCTCATGACGGGAAGTGGGTCGCGGCGCTCGTGGGCAATCCTTCGAAAATTGTCCTGATGCCCACGGGTGTGGGCGAACCTCGCCAGTTGACCGATGATTCGATTGACCACTTCGGCGTTAGCTGGTTGCCTGATGACAAGTCGATTATATACGGAGCGGCGGAGGCGGGACATGCAAGGCGAAGCTATCTCCTCGATCTCGAAACTGCCAAGTCGCGCCCTATAACTCGCGAAGACACTATCGGCTTCCTGGTTACACCCGACGGCAAGTCCCTGATTGCCGTTGACAATCAGCGTCAGCGCTGGATTTACCCGATCGCCGGCGGTGAGCCACAGAAATTCAGTCCGAAAGTGGGTCCCGATGAAGGCGTACGACTGTTTCTTCCCGGTCAGAAAAGCGTACTGGCGATGAAATATGATGTACCGGTCAAAGTCACTCGCGTAGACCTCGCGACCGGCCGCCGCGACCCTTGGCTAGAAATTGTTCCTGCTGACCCGGCCGGTGTACAAAGCATTCCCGACGTCAGATTCACGCCGGATGGAAAATCTTACGCCTATTCCCTGGTCAGGTATTCGTCAGACTTATACGTCGTGGATGGTCTTCGATAGTAATCACAAAACACGCGCTACTGTCCCTCGCGGATCACGAAGAAAGTAGGGACCGGTGAGATCGGCTGGTCGCCGTCCTTTGCCCAGATTGACCTTTTTGTAGCGTCGGATTTGCCTTTGCCGACCTGGCGATAGAGTGTGACGGTCATCTTGCCTCCAGTAGGTAATACCGCGCCGGAAGCAAAATGATCGGAATTTGGTAGTCAGTTGGTAGTCACGTACTGTAAATAGCAAAAACTAAAGGTATGGCGGAGAGGGAGGGATTCCCCGCCTGTGAATATGCGGACTACACGCTCTGCTGTTGGGAAGGACATTCTACGCTGTGCTACACAGCACGCGGCGGGAAGGGCAAAAGCGACGTACGACACCCCGCTGTGAGGCGGCTAGACCTACGAAACAGGCTGTCTTGGACAAACCGGACAAATGAGAGGCTCCCCTAAGTACTTCTCAATGAGCGTTGTCGCCTCTTACGTCAACTATGCCTTCCTCGAGGCCCCGTTCTGAGAATACACTCTCGTGAATGACCAGAACCGGACTCTCTTTCATAGTGCTAGTTATTCTCAGCCTCTCGTGCAATCGACAGCCCCGATCCGGGAATCAAAGTTTAAACGATCAACAGCAGGCAAAGAATGCGCAGTCCGATGAAGACAAGTCGCCTCATACCGTACATTTCGTAACGGCTGACAGCAACGTCAAATTGGAGGTGCTCGATTGGGGTGGCTCGGGCCGGGCGATCGTGCTGTTAGCAGGACTTGGGGATACGGCTCATGTATATGACGAGTTTGCTACCAAACTCAATGGCAGTTATCACGTGTACGGTATCACTCGGCGTGGTTTTGGCGCATCTAGTGTTCCGAACTCCGGTTACTCAGCCGATCGATTGGGCGATGACGTGCTCGCAGCAATCGACTCTTTAGGACTTGCACGGCCGATTCTCGTGGGGCACTCCATTGCAGGCGAAGAGTTAAGCTCTGTGGGTTCGAGGCATCCGGGGAAGGTCGCCGGTCTCGTTTATCTGGATGCTACCTACTCCTACGCCTACTACGACCCTTCTAGGGGGGACCTAATACTCGATGCACTCGACGTCCGGAGAAAGCTGGACCAGTTGCAGCCTGGGAAAGGGCCGATGGATCAAAGGCCCTTGATACGGGAGCTTCTCAACGGCGACCTTCCCCAATTGCAAAAAGATCTGAGAGAGACGCTTAAAGATCTGGAGGGTGTGCCACCACCAGCTCCGCAACCTCGACAATCGAACGAATTCAGTCCTACGCAAGCAATTTTGGACGGTATGCAGAAATACACGACAATTCCGGTGCCTGTCCTGGCGATCTGCGCGTTCCCCCGCCGCCTGGGGCCTCATGAGTTTGGCGATGATCCCGCGGCTCGTGATGCAGCGAAAGCAAGAATGCTTAAGCTGGTTGGTGCGCAGATTAAAGCCTTCCGAAGCGGCGTTCCTTCTGCTCGTGTAATCACACTACCCGATGCGGATCACGATATTTACCGGTCCAATGAAGCTGATGTACTGCGCGAGATCAATTTGTTCGTCAGCAGCTTGAAGTAGCGTAGCTGGAGCAAAAGTCGGTGCTGCCGAGAGCATATTCAGAGGTGATTGCCGACATGGTCTTCGTCAACGAAACTATCTTTGCCAACGAATGCTAACAGATGATGACTCCTTTTCGATTGCCGGCGTATCGTCGGCAAACCTCACCTAATCGCATTACGTCAGAGTTGCCCGTGAACCACGCGCAACTGGTAATCCTGCCGAAGTATCATGGCTTCATTCAGACAGCGGAGATGACATGAAACGAAGACAATTGCTCACCACAATCCTCAAAAGTATTGCCATCGGCATTATTGGCGGCCGGTCCGCTGCCGCACAGGACGACCTCGATCCGGTGAAGCTGATGCCGGACACGCACAAATTGATATTCGAGAATTCTTTCGTGCGCGTGGTTGAAGGAAGGGTGCCTGCCGGGGGAAGAGAAATAAAACACAGACATCCGCATAATGTCATTCTGCTGATCGGGTATCTCTACGGCATTACCAGTGAGCGAAGGCTTGTGGAGGAACTGCGCATGCACCTGGCGTGGCGCTGGTTTACGGGCTTGGGTTTCGATCAGGAAGTCCCGCATCACTCCACGTTCTCGAAAAACCGGCACGGGCGGTTTCAGGAATCGAAGTTGTTTGAGCAGCTGTTCGAACAGATCGTGCGGCAGTGCGTGGAAGTAGGGCTAGTGCAGGGCAAGCACCTGTCGGTGGATGGCAGCTTCGTGGAGGCCAATGCGGCCAAAGAGAGTCGCATTCCACGTGAGCAGTTAGCGGAAGCAGCCCAGGTTCACCAAACCGTGCGCCAGTATCTCCAGGAAGTGGAAGAGCAGAACCCGGTGGAAGAACCAGTGCATCAGCAAGAGCAAGTGTCGACCACTGATCCCGATTCTACCTACGCCACCAAGGGCGGAACGCCAGCCCGACTGGGGTATTACGACAACTATCTGGTGGACAATCAGAGTTGCGTGATCGTAGGCGTGCAAGCAACGGCGGCCCGCATGAGTCAGGAGACCGTGGCAGCGCAAGACATGCTCACGCGCTTCGCTCAATGGCAGGGACGAGAGCCGGAATCGGTGGTAGCCGACACGACCTACGGCAACGGGGAGTTTTTACAATGGCTAGCCGATCGCAGCATCACTCCCTACATGCGGACTCGCGACAGTATCCACCGCAAGAGGAGTCCGTTCTTTGGTCCCGGGCGTTTCACTTACCAGCCCGAACACAACCGCTATATCTGCCCCGCCGGCCAAGTTCTCAATTATGGAGGGCGCGTTTATCGGAACCATGCCTTCAACTACATCGGGACACGTAAGAAGTGTGGCCCGTGCTCGCTCCGACCACAATGCACCAGTGCTGCCTTCCGGGGCCTGATCATCCACCAGAACGAAGCCGCCCGACAACGTGCGCGGGATTTAATCAACACGCCAGAGTTCGCCCAAGCACAGCGGCAAAGAAAGAAGGTGGAAGCCCTGTTCGCGGAACTGAAGAATCAGATCGGACTCCGCCGACTACGTCTGCGGAGACTGAAGTTCGTGCGGGAACAGTTCTTCCTGGCCGCCGCGGCGCAGAACATCAAGCGCTTAGTGCGCTTCCTCAGTCCACCGACAATACCGGTTCTGCCGGCAACCAGTTAGTCGAACGGAGACAAGAAAACCGGCGACGGCATACACGCAGATGAAAAGGCGTTTTGTCTGACCGACTTTTTCAACACCCACGCCTGATTACATCAACACATTTTCCTTGTCTCAGTTTTGGGCCGCTCTCCACCCGCCTGACCGGGCATTCCTGCACAAAACCCCGGCAAAAAGAAAAATCAGGGTTGCACTCAACGTTCAACCCTGATCTCTCGAAATGCCGGCGTGTTAGTAGCGGAACACCACTCCGGTCGCAATTCGCATGTTGTTCTTGTCGGTGACTCCATTCGAGTGCAATGTAAGCCAATCGAACTGCACTCCACGAATCGCGAAATGCTGGCCCGCGTTGATGTCTAACCCTCCACCGAACATCATGGCAAACCCGTTGGACGAACCCGAGATGCCGCTGAGGCTGGCGCTGGCGCGGTTGCCGCCAGCCAGGAAGTGCGCGAACGGGGTGAACGTCCGGCTCTGACGTAACGAAACCACAGGGCCGAAGGTGTACGTGTAGTTGTGGATGCTGACGCCGCTCTGCGAACCGTAGCCGCCGCTGAAATCTGCCGCGATGCCGAACCAACGGTTAACATTTCCAGTGACCGTGGTGTCCCAACCGGGCGCATTCAAACCGCCATCGTAACGGCTGTATTGAAAGCCCCCGAAGAATTCCGCCTTCGGCGCAATACCTGTCTCCTGCGCGAACGCCGCTAACGAAAACGTGCCAACCAAAAAAGCAAACGCTAGTAATTTGCGCATTTGTGAACTGCTCCTCCAGAAATGAATTGCACTCCCCCGAATCGACGGCGAGCAGTCGGCTCGGACCAGGCATACGTGCGCCTGTTCTCGATCAGTGCTGTGCATAGTGGACTTTATTCAGAGGTGACCAACAAGTAACTGAAGTACGAAGGAGGATGCTTCGACTTTGGTAACGGCCCGGAAGCCTTAATGCCTAAAAACTGAAGGACTTAGCGTTGCCGAGGAGCGCGATGTGAAGCCCCTGCCACTCTGTTGGATGCCTGCGCAGTACCGGGCCGCCGTTTTCGCCGCCTTCGCCATGGCTAGCGTGATCCCGACGAAGCACTACCTCGTCCGCCAGGAGTCGCCCTTTGATCTCCTGGAACTCGCTCGTGTCGGTGACATATGTATCCCGGCAGGGCAGCACGCTCGAAATCTGCGATTGCAATCTCACAATGCGCTCTTCGATTGGCGGATAGAAGGCGTACGACTTCGCGATCTGATGAAGAGGACGACCAACGGGGCCCTCATGCTTTCCCGCCGGAATCTGCTTGTTATGCAGTTGCTCCAATGCATCGATTAGCGCTAGGGGATCGTAGCCCGCCGCATACTGATATTCCATTCCCAGCAGGTCCGCTTCAAGTTCTGCATCGCGGGCGAATTTTCTCAACGCCAGCGGCCCGATCTGTCTGGCTCCGATCGCGCCGGGTCCAGCCATATAGATCGCCGGAAACGAAATCACATTCCAGGCTGTTCTCCGCGTCGCATAGCGAGTCCCGTGCCGCGCGGCAACGTGCGCGACTTCATGCGCGATCAGGCCCGCTAGTTCAGCTTCGCTGTCCAACTCGCTCAACAATCCCTTATCGACATAAAGAAAACCGCCCGGCAACGCAAAAGTGTTGAGTTCGGTCGAATCGACCACCTTGATGGTGAATGCGACTTGGGCGTCGGAGTTGTGGATAATTCTCTCGGCCACGCCGCTCACGTAGTTGACGATGTTGGGGTCCGTGACAAACTTCGTTTGCCGGTCAATGGTCTCGGCCATTTGCTGCCCGAGTGCTCTCTCCTTCTCCAGAGAGTAGAGGTTCACACCCTTTCCAGTGTTCCGCTGACCGATCCGGTTCACATCATACTTTTCGGAATTCGGTGGTTTCGCCTCGGTTCCCGGGTCGAGTTGCACGATGGAATGCTCAGGATCTGCAGTGTCCGACGCGGGACTAGCTGGGCAAGATGAGCTTCCGTCGGACGCGCTCAGATATAGCCCAGTGGACAGAAAGGCAGTGCAGAGTGCAAACCGCGCATAGCGCTGCCGACCAGTTGAACTGAAATGTTTTGCACTTTTGGGCAAAGCTGGAGACACCGCGAGAAATGCAACTGAAACGGTGTCGACCGCGTTTTGACCTGGCCCACAATTACCCTTGCTTCTAGCTCGTTGGAAACATGGGCGGTGTACGGTCGGAAGTGCCACGGATTCACCCGGCCGCAAGGCTCGATGTTTCGACCAACATACCGACGCCTCGCGGCTCCTGCCACGTGAAGAAGCAAACATAGGCCCAAAGGACGCCGGTGTGGCGCGGGCGCCCTGCTCGCGTCTTGGCAAGAACTCCGAGGTCCGAGGCAGTCCAGAACTCGTTCACTCGGTTTCGGACGCTCGTGGGTCACCAGTTGCTCAAATGGTGAAAAATCCCATCTCTAACAATGTCGGCGGTGTCAAGCACGTTTTGAAGCACACTTCTGCATGCACTCAAAAAAAGAGCGCCATTTCGCTCTCGAAGATGGTTTGCGCGTTTCCAACCTGGGCTCGCTTTGAATCGTCAGGGTCAAGAACTCGGTCCGACCCAGCCATCTCTTCGATCACTTACTGCGATCATGATTACTTGTTCGAACTCCCCTTCTGAAGGGGAGCGGGATGCCCAATCATTACGTCGGTGATTTACTTCCACCATCGGGATTTCCGGGCTCTCCCGCGTGCGAACCGAGCTTGTGCAACTGGCCGTAGTCCAGCCCCTGACGCCACATCCAGTACAGATGCACCGCCAGCTTGCGCGCCATCGCGACCTTCGCAATCTTCCTCCCTCGTCGCATCGCAAGATGGAAAAACTTGCTACGCCACTCGGGCTGACTGCGCACCGTGACCTGCGCCGCTTCCACCAGCAAGAAACGCAGCAGCGCACTGCCTTGTTTGCTGATGTGTCCCAGCCGGCGCCGGTCGCCGCTGGATTCTTCCGACGGAACCAGACCCACATAGCTGGCAATCTGTTTGCCGCAATGAAACCGTTCTGGCCTTCCGATCACCAACTCGAACGCCTGCGCCGTCAGCGGTCCGACTCCGGGATGGGTCCGCAAGCGCTGCGCCACCGGACGCTTCTCCACTTCTTCGTCCAAGGCTTGCGTCAGTTGCTGAATCTTCGGCGTCAGTTGATCGAGTAAGTCGAGCAGGTCCTGGCTCCGGCGCGTAGCCCACGGTGCCAGCGCGATCGACTCCAGTTCCGTGCGACCCGCCGCCCGCCACAACGCTTTCTTCCGCCGCAGACCTTCGTTGAGCGCGACCACGTGCAGTTGATTCATCACTCGCGTGCGCATCTGCACCATCCGATGCCGATGCCACAGCAGTTGTCGCAGATCGCGATTGGCCGCGTCTGGCACCCAGATCCGCGGAAACCGGTCCTCGAGCATGAGTTGCAGTTTCAGTTGAGCGTCCTGCCGATCGGTCTTCTGTTTCCGCACTCGCTTGGTGCGGATCTGCGCCGCATCGCCGATCCACAACTCAAACTCCAAGTCACGCAGCAAACGCTCGAACCAACGCGAGTGTCCGCTGGATTCCATTCCCACTCGAACCGATAGATTTTTCTGCTTCAGTTCCCGGTAGAACTGTTCGGCCTCCTCACGATGCGCCAGGCGCCGTTCGCTAGTTCACCCGTGTCTTTATCTACGCAAGCAATTTGCTGGAAGCCCGGATGATAGTCACAACCTATAATGATCATGTTCGGCTCCTTTCCTCCGAGCCCTTTTGGTTGGTTTGCGCCTCCAAAAGTCTACTCGGGCCTGGGAGCCGACATTGTTTATGGAATCATTTCACTCATCGTCCAAATGATGCCAAACGCTTGAATGTAAACTGAATCGAAAACAATCGAAATTTGAGTGTTAGCGCCTTGGTTTAAACTGCTGCCCGCAAGAAGGCAGCAAATCTGAATACGAGAGTAGGGAGAGAGCAACCTGCGGAGCTATAGCTACAGCGTTTGATCAATCGCACTCCATTTATCGAGAACGGGTCGGGTTTTGTTTGCGAAAAGCTTCCTTAAAATCTTCTCAATTTTTCACTTGAAAAGGAGAAGCCATAGGAGTCATATTATCGACAACCAGCCGCGGCAGATTGAGGTGCATCATGGAAAAAGAGGATTGCTTCCTCTGTTCGATCTGCTTTCAACCCATCATTCTACAAAATTGCAAAATTGATGAGGATGGACGTCCTGTCCACGAGCATTGCTACACTCAGATGTTACTTCACGCGTCGGCGTCGAAGAAGACTCCGATAAAAAAGCGGCCGTTAGGGATGTGGCGGCGCGCCGGGTGAAGAGAGTCTTACCGCGCCCATGGCGTGAATGGAGTAAGGCTCTCGCGATCTGCGGCGCTGGGGGCTGAAACTGGCTGAGCGCGGCGGCAAGAGTGGCAAGAAGCGAGCCATTGTGGCCACGGCCAGAAAGCTGGCGGTGTTGCTGCATCACCTGTGGGTGAGCGGAGAAGTGTACGAACCCTTGCACAACAGCAACCGAATAACCGTTGCAGCAGCCGCGTAAAACGGCAAAGCAAGATCAAAATCCTCCGAGGAAGAGAAAAGGCAAAAGCCAAAGCCGAGTTCCGGTGACTGCGTTAATGGCCTGGGCCACGTTTCACTCTTACGTGAAACGATAGGTCGCCAAACAGATAGCAGCACCGGCTGAAACGAGAACGCCCAACATGCACCGAGCGAATGAATCGCTCCTCGAGAGTGCGGATGGAAGCATGGCGACAGTGGCTAACTCGGGGGGAGAAAAACCCTTGTCACAGAAGAAGAACCCTACTTGACTCGACCGGCCTTCTCATGGAAGGCCGTTACACGCAATATAAAAAGGCGCCCACTTTTGCGATAGGTTGTGATTGTTCGCATCGCCAACCTAGCGAAAGGAGCGCCTTATTATATTGCGTGTAATGGCGTTGTCACTAGTTACGAAGGGTGGCGAGCGTTCATCATCCTTCTTTCTCGCAGACTGGCAGACGACGATTGGAAGTCATCGAGTCCGTCTGATTCGCCCTAGCAAGGGAACCAACTGAGAGCTCATGGTGTCTAACGGGCATGATATTCCGCCGACTTGCGGGAGTTGTGGGACTCGTCTGGCTCTTCAGCATCGCTGCCTTCCCTCAAGACGCCTCGCAGCTCTTCCGCAAGATGCAGGAAGCGCTGGGCGGTGCAGACAGAATCGTTGCCATCCACGATTTTGAAGACATGGTGCGCGCCGAAGCTTGGCACGATGACGGCAGCCCCATGGGTGTAGTCCGTAAGCGCGTGCGCTTCATTCGGCCGAGCTACCTTCGCATCGACCAGTTAGGCCGCGAGGACACCTACGTTCTCTACTTCGACGGTACCTCGGGTTGGGAGATATTGCCGAACGGCACGGTCGCGGATCTTGTAGGCGACGAATTGAGATTCGCTCAAGCCTATCTCTGGCACTTTAACCTAGTTCTTTGGCTCGCTGACCGCGATCCACGACGCGTAATCTCTTCACCTGCGCCTAACGTTCTCGTGGTGACCGATAAGAACGACTCTTCCCTTAAGGAAGAACTTGCCCTCGATGCAAAAACCTTGCTTCCAACGAACGCAGGCTCTCTTTCTAATTGGCAAGCATTTGCAGGCGTAAAGTTCCCACAGCAGCTTTCTAACGTTCATCACGGTACCAGGGTCGCCCTAATAACGGTCGAACAGACCAAAGTGAATCAGGGGCTCAAGCTCGCAGACCTTTCTATGAAGCGTGCCCGGAGAGAATTCTCCACTTAGAGGCCGGATACAGCACCAGTCGATCCCGAACCCGGTGCATGGCTTGCACATCGAGCTGCTCCTCGGTCTTGATCTGAACAAAGCGCATGTTCTGTTTGGTTACGGCTTCGGCGATCGCTTCCGCATCGATGAAATCATT
>Ga0209168_10003300_pt1 | contig 11198 bp, 12 predicted proteins | sample Coa_R1_FD_187156 | JGI IMG/M metagenome (GOLD analysis project Ga0209168, IMG submission 187156) | Surface soil microbial communities from Centralia Pennsylvania, which are recovering from an underground coalmine fire - Coalmine... | ecosystem: Environmental > Terrestrial > Soil > Unclassified ... | reverse complement strand
TGAGCGGTTTGTCCAGGACAATCATTCTTGCTCTCGGCGCAACGTACTGCGCGGCTTGCATTATCAGATCAATCACGCGCAAGGGAAACTTGTGCGTGTGGTCGTCGGCGAGATTCTGGATGTTGCAGTAGACCTGCGCCGCACCTCGCCCACCTTTGGCAAATGGGAGGCTGTACGTTTGTCGGGCGAAAATAAACGCATGCTTTGGATACCGCGTGGTTTCGCCCACGGATTCTGCGTGAGTTCTGACCAGGCGCACGTTCTCTACAAGGCAACCGATTATTACGCGCCAGAGTGTGAGCGCACAGTGGTCTGGAGCGATCCGGACTTGAACATCAATTGGGAACTGGATGGCGACCCCATTGTCTCCGCGAAGGACCAACGCGGCGTCGCTCTCCGCAACGCCGATACTTTCGAGTAGACGAGAAATGCCAAAATGCGATACGAGTAACCATTCCTGGTTTCCGGCCCGTCGGGCCGAGCGCAATTCAGAGTGAAACTGAGCCTCTGTTGCAGGTCTCAGCGTGGAGGACGTGTACATTCGCGGGCAACTTGTGACTCTACAGCAACCGAACAGGACGAGAGCCTTGTGCGTTGTGGCTGTCATCGCTGTCTTGACGGCGACGCTTTGGCCATTCAATCCTTTTCCGCGGAACGGCGTTACCTGGTTGCCGGGAATCAGCGGACTCAAATTTCAAGAACCTGCTCTGGTCATAAGTAACGGACCCTTAAAACCAGTAGAAGCCGGGGGCTCTGAATCGTATAGTCTGGAGCTCCTGCTTCGTCCCGCCAGTACTAGATCGGTACACACGATCTTGGCCTTCTACACGTCGACCGGACCACGACAATTCATGGTGCGGCAGTGGAGAGACGGCTTACTGGTGACTCACAATGCGGCAGTCGAGAGCGACAAAAGCAGAACGATCAAGTTTGATATTGATCATGCCTTCCATCCAGGAAAACTCGTGCTCGTAACAATTTCGTCGGGGGCCCACGGAACGATGGTCTACATGGATGGCCAGCCAGTGCAGTCATTTCCCGGCTTCAGGATCTCGCGAAGCGAGCTGTCGGGCGAGATTGTTCTCGGGACGTCGCCCGTGAACTATCTCCCGTGGTCGGGTCAACTCTGCGGACTTGCCATCTACTCGAAAGAGCTGACCCCGGCGGATGCAATGCTTCACTACGAACAGTGGACCGACCCGAGTGGGCGCACTCCTGACCTTAGTGGCGCCATTGCTCGTTACTCCTTTGTCGAGGCGGGAGGCCATCAGATTCACAATGAAGTCGGCTCCGAACCGGACTTGGACATACCGTCGACTTTTTCAGTTCCACACAAAAGACTGTTGCAGTCCGCGCCGAGCGAATTCAAAGCCGATTGGAAATACGTTTATGACGTTCTCACGAACATTGCCGGATTCGTTCCACTAGGATTGATCGTATGCGCATGTTTCGCATCTACTACAGGCCATTGGAAGGCAATGCTCATGACCACTGCCACCTGCGGGATATTGAGTTTTGTGATTGAAGTACTGCAATATTACATCCCGCGCCGAGGATCTGGGACGACGGACATCATTACGAATACACTCGGTGCCGCTCTCGGTGCCATGCTCATGCAAACGGGTGCGGTTCGGCACGCTTTGGAGGAAATGAAGTTAATCTCCAGGGTTCAACAGTCCGAATAGTCGATTCAACCACCCAAAGTCTTGGCAGATAGTCTGAGTCCTCGAAAAACTGGGCAGGTTCCGCCCCAGGTCCGTGGACGACACGCCGGGACGTGAAGGACACACCTGAAGAACTGATTTCACATTCGACGTTGGTTAACGCAGGTATCAGCGGACTAGTCCGAACGGGCATGTCCCTTTGCGTGGCTCGACGTGGACAACGCTGGAAGTCACGTCATCGCGAGTAACTTCGGTTTGTCCTGATGACTGGTCTTCAGGCGAGCGGTAGTATGTACGACTGATATCTGTCGTGAAAACGTCGGGAGTCCGACACTGATGTCAGTGAGCCGTCCCCCGGTCCCTCCAGAATGGAATCCTGGGTAACGGTTCCCTGGCTCATTATGCCAAAGACCGCACGCCTATACAGGCTTTGCTCGGAACGTCTTCTGGAAGCAGCGTGTATGCTGCTTCTCCTAGCTGGATTGTCCCTCATGGTTGGTTGCCAGGGAGTGAGCTCAGGCTCACCATCGGGCAGTCAGCAGTCCGGTACCCTGTCGCTCGCTGCCACGAACGTCGATTTTGGCAGTGTGAACGCTGGAACCAGCAAGGCCCTGACCGTCAAGGCCACGAATTCTGGATCGGCCTCCGTCACCGTTAGTAGCGCTTCGATTTCTACCAAGTACTTTGCACTGACCGCGCCAAGCCTTCCAGCCACCCTCGCCGCAGGTCAGAGCACAAACGTCAGTATTCAGTTCACACCCAACGCGGCAGGCAGTTTTAGCGGTAGTCTTACCCTGACGAGCGATGCATCGGATTCATCAGCAAGCATTACGCTCAAAGGAACGGGAATGCCCGTAACAGCGGGTCAGTTGACGTTGAATCCAACCGCAGAAGACTTCGGCACAGTGACGGTCGGAAACAGTCAATCTGTGTCGGCGTCCCTGACCAATACTGGGGGTTCGAGCGTCACGATTTCTCAGATCGCCATCGGTGGAACTGGATTCACGATGAGCGGAATCACTGCTCCACTAACCCTCGCTGCCGGACAGAACGCGACGTTTAGCGTTACATTCACTCCTAGCGGACCAGGCACCGCGAGCGGCAATGTTACCATCACCTCGGACGCTTCAAATCCGAATCTAACCCTTCCTTTGTCGGGAACAGGCACACTCGTTGTGGGTCAGTTAGGCGTAACCCCGACCACACTCGCCGCCGGCAGCATTGCCGTTGGAGCCAGCGGAACGGTTTCTGGCAGCCTGTCTGCCAGTGGCGCCAACGTTACGATTAGCGCTGCGAGCACAAACAACTCAGTATTCACCGTTGGTGGCATATCCCTGCCCGCGACGATTCAAGCTGGCCAGAGCGCTCCATTTACGATCACCTTCAGCCCTGTAGTCACCGGCGCGGTCAGTGCAACACTCACGTTCACCAGCAACGCCCAGCCTTCTACCACGACCGCGGCGCTGACAGGGACAGGCACGCCAGCCCCGACGCATGATGTGAACTTGTCGTGGAACCCCAGTTCCTCGCCTGGAATTTCAGGCTACAACATCTATCGCGCGGTCTACACCAGTTCCTGCGGGGCTTTCTCCAAGGTCAACGCCTCGCTTGATACAGGCACGTTGTACACAGACTCCGTGGTTGTGGACGGCACATCGTACTGTTACGCGACGACCGCGGTGAATTCCAGCAACGAAGAAAGCGGCTACTCGAATATCGTTCCGAACGTTCAGATTCCCGCACCCTAAGTTTTTGGCCCTCTCCAATTTTAGCTTTGAAAACTCCATTCAAGGCCTCAGCTCTGTCTGGAATGTGCGGATTACCAGTATCAACTGGCCAGGATCGCACCGGCCAAAATTCCAAAGCCTTCGCGAAATTTCCTCTTATGGGACTGGCTTGCTGGCACTCGACGAGCATGTCCCATCGGTATCTTTTCGTTTATGGGGGTGACACGACACACTGTTGGCATGCGACTCCCCCAGTCCAGAGGTAAATCGTTTTCCTTTTCCCGCATTTTCATTTTCATTGGGATCGTCTTCGCTACGATCCTGTCATCGCATGCGCAAACAGAGCAATTGCAATGTTTTCCCACGGGCGTTAGGTTTGGCGCAGTGGCCATCGGGCGAAATGAGACTCAACTCATCATTTTGACTAACACCGGTACAACGGCTACGACGGTTTCCTCAATTAGCGAGAGCGTTTCAGGATTTACCGTCTCCGGGGTAAACCTCCCTCTCACTTTGGCCGCAGGTCAAAGCACCGGCCTGAACGTGACTTTCGCTCCCACTGCGGTGGGGTGGGTCGGCGGGAAAGTGACATTTGTCAGCAACGCATCCGACTCGAACCTTAAGCTCGGCATCGAGGGTACGGGTGCACAACAGACGCCCCTGACTGCGACGCCTTCGCCGATGTCGTTCGGACAACAACCCGTAGGCAGCCATGCCACGCTACCCCTCGTGCTAACGAATAATGCCACTTGGAATGTGACAGTGAAGTCCTTCCAGACTGTCGGGACAGGTTTCTCTGTGAGTGGCCCCAGCGTGCCCTACGTCCTGAATGCGGGCAAGAGTGTTACTCTCGACGTCACCTTCACCCCGCAGTTTGCGGGTTTGACCGGCGGCAGTGTTCAGGTTCTTGGTCCGAATCTGATCGTACCTCTAACCGGAACGGGCATGACGACGGGCGTACTTACGATTACGCCTACAGCGCTGAATTTTGGAAGCGTGGAAGAGGGCAGCAGCGCCACACTGAGCTCCACTATGAGTGCGACCGCCGGGAGCGTGACCGTCTCTTCTGCCTCTAGCAACAATTCACAATTCGGGATCTCAGGAGTTTCATTTCCACTGACGATCGCTGCAGGCCAAAGTATCCCTTTCAGCGTAGTGTTTTCCCCTGCCGCCACGGGTGCGATCTCAGGCACCCTGACTTTCACTAGTAATGCGTCCGATGCTCAGACGACCGAATCTCTCACCGGAACGGGTACTGCTCCTACGTACAGCGTCGCCCTTTCATGGACGCCCAGCACGTCTCCAGTCACTGGATACAACGTGTATCGCGGCCTCAAAGTGGGTGCGTATTCAAAGATAAACACTTCTCTGGACCCTGGTACGACCTATACCGATAACACGGTCGTTGCTGGGGTGACGTACTACTATGCGGCAACTGCAGTGAACTCCAGCGGGCAAGAAAGCAGCTACTCTTCGCCGATAGAAGTCGCGATTCCGTGAGACACCGCGGGAGGACGGACCGTGATGGATGGGCGCCAGCAAGTGCCTGCAAAACTGCGCACCTCCTGTCACCGGATGCGATAGCGATGGAGCTGCCCACCACTATCAGTGAACCGGACATCGTAGAGAGCGTCGAGATGTCCCTGAGGCATTCCAGCTTACCGCCGATCACCCGCTGTGTCGCTTTGCGTCCGACGGCCTGAGGATATGAATGGTCAGTGATCACGGGCCGCTAGCGAATGCTTGCCTAGTGGTCAGGAATTGGGATGTTGTCGTTGAGGAATTAGCAGTCGGCATCAGGAAACCGATTGCAACCCCCGAATATGTAAAAGCGGTTCGTGAACTACGTTCAGAGTAGTTACCATCCAGTCATTGAGCGCTCTCGCGATGTTTCAATAGTTAGGGACAAGTTTCGCGGTGCGAGCCCGAAAGGGAACGCCCTCTCTACGCATCTGGATTGTTTCCGCTCAGCGCGTTTCTCGCGAGTCAACAAACCTCTACTATTCGTTGGGCAACGCCACCATCGGATCCACACGCGATGCATGGAGGGAAATCTTCTCAGCAGAGCATCGCGTCTGAGCGTTGACTTGCCAGTAGCGTACACCTAGAATCGCCTTCAAAGTTCCCTGTACTCCCACCGTCAGGGTGATCGAACAAGGCATGCACAATATCTTGGTGGTGCTCCTCGGCATCTTGGCCTTCCTCTGGGTAATTGCGGCCGGACGCATCTTCGCGGGAATAAGCAACATGCCGCGCTTGGCAAACGCCAATCTGCTGCCTGACACCGATTGCCCCAGCGTCTCGATTCTTGTCTCCGCGCGGAACGAAGCCGAAAGCCTTCCGCAATCCCTCACCACTCTGCTCGCCCAGGATTATCCTAGTCACGAGGTCATTGTGGTAAACGACAGGTCGCGTGATGCCACCGCGCAAATCCTGGACCAATTCGCCCGGCAGAACAAGAATCTCAAAGTCATCCACGTCAGGGAACTCCCGAAAGGCTGGCTTGGCAAGTCCTACGCGATGGTTACGGCTTATCAGCACGCAACCGGGGAGTGGTTGGTTTTCACCGACGCGGACGTTCGCTTCAGCCCCGACCTGCTGCGGCGCTCTCTCGGCTTGGTAAAAAGTAAGCAGTGGGACCATCTAAGTGTTCTCTTTTTCATCACCTCTAACCGATGCAATCCTATGATCAGCAACAATCGCTGGGTGCAGCATCGCTGCGGATCAGCGCGAAAGTCCAAGTTGAATTGTCATGCAGGCTGAGGGGAGCACAAAAGGTTACGAACGTCATTGATCTGCGATAATTCATTGCCATGTGCGGTCGGTATAGGCTATCGCGACGAAAGCAGCTAATCGAGGAACACTTCGATGCTGCCGATTGGGCGGAAGACTGGTCACCACGCTTCAATATCGCGCCGACGCAAGCTGTCCCCGTGATCCGCCAACATCCCAAGGAACCTGTTCGTCAGCTTTCGCTAATGAGATGGGGCTTGATTCGCTTGATTCCCCATTGGGCTAAGGACGCTTCTGGCGCTGCAAGCACGATCAACGCACGAGCGGAAACTGCCGCCGAAAAGCCCGCGTTTCGTGATCCGTTCAGGTATCGACGCTGCCTGATTCCTGCCGATGCATTTTATGAGTGGAAGAGAAACGGAACGCTTAAGCAGCCCTACTGCTTTGAAGTGAACAAGGGCGAGTTGTTCGCGTTCGCCGGATTGTGGGACGGGTGGAAGAATGCTGAAGGGCAATGGATCAAGACGTGCTCGATCCTGACCACGGTGCCGAACGCTGTGACCTCCGCTGTTCACGACCGAATGCCAGTGATTCTCGACCGCGAGAGCTATGACCTGTGGCTCGACTCCGGCATGACCGACGTACAGGTCGTCTCGGAACTGCTGAAGCCCTACGATGCTCGGCTCATGCGTTCGTACCCGATAAGCACGCGGATCAACCACGTGGCAAACGATGACGAGAACTGTTCGCGATCTGTAGAACTCGTGCAGGCTCAGAATCCTCTTTTCTCGTAACCTTCCAAAATGACCGCCCACTCGGACGCTAGAATGTGGATTGATGCTCAAAGTCGCTAGCTGGAACTTGAATTCTGTTCGCTCTCGGCTGACCCATGTCACGGCGTGGCTGAAAGTGCGCGAACCGGATGTGCTGTTGCTGCAAGAATTGAAGGGAACGGAGTTTCCGGCTGAAGCCTTCAAATCGCTCGGCTACGAGAGTGTAGCGGTGACGCAGAAAGCGTACAACGGGGTTGCGGTCCTCTCGCAACATCCCATGAAGACGATTGCCACTGCTCTCGTCGGAGACGACTCCGACAGTCATGCGCGGGTTTTTGGAGGTAATCATCAGGGACATTCGGATCGTCAATGTTTATGCCCCGAATGGCAATCCGGTTGGGAGTGACAGGTTCGCCTACAAGTTGGCGTGGATGGATCGGCTGACTCAGCAAATGATTCGATGGAAACAGGACGGAATGCCGACGCTTATCGGAGGCGATTTCAACGTGATTCCTGAGGACATCGACTGTCACAAGCCGTCCTCATGGGCACACGATGCTTTGTTCCAGCCGGAGCCACGAGCCCAGTATCGTGCGATGTTGGAAATTGGCTATACGGATGCGTTCCGGTCGTTGCACGTGGGCGAAACAGGACATTTCACGTTCTGGGATTACTTCCGGCAGGCGTTCCAAAACAATCGAGGGATAAGAATCGACCACTGCTTATTGTCTCCAACACTGGCGAAACGACTAGAAGGCTGCGAGATTGACAAGGAACCTCGCGGGCAGGAAAAGCCATCTGACCACACCCCCATAATCGTCACGCTATCTGATCTGCCATAATCTCCAAAGCCTCAGTGATAGCGTTTGTTGTAGGACTAACCACGGGAGGGCAGGAAAATGGAATACCTGATCGGTGTGATCCTAACCTTGGCTGTGGCTGCTTTTGCTTTTGTCGTTGGTTTTGATCGCGAGCGAGCATTCTATCCAACAGTGTTGATCGTGATCGCGTCCTACTATGCCTTGTTCGCTGTGATGGGAGCCTCTACGCGCACGCTTATTATTGAAAGCATCGTTGCGGGCGTTTTCGTATTGTTTGCCGTTCTAGGCTTCAGGGGGAACTATTGGCTAGTGGTCGCTGCTCTTGTTGGTCACGGCGTTTTTGACTTCGTCCGTCACTTCTTCATCGACAATCCCGGTGTTCCGCACTGGTGGCCCGGCTTTTGCTTGGCATCTGACGTAGTTTTCGGTGCATGGGTGGCTGTGCTCATAGTCACGCGAAGGCAACCCTCAGTAAACCGATCAACCGTGTGAGAAAAGGTTCGGTTGTGACCGACACCGCAAAATCTGTCGTTTTGGATCGCGAGCTTGAACAAGACAAGAAGCCCAGCGAGTCAGAACCGCCGCGCATCCGCTGTCCGCTATGCGGCTGGTCGCCCCGCAAAGAAGACAAATGGTTCTGCGAGTGCGGGCATGAATGGAACACGTTCGACACCGGCGGGGTCTGCCCAACCTGCCTGCATCATTGGACTGAAACGCAGTGCCTCTCATGCAGCCGATGGTCGCCGCATTCGCTGTGGTACGAGCAGTGAAGCGAACCCAGCTACCCTCTTTTCTTGCTCAGACTCCACACGATGGAGAGTGGATCGTGACCTTTAGCAGCACGAATCAGCCCGCGCCCTTGCAATGCCTTCACGGTGCTGGCATTCGCGGATAACGGACGGATCACTTCGCCATCTTTCAGCCTGCGCAGAACCGGATTACTGCCCAGAGAGTCTGTCTCAAGCTGATAGCCGCCTTCCATTTGAGAGAGAAGGTCTTGCTCGCCCTCTGTCAGTTTTGGCGCAACGTTTGCCGCTTTCTTCTTCGCCATAGGTGTGCGGAAGGTTTAGTTCTCTATTCAGGTAGTCGGAGTACCGGGGACTCGGTTCGGCAACAGACGCCAAAATGCTGCCACAACCGAAACCAAGGGCTGTGCACGAGCATTTCATCGTGGCTTCGATTGGCAGCAGAGATGTCGCTTGCGCTGAGTGGCCTAATATCCGGCGCTTCGAACATTTCCTGTAGCTGCTCGATGTCGTCAATGATGCGTTCAACGTCCATGCGCGAACAGTATAGCGAAAGAATTTGTGGCTGCTGCGAGCCGTTTTCGGTCGGCTAATCGCCTGCCGCACTGACCTCTGCTATCGCGTCCGACGCGACTCTCTTACGCAACGCGAATATCAGCAGTGCAGATGCGAGCAACGAAAAACTCAGAAAGACAAGACCCGCATGGAAGTTCCCGGTTTTCCTGCTCATCGCACCCAAAGCGTAATTTCCGACAAAACCACCTAGATTACCGAAGCAGTTTATTAGCGCGATCCCCGCAGCCGCCGAAAATCCCGTCAAGAACTCGCATGGCAATGACCAAAACGGACCCCAAAGGCTCACGATGCCCGACGCAGCAATGCACCAAAGAATCACGGCTACAAAAACGGAACTGGCGGCGTTCGAAGCCAAGAACATTAGTGACGCAGCCGCGATTATTAAAGGAATAGCAGCGTGGTATCGCCGTTCACGTCTTCGATCTGAGCTTCGACCGACGAGGATCATCACGGGCAGCCCGACCAGATAGGGAATCATCACAAGCAAACCAACCGCAGTGTTCGAGTATTGGCTGGAGAGGGTCTTCAGCAACTGTGGCATCCAGAAAATCATTGAGTACAACCCAGCCGAGAAACAGAAATAAATGGCTGTCAGGTGCCAAACTTTCCCGTGCAGCAATGCCTGAATTGTCGTCAATTTGCAACTTGCGAGCTTTTCCTGTTCTTCAGACGCCAGTTCTCTCCTAATCCATTCCTTTTCATCCGAAGTCAGAAACTTTGCTTCCGCAGGACGGGTGGGCAGCAGAAAATAGGTGCAGACACCACCCACTATGGCGGGAAGTCCTTCCAAAATCAGCAGCCATCTCCAACTACTAAATCCAAACCAATGGATGTGATCCAGAATCATGCCAGAAAATGGAGCGCCAATGATGTTGGCTACTGGATTCGCAGTACAGAAAAATGCTACTGCTTGAGCCAGTTGCAGCTGGCGAAACCAGTACGTTAGGTACAGCATGATTCCGGGAAAGTACCCGGCTTCAGCCACACCGAGCAAAAATCGCACAAGATAGAGGTGCGCGGATCGCTGCGCGAATCCACCTAAAATGGCTACGATGCCCCAAGTGATTAATATTCTCGCGATCCAGACACGCGCCCCGATCCGATGCAACAGCAGGTTACTGGGTATCTCAAAAATGAAATAGCCGAAGAAGAAGATTCCTGCGAGGAATCCGTATTGCTGGCTGCTGATATCAAGTTCCCTGTTCATAGTCAACGCAGCAAATCCGATGTTGTTCCGGTCGAGTATAGCGATCATGAACAGAAGGAAAACAAAGGGGATGATGTGTGTTCGCAGCTTGTGGATGGTTGTGGCTTCTATTGTGCTTGGAGCAACTGCTGGACTGGTTGCGATGCTCACGCCGCACCCCCGCGACGGATCAGCACAGTGTAGCACCGAACCACGGAGCCGGAATCTCTCAGTCGAAGGGTATGCCCGTTTTCAAGGAAATGTCGCGCAGTTCCTCTATGACCGCTGCAACTAGGGGTACGCCCTTGTCGCGCTGTTCTTGTTCGGCTCTTCGCTCAGGATCGCCCGGAATCAGCGGCCCGCTGGTGCCCGGTGCGGGCTTGGTAGCGCGAAACACGCGAATGTACTCATCAACCTGTCGCTTGAATGCTTCAGGCTCAATGAATCCGTCGATCCGCATAGCGCCAAAGAAGTGCCCGATCCCCTTGCCAACACTGCGGGTCGGGATTTCCATTTCCTGCCGAAGAGTGAACGGCGGGGCAAACGGTCCCCAATTTGCACCACTCAGAACGCAACTCAACATATCAACCATTACTGCCAAGCAGTAGCCCTTATGCCCACCATGCTCACGATCAGAACCGAGGGGCAGAAGTGCTCCACCCTCAATCATGTCTTCTGGCTTTGTACTGACGACGCCATTGCTATTGATCGCCCAGCCAGAAGGAATCGGATTGCCTTTCCGTCGAGCCATTTCGACCTTGCCATAAGCGGCGGCACTGGTTGCCATGTCGATCACGATTGGCGGCTCCTGTTTTCCGGGGAAACCAATCGCGATAGGGTTGGTACCGAGCATGCGCTCCGCTCCCCATAAGGGTGCGACCAGCTTGGTCGAGTTGGTCATCGCCCACCCAATAAGGTCGCGTTCCAGCGCCTTAAGAACGTAATAGCCAGCGATCCCGAAATGATTCGTGT